>Ga0308161_1002519_pt1 | contig 19359 bp, 14 predicted proteins | sample PhyFR2_FD_201034 | JGI IMG/M metagenome (GOLD analysis project Ga0308161, IMG submission 201034) | Phyllosphere microbial communities from UC Gill Tract Community Farm, Albany, California, United States - DLSLF.R2 | ecosystem: Host-associated > Plants > Phyllosphere > Unclassified | place: USA...
TCCCGTTTTGGTATGAAATTAATCCCTGATAATGCAATAATACGCCATATGCTAACTAAAAAGCTAAATCCAGCAGTTTATCTTTTTCTTTCCGACCAATGTCCCCGGACGCAGGAGGAAAAATATAGATTCACCTTCCTGAACCAGGAAACATACATGTTTGCGGGTATGGAAAAATTGGCTCGAAAAGGTCGAGCAGCAGTTGTCTATCTGCACATAACGCAGCTTTCAAAAGGAAATTACAAGATTGTCTGTGTTCCAGTATGTTCTAAAGCGGAGTCTATAAACGATGGGGAGATAACCCAAAACTACATTGATCTTTTAACTGAAAATATCAATGAAGAGCCATACGGCTGGCTGTGGACTCATAAGCGTTGGAAAAGATAAGATGACGGTTAAGGTCTTAAACTCTGTACGTATGAATTGCAGAATATGGATTGTCAGTATAATCATATGCTTTTTTAAAATAATTTTTGGAAAGACTGATTTTGTAACGTAATAATAAATGTAAAATAAGATTGTGAGTATGAAATATTTATTGCTGGAAGATAAATTTCAACAAGATCATATTATACTTGATCGTATAGCGGAATTCTTATGGGATAAAGGAAATGAGATTTATTCCAGTAACAATATTGATCGCAGAACTGATTATATAAATGTTGCCAAAAACTGTGATTGCATTGTTTCCGTGATTTTTGAAGACTGTATGATAGAATCAATCTTTGGAAAAGAACTGAAACCGTTTCAAGCAATTGGTAGATTGGAAACTATTCTTAAAGATAAGATTCTCATAGCTTTTATGATGAGTGGTGTCTATTGTAATACAATTCCTTACCCCCATAAAATTTTTCATTTTGAAGGGTTGTGCCATCATGAATTAGTACGTTTCTTCCACTGGTGTGAGAAATTAAGCTTATTTGTCAAATGATTACCTTGAAACATTTATTCAAGCAGCTTAATTATCCTTAACACACCTATTACCTACTCTTAATTTGTTCTACTTTTCATACCGTCATTATAATTCTACAGTCGGGCTCATATCATCTGCTTTTTCAAGCTTTTTTTTGTCAGTCATCTTTATATAAATAAATGGGCGGCCATGTTTATCTGGAAGCATCGCCAGTATCCGTCAGGCCCTTTCTTTGCGTAATCGCTTGAAGTTCCCGTTATATAGACTTTTTCGCCGTTATTTCCGGTGCCAACGATTTTCCAATCCAATACCAGGGCGGCGTGGTGCGGAGGGCAGACAAAAAGTGTCCCCGCAGGCATGGTCAAACCTTCAAAATCAAATAATACTTCCAACTGTCCAACTTCAAAGAGCGTACAGGTATAGTGGTCGTGCCTATGTGGGTTCTTTGCATTTACAATGCCAGACGTTGAACTATCCCATTAGTGCTGCCGGAATCCATACTATTTATTAAGATAGAATCACTTTTTGGCATGTTCGCAATTTGAAATCCAAATTTAATGCATAAACTTTAGGAAATAATAGCAATGATGCTTTATTATCCTGATTCTTTATTATTCGTTCTGCATTTTTTTCTCTTTTCTGCGGCCAGGAATGATACTTCACCGTTACCAAGATACAGATTGCTGTAATCAAAGAGATCAGACCTGATTTTTATCCTATGTTTCTATGTGACTGGGATTGCTGAGGAAATTCTATTCCTGCAACGAATATATGATTGTATTCGTCGCAGGAATAAACCTATTCGCTCCAGGGCGAGTGCAGGATGCAATCGCAGAAATTTTTTCTTTTAAAATTGGGAATCATAAACGCGCAGACATCGGCCTTGATATTCCCAAAGGTGGTTTCGGTCTTGTGCTCAAATCCGCTGAAGAAGGTGGGGATGATATTCTTTTTGAAATCATTTCTCGGAAATGCGCCGATTATTTCTTCCCTGTGCTGCGCGGTTAAATGTTCGTAGCCTTCGCCCATCACATCCAGGCCCACACCGGAATACATCAATGCGACTTCATTCTCTTTGTGCTCGGCGATACCGATGGTCGTGTGCAGGGCTATCGTATCCCATACGAGCTGCAGTTTGTCGTTGGCGATGCCATGGCCTTTCAGAAAGTCACGGGCAGCATTGGCGCCATCGACCTCAAAACGTAAATTTTTGCTGCTATAATGGGGCACCAGTCCCAGATCGTGGAATACGGAGGCAACATATAACAATTCGGAATCATGTGCCAGGTTATTTCGCTGTGCATTTAGCGATGAAAATAGAAATACACGGAGCGAATGGTTGTAGATAAATTCTGTACCATGCTCCAAAAGAAGTTCGGTAGCCTGGGAAGCAATTTTACTGTCCGGTATGTTGATACCGGCTACTTGTTTAAAACGGTTTACTGACATAACTAAATATTTTTTTTACAAAGTTATCGTCTTGGTAGGCACTGGATAATACCAATAAATACGTTTAGGATGTCAAAATTACCCGAGGCCGACCTGCATCAGGCTTCTATGCCGACCACTTGCATGCGGAATGCTGCAGGTGACTGTTTTGTATTTTTCTTAAAAAAATGGCTGAATTGCTCGGGGCTGTTAAAATGCAGTTCGTAGGCGATCTGCTTGATGGTGGCGGAACTAAACTGAAGGCGTCGTTTCGCTTCGGCAATAATTTGGCCGTTGATCAATTCTTTGGCACCGAGCCCACTGCATCTTTTGCAAAGGTCGCTTAGCCGGCGTGCAGTGATGTTGAGCATTGTAGCGTATTCGCTCACGGCATGATGGCTGCGGTAATGGGAGCTGAGCAGCTCCATAAAGTTCCGGTATAGCATATAATCCTGACTGTCAAAGGTCGCTTCTTCAGTCAGCCTCACATTGGCCAGTTTTATCATAATGATCTTTAAGTAGGCTGCCAGGGCATCTTGTTGGTTGATATAGGATTTAGCCCCATACTCAGCATGCAATGCACGGAATAGAAAGGATAGTTCACCGAATTCTGTGGGATTGAGCAGCAACTGATGGTTGGCATTTGTATTGTTAAATAGTACCGCTTTGCAGTTACTGGCACTTTGCGGTGCTTTTTCCCAGAAACAATCGCCAAAAGAAATTTTATAGCCGCTGGTATCCCTTATCGAATGAAAGGTAAACACCTGGCCTTTTGACATCAGGAAGACGCAATTGTCGCTTATTTCGAAGGTATTATTGTCGATCGTCAGACGGCCTGTGCCCCGTTCCAACAGCAAAATCTGATGATAACGCAGCCGGCGGGAGGCTAGCTCACTTCTGATCGCCCCATCAAACTGTTCGATCAGAAAAGAATTGGCGACTTCGGGTTCCTCAAAAATTTCGTTCACTAATTTCATATAAGAAATCTTTTGACAAAAATAAAGGATTGGCGCGGGATTTTTATTAGGGTGTCACGTTCTAGACGTCTTTTTTCGCGTGAGTTTCGCCATTACGCAGATGTTGCCGCAGATAGGCTGCTGTTAGCGAGACCCTATCGTTTAGCAAATCAGCAACCGTACCTGTAAACACTACATTTCCGCCATATTTGCCCGCTCCAGGCCCAATATCGATAATCCAGTCGGCTTGCGCTATGACATCGAGGTTATGCTCGATAACGATCAGCGTATTGTGGTTGTCCACAAGATTATTGATAAACTTTAAGAGCTTTTCGGTATCGTTTGGATGTAAGCCTGTGCTTGGTTCATCAAGGACGATAATCTTATTGGACTGCTTCAGTTCTTTGGTCAGTTTCAGGCGTTGTCTTTCCCCACCCGAAAAACTGTCTGACCGTTGCCCCAAAGTAAGATAGCCAAGGCCGAGTTGCAGTAACATGTCAAACGACTGGCGATACAGTTTGTCAGGGAAAAAATCATAGGCTTCTTCAATGGTCATATCCATCACCTCAACAATATTTTTGGAGTTGTAATGATATTTTAAGACCGCTGGCTTAAAACCGGAGCCCCCGCAGACTTCGCAGGGTTGTTCAATATCATCCATAAAGGCCAAATCAATTTTTTCCACACCGATACCTTTACAGTTCTCGCAAGCACCCAGGCTATTCCGGCTAAATAGTTTATCGGATACATGATTTGCTTGTGCAAATAGTTTTCGTATCGCATCAGATAGACCGAGGTAGGTCAACAGATTCGAACGCATGCCCGTGGAAAATAAAGACTGGTCGATGATGGTGGCGTCTGGATAAAATTTGGGCAGCACTTTGTTGATCAGTGTGCTCTTGCCCGAGCCTGCAACGCCGGTAACCACCGTCATCACGTTTTGGGGAATGCTGACGTCAATGTCTTTAAGATTATGCAGATCGGCATGCCTGATTTCCAGATATCCGCTTGCGGATCTTGGCTTCTGATTAATTTGGGCTGCTTTGGCAAAGTACTTTCCTGTTTTTCCTGTTGATGTTTTCAGCCCCTCAAATGTGCCGTTATAGACAATCTTACCACCCTTCTTTCCCGATTGCGGTCCCATGTCAATGACCCGGTCGGCTATGCGGATCAAATCGGGGTCATGCTCCACAAGTAATACGGTATTGCCCTTATCGCGTATCTGTTTAATGATCGCAGCGATATTTTGTAAATCCTTTGGATGAAGGCCTATACTCGGTTCGTCAAAAATATAGAGTAAATCCGTGAGGCTGCTCCCTAGGTTTCGGACCATTTTGATGCGTTGACTTTCACCGCCCGACAGCGTGTCCGTTCTTCTATCCAAGGTCAGATACTGCAAACCAATGTTGACGATATGTTGAAGTTTCTTTTGCAGTTCAGCAAGAATGACATCAAAAGCACTGGATGGTAGAGATCCAACAAATTCCAGCAGTTCATCGATCGAAAGGGCGGTACAGTCGGCAATACTTTTGCCGTTTATCTTACAGGACAAAATCTTATCATCTAATCTTTTTCCCTGACATACAGGACAATTCTTGGTAATGATAATATGGTTTAAAGCATCTTTTCGGGTAATGATTTCTTTGGGCTGCTTCTTGAGGAATGCTTTTTCAATCCGCGGGATGATACCCTCATATTTGACTGTTTTTCCCCATTCCTTGTTAGGGTGCTTTGGTTTATGTTCCGCTGCATGCAGAAGCAGGTCCCATTCTTGTGGCGTATAATCCTTCAATTTTTTATCGTTGTCAAAATAGCCCGATAGGGTATAGCGTGTCAAACGCCAGCCGCCTGGTTGAAAGGTCGGAAATTGTACCGCTCCTTCGTTCAACGATTTTTGCTTGTCGATGAGCGTATCGACATTGACCGTCTGCACAATGCCCAGTCCTTCACACTCCTTGCACATGCCCAAAGGATTATTGAATGAAAACACGTTTGAATAACCCACAAAAGGTGTCCCCATGCGCGAGAAAAGCAACCGCAAAGAAGCATACACATCGGTGGCTGTTCCGACGGTCGACCTGGCATTGCCACCCAATCTTTTTTGATTGATAATAATAGGCACATTCAGGTTGTCTATTTTGTCCACATCCGGAACACCAATGTGCTGCAGACGGTTTCTGATAAAACTCCCCTGTGTTTCGCTGAACTGCCTTTGTGCTTCAGCGCCTATCGTTTCAAAGACCAAAGACGATTTGCCCGATCCGGAGACACCGGTAAAAACCGTAATCTTTTTCTTTTCGATCTGAACAGAAATATTCTTCAGATTATTTTGCCTGGCGTGGATGACGTTAATATGCTCCATATTCATTAACTTTGGAAATTATTAACTAAGTTAACTATTTTTAGGCGATGAACAAAACTGAACGAAAATTTTATGAGGTGTTTACAGATTTGCAATGCTTCATCTTGGCAAATATGAATAGGGGCGACATCAATGGAGTAACTGATCAGTGTATCGTCAAGCAGATCGCGCAAGCGTTTAACATAAGTCCGCCTGCAGTTTCCAAACAGCTCAAATTTTTGATTGCACATGATCTCGTCGAACAGCAACAGTCGGCAGTCGACCGCCGGATTTTCAATTTGCGTGTCACGGATAAAGGCCGGTTCATTATCGATAATTCGGAGAATTTTAGGCAAACAGTGGCAAAAGAAGCTTCTAAAAGCTTAACGGAAGATGATTTAAATAAGCTGACCGAATTGCTCGATAAAGTGCTGGTAGCGATAAAATAGTCTCTCGGTCGGTCGATACCTCATATCTATGTTAAATTGCTTTTTCTTCTCAATGCTGATATGCGCACAGCGAAGAAAAGAGGTTGTTGCTGCATTATTTTACAGGTTTTATTAGAAATCCATCATAAATTGACTTTCCTAAAAATAAAGCCTAATTTTGAGTCATCAACAATAACTAAACCATCAGGATGAATGTAACACATGTCAGGCAATTGTTTACCCAGCTTTACGAAGAAAATTGGGTCAAGCTGTATGTGCATGTTTTCCGGATGTTAGATGATCGTGACGAGGCCCGTGATATTGTGCAGGAGATTTTTGCGAATCTCTGGAGCCGGATGGAGCGACTGGAAATTGAACACTCTTATCAGGCTTATCTTTTTCGTTCGGCCCGTAATTTGGTGATCAACCGCATTGCAAGCCAAGATGTGGGGCGGAAATATGAAAACTACCTCGAGCATGCAGCCCCAACATTCGAAATTATGCCCGACGAGTTGCTGCGGGAGAAAGAATTAGCAGAGCAGATCGATAAAGCGATTGAAAAGCTGCCCCGCAAAATGGCTTTGATCTTCAAAAAAAGTCGCTTCGAGCAACGTAGTTATCGGGAGATCGCCGAGGAACTTGATATCTCTGAACAGACTGTCAAAAAGCAGATCTACAACGCTTTAACTGTTCTAAGAAAAAAAATACGAACTATTTTCATTTTTTTCTACCACTAAGCGCGCGCTATCCTGTCCTCTAAGCAGTAAACAGGATAGAACCTATGAAGCAACGATTATCGAAACAATTACTGCAGAAGTATCAGCAGGGTATGTGTAGCGCCGAGGAAAAGGTGTTTGTCGAAAGTTGGTACAATCAACTCAGCCGGAAAAATAACGAAAAAGAGATACCAGAACTTGATCTGGCCACCGAAGACCGGTATTTCCAACAGCATATTTTCCGACCCGAATGGAGGGCTCATCGTCAAAAGAATGCCTATCTGAAGGTTGCGGCCAGTATTGTATTCTTCTTCATGGCAGGAGTAGCTATTTACTTCTTTTCCGAACGCCAGCCATCCCCACAAAAACTACCTTTTAGTGTCGGTCAATTCCAGGCTGATCTCCTGATCGGAAACGAAGTGGTCAGTCTGGATGAAAAAAAGCCGTTCAGCCCTGCATGGCTAGATCAACAGAAGGGAAGCAAAGTGGCAATCAAGACCAAAAAGGGGCAGGAATTCAAGATGGAACTCCCGGATGGTACGATGGTGTGGTTAAATGCTGACAGCAAGCTGGAAATAGGACAGGGATACAATCTACAGGAACGTTCGGTATTCTTGCAAGGTGAAGCCTATTTTAAGGTGGCAAAAAATAAAACGAAGCCCTTTATTGTTCATGTCGGCAATACAAGCATTGAAGCCTTGGGGACAGCTTTCAACGTAAAGTTATACGCAAACGATAGTCAGCTCCTCACCACACAGCTTGACGAAGGAAAAATACGTGTCAGCAATGCCAGTCTTCAAGAGGTTCTGCTACCAGGACAGGTGATCCAGCTGAATGTGCTGAATGGGGCCTTCCAGCTGCAGCAGGAAAACAGACAGCAGGATGCTGCCAACTGGAAAGATGGTTACTTTGAATTTGACCAGACACCTCTTCCTGATATTTTGGCTGATCTCGCCCGTTGGTACAATTTTACCTATAGCCTGTCACCCGTCTATAAAAATAAAGTCCTCAGCGGAAAAATCAGCAAAAAAGAGTCCTTTGCCGAAGTGCTTAAAATATTACGGTTTGCCGGCATAAATTATACGATCGACAAGGACCGACTCTCACTTGTTCCCTAACCAAATACGAAACAAACGAATTTTCAATCTAAATACCTATGAAACAGTCCGTAAAAACACTGCTATTGATGCTCATGCATGTCAATGGCTATGCCTTTAGCCAGCAGGGAGACAAGCCATCCGACCATGTTCAATTTAAACAGCTCGTCAAAGCCATCGAGCAGCGTAGCGATTATCGCTTTGTGTATGATCCCAATGAAATTAGCCCCGATCTGAATGTTGATGTCAATTTAACCAATGCCAATATCCCCGAACTACTTAGACAGGCATTCTCGGCCAAGGGCATCCGCTATCAAATTGTCAAAAATACCATTGTGCTCCAGGGGAAAGCTGCTGGCAAGCCCCAGCAGACGACCATCAGTGGTCGGGTCAGCAATGGGCTCGGTTCGGCACTTGAAGGGGTGAGTGTACGCGTTAAAAACAAGGTAGCCAGCACGGTTACTGATGCTAGCGGACATTTTAGTTTAAATGGGCTCCAGCAGGATGATGTACTGCTATTGAGTTATGTGGGCTATCGTAGTAAGGAAGTTAAGGTTGCGGCCAACGGCATCATTGAAATAAGTCTTGAGATGGATCCGGGCAACCTGGATGAAGTGGTCGTCATCGGTTACGGTACATCTTCGGTACGCAAAAATACAGGTTCAGTATCCAGCGTGACAGGCAAGGAAATAGAGACGCAGCCGGTTTTAGATCCCCTGGCGGCATTGCAGGGCCGCGTTGCCGGCTTAAATATAGCATCCAATTCGGGCTTGCCAGGCAGCTCTTTTCAGGTGCAATTGCGTGGTGTCAATTCACTGAGCAATGGCAGCAGCCCGCTGTACATTATCGATGGTATTCCATTTTCGGACGAAAGCATGAATCAGTTTACCTCAGCCAATGGGAACCAAAGCCCGTTAAGCCTGATCAATCCCAAGGATATCGAACGGATCGATGTCCTTAAGGATGCCGATGCCACGGCTATTTATGGCTCCCGAGGTGGGAATGGAGTGATCCTGATAACAACCAAAAAGGGCAATAAAAGTGGACTTAAAATAGACTTTAATACCAATATTGGCTCGGGCAAAGCCATTCGGAACCTGAAAATGCTCAATACGGCGCAATATCTGGAAATCCGTAAGGAAGGATTTAAAAACGATAATTGGACAGCGACGGCAGATAATGCACCAGATCTACTGACCTGGGATCAGGCCACCTACAGTGACTGGCAAAAAGAATTTTATGGTGCAAGTGCCCCTTTCTCAACGTATCAGCTATCATTTTCCGGTGGAAACGAATATACCCAATATCTGGCCAGCGCCAATTTCAATCGCCAGGGTGATCCCTTGCCCGGTAATCAGAATTATCAGCGTGGGGGTGCACTGTTGAACCTATCTACGCAGTCCAAAGATCAGCGATTTAAACTCAATAGCAGTTTCAACCTCAACCTGGACCGTAACAATACAGTACCGACGGATATTGCACAGTTTTATAACCTGGCGCCCAATTATCCTTTATACGATGAAAAGGGAGATTATTATTGGTTTCAGCAGAGCTTGCAGAATCCTGCGGCCTATATGGAACGATCGAGTGTTTCTAAATCAAAATCCTTGTTGGCCAACTTTTCAGCCGAGTACGCGATTTTACCCGAACTGGTCGCGAAAATCAATGTAGGGTACAACCTCAAAAGCATGGACCAGACACGCCTGCTGCCCAATGCCGGATTTAATCCATTGACCAGTGCAGGATCAACGGCCTCTTACGGGAATTCGGATTATCAATCCTATATCGTTGAACCGCAATTAAATTACAGCAAAGCATTTGGTAAACATGATTTCAAGCTCCTTTTGGGCGGTACCTGGCAGCAAAGGGTCAGCGAAGGTAAATATTTAGATGGAAGCAGTTACCCAAGTGATTCCCAGCTAGGGAACCTAGCAGCAGCAGGTGTCATTGCCGTCCGCAACAACCAGTATGCGGATTACCGCTACCAGTCTGCATTTGGTCGTATCAATTATGCCTATGACGACAGGTACCTTGTGAATGTCAGCTACCGAAGGGATGGCTCTTCCCGCTTTGGCCCCAATAATAAGTACGGTAATTTTGGGTCGATTGGCGCCGCCTGGGTATTCAGTAGCGAGGAATTTTTAAAGGATCAGTCTATCCTTAGCTTCGGAAAATTACGTGCCAGCTGGGGGGTGACGGGCAATGACCAGATCGGAGATTACCAGTACCTGGATACCTGGGGGACGAGCTTTGCCTACCAGGGCATCACGGGGCTTTATCCTACACGGGTGTTTAATCCAAATTTTGGATGGGAAGAAATTAAAAAGAAAGAGCTGGGCCTTGACCTTGGATTTTTCAGGGATCGTATTTTCCTCACCGCCAATTATTACAACAATAGATCGGATAATCAGTTGATCAATATCGTGCTCGCGCCACAGACGGGCTATAATTCTTATTTTGGTAATACGCCGGCACTGATCGAAAATAAGGGTTGGGAGCTGGAGCTGAGCAGCCTTAATATCCAAAAAGAAAAGTTCAGCTGGAAAACTAATTTCAATATTACGTTTCCATCAAATACCCTGCTGGAATATCCAGGGCTTGCGAATAGCAGTGATGCGAGGCGATACGTCATTGGGGAGTCCACACGTATCGTCCGTGGATTTCAGTTTACGGGAGTGGATTCGCAAACCGGGATCGCGCAATTCCGGGATGTCGATGGTGATGGGAAGATCAGTGATTTCAATGACTATGTGACCTTGGGCTCACTGCTGCCCAAGTACTACGGTGGTATCAGCAATAATCTAAGTTATGGTGATGTGAGCCTTGGATTTATGTTTCAGTTTGTCAAACAGGAGGGACCCTCCATTGGTTATGGCCCACAGGCAACAACGATTGGCGGATTGGCCAATCTGGATGAATTTGTGTTAGACCGTTGGCAGCAGCCTGGAGACATAACCAATGTACCACGTGCTACCGCTAATAGCGCCAACGACGCCAACGTGGCCTATCGCAATTACTACCGGTATTCATCGGCCGTATGGGACGATGCTTCTTTTATCCGCTTAAAAAATGTATCGCTCAGTTATGACATCTCCAAATGGACCCAGAAGATCAATATCAGCCGGGCTCTGGTACAGTTCAATGCGCAGAACCTCTTTACCTGGACAAGCTTTAGGGGGATGGATCCCGAGATGCCTGGTTTTGACCGCACTTACCTCTCGGATGTCAACCCTTTTGGTTCGGTACGGAACAGCGCCACGCCATCAATGCGTACCTATACTTTTGCTGTTCAGCTTACTTTTTAATGATCATAAAACGACTAAAGATTTATCCCATGAATAAATATATCATCTACTGTCTTTTTGCTACTCCACTGATGAACATATCCTGCAATAAATTTCTGGCGGTGGACCCTCCCAAGACAGAAGTGGCGGCAGAATCGGCCTTCAGTGACGAAAAAACTGCCACAGCAACGGTGGGCGGACTGTATACCACTATGAATAACTACAACAACCAGTTTGCCAGCGGACTGATGACCATTGTACTGTCCAGTCTGGCCGACGATTATAACTCGGCCTTTACAAGCTATGATGAGTACAAGTACAATAAACTAAGTCCGGCGACCTCTTATCTCGATCGGCTCTGGTCGCAACCTTATAGCTATATCAACCAAAGCAATAAGATTATCGAGGGAGTTGAAGCTTCGGCGCTCAGCAGTACGGTAAAGGCACAGCTATCGGCAGAAGCCCGTTTTACGCGGGTGTTCAATTATTTTTACCTGAGCAACCTCTTCCAAAAAGTGCCTTTGATCACAGATACAAAAGATCTGAATGTCAACAATCAAAAAGGTCCTGCCTCCCGGGAAGAGCTGTATGCTTTCATGGTGGAGGATCTGAGGAAAGCTGCTGTCGATATTTCTGATAACTATCAGGGCAACGAACGGACCCGCCCAAATAGAAAAGCGGTTGAGGCGCTATTGGCCAGGGTATATCTTTATCACGCGGACTGGGCCAATGCCGAAGAGATGGCCGACAAAGTCATCGCTGATAATCGCTATGAACTGTCGCGCGATCTAAATACGGTTTTTTTAAAAACGAGCAAAGAGGCGATCTGGCAACTACAGACCGTTAATCTTTCTACTGCTGGAGTCAACACCTGGGAAGGTTTCAGCATTGTTCCCGCAGTAGCTACGGCACGGAGTTACTATCAGGTGTATGATAGCACGGTGGCGGTCTATGAGGAGAATGACTTACGTAAAACAATGTGGTTAAAGCCTTATGTTGTAAGTAATAAAACGCTTTATATGCCGTATAAGTATAAGGTACGTACGGGTACACCTGTTGCCGAATATAATACCGTGCTGCGCCTTGCCGAGCAGTATTTGATCCGTGCCGAAGCGCGGCTGAATCAAAACAAGTTGCAGGCAGCACTGCAAGATATCAATCAGATCCGTGAGCGTGCTGGCCTTGCTGCGCTTCCACAAACGATGGACAAAGCGGGCGTCGCTCTGGCGCTTGAAAAAGAACGCCAGCTGGAGCTGCTCGGTGAATGGGGACATCGCTGGTTTGACCTGGTCCGCACAAACAGAGCCCTGCCTGTACTTTCAAAGATCAAAACAGACTTTAGTGAAAGCGACATCAAAATACCGATCGCTAGCGCTATTTTAATCACAAATGCTAACCTCCAACAGAATGATTAACCTACTCAAACACGCGTTGCTGCTTGTATTGCTACAGGCAACCTTTGTCTTGCAGGCACAGGTCAGCGTACTGCCAGAAAAAGCCGCGGCTGGCGATACCGTAACTATCAGCTTTAATCCGGGTAAATCTGCCGCTGCTAATAGCGCAGGACCATTTTTCGTGGATTTCAATTATTCAAATTTTTATGAATTCCCGAGCCGGATACCCATGGAGCTAGAAGACGGACTGTGGCGGGTACGTTTTAAACTGCCAACCTATGCCAACTTTTCCTGCTTTACGATCGCCGACAGAGACAAGAAATTTGTGCAGCGGGCAAATGATAGCAGTCAATATGAGATCTACGTCTACAAGCAGGGTAAACTGATCTCCGGTAATTACTTGGGAAAATCCTACAGCATACCGATTCAGGATAAAAACTCAGATCATATCATTGCGACACAGGAATATTACCTCAAAAAAGAGTTGAGTTTGTACCCCGACAACTATGAGGCACAGCTCCGTCTGATCGCGCTACAGATGAAAAATGGTAATCCGGCCCAGCAGGCCCGGCTATTAAAAAAAGGCTTAGCCGTGGTGGAAAAAAAATTCAGAAGCAATCCGCTCTTTGAAGGAAACCTCAACAAGGTGACCATGGGCTATCTGATACTTGGTCAAAACCAAAAAGTAGATTCTATCCGCCAAGTTGTGATCAACGAGTTTCCAAGTAAGAAGATCGGTTTATCTTATCGGCTTAATAAGTTGTTCCGTGAGCAGGACTCTACCGTTGTGGTCGCGAAGATAGGAGAGCTTCTTTCCCTTAAAACTGCCGATAATGAGGCGGCTTATGGTGACGCTTACGAATATCTTTTTAGCTACTATGTGCGGCATCGCGACAGCGTACAGGCCCGGAAATATTTGCCCCTGATTACCCGTTGGGAACAAGATCCCTACAAATGGCGCTCATACAGTCAGTACGTGCAACTGCTATTAGATCACAAGCTGATGCTCCACGATGCGTCCAAACTCAATTTGTATCTACTGGATAGTGTTGCGGCCTACCCGGTGAGTCTAATACGCTATTTTCCGGAAACGGGCTATCTGATTGCCCATGATCCGGGCAAGGCCGAGAAGCTCGCTGCTGTGAAAGCAGAAATCATGGCGAATCAAGGACTTATAAGCGCGCAGTTAAATCTGCCCGAAGCTGCCCGGGAATGGTTTGCCAAAAGCATCCCTACACTCAAATCGGCGGCACTGCTGAGGGCCGTTGCCCTGCAGTATCAGCGCTGGAATGATTCCGACAGCGCCCTCCCAGTATTGGAGGCAGCCTACCGTTATGCGCCTTTTGACCCAGAGATCAGGCAGCTTCTCGACAGTGCGATCGATAAAAAGGGTATTGGCAGTGCTGCGGAACGGCAAGCCTATTTTAGCAAGCTTGACAAGCAATGGAAACAGGGGTATTATGAGGAGTTTCAGAAAATAATCACCAATACGCCATTTCCAAAGGACTTCAGCATAGTGGATATGAACAAGAAATCATTGCTTCCGTCCGAACTGGCGGGTAAAATTGTCATCATTGATTTTTGGGCTACTTGGTGCAAGCCTTGTATTGCTTCTTTTCCTTATTTGCATCAGGTGTACAAAAAATATGCGGACGACCCTCAAGTCAAGTTTGTTGTACTCAATTCGGGCAGTGGAAATAGCTGGGACGATGCCTACAAATGGGCGCAGGCCAATCCACAGTTTGACTTTCCATTTTATTACAACCAGGATAAAAAGCTTAGTAGTAAGCTGGAAATAACTTCAATTCCGACAACATTGATCCTAGACAAAAAAGGAAATATACGTTTTCGAAAGGTGGGCTTTGAAGGTGAAAAACTCCTGCAGAGCCTCGATGCCATGATCGAATACCTGAAAGAACTGGAGCAGTAATGTGTTGGATACTGCAATGACTTGATATCAAGTATGTCAATTTCGGGCATCTTAAAAAGGTTCTGCTTTTTAAGATGCCCATTGCTCAGCCTGGATAAGTTTATTGAAATTTCATTATTTTTGACCAATATGGCTTTCTTTATCACTGACACTGTTTGCCATGTAAAACTGTTTCTTAATTAAAAATAGCGTCAATAAATGCAATCACTCTTTAACGCCTGGAAAACGAGCAGAATGGCTTACCTCAAATTCTTTGAAAACTATTCATTGGAACAGCTCAATCGTATTCCAGAAGGTTTTAGCAACAACCTAATATGGAATATCGGGCATATCATTGCCACACAGCATAAATTAATCTATATCGGATCTGAGGTAAAAGGACATATTCCAGAGGAAATCTTTAACCGGTACCAGTCCGGAACAAAGCCGACAACACCTGTATCCCAACAGGAAGCAGACTTGCTGAAAAGCTTGCTCACAGAGCAAATTGAGCCGACCATCCGTGATTTTAATATTAAAAAGTTTGTCAGCTATCAGGAACGGACAACCGGGACGGGCTTCCATCTCACTTCAATAGAGGATGCCTTTGAGTGGAATAACTTTCATGAAGGGCTGCATTTGGGGTATATGATGAGCATTAGAAAGTTTCTTGCATAAATAAACGTATGGAAGAACAACGGTGCCCCGCGGGTATAATCAAGGAAGCAGGACAACCCTGCTTCCTTTTTTTTAACAAGCCTAATCTAGATAGAAGAATAGCCTGCTAAAGGTTTGATTTGGCACCTTTGGTGCAATAAAGTAGGGCTGAACTTTTCCTTTATCGGTCAATCTTGGAAAAAAGAAGCCGACTGCAGGCAATTTACTTTTGGCCTCATCGTTGTCAAAAGCCCATTCGTCTGGAGTATTGGCCTTCGTGAAATGAACCGTGGCATTCATCAGATCTCCGCTTTTTTCAAAATCCTTCGATGGCAGATAATCAACATAGATCCATCTCCCGGGAAGCACATTTTTTGCGATGTACTCTTTGCGGACATCGCCCGAAGTTGGGTTGATCTTCTGTAACGAAATATCGATCGGAAAATCAATGCTTTTATCATAAATGTAAAAGCCCAGTTTATTGGTATTGGGGTCGGGAGCAGGTGGCACGACCTCCTGTACCTTTCCATCAAAATAGAGGTAGTTGAAATTTACCTTGATGGTATTTTCAGGCAATTCGGCACTGTATACCACTTTCTTCGTTATTGTATCGGTTAACGTCACCAGTCTCTTTTTTGGTATTTTGTAACTATAAGCGGTTGCAAAATTGATATTGCTCTGGGGCTGGATGATAAAAGCACCATCTTTATGATCAAATACTGTCGTATCGATTGCGATCAGCAAGGGATGCTCACCACCATTATAGCCATTGATCAGGATATGCATCGCTCTTTCGACTTCTACAGCGTCTTTATTGCAGCCACTGAAAAAGAAGGGGATGCCGGTCAGCAGAAGCGCAACGGCGATAGAAAATGTCTTTGTTAACAAATTTTTCATAAATTATAATTCTAAAACCTTATTAAACCGTATCACATTATTAAGCGGAGCTTCATTGATGATAAGCAACTTGGAAATGGCTTTTGTGGGTGAAGGTACCGGAGCACCCGAAGTAAGCTGGCTGAATTCAAAGGAAGATCCTTCGGTATAGGGGATGTCTGTTCCGGCTTTATAAATATAGGCCCGAAATAATACCGAGGTTTTTTCTCCCTTGTAATCCTGGATACCTAAGGGGAAAGGATCAAAAACGATGGGTTGTGAGAACGTATTGGGTTTTAGGTTTTTGATCCGGATGACCTCTTCAAACACTTTGGGGGTAAAATAGTATTTTCCAAAGACAATATCCACGGGCTCCTGGTAATTTAATATATTGGACTGGAGCATATAGATCAGTTGTACCTTGCCCTCCACAGGTGCCGGAACTTTTGGGAAATCGGCTACTTTTCCGTCCATGTAAATAACATTGAGGTCCGTCACGGCCTCCGTGTCGCTGGCATCGATTTCCTTTTCCAGCAGAATTTTATCGGTCGCCTTGGACTTCATGGTAAATTTTAAACGCTGCTTGCTGGGGTCATTGAAATTATAGTTTGCACCAAAAGAGATGCGGCTAAATGCTGGCGTTACCGTGGCGCTGAAGGTATCCAATTGCAGTATAAGTTCCTCATTGCTGTTATTATAACCGCTTAAATTGATCATATGCACATTGGAATGATACAGAAGGTCGTCTCCGCCTTTATTGCACGACAGGAGGCTGGATAACAGAAAAAAGACGATCGCCGTGGCTGTTAAGATTATTTTTGGTTTCATAGCGCTTGATTTAAAATGTATATCCGATGGATAGGCTAAAGGAACTGCCTACTTTTCTGTTGAAGGTTTCTTTGTCGCCTACACGCGTCTTTTTTGTCCCGTCTTCAGAGGTTTCGTAATAGCCTTCCTCATATTTTTGGGAAAAACCAAACTTCCATTCGTAGATCTCGTCCCATTCTTGCGTCGGCCATTCGGAGTTTGACAACCCCTTCCAGCGATCTTGCACTTTGAACGTTTCGGGTCTGTTCACATAAAAGCGGAATGGGCTGTTCAGCAGATTGCTCAGGTTTAGTTTAAGATCCAGATTTTTGTTTTTCAATAATTTGTAGCTCAGCTGTGCGTCCAGCTGGTTACGGGGACGCTCGTATTCAATAAGGTCTTCGCTCATGGCTGTCATAAAGGTTTTATAACCCATATGGTTGAAGGCTACATTGACACCCAATCGGTCTCCGGCGTATTGTAAGGCGGCATTATAGACTACGGGTATCTGTCCGTAGAGCGGGCGTTTGCTTTTCAGGAATTGTTTTTCCCGGTATTCAAAGCTATTTCCATATTTATCGGTGCCGATACCCTTCGCTATGAATTCTGCCGACTGTACTTCCGAGCTTTGAAGCGTCATGTTTCCGCTGAAATTAAAATTTTCCAGCAGGGAGCCAGGGGCCATAAAACCTAGGTTTTTGCGGACATCAAATTCCAGTCCCTTTACTTTGGCCCATTCCGAGTTATTGGTCGTCACATAGATGCGGTGCGAGGAATCCATCATCTGCTGATACAATTCGATCGGGTTCTGAAAGTATTTATAGAAAAATCCGATTGAAATGACTTCCGCGATAGAAGGGTACCATTCAAAACGCATATCATAGTGGTCAATTAAGGTCGAAAGTACGCCTTCATTCCGACGGTAAGCACCACCCAGTGCGGGGTCCTGCCGCACCATCCTGGAGTTTTCAATCAATGCCGGACGGACCACAGACTGCGCATAGGCCATCCGAATATTGAAATCCTGCAATGGGGTCAATGTCAGGCTCGCCGATGGCAGGTAGCGCCAGGTTTTCTCTTCTGTTTCGGGATCTGCAGTCATGCCCACCAGTTTGCCGGTTTTGGGATCGACAAACCGTTGTTTGCGCATTGCAATGGTTCTTGCGTCCATCTGCAGGTCGTTATCGCCATTTTGCAGACTTTCATACTTGTAGTATTCGGCGCGTAATCCCCATACCAGGCGAATCCATGAATTGAAGCGGTTGTCCATCATCCCATAGACAGCCTGGTTGATATTTTTCCCTTCATAGGCACTGATGGAGAATGCCGCAGGATAATAGAACATGCCATGTAAAGGATCCGTAAACTCAAGGTATTTTGACCAGGTATTGACGGGCGTAAAGGTATTGGCACCGACCGAAACGATGGGCAGGGAGACCCATTCGAATAGGCCATGTCTATTCATAAATTGATATCCGGCTTTCAGGGTCTGCTTCTGACCGAACCAGTTCGTCTGGTAGCTCAATGCGCCTTCAGCAATTTTGTTGGTCTCCGTATAATGGTATTCGGAGCGCGTAAATGTCCCGTCGCCGGCATTGGCATAATGCGAAGGTACAATATTGTAAATGGTGTCATTTAGGGTGCCGATCGGAGCGAGCCAGGCTTCGGTTGCATCTTTCTCGAGGTTGTTCAGGCGGTTGCGGGCAATATTCCATTCGAATTTGAAATTGCCGAACCGATGTTCACCGTCCACTCTGTTCTGGAGCATATTGATAAATTTGGGCCGGTCATACTCCCGGATAGCAGGTCTCGAATCGTGGCCAATATCATTTCCCCAGCCCTCAATTACTGAAAACTGATTGTTGAACATCCGGGAATAAAAGTTCCTGGAGTTTATTTTGTGATTTTTGCTGTTCCAGCCCAGGTTTATCAACCCACCCAAGCTTGAATTAAAGTTATACTGTGTGGAGGTCGTCGGATGGATTTCCTTTCCAGTGCTAATATCGTAGGTTGCCCCTTCGACTTTTTGCCAGTTGCCGCGCTCAAAATTTGAGATATGATCAATGGATTGTTCATTTCGGTAACTGAGCGAGCCTACAAATCCAAAGATACCCTTTGACGTGTTGTAACTCCGCCCGAGGCTGAACTGGTAGTTTTGGCCGGGTAACGCTGTATATTTTCGTGTGCCTAAACGCTCCAGTCCGCCGATACGCTTGTTCTGTGCAGCGATCATTTCCGGTGTAAAGGGCGTCACACCTTCAGGTACGGGTTTATACGGATTGGCAGGGTCGTAATTGATGCCGTTGAACACGGTTAAATCTCTCGGGAAATTGCCCCGCGTACCATCGTCAAATGCCAGATAGTCTAAACTGCCACGGCCATAGCCTAGGAAATCTTTTCCCGTCGACCCATTGATATATTTAGTTCCCGCGGAAAAAGAGGTGAAGTTTTTGGCCGGAATGGACAAGGTGTTGATCTGTACCAGTCCACCACCAAAACCAAAGCTCAGATCTGGCGATGAGGTTTTGTGGATAATGACATTGTCGATCAGGT
>Ga0308161_1002526_pt1 | contig 19335 bp, 29 predicted proteins | sample PhyFR2_FD_201034 | JGI IMG/M metagenome (GOLD analysis project Ga0308161, IMG submission 201034) | Phyllosphere microbial communities from UC Gill Tract Community Farm, Albany, California, United States - DLSLF.R2 | ecosystem: Host-associated > Plants > Phyllosphere > Unclassified | place: USA...
TCCACCGCGCTGTTCTAATGTTAAATGGCAAGGCGACATCGCCTTCATAAATGCCAACTTTTAGCGCACGGCTCCTTGAGAGCCATTTCCCTGGACCGAATATAGGAATCGTATTCGGTCTTTTTTTAGTGCTATGATTTATATGGTATTTTTGAGGGTGGTTACGAAATTTCCCGAAAATATCCCGAAATCACTATATCCAATCTATACCATTACATATTCCTGACCGCGCGAATCGAGATACTTTTTAGTCATAGAAAGGTTTTTATGGCCGAGTAATCTTTGCGCAAAATCCTCTCCATTTTCCACTTGATATAGTCGGCTGGCAAGGCTTCTGATTTCATGAAATGTCGGTGGGTTAGGGCCAAATTTAATTCCGCTCATTTCACGCGCTTCTGCAAATGCACCTGTGAGCGCATCTGGTGAAACAGGACCAGGCTTTCTGCCGCCGCGGCGAACTGAAGAGTAAATCAGGCTGTCCGATGGGTTATCCTTCCGACACTCCTCTACGATCCTCTCCAGTGACATTCCCAGCTCTTTCAGCTCTAAATCCAGTGGCATCGCCAGCTTATGACCAGTCTTGCTTTGCGTCACAAACAGCCGCCCATCTCTGATAGCGCTGAAGGTCATTCGAGTTACATCTTCCCGACGCTGCCCGGTGAGCAGACCAATATTCATCGCGTTCTGCAGCCAACCTCCCATACTCTCCGCGGCCTTTCGGATAGCCAGAAATTGCTCAAGCAACAAGCGCTCACGCCTGACTTCAGGTGATGGGGTCCTGGTTGGTTCAACTGGATTCCTGTCGATAATGCCTTCAACAACTGCCTCGCGGAAAACATCCATCAGCAGCGATCGCAATGCAACTGCCATACTATGCTTGCCGCACTGAACATATGACTCCAGGAACACTGCAATATCACGCGTAGTGATTGAGGTCATAGCCATGCGGCCAAACTCAGTCTGAATGGTAAGCAGCTGATTGCTTCTTATCTTCATGGTGCTTGGCTTAAGACTGCGACGACCCAGGATGACGTCGTAGCGCTCAAGCCATTTACTCACTGTGAAATCAGGCGTCTCTTTAAGCCGATCGAGAAGGGCGGAGGGTAGGTAATTTTGCTCGATGTAGCTGTTCGCTTCGATGGCCTGGGCCACGGCATCCTTGCGGGGTATCTTACCCAGTGAAATCTCCTGACCGGTCACAGGATTTCGCCATGAGTAAATCTGCTTCGTTTTACGAAAAGTCAGGTTCCTTGGCAGATTAGCGTCGTACCGCTTTGGCCTGTTCGACATGTTTCAGTTTCTCCATCAGCGATCCCTTTTTCGGTGGCGATACGTATTCCGGCCTGCGTTTCATCATCTTCTTGCGCGGGTCAACGTACACCGAGTCCGGTTCGAGTTTGTATTCTTTTCCGTGAAGCTCCGGGCATGGGTAAATCCTGCCCTCCCTGACCCAGCGGCGTAGGGTTGATAAAGAGGGGGGCTGCGAATATGTTGCCGACGCCCACTCCTGAAGGTTCATTAACTTAGCCATAATTTCTCCTGCACGTTTTAACAGAACTTGATCGCAAACTAACGCAAGTTTTCATTCGGAGCGACTTCTGCTCCTTATCCACCTGACGCACATAGAACGCCAGCAAGCGCTTTGCTGGAAACGTATCAGGCGGCAGGGCGGTGATTGATTTGGCGTGTTTGTCGAGAAGTGATGTGATTATGCGGTCGTGTTCTTTCTTGGGCCTGCCGTTTATGGCTTTAATGATTTCGCTCCTGCACTTACGCGCTACAGCCCTTAGCACGTTTTCCTGTACCGGCGTCACGCAACCCTGCGGTGCTGCTTGGCGCGCTCAATGCGCTCGTAGTCTTCCCGGCATTCTGCTGAGCAAAAGCATCCTGCCGGCACCGCCTCTTCGCAGTAATAGCAGGCACCCTTATACTGCATTTTTGCGTGAGCCCGGTTAGCCAGGGAGATCTCAATCATCTGCTGCTCGCGTTCTGCGGCTTCGTCTACTGGGTCTGGAAAGTTCACCTTAACCTCCGGAATTTGGGCGTAAAAAAACCTGCCGTAGCAGGTCGTCTTTAATCAATATTTATTAACCCATTGGCTTAGGGTTGTATTTAAAAATAGCTTTCACTATATCTTCATCAGATGGGTCATCCCCACAGACACCAATTAAATACCCGCCTCTTTCTTGATAGACAGTTTTAACAATAAATGTAGCGCTATAACTACTGGAAGATAAGCGATTTCGGGATTCGTGGGGTTCTATGCTGGAGCTAAAAGTTACCTTTTCCACTCCGGGAACGACTTGCTTTTTCTTTCCATGATGCCCTGCACCGAATAACATAATATCATTCACTTTTGCCCATCCTCCTTCTGATAAACCGGGTCCGATGGACGCGAAAATCTTATCGTCTTTGCCACTCTTCCGTCTCGAACTTACTGAAAACTTTCCTGCAATCAACACACTTCCAGTCGCCGGTGTGCTGACCGATAATCCTGTCCTTGATGACCTTCTCTGAGCCGCATTTCGGGCATTTCTTCGGTTTAAAGTGGGCGGCCATCAATTATCCTCTTTAAAATAAACCAGGTCAGTGCCGCGCGGGAACTGCAGTGCAACGTTTCTTTAGTACTGCAGACGCTCAATAAAGTATCCGCACTGGCTCCAAGACTACTGCAATTCCATTACCATAGCGATAAACGGCATGTTCGTACGCTCTTTGTAAGCGACACTTGTTATTTCCAGATTGACGCTAACCTTATAATCTTTTTCTTTACCGAGAGTTGAGATGTGTCGTAACAGATTAAATTCTTTTTAAATCAATAACTTATTTTGTGACTTTCAGCCTTTCCCGCAAATCAGCCGGAGCAATATAATTGACTTCTCTACCAAATTTTATTGGAAGAAATATGTTCATCTCACAAAGTTCTTTTAAGAATTTTCTTGCGGTATTAGCACTTACGCCATAAGCATTTTGAACTGACTTAACTTTGAAAAGTCTGCCAGGTTCTTTAACCCCCTTTTTTATAAGGTCTTTTTGAATAAATCCAAGCTTATCTTTGTACTTGGAGTGCTCTAATATTTTCAGTATTTCATAAAATTCTTGGGTCTTAACTTTTAAATAATCCTGAAGGTCATCAAAAGCTTCAAGTATAACTTTTATTTGAAAATCAATGAAGTATGTTAAATCACCGCAATCTTTCTGAACGTATAAATATGAAAAACCATAGTCTTTAGCACGTTCTTTTATTATTTTGCTGATGGATATAAATTCAAATATATCATAACCGCTTTTCAGCATATACCAATAAAATATTGCTCTAGCAGTTCTTCCATTTCCATCCCGAAATGGATGCTCATATCCCATTAGAAAATGCAAAATGACCGCTTTTATAATGGGTGGGATGAACTTTGACCCTTCTTCGCCATCATGCTTAAAATTGGCAAAATGACAAATCTTTTCAAGTCTTTCTTCTAAGTCTTCAAAGTCAGGTGGGTAATAAAGTGGGTTTTCGTCATTCCCAATATAGATATCATTACTGCACCTAAATTCACCAGGGATGTTGTTGTTTTCTGATACTCCATAAGTAGCAACACTATGAAATTCAAGCATAAGATCTCTTGTTAAGGGTTCATGCTTTCTCCTATCAGCTAATCTTAAAAGCATATAATTATTGACTATCATTTTTTCGTCTGGAGTTTTAGGTGGTAGCTCCTCTTCCAGCATCTTTTTAGCATCGGCTCTCGTGGTTACCGCGCCCTCCAGCTGAGCACTAGTTATGGCCTCCTCCATAAGCAATGAAGACACAAGATAATTTTGTTGAACGTTGCTTGAAGCCTGGGAGCCCGCAATAGCTGCAACTTTTCCTGCCCCCAATTGTACGATTTTGTGTAATTTAGGCTCGAGGGAATCAGGCACACAGTAGTGAAATTCATGATCATTCTTATCATATAAACCAATTTCTTTTTTAGCTTGTTGCCGTGCAAACTTCACTGCCAGCCATATAAATTTCGCTGATTTACTTGGAACCCTCCACTTAAGCTGACTCCAGTGCAGATAGCGACCTTCATCATCGGTAATTCCGTGAGTACTGAGGTAAGGGATGATTTTTTCGAAGTCTGTGCTAGAAAAATCTAGCTCAGGTGCTTGTTCTACAGGATGTTTTGCCATGATAAATCATTTTCCTAATTTTGACTTTATCACAACTTTACTTCAAAAACGGGATTTAGCAAGGAATTTGAGTTGGCTTGTATTTGGAGAGACCTCAGGTAAGCCGAGTGCGTCCGAACTAGGTTTTTTGACAGATTTATAAACACATCAAAGGAGCCTATCATTATGGCTACACATCTGGTTTGCGATACAGCGACACTCCAATAGATTCAACAATTGGCTCAGGGAGCGGGCCTTCCAGCATCAGCCATGCTTTGCCAAGTCCCTGCTTCTCTTATGTGTTCATTCTCTAACCCCTTATGCCGCTCTCAGGCTCAATGCCGAGGCGAAAATATTCAGATAGCAGGCAACAAAAACCGCCCGGAGGCGGCTGTTTATAAGGAATTTAAAGGCGATTAAATTCCCATGCGGTACTCTTCGTACGTACGAGGTTCCGAGTCACCTTTTTTGCGGAAAACAAGCATCTCTTCCTTCCGGTTCGTAACATACCCCAGTGTTTCAGTAAGCTGACGTCGCAGAGTAGTAGGCATTTGAGGAATGGTTTTATCGGTGAGTCCATTCTCAATTTTATTCATGATTTCGAGAGCAAGGCTGATTTGCTCCTCATCAATCAGAATATTGACGCGATAACCCTCACGGGTCTCTTGCTCGCTGCCTAACTGCCTGGTCAGTTTATCGACCTGATTGGCATAATCATCCAGTTGAGTCTGCACATCAGCCGGGATTTCACCCGATTTTTCAGCCAGCGCTTTAAGTGCGTTAATGTTATCGATCGCCTGTTGCGCCAGGTCTGTAGCAGTAGTCATTTTGGTATCCTTTAAGAAAGGGTAAATCAGAAGTTCAGTGAGGTTAAAAGGCCGACTTTCATCGGCCTGAAAAAAGTCAGCTAACTGTTACGGGTGTTCGTACTGCTGAAAAGTACGCGGCTCCGGGTCGCCAGGCTTACGGAACTGTGCGTTGTCGTCCTTGCGGCTTTTCAGATACATCAGGGTCTGCTTAGCCTGATACTGATCGTCTGGAGACAGGGAGCCAGCCGTACCTGCGTTAATCGCCGCTACAACTTTGGTCAGAATTTCGATACCCCAGCCGACGGCTTCGGTGGTGTCCAGAATCGCAGAGCGATACAGGGTATTGAGGTCTTGCAGGTCTTCAAATTCCTGGTCGGTATGAGACATAATAAATCCTCTTTCAGTTGAGTGAGTTAGGCCGTGAATTCACTCAGCTACCTTACGCGCACAGCCTGATAAAGAACAGCAAAATACTGTTTATACGTACAGTGTATTTGTGTCATAAATTTGGCTTAGTGCCACTGTTGGCTTTGCTACGCTCTTCCAGAAAACGTATCCGGCTGCGGCTGGCCCGTTGTCGAACAGATTCATATGAGCGGTTGAGTTGTCTGGCTATAAGTTTGGGTGGGATGGTTGCTGCGAGTTCTTTCAGAAGGCCTATCTCATCGGGTGACCAGCGGCGGCCAAGAGTTAACTGATTGCCGCGACGCCGGTATTCAGGTGATTCCATGTTGTCTCCTGTTATTTGCTGTGTGCCTCTTCGATTTCTGCCTTACGAAGCAGATAAACATCAGTGGCCTTTTCCAGCGTTTCAGCCTCGCTTGCCAGCATGCGTGCTGCGTACTTGTAGCAGCGGTCAAGCCCTGCAACGTTGTCAGCTTCAGCTGCTGCAGCGGTGAAATCGGCCAACAGTTCATCCGGGGTTCGCGCTGCTGCACTGGTGTTCGTCGCCGGGTTAATTTCGCACTCGGGCTGCTGCGTTTCAGGTTTACTGTTAATCAGGTTGTTCAGGTCAGCGCGGCTGCGTGCCGGTGTAACGTCGCGTTCCGCACGCTGCGCCGGCTCAAACTCGTCCGGCGTGTAGACGCCGAGAATCACGTCAGGGCAGTAGAGGCGCGCCCAGTACTTAACAGCCAGGTATGCCAGCTGCTGTTTGGGTGCTGTCTTCCAGAGAGGGGAGTTGCGCGTGGTGACATACTCCATGTAAAGCGGCTCACCCCAGGTGATTTCCGTTTCGCCCTTCAGCACTGCGCCGACACGCACAGACAGTCCACGCTCATTCGATGCGTTGGCTGCGCCTGGCTTAAACTTCTCCCAGTCGCCGCCGTATTCATATTTGAAACGACCCTGCACGGCGGTAGAGCTGGTGATTACCGCGTTTACCAGCTGAGCTTCATATCCCAGCGTGCCGTTAACCAGATGCGTTTTCTGTGCCACTGCGTAGGGGTTCATGCCCCACTGGGCAGCCTGTAATGCGATCGCCAGACAGTCAGCAGGCTTACCGGACAGGTGAGCAGGTACCGTTGCTTTACCCTGCGCCATGACTTCGGCAAACGCCTGTAACTTCTGCAGGCCGCTCGGGCTGAAGATGGCCGCTTTAGTGTCGGCCTCATTGACCGGCGCGGTGATGATGTCGTTGCTCATGCGTAATCCTTTCTCTTAGCCCAGTCAGGGCGTGTAATTTCTTCAATGCCGCCCCAGTTACCGGACAGCATGCATGCGTGATAGGCCGTAAGGTCTCGCCGGACCAGGTCATAACCTACCGCCACGTCATCCTCACTAAGCTGAAACACCCGGACCGGATAGCGGCCGCAGTCGATCGACTCGCTGACAGCAATGAAAACGAAAAGCGGGTACTCACCGAACTGCTTGCTGAAACCTTCACGGTAGTAGGCATCCTGAACGTGATAGCGGAACTCTTCGACGTGGCGGGCGAAGCGGGACATATCGGCCACTTTCTTCACATCGACGATGACGGGCTGACCTGACAGGAATTTATCTGGCCGGATACGGCAAAGTTCGCCGGTTTGTTCGTCGTTCCAGTAGATTGACACTTCCTGATGACCCTCAGCTTCAAGCAGCCACCGGGCCGCAGGATGGGCGAGGGCGCTTGCCCGCATCAGCTTCAGCTTTCGTCCCTGTTCAGCATCCATTACTGTCATGCCGCTGTTTGCACAATCCTTCAGGAACTGCTTTTCATCCTCCTTGCCGACTGTCGTGCGGCGGTTGAACTCAGGAGCAACGATGAAACGCCTGTCGAACTCATCAGGCTCCAGCAGCAGGCAGTGCAGCGCCGTTCCCATATCCAGCGCAGCTTTCTTCTCATCGTCTTCAGGCGCTTCCTTGCGCCACTGGAATATGGCCGGGTTGATGGCAATGTCGTCCAGCTGTGATTTGCTGATGCCCGGGCCGCCGTGATAATCCTCGTTGCTGATGTCGTAATAGATGCCCGGCTGCATTACGCCGCCTCCTGATTTCCGTGTTTTCTGCTGTAAATCCCGATCGCCACCTCACGCCGAGCTACCCGAACCATAGCCTCACGCAGAAATACCTCAGCCGCTTCGTGTTGCTCGTCGTCTTCGTCGAACATTCTCAATAGCCGGGTAGTCGTAATGCTTCGTCAGGAACGCGCACAGAGCTGGCATCAGCGGGTTAGTTTTGTGCTGGTTCATCCGCGCATCGACTTCAGCGGCGATGAATTCCAGTTCACTGTTCGGCAGATTGTCGGCGATACCGACATTATTAAAGGCAAGAAATACACTGACCGCGAATGTGATCGGCTGATGTGGAACGATCTGCAGCCGATTAAGAAGGCAGTTGACGGAATGGTCAAAATCCCACTGGGTGAATATCAGCGGGCCGCACTGTACAGCTTCACCTATAACGTTGGCACAAACGCGTTCTCGAAATCGACACTGCTTAAACGTCTGAATGCCGGTGACGTTGATGGCGCATGTGAAGAGCTTCGCCGCTGGATTTACGCTGGCGGACAGAAATGGCGTGGATTAATGAACCGTCGCGATATGGAGCGCACCATGTGCCTGGCGGAGAGTGCTGATGACCTTAAAGTCTAAGCTGCTTGCTGCACTCATCCTGCTGGTTCTGCTGCTACTAGCCACCTCAGTAGCGTTCGCGCTTTATTACCGCGGTAATGCCATTGACTACAAGGCGCAGCGTGACATCGCAACCACCAGCCTCAAGGAGGCTAATGACACCATCACCGATATGCAGACCCGCCAGCGCGATGTGGCCGCACTCGATGAGAAATACACGAAGGAGTTAGCAAGTGCTAAAGCCACTATCGATCAGCTGCGTAATGACGTTGCTACTGGCAAGCGCCGGCTGCAGCTCAACGCCACCTGCGCGAAGCAGTCCTCCACCGGCTCCTCCAGCCTGGATGATGCAGCCAGCGCCCGACTTACTGACGCCGCTCAACGGGATTATTTCACCCTCAGAGAGCGAATCGAAGTCGCCGGAAAGCAAATAGCCGGGCTGCAGCAGTACATCAGCGAGCAGTGCATGAAATGAATTAAATTTCTAAAAGTAAGAGGTCAAGAATTGAATTTAATGTTAGTAGCCCCATCTATAGGTTTGAGTAACATCTACTCAAATTTTTAAGGGGCAACTATGATTTATATGGATTTTATTGAGTCTATCACGAAGGACTTGGATTACCGGATTAGAAGTTATGCTGGTGGGATGCTGGTTAATGTTGTACACAACTATCAGGGTGGAGAAATTGCAGTAATTTGGTCAAACTCCCAAAGTGGAGCTACGGAAGTATATGGCTTTCCAGTTGTAGGGGGTGAAGAGTACACCGAAAACGTCAATAATGGCTTTGACTACTCCTCATATAAGGTCGATTTCATTGAAGGAGTATTTCGCAAAATGGTAGAAGTCGAGTCTGTCCAAACAGGAAGGCCTGCCGCGCTCTAGTTTACTATCCAAGCAACCGCCTGCGGGCGGTTTTTTAATGAAGAAAAATTGTGATAACAAGTTTGCCGCAGCCTTTAACAGAACCGTGTCATGCAATGTAACAATGTGATATAAGGTGCTTACTATTCAACAGGGAGTAAGCGATGAAAAAAATACTATTTGCACTGGCGGTAGTGGCGCTTGTTGGGTGTCAGGCTAAGCATACTGGGGGAGTTACAAGCAACCCTAACAAGCATACGAGTGAGGTTAATAGCAACACTCAGAAGTACGTAAACCAAGTCGGCACAGTTGATGTACCAACCTATAAACTAATGAAAGCAGACCTCTCTAACGGTGGTGCATGCACTGTATATGTTCAGCAGCGACATGGAGAGAGCAAGCCAGTGCGGTTCTGGGCTGATGAAAATAACGACCCATCTAAGTGCCAGAGGGTGGTTGGAAGTATTCTGAGCAATTTTGCAAAAATGAAGTTCCCAGTGAAGCCTGCTGACGTCCCAGAGATTAACGCATTGCACTATCACATAGGGAAATGATGTTTGCCCCTTGTTATCAAAAACTATAAACCCGCTTTGGCGGGTTTTTTATTCGAACTTGTAAGTCTGATAAACAGCGAGAAGTTTTGAAATCAAGCCAAGTGCGCACTGACTCTTTAAAGAGTGTATAGTCAGAATTGGATGAAATCCTATAGATGTTGCTCAGCTAGCTGTCGCTTGGTTATACCTATGCGTAATGACTTATGATGTGTTCAAGATTGATAGCATGTAGGTGCAAAAAGAGTAAGATGATTTTCATCGAAAAAGAAGGGCATCAATCATGAAGCTAAAACCTAAATTTCATGACTACACGGAAGCAGAATTCCCCCTTCTTGTGAACGAAATCTGTAGCGCTAAAGGCGGCGAAGCTTATCAGGACAAACTTCTGGAAAATTTCATTTCGGTAAGTGAGCACCCTGAAGGTTCTGACCTCATCTTTTACAGCGAAGATAAGGATGCAACTCCTGTCAAGATTGTCGCCGCTGTTAAATCATGGCGCAAAGCCCACGGTAAGCGTGGCTTCAAGTCATAAATTATAAAGCCTCCTCACGGGGGCTTTTTTGTGACCACCACAAGGCGCATTTACGGGAGCGCCTGATGATGAGAATTAAATCTGAGACCTATCCAGCAACCCTAGCCAGTCTTCAAGCTGAATTTTTATCATAGATGTAATGTGAGCGAAGCACTCCAAAGGCTCAAGAAAGTGAACGTCTTCTCTGTCAAAATCGTTTGGCCCGATAATAAGCTCGAAGTTTTCGCCACCTCTATGTCGAAGAGCTTCTTTGATGTGCTCTTCAGAAAAATGTATGTAACCACTAGTCTTTTTGTAGACATTGATAACCCAAGGGTTAACTCTACTCACCCGGCGAGCAAGATAATTATCTGTCATTGGCTGGTTATCATCTGCCTTCATCTTGCTGATAATTTTTCCATTCAAGACATCCTTGGAAAATTTGATTCTATCTTTTGAGAAGAAGCCCGCGTAAAGGCGTAGCGAGTTATCTAACTGCATCCTAACTAAGGCTAATGCGCATAAAGAGTTTCGGTCCTTAAGCATCGACTTGAAGCCGGAAGTTAAAGCGCAGCTTCGTCTGGCAATACCTATAGCCATAAAGAAATCATAATCAAAGTCCTTGTTAGCCATATTCAGGAAGAGGCATTTAATCTCTTCATCGGCACGATCTAATTCTTTCATTAACTCAAGGTATCTTTCGTCTTTGCTTTTCATAAATTCATTCCGATTGATATTAACTTTGACATTAAGGCACAGATATCACCGCCGTTTCACTGGGGGTGTCGCACGTCAGAAGTTCCTGTGCTGAAGGCCGAGTATCGCCGGGAAATTCCCGGCTCAACGCGACCAGCAGTCGGGCCTAATGGCGTTGAGCAGGTCAGTAGTAAGACGACCTATGGGGAATGGCTGGCGAGACAGCCTGCAGCATTTCAGAAAGAGGTGCTCGGTCCGGCGCGCTACGAGCTGTTCAGCAAAGGCGACCTCAGCATTGACCGATTCGTTGATGACAACGGCAGGCAGTACACCCTTGATCAACTCAAAAATTTAGAGCCGCATGCTTTCGAGCTTGCAGGCATCGGCTAATCACAATTTCTTCTCTGCCTCTCTATTTCGTCAAGAGCAGAGTGATAGGCTGAATACGAGCCCTTAGAAGATTGCATGGCGGCTCTGATAGCCTGATCCTCTTTGACTGGATCACCAAATGCGTTCATTGCGACGATTAAAGCTGTTGTAACGTTCAGCGCTACTTCAGTTAAAGGTTCTGGGGTATACGCCGTCATGTCCATTGCTGTAACTGCCAATGGTGAAGCAAGTTTTCTAAATTGCTTTTCGTCAATGTCATCGATTAGTTCTGGGGACATTGAGAAAGTAGTTAATGCTCTCAGGAAATGACTGTATTTCTCTCTTAATAGAGCCTCTTGCTGATCAGTGCGAGCAATACATGAGGTTTTATAAGCCAATTGGCTACTCTGAGAATTTCCAAGCCATGAAAAATAGCTTGAAATTATCACGCCAAATAGCGTGAAAAATACCGGTAACGCTGAAGACGCAAGCATCTTTTTTAATAAAGCACTCATAAAGCTCCCATTGAATTAGCAAGTCCAACCTCGAAGCTTCTCGCCTTCTTAACACATAATCAAGCTGGCCGGGCCAGCATACATCCATTCAGGAGAATGTATGACTCTGAAGTATCAGCTTACCGCTGAGGAATTCGCTCAGCTCGAAGAAGCCAAGCAGGCGCTGTATGTACAGCAGGGTGAAGTATATCTGCTGCAGGTTGATGGCATCCCCCAGGAAGACGTCAGCGGCCTCAAGCGCCAGCGCGACGAGCTTCTGGCAGAGAAGAAAGCCGAGCAGGAGCGTCGCCGTGCGGCAGAAGAACAGGCGCAACGAGAGGCCGACGAGCGTGCCCGGGCGGAGGGCAACTATCAGCAGCTATTTGAAAGCTCTCAGGCAGAGCTTGATCGCGAGCGTAGCAGCCTCGTAGAGCTTCGTCGCTCCATTGAGCAGCGAGACATCAACCTTGCAGCTACTCGAGTCGCTACGGCTATTGCAGATGGCTCAAACGCCGAAATCCTCACTGAGTTTATCGCCCGTCGCCTGAAGGTGGCAGAAGGGCAGGTACGCATTACTGACGAGTCAGGCAATCTCACGGTCAGCACTCTCGCTGACTTGGAGAAAGAGTTCGAAACCTCTCCGCGTTACGCATCCCTAGTGCGCGGCAGTCAGGCAGGTGGCGGCGGGGCCGCGCCTAAGAGTGGTGACCGGGTTGCCAAAAAATGGGAAGAACTTCGTGGTATGGAGCGCGTTGAGCTCCGCAAAAATAACCCAGCCGAATATGAGCGTCTTAAGAAGGCTCATGAGGCGACCAAATAAGGATTTAAGCAATGCCAACCATTCTTTCTGACGTTGTATTCCGCGACGAACTGCGCGACTACATGCAGGTTAACACCGCAGAGCGAACCGCGTTTTTCCAGTCGGGCATCCTGACCAATAACAACGACATGAGCACTCTGCTGGCGTCGCCAACCAATACCTTTACCATTCCGTGGTGGGTAGACCTGGATGCGTCAATCGAAAGTAACTACTCGAACGACGTCTACACTGACATCGCTGTGCCGATGACGCCTGCGGACGCTACCGATACGGTTGTGTGGGAGTCTTCAGACCCGACAGTAGCTACCGTTACATCAACCGGCCAGAAAACTGCTCAGGTGACACGGAAGAAGGAGGGTTCGGCAACCATCACCGGCAAAGCGCGCTCTTACACCGGCACTACGGCGATCACAGTCACCGCGCCTTAATCTATCTGCCCGCCCATGGTGGCGGGCCGTAAGAAGAGATAAACATGCTGATTCTAAAAACACCAAAACTGGATGCTAATTCAGAGCGCTGGATTACCCCGATGGAAGGCCTGAAGTTAAAGGTCGGCTCTATCAGCAATCCGGCATTCCGCTCGCATAATGCAATTGTGCGCCGACACATCGATAAGCTGGACGCCCGTTTCAAAGTAGGCACACCAGACTTCAACCTGGCAGAAATAGACGTTACTGAAATCTCTGACGACCTACTGATTGATTCCGTTGCAAAACACCTGCTGATTGACTGGGAGGGTGTAGGCGAGGCTGACGAAGCAGAGAAAGAAATCGCCATTGAATACTCGTCAGGGAAGGGTAAGGCACTGCTGTTGCAGCACCCTGAGCTTTACTGGGCCGTGCTGAGCACTGCATCTGATATTGCCGCGGGTAAAGAGGCGCAGACTCAGGAAACGGTGGGAAAGTCCTCGAGAGCCAAAACTGGCTCCGGCAATTTGGCGGAGAGCAAGGAGAAAAGAACCGCTGGAAGCGAGAGCGCTTAAAGCTTCCCCCCATCCCTGAGCCCGATATTGATGGCGTGTGTAGCGAGATTCTCGGCGCTTACGCAGTCATTACTCGAGGCCGAAAGTACGCAGGTATGGCGGCGACGCCACTGCCGATAAGCCTTGAAGACATCAACACCTATCTTGCCTGCAAACCACTTCAGATTGACCGAGACGAATTTGAGGTGGCTATCTTTGCCCTGGACGATGCGGACAGGGCGGAATGGGAGCGGAAGCAAGCAAATCAGTAGTGCAGAAAGTGCCCAGTAATGTTCACCTCTATTCATCGATGTTCATGCTTGTTCACCCTTGCTCATTTTTGAGCAACTGGTAAACTGACGCTATCGTCAAGCATAAATCAACCTCATTGGAGTCTATATGCATATTCAAGAGCTAAAGCGCGTTGCTCGCGAAGAGGAAGCTCGCCAATGCTGGAATGAGATCGGCGAATCAATCCTAGGACGCGGCAAAACATCTGAAAAAAGTGTAAGCTATACGGTTGGAATGACAGTCGATGACTTCTTAGCGGCGGCAAACCGCAAGAAGAGTTAATTAGCAAGGATCACTTCTTGAAGATAAACGCCACTCTCTCAGATGAGTTCAACCCAGGCTTTTTAGATAAGCGGTTTTCAACGGATTGGATTCATCTGACGCCCGATGAGCAAAGAGTTATAGCTCAGTTTGCTATCGACCTTGGTGAAGGAAAGGCTTTAAAAGGTAAGAATAAGCCATCATGGGTTGATGACGATTATGAGAAAATAGCCGGAAGTGATGGCTATGAGCAAGAAAATTACTGGCATTATCATTGCGGCCCCACTTGGTATGAGAGCACCTTCAAGGGCATGACGGTTGACCTGAATTTCAACCCGAATGGAATGGCTTCAGGTGAGTGCATTCACTATATAAAAAACAGCAATGATAAAATAACAATTGTTGGTTATTCTCGGAAACATATTCCATTCTTGCCATCTGACTGGGGTGACAACCCATTCTTTCCAGTTGATGAATAAGCCCACCGCTAGGTGGGTTTTATGCTTTAAACATTCACCTATCCTCATACATGCTTAGTCCTTATGGTTTTGCATTGTCTTGCGCTACCGCCGTGATAAGATTTATCCCATAAAACCTCATGGGGATAGGGATATGAAAAAGTTTTTATTTATCGCTTTTGGTGTTCTCTTACTTTCTGGATGCAAGCCGTCAGATGAACAATTCATCAAAATCGCACAAGAAGATGTAGCGCAATCTCTTAAAGACCCTTCAAGCGCCCAATTCAGAAATATGCATTTTGTTGCCAGTAAAGACGATACCGGTTCAAACAGTAGTGGCTATGTATGCGGCGAGCTAAATGGTAAAAATTCATTTGGCGCGTATGTTGGCTTTGAGAGAATTTATGTCCATGTCGAGGCAGAGCCTCGTTGGGTAATTCCGCTGTTAGGTCTTTCATATTCAACATCTGACTTTTTTAAGGTTGATGATGGTGATGGACTGCAAAGCAGGTTGGATAAATTAAAAATGTTCGCTGATAAATGTGAATGATTTAATACTGGCTAAATAGAGCGAAAGCTGCAAAAAACCATAACCCTGCTTCGGCGGGGTTTTTTTATGCCCGGAGAAAATATGGCCGAACAACAATCACGCCTTGCGATTGTCATCGACAGTACTAGTGCGCAGCGTAATGCGGAAGGTCTGGCCGGTGCATTAAATAAAATGACACAGGCGGGCCAGAAGGCTTCAGACGGCGCTGGAAAAGTATCTAAAGCCACGAATGAAGAGTCTAAAGCTCTATCTGACTTGCTGGATAAAATTGATCCGGTTAACTCGGCATTGAACCGGCTGGATGAACAGCAGCGCCAGCTCGCAAAGTTCAAAGCGAAAGGTTTTCTCGATACTGAAACATTTGATGACTACTCAAAAAAGATCGAGCAGACGCGAAATGGCCTGAATGTCTATGCTACTGACACCAGCAAGGCTGGGATGTCATCAAAACAACTTGCGAACAGTATGCGCAGCCGTACCAAACGCCGCTCTTGTTGGGATTACTGCGCAGGTGGCGGCTGATGTTGCGAAAGCTATTCGCGGCTTGAATCTGGATAAGGCTAACTGGCAGCAGGTCTACAGCGCCAGCGGCAATATCACAGTTACCCTGCCAGATGGCAGCCAATATAGTGGACCGTCATGGAGCAGCGTTGTGGGCTCTGTTTCTGGAAAGATGGATAAAAGCCAGAACCTTAATGATGTTTCAAATAAAACAACTGCGTTGAGCAATCTTGGTGCATTACCGCTATTGGGGGGAACACTAACTGGCGGTTTGACTGGCACAACTATCATTGCGAAAAATGGTGTCTCAGCAACGTCTAACGGCGTAAATATGGGGCAGCAAGGGACGCATCTTGTCTGGAATGAGGATGGTTCCACAGGTAAAGGATCTATCGTAGTGAACCGGGGCAGCGGAACCGGTGGGTTTAATATCCGTATAGTGAACTCAGCGAATACTGTTGAGAACGCAAATTTTCAGTTTACGGTTGATGGGCTTTTGTATGCACCCAATGGATCATTTTCAGTTGGTGGCCGCGTAAGAGCATCTTCAGCAGTAAACAGCACCTATCTTGAAGTTAAGGTTGATGGAGCCGCCAAAGGTATTAATTTTTTTGACTTAGATAAAACTTTGAAAGAAGGGATCGAAGACGCTGATGAGAAACTGGCATTAGATATTATTCGCAAGATACATCCGGTGGCATACAAATTCAAAGATAAAACTTTCACCTATCAGTCGCCAGACCCCATTACAGGTGAGATGTTCATTGCAGAAGGCAAACAGGTTGGCTCTTCGCATAAGTACGGAGTAATTGCTCAGGAGTTTGAAGAAATCCTGCCAGAAGGGGTAATCACAAATTCTGATGGTAAAAAATCACTCGACCCGCTGGAACAAGTAGGTCTACTCCTGACAGTATGCCATTCGCAGCAGAAACTCATCGACGAGCATTCGGAAAGTATCAAAAATATGGGGGTCAGGCTGAAATATTTAGATGGAAAAGACACTTAAGGATTTTAGACCTAACTAACATAAGAATACCTTGAAACTGAAAGAATAAAAAAAACACTACAAACTCATACCCCGCAACTCATTCATAGCCTGCCTAATTTCAAATCTGCCATATGTAGGTAAAAAATTAATATTTTTCTGACATTTTTGTCTTTCGCGGTTGACGAAGTAATCTATGAGGCATATCATCAAAATACTGTATGGATAAACATGTTTATATGTACAGTATTTTGTTTTTTAATCGCTTACAACTGGTTTGGTTGTTAAGTAAAAAGCAGTTTCAACCTTTACGAATTGAGAAGGAAATAATTATGCCCGGATTTAATTATGGTGGCGGTCAAGGTGATGGAACATCGTGGAGTTCAGAACGTGGTAATGGTCCAGCTCCAGGTGGTGGCAGTCAGGGTAATGCAGGGAATCACGATAGCAGCAATGGTAGCGGCACGGGTAGTGCTGTAGGTTCTACAGGAGTAAATCAATCTGTTGGAGACAATCTGGCTCGCAGCTTAGGATTAAATCCAAAAGATTTTGCAGCTTACTTTTTAAGAGAGGACGGTCAGGTTGTCGGCATTACCACCTATAGCCTTGGTGATGCTTATGGCGTAGTCCTCGGTTTCGCTCAACTTCCTGGTGGTGGCAATAGTGGCAATGGCGCAGGTACACCAAATGCTACCTCGACTTACCAGGGTGACGTTTCCGATGCGCGTGTTGCTGCGCTGTATAAAATCCTTGCTGACAACCGAGCTTTGGCAACCAGCACACAAGCCGGTACGCGAATTACTAAAGCCAAACAGGCGATGATAGCAGCCAAAAAGGAACTTGCAATTATCGACTACACGCTTCAAGGGCGCGCTCAACAAAATACTGCCGTTGCAGATGCTATCAAGTTTACTGCAGACTTCATGGCAGAAATTACCGGTAAATACAGCCAGCAGGCCTCTGCACTTGCACAGGAATATGCAGAGCATGCTAAAGGTAAAACCCTGCGTAACGTAGATGAAGCACTCGCAGCGTTTAACAATTATAAAAACTCGCTGGGGGCAAAATTCAGCGCAGCAGATCGTAATGCGATCGCGAATGCACTGAACTCTGTTCAATATTCATCATATGCAACGCAATTAGCTAAGTTTAGTAAAGGATTCGGTTACTACGGTGTAGCAACTGATACATACGAGACAGTAAAAGAGCTTATCAAAGCCTTCCTGAATGACAACTGGCGTCCGGCGCTTGTTAAAATTGAGGCAATGACTGCTGGTAAAGTTGCTGTTGTAGCAGTTGCTTTCACTTTCGCCGCTCTGGCTGGGACGCCTATCGGTATTCTCGGTTATGGGGTTCTTCTCGCGTTGACCAGCGCATTAATTGATGATGCACTAATCAACAAAATTAACACCTCTCTGGGTCTGTAGGGTAAGAAAAATAGGCTGGTTTCCAGCCTATTTTTTCAGGAAAGATAGCGCTATAAGGCAGATGGGAATCGCAAAAATAAAGCTAAACGCCCAGTGAAGAGCTTTAAGTTTATTAGTGCCAACTGTGTCAATAGTAAAGAATTTTTTCTTCAGAAATTGTTTTCCTGCCACTTTGATAAACAGGTTTTCAAGTGCCAGCTTTGAGAATGGGTATAAAAAACAGTTAACTAATGCCACGGCGGCCATAATCTGATTTCTTGGCTCTATCGGATTTTTAATCCATGGATAAGCGAACAAAGCCAGCATCATCAATCCAAAGAAAAAATGTATCGCATATTTTTTAGCGTTCATTTAAATTCCTTTTATATATCTCAATTTAGTATTTTCCTGATTTTTCCTAACTTAACTACCTAAAATACGCGAGCCTGTCTGATTTATATGTTACAACAATTACCAACAACACTCAAAATCACTTGCGCTAAGGCAATTATCACACTTTGAAGCTAGAGTTGTATGCTGCAGCATTCTCAGATGCAAACACCTTATGTGATATGGGCTCCGCGCTAGTCTCAGCAGGCTGCGGAATGGGTGATTTGAGATTAGTCACTCAACACCGCCAGCACCAACTAAAAACCCTTCACCATCAACTCCTTTACAAATCTGACCACCGCTCCGCCTTGATCAAAAGTACCGATCGATATTTCTGTTTATCCATACAGTATTTATCAGCGGAGGATTTATCATGGCGAGTGAAGCAGACATACACGCGGCGCTCACTGGGGCGATAACCAAGGACAGCCGGGGCAGGCAGATTGTTACCACCGCGGGCCTCCAGAAGCGGCTTGATGATGCTAACCACTTCTGGACGCTGGCAGAGTGCAACAGGTGGCTCCGGTACTACCAGAATTTCTTCTTCGAGCTGGTCACGGAGGAGAGTGAAAACAAAACGTGGGCTCTCCGCAATATGGGATATGTGAGGTAACTTTGGGATTTCCATCACCTGCATCGGACTACATCAAGCGCCGCATCGACCTGAACGATGTGCTTATGCCTCACAGGAACAACATGCTGCTGATTGAGACGCCTGACGGGTTCGTACTGGCGGATAAAACACTTAAGCCCGCCAATGGTGACACGATTGCTTTCCAACTCGGAGAATATCCGCAGCTAGGGTAATTGTTCAGAACAGGGATTATCACTTCAGACGGTGAGACGATCGACGGAGATGGCATGGACGGGATTATCGTGCTGGGGAAAGTGACGGCAGAGGTAGTGTCTGTGCATGAGCCAAGCAGGCCAACGATTTAGCGATACCGAAAATTTCCCGAACCGGAAACGAATTTACTCGCAAGTGTTTGATCTTGAACGAGTGCATTGGTAAGCATTGCAACCATCAAAAGGGATGTTTTTGTTATTCAACCTACTGTTAAATAACAGAAAAACCGCTATATACCGCAAACAGGAATCGTATTCGGTCTTTTTTTGTTCTATGATTTATAAAGATTTTTCTGTGACTTTTACGAAATATCCCGAAATCACACTATTCAATCTATGCCATCACATATTCCTGATCGCTTGAATCACGAT
>Ga0308161_1002530_pt1 | contig 19292 bp, 15 predicted proteins | sample PhyFR2_FD_201034 | JGI IMG/M metagenome (GOLD analysis project Ga0308161, IMG submission 201034) | Phyllosphere microbial communities from UC Gill Tract Community Farm, Albany, California, United States - DLSLF.R2 | ecosystem: Host-associated > Plants > Phyllosphere > Unclassified | place: USA...
CGTCGCCGCGCGCCGGAACGTCCTGGTCACCGGCGCGACCGGCAGCGGCAAGACCACCCTGCTCGCGGCGATGCTCGGGAACGTCCCCGTCGACGAGCGCATCGTGACGGTGGAGGACGTCGCCGAGGCGTTGTTATGTGTAGTTGTCAACAGGCAAAGCCCGATCCGCCGGGCGACCACAGCAGAGCAGGGCGTGAGACACGTGAGGCACGCACCATCGCTAAGCACGCGATTGGCGTGCCCTGGAACCCCCGACGCTCGAGGCGGCCGAGCTGGAGAGCGCAGGAGGACAGCGCCCGCGGTTCGGCGGTTCGGCTGTTCCGCGGTTCCGCGGTTCCGCGAGTCAGTCGAACCAAGTTGTCGCTCGGTGCACCCCCGCCTGCAAGCATGCTTCGACCAGGGCGCGCAAACTCTCCGCGTCGGCCCCCTGCTCGCGAAGTTTCTCAACAAGCTCGCGGAGGGTCCACTCAAGGTGCCCATCTATGACCGGAGTGGCCCGGACGCGCTCCTCGAAAAGTTTGGCAAGCGCGCCGCCATGTAAACGAAAATCTTGATCGTCCAAGTCCATCACGGTTGTCTTCGAGGTCAGTGCACCTGGGGCCTTCAAGCCCATTGAGAGTCCGTCAGGAAGGACATGCCGCATGCGCAGGAAGAGATCGCACCATGCCGACGCCTCTGCCGGAGTCTCTTGCCCCGGAAGGCGGTCGAGTCGATGCGCCCGTATTGGCGCGATCCAGCTGTCCCAGGCAGCTTGCTGGTCCTCAGCGTCAAGATCATTCAGTCTATAAGCAAGGTGGGAGAAAAGGTCCTCGGTAGCCCCCGAACCAACACGGGTGACGGCGTCGATCGCCAACTCCCGACGTTCGGACTGCCCGGGGCGAAGCAGAACAGCGCTTAGTAGGTCCCAAAACTGAGATCGTAAGCGGACATTGTCAGCGACGAGTTCGTTCCCCGCCATTGCGATGAGCGATTCCCAAAGGCCGGCGTCGAGCATCGCGCTAGATATACGTGGGCTATAGAGGTAAGCGTGCCAGGCGCGAACTGCGACCCCGGATGAACCTGGCTGGAACAGGGGGAACAATTGAGCAATTGTGAAATCGGCGTCAATTGCAAACAGGAAGTACAGTTCGTTGCAAATCAGGGCAAGAGGTCCGTGCCCGGCCGGACCATGCTCCGCGAGAAAAAGCCGGATGGCTTGAGCCTCCTCGGGTGCCAGACTCGGAATGTCGGGACGATCCTTCTTGACTCGGCGACTTATCCGCTCGAGCCAGTATTGCGCCAGATAACCAGGCCATGAATTGAGGCCAATCGACAGCCAGTCGTCGGTATCCGGATTCTGGAAGGCCTCCGAATGTCTTGTCCACAACTCAGTCGCGAGCGAGTCAAGGGCATTCCGATCGACTGTCGGTAAGTCGACATCCGCCTTGATGATCGCGAGTACGAGAGACGCAATCGAGAGGGCCAATTCGCCATTCGAAGCGTACCTTGTAGCAATGGAAATCGCGTCCGCTCGAACGAGGTCATCGAAACCGGCTTTGGCAAGGCCCCGGATGATCGCAGCGAGTAACTGCTGGCTGCTGGCTGCTTCCCGCACGCCGGGCGTATCGACGAGTTGAAGCGCCAACGTAGGTCTTGCTTCCACCACTTGAGAAAGAAGATTGAGAGCCGAGTCCCAATCGGGCTCTTCGAAGTCGTGTTCAGAGTAATCACGTTCAATAAGTTGCTTCGCCGCCGAGTGCACACCTTCGTTGTCTATCAGCGACAGATATTCGGGGACAGTCCAAGGCTGCTTGCCTCCCCACGAGCCGGAGGTCATGTAATGATCTAGGTCCGGGTGCTCTCGAGTTCCGATCTCCGGCCGATCCGCTCTGATAGCGGCAATAGCTGTGTCGAGTTCTGGCCATCCGCTCACTTCGCGGGCAAGCCACTCGAGTCGATCAAAGACCACTCGCTGCCGCAGTTGCTGGTCCACGTCGACATGAGGACCAGCAGGTGCGGTCTGAATCGCGGCTAGGAGGTCATTGCGTTCTGTGTCGCCGAGGCGAGGCGCGACCTGTCGAAGCAGCCTGAAAACTTCGTGCTTGGCATGATAGGAGTACAGTAAGTTGTGATCTAAAATCACCTGAAGTTTCTTGCTGGGCGCGAGTTTCGGGTTCTCCGTTATCAGGTGTACTCCGATGCGCTTAAGAATCGGGATGTCTGACTCCAACCACCGTTGCGCTGTGAACGGGTCCTCCGCGAGATGGTTCTCGGCGGCATCTCGGAGAATGTCGATAATCGCGCTATCTTCGTCGCGATGTTGATCTTGTTGATGGGGTTCAATAGCGCTCCGTCTGAACGAGAGACTATCAAAAGGGTTTTCTCTGAAGGCGGCAACGAGTTCATATCTTTGCCGAACTGCTTGTTCTGCAATCTGCAGTAGCGAGTAGTCGAGTTCAACGTCTTGTGACTGTATTGCTGCCCAAAGTGCGTCAATGTCTGCTTGCGCCCCGACCCACCGCGTGGTCACCGTCACCGGGGTTGAAATCTCTCCGTCGCTTTCATCACTGAACCACGGTCGGTTCTCGGCCATTTGTAGCCTCGAGTCGAGGAGCGCTCTGAAGAACAATAACAAGTCGCTGCCGCGCAACTCAGTGTTGTAGAAGTTGCTTCTTGAGCGGAATCCGGCAGCAGGCGACGTTTCGATCCAACTCAGACCAAGTAGGGACAATCTTTTGACAAGATTCGGTTCGTGCCGTGAGCGCATTGCGCCGAAAGCGATGGCGTCCGCTAGTTCCGAGCTTGCTCCTGGCCCGAGGCGAGCCAAAGTCCGAAGGCCCTCTTCGAAGAAGTCGCCTTGCGAGAGGTAGTTGTCAACAAACCAGGCGGAAAGTTCTCGGCGGTGGTCTGATTCTGTTTCGTGGAACTCAAAGAGGGAGCGGAACGATTGCTTGCTCTCCGCCCATGTTAACCAATCGGTGCCGCGTGCGTGTTCTGCGAACGTTCGAACGCCTACGGGCTGCATCAGGGCGCTCGTTAGATAGTCCGCGTCGACCGGTAGCTTCGGTGGCCCACTGGTGATGATGTCGATAATCCGCTCGCGCTGATCGAGCAAGCCCTGGTTCAGGTATCTGGCCCATGCGCTTAGTGCTTCTGGAAGGGCAGCATGTTGTTCGGCCGGGGGGTACGGAATAGGGCTGATACCAAGGTTTGCCCATTTTGACGTATCTGATTCCGTCGTGAACGCAAAGCGTCGCGTCTGCGGCGGCAAGCCTCGAGCGAGATATTTCATCACTGTGTCGTCGTGTGAGTAGCCAATGAATAGGACCGTGTTATTCAGAAAAAGGTCCTGCACGAATCGGCGTGCCCAGCCATCGGTAAGGTACGCGCGCCCGAAGTCGGCGTCGGTGAAAACAAGGTCTTGCGCATCGCGCGACACTGCTCCATGCAGGTGCACCAATCCGCGAAAGCTCCGGCCGAGGGGTACGGCGGGAGCGTTGTACTGCTCCCCGATGTCACATGCTAGTTCGCGTGCCGCGGTTGTAACGTGTTCATCGAAGTTCGTTGTGACGACTTTCGGTGTTTTGCACGCGGACGCAAGCTGCGCGATTGCCTTGTGGGTGCTATTCGGAGCCGAGGTTGACGGCTGGATGATCCGTCGTACCTGCTCTCTCACGGAGGCGTGCAGATCTTCTAGTCGGCCGAGATAGGCGTCGGCCGGTTCGCCTTCGTCGTACGGGTCGTCGTGCAGCTGCCCGATTCGTGACGCCAGCCCGGAGAACAGGGGCAAGCTTGATGGTGCGTTATAGGAAGCGCCTGCTCCGACGAAGAGAACGAGATCTCCGTTCGCGGCTGCTTCTAGCAGGGATTCGGGTATGTCGACATCAGGGGTAAGCCTCACGTGACCTAGTTCACCTCATCGGTGCGCTACTGGGAAGGGCAGACACGTCCGTGCGTCACCGTTTCCTAGCGCGGAGAAGTGCTGTGATCCCCTACGCTTCCCTCATGGCAGGAGGAAGAATCGCTCGGGCGAGTCCAGTCGAGCTAGCTCCCGCTGGTTGGCCGGCAGGGCCGAGCGAAGATCCTCATGTCGAGTTAGCCCGGCTCTTCAACTTGCGGCTGCGCGCTGCCATAGGTCTTCAGAGTGCCCGTAGCGTGGCGCTCGCTGCTGGGATCACACACACTGCTCTCAATCGGATACTCGCGGGGGAGACGTGGCCCGACATGCTCAGCATCTCGAAGCTTGAGTGGTCCTTGGGAGTAGACCTGTGGCCGGGCCATCGCCGTTGAGGGAGTCCTAGAAGGCGTCTTCTGGAGAGCGCCGTACAAGCAAGGAGTCGTGGTCCACGGCCGCGATGTCCAGAAGCGGTGATCGGTAGTCTGCTCCGGCGGAAACGGCTGACTTGCTCGGTCCTCCCTGAGCGAAGAGCAGGGTGAGCGCAGCGAGCGCTAGATCCAGCAAAGCAGGGTCGGTCGGAGGGGTACGTGGTACCAAGAGATCGCCCGTGCGTAGGTCGCCGATTACGGAGACCTCGTCCTGCCCACGCGACACCAGCACGTTGCAACGGTTCTCCAGTTCTAGGACTTCGAGCGCCACGCCGGACGGAACGTGCATCCCCTGTAGCCAGCGCATGTCGAGGCCGTGCCCGTTCAGAGACGTGACGCTCAAGGCACTCGGCTGAGGCGATGGCACCGGGTTGCCTCCCATCATCCGCGTGCGCGTCTGGACTCTAGAGCGCGTGGAAACTACAGTTTCCAGTATGCCTGCTCGAACAGACAAAGATCAACGCCGATTGTCGGGAGTCTCCAGTCCCTCCCTGACGCTCCGTCCCAAACGTTGTCTGAGCCTCAGGTGAGCAGTTCCGGCGGCATGTCCACACGGACGACGGAGACGGACTCTCGCTTCGTTGACGCCCTCGACTTCGGTCAGAATCCACTTGCCTGGGTGGTGCTTGTTCATGGCAAGGGTGAAGTCATACTCACAGTCGAAGGAGTGCCCTTCGCGCGGGTTCAGCCGATCGGACCGCTCATCGATTCCACGGTTGTGGAGCGCGCCAACCTGCGAGCTACTCAGTGAAGGAGCTCGGACACCCCTCTTCGCCCGGTGGACCTCGGGTGGAGACGCCGTGCCACGTAGTGCGGATTCCGTTGGCGCGGCTCCAACACGAGAACCCGCCCGACCTGCAGGCGCTCTACGCCGACGTACAAGACGGCGAGGCCCTCGTCCCGGGCCTGAAGATGGGCGTCGGAGCCCTCACCGTCCAACGGTGGGACCCGGCCTTCGCCGCTGCGGGGTGGACGCTGCACGGCGCGGACCTCACCCTCGACGTCGGTCATCCGTTCGGGTCGATGTTCTACCGCAACGACGCCGACGGTCGGGTCCTCCGCATTGGCGTGAAGTGGCATCCGCCCGTGCAGCAGCTCGAGTTCCCCGCCCTGCACCCGACGAAGCCAGAGCTCACGTCCGACTGCACGGCTGAGGAGGTCGCCGCGGTCGTGTTGGACGCGCGGAGTCGGATCGGGACGCTTGTCGCGGTCAACGCGCAGATCGGGTCGTTCGTCGCCACCGAGGAGTCCGAGAACGCGATCCTCGACGCGTCCGGGCTCGGGCTCGAGCGGCTCTCCGAAGATGACCCGAGACTCGCCGGCCGTGATTCGTCCCAGCCGCCAAGGCCGGGCGGGGGCGGCGCTGATGAGTAATCGGCAGTGGGTGCAGGACATCCGGCGTCAGCAGACGATCCTGTCGTTGCCGTTCGGGCTCGGGTGGACGATCGACATCACGCAGACGTTGGTCGCGCTCGCGGCGGCGGGGCTGCCTGCTCGCGTGGAGGCGTTCAATCGGCTCCGGTTCGACGACGGCAGGTCCGGGTTCCTGTCCACCCCGAACCCGACCGCCACGATCAACGACGACGGCACCACAGCCGAACGGACCGAGGACCTCATCGTCCTCCCCGGCGGATCGGAAGGCGGGGTGCTCTCACTCGCCCGCCGGTACCCGGATCTGGTGGTCGTGAACGGGAAACGGCAACGCGTCTGGGCCGACGGCCGGCAGGTGTACGGGTCGTCGATGGAGCGGGACGCGTCACCGGGGTGGCGGACCGTGTTCGCGATCGCCCGCAGCATCGCTCTCCACGGCGGCGGCTCCCAGTCAATCGCGGACCGCATCGGCATCCCACTCGATGACGTGCGTGCCGCGATGCCTACTCTCGGGACGCATGTGGTCCACACCCCGATTGGGTGGGAAGCAGCCGACCAGGCGGCCTTGTGCGACTGGGCGTTGGCGACGTACCCGGGTTACGGCGGGGTCAGGACCTGCTGGCGTCGCGACACCACCATCGACGAGCAAGCGGACCAACTTATCGGGCTGGGTGGGGTGATGTCGGACCAGTGGGCGGCGCAGCAGTCCGGCGTCATCGTCCCCCCGGACCGGCTAACGGCGTTCTTCGCACAGCACCCCGACATGGCTGCACTCGGCTACGAGCCCGCGACCGTGAATGAGGCGACAGTGTCGGTCGTCATCCCGCAGGACACCACGATCCTGACCGGCGCTGAAGGGTGCTGCACGGACGACTTCATCACCGCGCACGTCCTCTACGAGGACAGTTGGGTGGCCGCGAACACGGATGCGGTGAACGGGTTGCGGCAGCTGCTGCACTTCAAGTCGGACCTTGCCCATGATCTCCGCTGGCACCCCAACAACGGCAGCTGACGAGAGCCTACTCATGACACTGCAGCTGCTGTCACTGACGTTGGCATACGACGACACCCGCTTCTTCGGCTCCGTCATGTTCATCGACCTCGACGACCCGGACGACAAGCCCGCCACGGTCCTCATCGACCACTCCGACGATCCGCCCTGGTTCCGCCTCACGAACGTCGACCCGACTGCGCAGGACCCCGCGGTGCCGGCGATGGTCGAAGCGGATCGCATCATGCGGTTCCTCCTCCGCTACACGCCCGAGCGCATCGGCCGCACCGCCGCCGACTTCCTGCAGTCCTGATCCGTCCTGCTCGCACCCGTTCCCTCTGGAGGTAGTTGCTGATGATGCGTTTGGTGTCCATGCACCTGTCGAATGACCGGATCCTCTGGGGGCACGTGCTCGTTGAGGACACCGAGAACCCGGACGCGCACCTGGCGCAGATCCTCGTCCGCGCCGTTGACCTCGAGCCCGGGTACGAGCTCTACGACAGGACCAACACGGTCCTGTCGGACCTTTCGGTGCCGGCGGTGCGGGAAGCGAACCGCATCGTGCAGACCCTCCTCATCCCCGCGTCCGAGATCGCACGCCGGGAGAAAGCAGTCCGGGCGGTGATCCACTCCGGCTACTTGGAAGGGTTCCCGGACGACATGCCGTGGCAGTCGCAGCTGTGGATGTACGCCCGCGGTGAAGTCACCCGCGAACAACTCAGCGCCTACGCCGACGAAGGCCGACAGATCCCCCGTCAACCCGACCACTCCGCCGTCGGTCCGGCGGACGTGCCCGAGGACTGGTGGCAGGCCACACAAGCCCGCATTCGGCGGAATCTCCTCAACACGACCCTCACCGAGGCGGAAGTCGCTGCCGCCCTGCAGGTCAGCATCGACGAGGTCGGTGAGCTGTTCGAAGCGAACCGGCTGACGAGCTTCGACCTCGACGGCGAAGAACGCATCCCCGACTGGCAACTCGTCAAGCCCGCCCTCCCCGAGTTCGGCGACCCGGCGTCACTGCTGCCCGGCCTGGACGTCCTCTACGCAGCAGCACCCCAACCCCTCCTCGATGCTGCCGCAATGACGGAATTCATGACCACGCCCCTGGACTTCCTCACCGTCGACGACCGAGTCCTGACGCCGTTGGACTGGATGCGGGAAGGACGACCGTTGACGACGATCATCGCCCTGTTCCGCGGACGACGGTGGCGGCCATGACCCGCCGGCCCGACCTGTTCCTCCTCAACGTCGCCTACGACGCCACCGCCGTGCACGGGCACGTGTTCTTCCGCGACCCACCCAGCACCGAGCTGCGGCAGGTCATCATTCGCAGCACCGACGCCGGCAACATCTGCGAACCAGCACACGGCGATGTCCGCGACGGGTGGGAACCGTTCCTCGAGGAAACCCGCTGGCTCATCGCCCTCACCCGACCCGACACCCCAGAAGAGCGCAGCTGATGGGACCCCGGCTCGAATGGGTCGCCGCCGCGTACACCGGCAGGCCGCAGATCACGCTGCCCTACGGTCTCGGTGACACCACCGACCTCACCGACACCCTCGCCGTCCTCAAGCTCGCTGGGCTCCGCGCGGTCGTGGAGTCCCACGACACCATCCGCCTCGCCGACGGCCGCCGCGCACGCTTCCCAACCCTCACCCAACGCCCCCGAGACGACGACCCGACTGATGCGGAACTGCTCCTGCTGGCACCGCGGACAGTCACCGCCACGCAGATCGCGCTCGCGGAGCAGACGGCGACGGTGCTGCTGGTCGACGTCGACCGGCGCCGCGTTTGGATCGACGGCAGACAAGCCCTCGGGACGAAGGAACGGTGGAAGGACGCGGCACCGATCTACATTACGTTTGCCGTCGCGCGCATGCTCGCGGTCAACGGCTCCACCTTCGAAGGGCTGGTGCGGGCAGGGCTGACTGCCGGGCAGGTCGATGACGCGCTCGCCCGTCTCGGGAAACGCGTGCACCGCACCGAGATTGGCTGGGAGTCCCGGCAGGTCGGTGGGCTCGTGGACTTCGCGATCGCCTGCTACCCAGGACCGGGTGGCGTTAGGACCCGGTGGACGTCCGACCTGCCGCTCAAGGAGCAGGCGGAGCGACTCATCAGGGTCGGCTGCCGCATCTCCGGCCGTGCCATCTCCGACCGGCCCGGCTACCCCGCCATCAGCAAACGCGAGATGCCGTACCGGCTCGTCGCGTGCACCGAGGAGGAAGTCGACATGCCCACTCTCGGCTTCGAACCCGACACGATCGGCTTCGCCGGCACCGAACTCATCCGACCCGCCGACCCCACCATCTTCCTCACTGCAGCCGCCGCCGGCTACGCGGACCGCACCGACGAAATCATCACCGCGAACACGCTCCTCCGCGCCGACTACCGCAACGCCGACGACGCAGCATCACTGCAAGAAGTACGCGACCGGCTGCAGTTCCTCGCCGACACAGGCTACGACCTCCGCCACAACCTGCCCAGCTGAAGTGCCCCTATCAGACGACCCAGGGGCGTCCGCTCAAGGCATCTCCGTGACACTCAATTCGGACGGGCTGTCTGCCACGCGAGAACGCGCCGAGAGACTAACCACCGGCTCACCGGTGGACGACCGGGATCTGGACACCGTGTCCAGCGGGATCGACCGACGTACCCGGTTCTGTCGATCGGTTCGCCATGACAGGATCGGCAGAAGTGGCTTCGGACGAGAATGACGCGTAGATGATACGAGGGCGGGCAGAGCGAAGCGCTGGGACGATCGTGGCGATGATCCCCATCCAGGCCTCTGAACGACGAGGCGCCCGCGCCGGTCGTCGATTGTCTCGCCGCCGACGCGTGCACGCGTTGATCTACTCCCCGCGCTGAACCTGCACGGGTGGCGTGCCACGATCCTCGGCCATCAGCGTCTGAATCGCGGGCATGAGCTCAAGCGTGATCGTCTCCCACTGCTCCGGAACGCAGCCTTTGGGGAGGAGTGGCAGAGGACAGCGCTGCAGCGCGTGCACTGCCTTGTCGGTGATTGCGAGGGCCACACCGACCTGATTGATGACCTCTTGCCGTGGTAGTCGCATCGTCTTGTGGTCACCTTGGATGAGCATGGCAAGACCTGGCAGGTGGCCGTGCGCGATCGAGGACAGGTTCGAGTACGGAATCCGAGGCTCGAAGTGTCTCCACTGCTCACGAGCTATGTCGTCGATCGCAGTGGACACTGACCAGTTCAGGCCCGGCACAGCGAGTGAGTCGATCCGCTCCTTGACGAGCTCGGCGTACTCGTCGCGGGTCATCGGAAGGTGATCGGGCCGCTTGGCGGTGAAGCGAGTGGTTCGCGCCGAGCTCTGGACATCCTTCCGCAGCACGTGCAGGGCACGTGCCTTAACCTCGTCTCCGGTCTCGCCGACGCTGATCCAGTGCACTCGAGCCAGGTTCTCGACGACTCCCCGCGCCACCGTTGCTGCGGATGGGCCCAGCTTCGGATCGGTGATCACTGCGGCCATGGTGCGCGCATGATCAGCAGCAGCCAGCAGGTTCAGCCCGATGATGTGTGACGGAAGGAACTCCGGGTCGATCGGTACCGCTGCCGCCCCTGCGGGGCTGCGGATGTTCCTCTCAAGTCGAAGTGCCCCCTGCTCGACGCCGCGCCACACCCTCCGTGCGAGGCTCCGCAGCGCCTCTTCAGGCACCGTCGCCTGATCGCTCATAGTCGTCACTCCTTCGGAATCGTCGTCATCGTCCCATGATCCTGTCGAGCCAACCTTGGCCTCGTGGATGTGCAGCGCGCTCGTCGGTGGGTTGTGCCTGTCCGGGATGCCGATCGTGAAGGTCAGATGTCGCTCCGCCGGCTTCGGCATCGGTGTCATCGGCCAGTCAGACGGCAGTCATCGTCTGGCACGAGATACCGCGCCGCAGTCCACCACAGCCCGCCCGGTCCACGGGACGTTCTCCGCCTGCAGCACGCCGTCGTCCAAGTCTTACGGGCTGCGGTCGCCGGGCTTTGAGGCATCTCGAACTCGGTCCCCTTTTCGACCACGAGAGTCGCACGACCGGTCCGGCTGGCGATGACGCCCACCAAGGTGGGGAGTCCTCCCCGGCAACTGCCGACGCGCCGTGACTCAGCTCGATGGCCTTGGCGGCTGGGTATTCTTCCGCGCGGTTCCAGTCCCGCGGCAAGGCGCGTGAACCGGTACCCCCTCACGGCGAAGCGCACCTCGTTGTTGTGCTCCCGCCTCGCCCCGCTCCGGTCCGATACCGTTCGTATTGTGAGGGATGCACAGGACGAAGTACCGGACGCCCCGAGGCTTGAGGCCTTGTCGCCGAAGTTCCGGTCAAGTGAGCATGGCACGTACGTTGCTGCACTCGAACATGCGCTGGATCATCAGCCCGCTGCGCGCAACATTGCTTTGGCCGGCCCGTACGGCGTCGGGAAGAGCAGCGTTCTCGGGGAGCTCGCTCGTCGTAGGAAGCGGCATGTCATCAACGTTTCGCTGCTCACCTTCGGCGTCGATCCGGAACCGGTGCCTGCGATTGCGGAGACGAACCCCGTCGCGAACACAACGTCGAACCGCATCCAGAAAGAGATTGTCAAGCAGCTCCTGTACCAACAGAGCCCGGCACGAACCCGACAGTCCCGGTTTCGGCGCATCGATCGACCGCACTGGCGACGCGAATTGCTCGTCGCGCTCGGCGGAGGCGCCCTGGTCCTCGCCGCCGCGATCATCTCCGGCCTCGGCGAACCGCTACTGAACTGGCTTCACGTGCAGCTACCAACCGTTTCCGAAGGGTGGCGCGTTGGCACGTTGACGCTCATAGCGTTCGCGGCGGCCGCCACCGTCGTCTTGATCATACGGACGGTTGTGCGCGGCCGGATCGGCATCGAAAAAGTATCAGCGGGCCCCGCGACGATCTCGTTGCCCGCACGTTCCACCAGCTACTTCGATGAATACCTAGACGAGATCATCTACTTCTTCGAAGTCGGTCGCCGCGATATCGTCATCATCGAAGACCTTGACCGGTTCGACAACTCGCAAATCTACGAATCGTTGCGCTCTCTGAACGCGCTCTTGAATTCCGCTCACCAACTACAACACCGCAATATCCGCTTCATCTACGCAGTGCGGGACAGTATCTTTGAACATCTCGGTGTTGCACCGCCAGATACCGATGCGGCGTTGCCCGATGATGACCAGTCGTCAGTAGACTTGATCCGAGGCAACCGCACAAAGTTCTTCGAATTGATCATTCCGATGGTCCCGTTCATCACTCATAAGAACGCCCGTGACCTGCTCCTGAGGGCGCTCACTGATCGCGGGCACGGCATGCCGCGGGATTTGCTTGACATTGCCGCACGTCACGTGCCCGACATGCGCCTCATTCACAACATCGTGAACGAATACGAGGTGTTCAGACGGATCCTGCTCGACACGCCGATACCGGTGCCGGAACTCACCGAACCGCGCCTATTCGCGCTGATGTTGGTGAAAAACACGCAAGCAGGGGAGTTCGAGCGGATCCGGCACGGAACGAGCCGCCTGGACGAGCTGTATCGGCACTGGCGCGACTTCGTGACGGCCAACATCGACTCGCTCCGTGCTGATAACGACCGGCTTCAGAACCGCATCAGCCGTCGTGATGCTGCTGAGGAATACGCGCTGCGCCTTGCCGGCGAGCTACGGTCACGAATCAATGTGCTCGCGGATGCGACCGGCTCCGGCCTCACTGAAAGCAGCATCCGCCTCGCCGGCTCACCCGTCGAAGACGCTCAGCTGCAAACCGCGCAGTTCTGGCGGGACCTGCGCTTGAATAACACCGCACTCACCCTCACTGCGGCAAAAATCGGAACGTGGAGCAGCCAGACGATGGAACTCACGCCCGAAGCCATCGAAGTACTCACCGGCATGCCGCTGCAAGATGAGACCTACCTACAGACATCGACATCAGCGGACCGTGCCACAATAGCCCGCAACGAGGGACAGCTCCGCTTCCTCCGCCGGCACAACTGGCAGCAGTTGATGCGCCGCTCTGATTTTAGTATCGCTCTGCGCGATGGCACCAATGACAGCCCCGCGACCTTCCGGACGGTAGCGGAGCGGACCCTGCGTGCGTCCCTCGTGGTGGAACTCGTCGAGTCTGGTTACATCACCGAGTACTTCCCACTTCACGTCTCCGCATTCTACGGTGAACTCATTCGCCCGGACGCAATGACCTACATCATGCGGAACATTGATAAGGGAGTCGCGGACGCGGAGTACCCGCTCGAGCCGGCCGATGTCGATGCGATTCTCGCCGATCAGGGCAAATCCGTCCTCGGCGAGGCGAGCATGCGGAACGTGTCCATCGTGGACCATGTGCTTCGCACCGACTCGTCCGCCGCGGAGAGCATCATTCAACTCCTACCGTCCTCCGGCGACGACGGCGTCGAGTTCGTGCATCGCTACATCACCGCAGGTAGCGAACCCGATCTGTTCATCGCTGCGCTTGCTCCGCACGCCGGCTTCATCTTCAGCCTCCTCGCCGACGCGACGGCAGTCGAACTGACCGACCGTGCGCGGCTTTTCAGTGTCGCCGTCGAACATCGCACGGACAGGGCGTACAGGATCACGGACTCGGTGCGCAGCATTCTAGAAACGCATGCTGCCCTTCTGCCTGCGCTCACCGAGAGTGACTCCACTCCGGCGGCGAAGCGCGTCGTACAGTTCCTCATTGACACCGGCACAGTGTTGCCTGAGGTGAGTGCTTTGTCTGGTCCCGTACGGGAGTGTTTGAGGGAAACGCGGGCCTGGCGTTTCAACGCCGCGAACGTCGCCCGCCTGACCGGCGCCGCATCTCTATCCCTCGACGACCTGCACGAATGTTTCGGCGCCATCTACGAGTACGCCATCGACGAACCAGACCGATACCGCATCGCCCGGACAGAGAGTCCAGATCCGGGACCAACCGTTACCAGCTCGTCGATGATGGCGATGGTTTTGTCCGATGTCGCCGCGTGGACCCCCGCCCTCATCGACGACGTTGTCGCCCAGAGCTTGCCAGCTTGCCGTGTTGAGGACCTCTCCACCGTCCCTGCAACGACCTGGTCAGCGCTCCTCAAGTACCGCCGCTGCGCACCGACCGCAAAGAATCTGATCGCTTATTTCGCCGAAGAGCCCACTGTCAACGCTGCCGCAGCGGCCCTGCTGAACGACATCCACGCCATCACGAATATCGAAGACGCTGATCAGACCGACCTAGAGGCGCTGGCCCTCGCTATCATCAACGCTGCGCCGAATCTTATTTCCGTCGACCAGCGCATCCAACTCGCTCTTTCGCTTAGTCCTGGTGTGCTTCCGACAGAACAAATCGCTGCTGAGTCTGGGCCGCTGATCGGAGCATTACTGCGTGCGGGACTCATAGCCGACGACGAAGCCGCATTTGCCGCGCGACTCATGCTGGACTGGGAGACGCAGGAAGCTGCAATCCTGCACTCCGCCGCGTTTCACACTTTTGTCGGACCGGATGTGCTCGCCAGCTCGTTCCTCGAGCCGGCTCTGCGAAGCGAACGGCTGTCGGCGGAAGTACGAACCGCGCTTGCGCGCGCACTCGACGAGTGGAGCATCGTCTTGCCCGGGGTGTTTCAGGCGATGGCGGACAGCGCGCTACGTGGCCGAATCCTATTGCCGCCGAAACAGATCAGCGCGCTCCCGAGCGGTGGAGTCCCGCCGGCAACAGTGCTGGATGTATTGGCGCAGGCCGGAGACCGTATTCCCCTAGAAGCGCTGCAGAGTACGCTTCGGCAACTCGGGGAGCCCTACTCGTTGATTGCCGACCACACCCGTAGACGCCCCCGAGTCCGGGCCGCGCAGTCGACGATGGCCGTTCTGGACCGGCTGAAGGACGAGGGAATCGTGTCCGGCGTGCAACCTGCGCAAGGGGGATGGGTGCGCGTCAGCATGCATCATCCATGACCGGACCTGAGATCGCGCAAATCGAAAGAGAATAGCGGCAGGAGTGCGTAATCAACTATGTTTCTTGCAGAGCCGTCGCGCGAGGTCAACTCAGCGATTCTGTGAGGTGTTGCGGGCGAACATCATCGACCGGATTAGTTCGTCCTTGCTTTCAAGTTCCCGCTCGAGTTCTTGAAGCCGCATTGCGTTGTCGGCATCTAAAGCATCACGTCCGGCCAGCTTTCGGTTCTGTTTCGCAGTGACGTCCTCAAGTTCGCGGATTCGTTCCATCAGCTCGGTTGTGCTTGCGCCCTCGATCTCCTGTCCGAGTTGCTGTTCGAGGCGGCGTTGCAGCTTGTTGACCTGGTCGCGGAGGCGTTTGTTGTCCTCGCGCGCGAGAGCTAGGTCGGTCCGGAGCGAAGCTACGCTCGCTGGGCGCGCGACGCGCTCCGGTACAGCGGTAAGCCCGTGTTTGGACTGCTCGTCGATTGCTGCCCGGATGGCTTCCTTCACCTCTGGTGCGTTGTAGACGAGCCAGGTCGAGACTCGGGAACCCCGTGCAACCCGAGTGAACGTGACCGGTATTCCGTTGGCGAGGAGTGCTGCGCAGGTTTCTAGGGCACGCTGACGCTTGAGACGTGAGTCATCGGCTCGAGCAGCCTGGAGGCGCGAGACGCGTGCCTCGCGCCCCGCATCACGTGGCACTGCTGCCCCGAACACTCAACGGCAGAAGGGGTCGGGAGGCGCGAAGCTTTCTCATGGCGACGGAGGCGTCTTCGAGCGCGTTCTGGTCCTCTTCGCTCATCGCTTCGATTTGCTGCTTCATCCCCGCGAGCATCTCGTCGTAGGCCGTGATCTCCTCGCGCTGCTCTTGAATCACCCATGGTGCCGCAAAACCAGCGAGCTCCACCATGTGCAAGCTCATCCGCAGGCTGACGAGGTGCTCTTCGATTGCCGGGATGTATGAGGGATCTGGTCGATAAAAGCTGCAGCCGACGCAACGGAATCGGATGGGGCAGGCCTTGCCGCCAGCCTTCACGTTCGTGGGGTTGCTGCATCCGCCCCAGGGGACGGGGGTTTGTCCCAGTTCGTATGCGGCTTCTGAGGCGAAGGGAGCGGGCTCTCCCCGGTTGTTGACGGTCGCGGCCGACAGCCGGGCGACGGCCTCGCGCTTCCGTTTCGCACTGACGCGGTAGTAGCCAGCGGTGGTGTTGGGCGAGAGGTGGTCCATGAGTTCTTGCAGGGTCTCCTGCGAGACGCCGGCGTCTGCGTGTCGCTGAGCGTAGGAATGCCTGAACGAATACGGGATGATCTGCCCGGTGAAGAGGACGTAGCCGCCGTTCTCGCGGTCTGGAACGTCCGACTCAAGCTGCACGACGGATTCCACGAGTCGGTCGAGCGCCCGCTGCAGACCATTCGTCGTCAGGTGAGCTTTCGCGTCAGCGCGGCCAGCGGACGGTGACGGGAAGAGCCACTTCATGAACTGTCTTGGCAGTTCCAGAGTCTTCAAGTGGTCCTCCCAGTCGAGCACCGCCTTAGCCGTGTCGACCCCGATTGGTAGGACCCGCCCGTGACGCTTTCCTTTGTGATTGTCGTAGGTGAGCGTGTACTCGACACCGTTCGGGTCCGAGCCTGACGGGTGTGCTGTGATGCAGCTAGCCTTGAGTGAGCAGATCTCGTTTGGTCGGCGTCCGGTGTCGAAGAGCAGGCGCAGCGCCGTCTGATGCATCAGCCGAAGTGTCTCCGCGTCGACCAGGCTGCCGGTCTGCGCCTTGCCGATTGGCAGGGAGGGTATCGACCGGTGAAGAGTCTCCACGACTCGGTTGGGAAGCGCGCGTCCGGGTTCCTCGGCCCGTGACGCGGTTCGGCCAAGGATGCGATGGTCGGGTGTAATCACAAACTTTCGAGGAAGCTCGTCGGCGTGGGAACTGTCGTGTAGGAAGTGCAGGATCCGCCGGACATAGGTAAGCAAGTAAGAAGCGTAGCCTTTTGAGTATCGCTCGCCGTCTCCCTTTTCGATGGTGTGAAGGCGGTCAACGAAGCGTTGGACGTCGCGTGCGCCTGCAGTCGTCGGGTCATCTCCGCCACTGCGGGATGACAGGACGTCACTCATTACCGTGAAGCCCTTGATGGCCATCGACACGTCGTTCGTGGTGGGGTCGTTTTCACGGGCCCAGGCCTTGACGAGTTCCCGGAGCCAACTCTGCCGGATGGGGCGAAAGTCAAGTGGCTGCCGTTTGGAAAGAAACTTGTCGGCGTTGTGCGCCGAAGCGCGTCCCTTCACCTGCTGGTCGGTTCGAAGCCCGATGAGGTAGCTGTCCCAGACGTCCCCTGCTGTCGGGTCGACGCCGGAGAACCGGGCTCGGAGTTGCCGGAGCGTCGCGACCGCTCGGCGGATGAAGGCGGCTCTCCCGGTCAGTTTTACCTGGGCGGGGGTCACGGCCCGTTCGAGGAATCTATCGTCGCTGAAGGAGAGGCCGGCGGCAAGGATGTCGGGGACGAGCCGGCGGATGAGGGTCGGGTCAATGAGGTATCCGGCTCGTTCGTCGGCTTGGATTGCGACCAGATATTCGAGCCGGAGACGCTCGGGGAGCGGGATGAGCGAGAAGGCGCCACGCGGCAAGATGGGTGTCACGTAACTGGCAAACTCGGCTTCTCCGGGCGTCACGTCTCCGTCGGAGGCCTTCGCGACGAGGTATCGGTGATTGGCCCGGTGTGCAGGGCAGAGAAGCGTTCGCTGGTTGCTCCGCTCGCGGCCGCAGGCGACGACAGCGCAAGCTCCGATCCGGGCGAGCGGGTTGGGGATGCCTGACTTGAGGAACTCCTCAACGGTCATTCCTCGCGGCGAGTAGGTGAGTCGCCAATGCACTTGATGTGTTTCGCAGAGGCCGCTGGCGAACATCGCTCGTTCGCAACGGAGTTCGTCGCGCTCGACGAGGCAGTCCTGCTTCTGCTTCCCAACTTGAACGACCGGTGCTCGCCGGGCGGCGATTGCGTCGGCCGCAGCTTGGTAGTCGTAGTTCGACTTGCGCAGCACCAGGCGGCAGCTAGTGCACGGGCCGTCTCGAGTGTCACTGGTCAGGGTGCACCCGCTCACCACGCAGGCGTAGATCCGAGTGTCGGGGTTGTTGACGTCACCGACGAAAAGCCAGTGCTCGGCCTGCCACTCATCCGGGCGCCAACCGTCGATGAGGTGTGCGCGCAGGAAGTCATCCCAGCTGCCGCGGATGATGGCGTCTTTCGCCTTCGGGCTTTGCTCCGGCAGGAGATTGCGTCCGAACACGGCGCTCATTCCGAGTCTCGGATCTGGCCGTGTTCGATGGCGTCTCGAAGGCGCTTGGGCGATGGGTGGGTGTAGATCGCCGTTGACGCAGCCACGGCGTGTCCGAGTAGGTCTTGGACGACTTCTCGATCGACGCCTTCCTCGATCCAGGCTGTGGCGCGTGTGTGGCGGAACAGGTGAGGGTGCAGGTTGGGAACGAGTGCTCGCGCGCGCAGGCCGCGGATAGCTGCCATCGCGGCGCTGTAGGTGTAGGGCGCGCCAATCCTGCCTTTGTAGAGATTAACGAGGACGTGGTCGGAGTCGGTATCGACCAGGCGCGTCCGTTCGGCCTGGTACCGGCTGTAGGTCTGCACGAGCGACGGTTCGACCGGGACATGGCGACTCTTTCGAGTCTTTCCGAACGCGTGGTTTTCGTTGTCCGTGCGGCGGACGATGTGAATGTGGGGTCCCGGGATCTCGCATCCGAGATTGATGGACGTCGGTAGAAGATGCATGTCCTCACGCCGAAGACCGAGGGCTTCACCAATTCGGATTCCCGTGGCGTTCAGCAGTTCGATGAGGAACCTGTCGCGAGGATTAAGTGTGGCGTCCTTCACAGCCTTGATAGCGGCAGGGGCCAAGGTCTTGGGACGATGCTGCACAGGTTTGGTTCGAAGCTGCTTCACAAGTTTGAAGCGGAACTGGCCGTTCTCCCCGGGATCGAACGAAGCCGGTACGTGCCCGAGGTAGCGGGGCTCGACCAGCCGATTCACGGTCGTGGGGTCGATGTAGTCCGACCGGGCGCAGTAGCGCAGAAACTCGAGGACCGCAGTGAGGTAGAGCCCCACAGTTGCATCGGAGCGTCTGGCTGGCTCCTCGTAACCATCCTCCGTTGTTGGTTGCGGAGCCTCGAGTGACCACTTAAACCGAGTGAGCTGGGGCACTGTCACGGTCCGCCAGTCGGTCAGAGGCGCCTCGTCTGCCCAGTTGAGGAACGCTGCGATCTTCGGAACGTAGGTCGAGATCGTGTTGACGGATTTTCCCGCTGCGCTGAGAGAGAGGACGAAGGCTCGAACCTCGGGGACGACCTCAAGCGTTCCACTCTCAGCGACGAACTTCAGCCGTTGGCTCGTGGAAGGAAGTACCGCCGACTGCACCGTATATCTGCTCACCATGGCCCTCGTCCCTCGTACCTATTGAATAGTGCCGAGGGACGCTCGTCAACGGTCTCATGACTCATGTGCCGATCATCGCTCCTCCACCTACATAGAACTCCGGATCGCCCACCCGCACGTCGTCGCGCTCGAGGCGCGGCAGGCCAACGCCGAGGGGGTCGGCGCGCTCGGCCTCGACCGGCTCGTGCGCGAGGCGCTGCGGATGCGCCCCGACCGGATCGTCGTGGGGGAGTGCCGCGGCGCCGAGGTCCGCGAACTCCTCTCCGCGCTGA
>Ga0308161_1002532_pt1 | contig 19287 bp, 20 predicted proteins | sample PhyFR2_FD_201034 | JGI IMG/M metagenome (GOLD analysis project Ga0308161, IMG submission 201034) | Phyllosphere microbial communities from UC Gill Tract Community Farm, Albany, California, United States - DLSLF.R2 | ecosystem: Host-associated > Plants > Phyllosphere > Unclassified | place: USA...
GGGCAACGAACGGCAGCTGCTGCCACTCGGCGCAAAACTGCGCGAGGCTTTCGTTGTCGCGAATCCAGTGAATATCGATAGCCACACGGCTCTCCCTTGAAGAATGGCGCGCAGTATATATCGCCACCGACGATTTACGCGCCTTTGAAGGGCAAGAGCTGTAAGGAAATGTCTTGCCTGTCAGCAAGAATAGTCTGACAGCAGAAACAGAAAGGCCCGTCGCATTGGCGCGACGGGCAGGAAACGCTTCACTGCTTGGCCAACACGCCGTCGATCACCGCGCCGCGACAACCGGCAAACATGTCCAGCGCCGGCTGATACACGCTGCTGCGCACTTCCAGCAGGCCGAGCATCGAGTGAAACAGATTGTCCTGGCTCAGCGGTTTGTCCCGGCTCAGTTGCAGGCAATGGGTGTCGACCGAATAGGCCTTTTGATAGCTGTCAGAGAACCACGCCAGCATCGCTACATGCTTCTGTTGCTCGGGCGCCAGCATGTACGGCGTGCCGTGCAGAAACAGGTTGTACTCGCCCAGCGATTCGCCGTGGTCCGACAGATAGAGCATGGCGGTGTCGACTTTGTCCTGATTGCTGCGCAGCACATCGATCAGGCTCGCCAGCACATAGTCGGTGTAGACCAAAGTGTTGTCGTAACCGTTGACGATACTTTCGCGACTGCAGTTGTTCAGCGCGTTACTTTCACAGACCGGAGTGAAGTGTTCGTACTCCTTGGGATACCGCTTGAAGTAGTCCGGGCCATGACTGCCCATCTGGTGCAGAACCAGCACGGTGTCCTTGTCCAGATGATCGATGAAACTTTGCAGACCTTGCAGGAGAATTTCATCGCGACATTCGCTGTTGGCGCATAACGCAGGATCCTGCAACTTGCTGACATCCTGCACCGTGACGCGGTCGCAAGTGCCTTTGCAGCCGGACTGGTTATCGCGCCAGATCACATCGATGCCGGCACGCTTGAGTACGTCGAGCAAGCCTTCTTCATTCTTGGCCTTGCTGGCGTTGTAATCCTTGCGGCCCATGTTGGAGAACATGCACGGTACCGAGACTGCGGTTTCCGTGCCGCAGGAATGCACGTCAGTGAAAGCGATCAGCCCCGCTTCCTTGTCCAGTTGCGGGGTGGTGTCGCGGTCATAACCGAGAATGCCGAAGTTCTGCGCCCGCGCACTCTCCCCCACCACCAGCACCGTGAGGGATTTGCGTGGCTGTAGCTGCAGGTCGGGATTGCGCTGGGCATCTTCGCCGATCTTGATGAACGGCTGCTGCGCCGAGACCACTTGCTCTTGCAGATAACCAATGGATGCGCCGATGTAATTGCTCGGCACCAGCATCAGGCGAATTTCGTGGTGATTGCGAAACAGCGACGACAAGCCTTGATAGTTGGCCAATGCGACAACACCGATCACCGCTGCCGAGGCAACACTGACAATAACTTTGCTGAACAACTCGCGATGCCAGCGCCGATAACTGACCGGAACTTTCCACAACAACAAACACGGCAAAATACCCAGCAAGAGAATATAAGCAAACAACTTCAACGAGAGCAGATCACGCACTTCCGTCACATTGGTCTCGGCAAAGTTGCGCAACATGCCGGCGTCGATCATCACACCATATTGGCTCATGAAATAAGCCACGCCGGCGCTGACTAAAAACAACAGGGTCAACAGTGGTTTAAGCAGTGGCCGAAAAGCGAATAACGTCAGCACGATATTGAACGCGGCAAAGATCATCACAGCGAAGGCCACGCGCATGGCGATGCCCTTGCCATCGGCGGCGGTGATCTCGAACAAATGTTGCCAAAGCACCAGATTGAAACCGAGCAATAAAAAGGCGCTGGCAAACAACGTCACCCATTCCGGGCGCACGGCTTTTAACTTCAACATGATGAGTGACTGTTCCTGAAAGAAGAGCCTCGTCGATTGTGAAAATTTCATTCACCGAGGCATGCCAAACTTTAGGCAGCCATGGATCAATTTTTCGTGAAAAAGATGCTAATGATTAGTTGCCTCGGAGTACGAACGTGAAAGTTTGCGAGTATTTGAGAATGGTTCAGGTTTTATTCAGTTTCAGGCACTTCGCAATGTCCTCTGTGGGAGCGAGCCTGCTCGCGAAAGCGCAGTGTCAGCAAATGAATGTCTGTCTGGAGGAACGCATTCGCGAGCAGGCTCACTCCTACATCGGGACAGGGGTGTTATCGAGTTTTTAGGTCTGGCCCGGGGTTTTCTGATTTGCCGATGCGCGCGACGCGACGCCTAATCATCAGCCTCCCCACTCAAAGGCCTGCTGATGAATCACACCCGCCCCGCCGCTTGGCTGATGCTCGCGATCATCCTTGTCGCACTTAATCTGCGCCCCTCAATGGCAGCCATCGGGCCGCTGCTGTCGGCGATCCGTGGCGATATACCGTTGAGCTTCACGCTTGCCTCTCTGCTGACGATGCTGCCGGTGATGGCCATGGGACTGGCGATGTTTTTCGGCCTGAGCATCAGCCAGCGCCTGGGCGACCGACGCACGGTGCTGCTGTCGCTGTTGATCATCGGGCTGGCGAGCCTGTTCCGGCTGTTTATCGATTCGGCGGTCGAGCTGATCGTCAGCGCGATACTGGCCGGCATTGGCATAGCCCTGATTCAGGCATTGATGCCGGCGCTGATCAAGACGCGCTTTGCTGACAACGTGGCGTTGTGCATGGGCGTCTACGTCACGTCGATCATGGGCGGCGCCGCGATTGCCGCCTCGTTCGCGCCGCTGGTGATGGTACAGGCCGGCAGTTGGCGCGTTGGGTTGGCCGTTTGGGCAGGGCTTGCGTTGCTCGCTTTGTTGGTCTGGTGTTTACAGCCCGCGCCAGGCATATCAAGAGTGAGCAAGCGAGAGTCTTTCATTACAAGCCCTCGCGCCTGGTTGCTGGCGATTTTCTTTGGCCTCGGTACGGCGTCCTACACCTGTGTCCTCGCCTGGCTCGCCCCGTACTACATGGAAAAGGGCTGGAGTGAACAGAACGCCGGGCTGCTGTTGGGTTTTCTTACAGCGATGGAGGTCATTTCCGGCCTGGCAGTGCCTGCGATCGCCAATCGCAGCCGTGATCGACGCGGGATATTGGCGGTTCTGCTGTTGCTGATCATCGGCGGTTTCTGCGGGCTGATACTCGTCCCGCAATATTTGGCCCTGCTGTGGCCTTGTGTGTTGGGCCTGGGGATTGGCGGTCTGTTTCCGATGAGCCTGATCGTTGCATTGGATCACTGCGACGAGCCGCAGCGTGCCGGTGGCCTGACCGCGTTTGTACAGGGGATCGGTTATCTGATCGCCAGCCTCTCGCCGCTGTTGGCAGGGATGATTCGCGATCGGCTGGGCAATTTCGAAGGCGCGTGGTGGGCGTTGACGGCGGTGATGGTGATCATGCTGCTGATGGTGATGCGCTTCGACCCTCGCCACTACGCGCGCCACTTGCCTCGCCCGGGCTAGAGGCCTCTGGCCATCTTTTGCGCACGAGATTGGCAACGTCGTGTTGCTAAAAGTTTCTGTCCCACATGTGTCCGTGAAATGTCCTACAAGGGTTTCTCCTGGCACCATCGTTCCGTTAGGATCGTACGCACACGTTTGCGCGAATTCTGCGCAAGGGGGCACAGCGAGACGGAACTCATGCTGAACAGTAATTTGCTTCGCAAGCTCGACATGCAGGACTTGATGGTATTCGTCGCCGTGTACGAGCAGAGCAGTGTCACCGATGTCTCGGAAACCCTGTTCGTCAGCCAGTCCACCGTCAGTTATTGCCTGAAGAAACTGCGCACCAGTTTCGAAGACGAACTGTTCATCAACACCCGCACCGGCATGCGCCCGACCTACAAGGCTTGCAGCATGTACGGCCACGTGCAGAAGATAATCGAAAGCATCAACCTCTGCCACGCCGGTGCCCCGGCCTTCGACCCGAGTCGGCAGGCGGTGACTTTCAACATTTGCGCACCGGAATACTTCGAACAACTGATTCTGCCGCGACTGTTGAAGCGCTTCGACTTCGACGATTTGCCGGTGATGGTCAACATGCACAAGTTTGAAACCGACGTTCCGGCCGAAGAGTTGCGCGACGGCAGCCTCGATCTGGTGATCAGTTTCGGCCCGCACTTTCACCGCCAGCATGCGGATCTGAAATCACGGATGTTGCTTGAAGATGACCTGGTCTGCGTCTTCGACAAACGCGCCACGCCACTCGAACCGCGGTTGAGCCTGCAAGCATTCACCGAACGTCGGCATGTGTTCCCGACGCCGTGGACTTCAAGCACCAACATGGTCGACGGCTGGCTGGCGCGGCAGGCGCAGAAACGCCAGATCGTCGCGCGCTCGAACAGCTACAGCGCCGCGTTGAAGATGATCACCGGTACCGATTTCATCCTCACCCTGCCCCGGCGTATCCAGCGTTTGCTGACCAACGACGCGGTGTTCAACCACTGCGAGGCGCCCAATGGCTTGCCGGGTTTCACCCTCGACATGCAGTGGAGCCAGAACGCCGATCAGGACAGCGCCAACGTCTGGCTGCGCGAGCAGGTGATTCAGGTGTGCAGCGAACTGGAAAACGCCTGAGCGTCAGACGCCGATCGCGGCTTTGCTGTAGGACTCGCGATCGATGTCGAGCAGTTCGACACACAGTTGCACTTCAAGCCCGGCCGGCCATTCGCAGAGTTCCTGCAACACCACCAGCAGGCTTTGCGAGAGCTGCTTCTTGATCTCCGCCGAGCGCCCGCTGAGCAAGGCCAGCTTCACATGGACAAAGGCGCGCTCGCCCTGCGCCGTGCCGACCTTGAAGTTGTCGATCTTGATCGCGCGGCTCTTGATGTCGAACTCCGCGCCGAACTGACCGGAACCGACCAGCGTGTTGTTGAGCCGGATCAGGGCGATGTCAGCGTTCAACTGCGTCAGGTTGGCGGTGTATTCCATGTGCAGGTGTGGCATTGCGGATCTCCAGTCGGCGGATGCGGGGGGCGTACATATACCACAATCACACAGCGTCATTTGTGGGAGCGAGCCTGCTCGCGAAAGCGTCCTTTCAGTTTGCACATCCGCGCCTGCCGAACCGCTTCGCGAGCAGGCTCGCTCCCACAGGGTTGTGTGGTGCTTGTCAGGACGGAATCAGCGACCTTTCACTCATGAACGCTTCGAGCCGCGAGCGCAGCCAGCGTTCGGCCGGGTCGCTGTCGACGTGGCTGAGCCAGACCATCGACAGGTCCAATGTCGGCGTCTTGAACGGAAACGGTTCCTGGAACAGCGCCCCGGACGCCGCCATCGCCGCTGCGGTGTAATCCGGCAGGCTGGCGATCAGGTCGGTGCCGGCCAGCAACGCCGGCAGTGCGCTGTATTGCGGCACCGACAACACCACCTGCCGCGTGCGGCCCAGTTCCGCCAGCCACTCATCGGCGTAGCCACTGACATTGGCCGTGTGCGACACCAGCACATGCGGGCGAGCGCAATATTCGTCGAGGGTCAGCGGTGTAGCAGAGGCATCGGCGCGCAGGATGCTCGGCTGGATGTGCCGCAGCAGTTTGCGTTTGGCATTGGCCGGCAGGCCCCGGGTCTGGCTGATGCCGACGGTGATATCACCGGCGGCCAACAGGTCGGGAATGCGCCAGTAATCGACATGCTGCACCACGAACACCACGCTCGGTGCTTCCTGGCGCAGCGCGCGCAACAGCGGCGGCAGCAGGCCGAATTCGACGTCGTCGGACAGGCCGATGCGAAAGGTCATGGTGCTGGTGGCGGGATCGAAATCGCGGGTCAGGCTCAGCGCCGCCGACAGTGAATCCAGTGCCGGTTTGAGATGGCGGTAAATGTCTTCGGCGCGGGCCGTCGGTTCCATGCGATGGCCGACGCGGATGAAAAGCGGATCATTGAGCATCGTGCGCAAACGGTTGAGTGCCGAACTGATGGTCGGCTGGCCGAGGAACAGCTTCTCCGCCGCACGGGTCACGTTGCGTTCGAGCATCAGGGTCTCGAACACCACCATCAGGTTGATGTCGGCCTTGCGTAGTTCATTGCGGTTCATCCATTGCCCCTGCTCCCGGAATAGCGGCAGTGTAGAAAGGCCCATGAACCGCGTCTATGGGCCGCTGCGCCAAACTGCCACTGCCGGGTCAATGAAGCGTCAACGCTCGAATGCCAATGGCCAGCTTGCGCGGATCGAGTCCCATGCCCAGCGCTCTCGGGCTGACGGCATCGGCGTGCTGGAAACGAATCACCAGCACGCCTTCACGCTCAATGCGCTGCTGCACTTCAGCTGGCAGGTCAACGGCGACAACGTTCGCTTCGGGCTTGAGCAAGCGGGTGGAGAGCACCGCCACATCGTTGACGATGACCTCCAGCCCCTGTTCGGTATGTGACGGCGCAATCAACGCGTTGGCTTCCAGCACAAATGACCTTACCGGGGCCTCGGGCCGCAAAATGATTTGCGACTCACTGCCCTCGGACCACGTGCCCCACGGTTCGCTTTTCGACCATCCGCTGCCGAGGAAGAACGTCGCCAGGCTGGTAACGTTGAAGGTCACGCGCTCGTTCGTCTTCAGTGGCGAAATCAGCGTAAGGGGATCAGCGGCCACGATGGGCGGGCAATCGGCGCAACGCTTCCAGCCGGGTGCCAGCACGTTCAAACCGTCGATTCTGGCGAGTACGTCAGTCTCGCGATTGAGAGTCAGCGCGGCCGGCAGCACAGTGCGGCTATCGAGCACATACAGCGTATCGGCGGCGTATTGACCAGAGCTGACCATCTGGTCGGCCACAGCCTGGGCCGCCTCGGTGGCCTTGGTACTCATGCGGCCGAGATAGACCGCATTGGTCGGCAGATGATGGCGTCCCGCATACTCGGCCAGCGTTCGCCACTGCTCCGGATAATTCTCCGGGCGCAGCCAGCGCACCGCCTGATAATGGCGGGCTGCCTGATCCCAGAACGGATCAACCAGCGGCGTCGGCCATTGTGGCGCCGGCGCGGCCATGAACAGATTGCGCGACTCTCCCCATCCGGAACGCGTATCCGCCACTTGCAGCAACAGGGCAATGCTCAGCAGAACCCGCGCCGTGCGCGAAGTATGGCCGCGAATCACCACGTACAGGATGGCGAAAATCGCCATGTACATGACAGGCCAGATCATCCGCCCCGAACCGCGAAAAATCGTCGCCACCGCGACCACCGCATCCGGCAGCGGGATGTGCAACTCGAATGGGCCGACACCGATGTTGTTGGAAAACGCAAACAGCGCCAGGCCGGCGAGCGCGAGCAACAGCAACGGGTAGCGACGTGGCTTGAGGTGAACATCCGTGCCGCGTTGCAGCCATACCGCGAAGGCGCAGATGAACAGGAACACCACACCCAAACCAAGGAAAGCAAAACCGTCACCGTCGCCCAACACACCGGGCATGTCGCGCAGGGCAAACGACCAGGTTCCCGGGTCGAAAAAGCTCAACACGTTGGCCCGAAACAGGCCGTAGCCCATCAGTGCCAGGCCGTCATCGCCGACGCTGAAGTAGCCCGCCTGCCAGCAACACAGACTCACCAGCAAAAACAGACCGATCAGTTCGGCCACAGCTTTGCGCGGCGCCAGATGTCGCCGTAGGGTGTGTGCTGCGAGATCGGCGAGCCAGATCAGCGCAATCATCGCCAGCAAATAGGCGTGAATCAGCGCGGCCGCCGCCAGCAACGTTCCCCAGGCCAGAGAGCGCTTGGGCGTGAATGGCCGTAGCGCCAGATAAAGCGCAGCCAACAACATGAAATGCCCGCCCAGGGACAGGTGCACGCTCATGCGGATCAGCATGGCCGGAACGAATAAAAACAGCCCGGTGCCGAGCAACCGCACAACCGCGTCGCGGGTCACCAGGCCGAGCAGTTTCCAGGCAAACCAGCTCTGCAGAATAAAGCAGGTCAGCAACCACAGTCCGAAATACTGAAACGGCTCCGGCAACAGCGCCGAGAACGGCTTGAACAAAAAGGCGAACAGAGGATTGGAATCGGAAAAGATCAAGCCGTTGGACAACTCCAGTCCGTAAGACGGATTGAGCCCCAGCGGAAAGCTCCATGGCGAGTGCCGGAAAAACACCCAACCCTGGTAATGGGTGGCCGGGTCGCCGTCGCCCAGCCAGGCAATGTTCATCGGGTTCAACGCCCGAGGGCCGACCACGATAAAAAACGCCAGAATGCCTAGCAGCACAGGCAACAGCGCAGCGGCCCGAGAGGTTGAGCAAAGCTTCATTGATACGTCCAGAAATTATGCAAAACGAAAGTAAATGCCGGCACCGTCAGGGCCACGGCGCCGATCCCGAGCAAATAGTGCAACCCAGCCATTTGCGCCGCCCAGGCAACCGCCATCGCCAATAGAAAACCGCCCGCCGAGACCGACACAAAGCGCAGTAACGTGCGCCCGTGCAGGCGAGCTGAAAAGCTCCAGGTGGTGTTGATCACATAAGACACAACGGTCGCCACGGCAAAGGCGAAACCATTGGCCAGCGGCGGTTCGGGCGCGATGAAGCGGATGAACAGCACAGCCACCAGCGCATGCAGCGCAGTGACGAACAGCCCGGTCAGGGCAAAGCGCAGACCACGGCGGACCAACGCTGAACGCTCACTGCCGATCACGGTTTCTGCGCCAGCACGAAGACGCTCAAACCGGCCAGCCGGTTTCTGCCCATCAACGGCAACTCCAGTCGGCACAGGGTCTTGAGCACGCTGTTGACCCACGGGTGATGACGCTTGAGTTGCGACTGTGGCTGTGCGGTCGGCGAACCTTGAGGCATCAGGCGCAACGCAGCGGCGATAGGAAACACCGCACCGAAATAGTAGGCGCCGCGCTGCACGGTCAAACCGGCATCGCCCGCCACGGTTTCGAATTGCGCGAGAGTGTAGCGGCGCTTGTGCTCGAGAAAATCATCATGACCGCTCCAGAGAAACTGGAACGCTGGCACCGTCATCAGAAAACGACTGCCCGAAGGCACTTTATCGACATAGCTTTTGAGCAGGCCGAGGTCGTCGTCGACATGCTCGAGCACGTCCATCAGTAACACCAGATCGGCATCGATGCTGTCGATGCTGCGTCGGTAATGCACCGGTTTGCCCGCGCTGGTGGCGCTCGAATCGGCGGGGTAACTGATGTCGACGCACCATGCCTCATGCGCGTCGGTGTGGGTCAGCAGATGGTGCGAGAAAAACCCCGAGCCGGCACCGACATCGAGTATTCGCCGAATCGGCATGTCACCCAGCAATCGCCGGGTCGCCGCCGCTTTGCAGCAGTAATACCAATGCTCATCGATACTGTCGCCGAGGATGTCGGTTTCCTTGAGATCCATCTGTCAGTCCTTGGGGTCGTAGACGCGACGCACCAGAAAAACCGGTCGGCGTTTGGATTCGATATAGGTGCGGCCGAGGTATTCGCCGAGTACGCCAATGCCGATCAATTGCAAACCGCCAAGGAACGTGACCGCGACCATCAGCGAGGCATAACCGGGCAAGTCGACGCCGTGAATCAGTGTGCGCAGGACGATGAACATGGCGAACGCAAACGACACCAGCGAAACCGTCGCTCCCAGGTAGGTCCAGACCCGCAGCGGTTCGGTGCTGAAACTGGTGATGCCTTCGAGCGCGAAGTTCCACAGCCGCCAGCCATTGAACTTGCTTTGCCCGGCCACGCGCTCGGGGCGTTCGTAGTCGACGTGGGTGGTGCGGAAACCGACCCAGGCGAACAGACCTTTCATGAAGCGCCGCGACTCGGGCAGGGTCAGCAAGGCATCGACCACGCAGCGGTCCATCAGGCGGAAGTCGCCAACGTTCTCCGGCAACGGCTGTTCGGCGATGCGGTTGTGCAGGCGATAGAACCAGTGGGCCGAGGTCGACTTGGCCCACGTGTCGCTGCGGCGGCTGACGCGATGCCCCAGCACCACTTCGTAACCTTCACGCCAGCGCTCGATCATTTGCAAGATGACTTCCGGCGGGTCCTGCAGATCGGCGTCGATCGGTACCACGATCTGCCCGCCGGCCATTTGCAGACCGGCCGACAACGCCGCTTCCTTACCGAAGTTTCGACTCAGGTCGACGATGCGCAGACGCGAGTCTTGCCGCTGCCGTTCAAGCAAGCGCTCAAGGGTCGTGTCGGTGCTGCCATCGTTGATGAAGACCAGTTCAAGATCGATCAGCGCCTGCGCCTGAAAGACCTCGTCGATGCGCGAAAGAAAGCTGTCGAGGCTATCGGCCTCGTTGAAAACGGGGATCACCAGCGACAACGTCACCTGCCCGGCCTGTTGCGTTCCGTGCTCAGTCAAAGGAGTGCTCTTTTTATAGTTTGTCGGTCATCGAAAGTTTTTCGAGGCCATGAGCCGTCCCGTATTAAGCAGTAGCAGGCACGCACGTGCAAGCATGACACGGCGTCATATCGGCCAATTCGCCGGGCAGTCGCGGCGCTCTGGGCAGGGTCTTTCAGAAACATCCGCGAACGATTGGAAACAAATCCGCGATAGCCAAAAAAACCCGCTGCGCTAGGCTTGCGTCGATGCGCCACACAGGTTGGCGCGCACATCCATCGCAGGGAGCGAACCCCATGTATTTCGAAATCTACCGACAAACCCGAGGCACCCCGAGCACTGGCAAAGGCCAATGGCGCTGGCGTCTGCGCGCGCGCAACCACGAGACCGTGGCCAGTGGCGAATCGTATGTGAACAAGGCTGATTGCTTGCATGTGATCAATCTGATCAAAGCCGTACAGGGCGAGACGCCGATCAAGGAAATTTGAGCGACGTCCTGTTCATCTGCAAAGCGGCACCGTCTGTCGCCCTTCAGAGGGTTTATTTGAATGCTTGTCAGCGGTGTTCATCAAAGGTGCATGTACTGCAATTTTTGCTGCCATGCACACAAGGATTTCAGCCATGTCCCATGAGCACCGCTACCTCGTCAGTTTCATCGTCGACAACCAGCCGCAAAGCCGCACGCTGATCCACGATGGCGACACCCTTGATCCGGGTCTCGCTGAAACCCTGGTCAAAACCGCTTTCCCCGAATTGAAGACCGCTTCACTGAGCGACGTACAGGTGCAGAAACGCACCAGTCCCGACGAAGGCGACAACGTCCCCGGCCACTATCAGCAGCCATGAGCTGATCCCGGGCCGCCACCATCCATCGATGCTGCGGAGGTTACGCGCCATGAAATCACTCGCCGCAATCTGCCTTGCGGTCTTGGCTATGAGCGTCCAGCCAAGCCGTGCCGACACCATCGACGCCTTCATCGAAGAGGCGGCACAGCAAAGCCTGTTCCAGCACAACAGTTCGCGCATCGCTTTGGAAAAAGCAACCTTGCCCGAAGTCAAAGCGTTCGCCAGACAAATGATCGCCGACCATGAGCGCTTCGATAAACAAATCAGGCAGCTGGGGCAAAGCCAGCATATGGCGGTTCCTACCGAACCCTCGGTGGCATCCAAAGCCAAGCAGCTACGCCTTGAATCAAGGGATGACGCCTTCGACCGCATTTACATCGACAGCCAGGCCGAAACCCTTGAGCAAAAGCTGATGCTGTTCAAGAAAGAAGCGATGTCATCACAAAATCCGCAGCTCAAGGCTTTCGCCCAATCCGCGTTGCCGGACATCGAGAAACAGGCAAAAACTGCCCGCGACCTGCAGGAAAAACTCAAGCCCTCCGCTGGCGCACTGAAATCCGTCAACCCCTGACTAACGGGGAACAATCAAAGCTGTAATAGAACCACGGCCACCAGTACGGCAATCACTGCCGATACCGCCAGCACTTGAGTCGAAGTCAAGGCCAGCGCCGCGTCCTTTGAGCGGCCGATAAAGCGGCCGCGAATCTGATGCCGATCCGGCTGCGCTTCGAACAGGTTGTCCGGGTGCTCGTTGTCTTCAGGCTCATTGGTCTGCTGACCGGACCATGCACCTCGCGCCATCAAACGGTCGAGCAGGCCGGGCATGACCGACTGGCCGACAATCGCTTTGATCGTCGAACACCCCAGCCACAACTCTCGCGGCGGACGCTTTACCACACTGAAAATTGCCCGTGCTGCCACATCGGGGTCGTGAATCGGTGGCACCGGTTGGGGACGCTTGGGCAATTTGTTGCGTGCCCAATCGAACTGCGGGGTATTGATCGCCGGCAATTGCACCATGCACACGCGAATATGGCTGCGTTCATGCAGCAACTCACAGCGCAATGAATCAGTAAAACCGCGCACAGCGAACTTCGCCCCGCAATAGGCGGCCTGCAACGGAATGGCGCGATAGGCCAACGCCGAGCCGACCTGGATGATCACCCCTTGGTTGCGCGGACGCATCAACGACAGCGCCGCCAAGGTGCCATGAACCGTACCGAGATAGGTCACCTGAGTGACGCGCTCGATCTCGGCGGCGGACAATTGTTCTATCGGCGCAAGCACTGTGACCATCGCTGCATTGACCCACACCGCCAGCGGCCCAAGCGTGGCTTCCAGTTGCTGCGCGGCCTGCTGCACGGCGAGCGCATCGGCGACATCGACGCTAACCGCTTCGACCTGAACGCCATACGCTTGCAGCTCTTCTTGCGTGGCGGCCAGTCCCGCCGGATCACGCGCCAACAGGCCGATGCGGTAGCCCCCAGCGGCAAATCGATGAGCCACCGCGCGCCCCACGCCAGCACTGGCGCCGCTTATCACCACCAAAGGTTGCTCCTGCATGAACCGTTCTCCCTGATGCTCAGTCGATCGGCCCGATGTTGATCATCAGGTCATCGCCCAGTCCTTGCACCTTGGCCAGTACGTCCACCGGCGTTTCGCTGGAAAAATGCACGACGTAGCCCATGCCGCTGCCGTCCTCTTCGATTGCACTGACCCACGACTCCACCTCGTCAGCATCCAGCCCCAGCGCCTGACCGAACTGGCGGTTGCGGTGATCGGAATCGGTTTCGTCCATCGGATAATCACTCATAGCAAACATCTCCTCGGGGATCGTCCCCTCACTGGTTGCTCAATGTGGTCTTAAGGATGGACGCCGAACGTTCGCTGACAGTTCGTTTTTTCAGCCGAGCATCGAGCGCAGCTTGCGCAACAGATCCACCGGCGCGTAGGGCTTGGCGATCAATTCGAACTCATTGTCAGCCAGCTCATTGGGCGTCGACTCGTCCGCGCAGTAGCCGGTCGTCAGCAGGATCTGCATGGCCGGATAGCGCTGGCTGATTTCCCGCGCCAGTGCCAGCCCGTTCATCTCACCGGGCATGACCAGATCGGTGAAGACCAGCTCAAAGTCGCTACTCTGCAACATCGCCAGTGCCTCGCTCGCGTCTGCAGCGATGGTGGTGCGGTAACCCTGTTCGGACAGTACGAAGCGCGCCAGTTCAGCAACTTCGGCGCGATCCTCGACGATCAGGATGCGCTCCGTGCCCTTGAGATTTTCTGCGGTTTCAGCGGAGCCAGGTGCCGATAGCTGACTGTCATCCGCCGGGAAGAACAAGCGCACCGTGGTGCCGAGCCCCGGCGTCGATTCGAATTTGACCACACCGCCGGATTGCTTGACGAAGCCATAGACCATCGACAAACCGAGTCCGGCACCGTTGCCCTCCTCCTTGGTGGTGAAAAACGGTTCCATGACCTTGTCGAGATCATCGGCGGCAATGCCCACGCCGTTATCGGCGATCGCGATGCAGACGTAACGCCCCGCCGCCAGTCCGCCCTGGTGCGGATCGGTCGCGTCCGGGACAACGACGTTGCGCGTCTGCACGGTAATCCCTGGCTGCGGTTGCCCTTGCAGCGCATCGCGGGCATTGGACAGCAGATGATTCAGTGCCATCTCGGCCTGCGCCGGGTCGAGCCGGCAGTTCCACAAGTCCTCGGCCAGTTCGAATCGCGGTTCCAGATCGGCGGATTCATGCGTCGGCAGCGTAGAGCGCTCAAGCAAGGCATTGAGATTGATCACCCGGCCTTCGAGCCGTTGTCGGCGGGAGAATGCCAGCAGATGCTGGGTCAGCAAACGTGCTTTTTCCGCCGCCGCGCGAGCGTGGCCGGCGCCGACCACGATGCGTTGCGGATCAATGCTCGGCCGCTTGGCGGTGTGCTGGATCAGCTCGATGTAGCCGATCATCACTTGCAACAGATTGTTGAAATCGTGAGCGATGCCACCGGTCAACTGGCCCAGCGCTTCCATGTTCTCGCTGTAGCGCAAACCGTCCTCGGCGTCGCGTCGGCGGCTGACGTCCATTTGCGAGGCGAAGAAATACACCAGTTGCCCGCGCTCGTTGAATAGTGGCGCGATGAACAGCTCGTTCCAGAACGACGAGCCGTCCTTGCGATAGTTGAGTACCTCCACGCAGGTTTCGTGTTGATGTTTGAGCGCTTGCTTGACCTGTTGCAAGACGGAACGATCAGTCTGCTCGCCTTGCAGAAACCTGCAGTTGCGCCCGAGCACTTCTTCCAGCTCGTAGCCGCTGAGTTCAAGAAACGCATTGTTGGCAAAAATGATGGGATCGTCGGGCTGCGCTGGATCGGTGACAATCATGGCCATACGGCTGACCTGCACCGCCGCGAAAAACACATCTTTGCGTTCTTGCGAAAGGGTCGCCGCATCGGCGCGGTCGACGATCGGCCTGGATTTTCTGGGCAAGTTGACCTCCGCTAAGTGACTCCGTTTCGCTGTGACCATCATCAGCGAGCGAAGTGCCAAGGTTGGACACCGCAACGGCGGGTGTCCGATGAATTGTCCCGGTACTTCGATGGATCCGAATCGCCTCGCTGATTGTCGAAAGCTCACCGAGAACTGCACGCAATATCTGAAATCCGATCCGCCAGGGAGAACCACCGTGGATTTGTTGTTTCTGGGCACGTCTGCCGGCGTGCCGACCCGCCAGCGCAACGTCAGCGCAACAGCATTGATCGCCTCTGCCGGCAAGGGCTGGTACCTGATCGATTGCGGTGAAGGCACCCAGCACCAGGTGCTGCGCACGCCGCTGTCACTGAGTGAATTGCGGGCGATTTTCATCACTCATGTGCACGCCGATCACTGCCTGGGCTTGCCGGGTCTGCTGGCGAGCACCGGCATGTCCGGACGCACGCGGCCGCTGGACATTATTCTGCCGGCGGCGCTGCAGCCGTGGCTGAGAATGAGCCTGGAGGTGACGCAATCGCATCTGCCCTTCGAGATCAACCTGCACGCCGTGGAAACGCTTACCGAATGGCGCAACCTCAACGTCCAGGTGCAGACCGTCGAGTTGTCGCACCGTGTGCCGTGTCACGGTTATGTATTTACCGAGTCCGATCCGGAACCGCGTCTCGACGTGCAGCGACTCGACGCTGAAGGCATCGAACGCGGCCCGCTCTGGGGTCAGTTGGCCCATGGTCAGGACGTGGAGGTTGACGGGCGAATGCTGCACGCTCGCGACTATCTGCTGAGCGCGCGACCTGATCGGCGCATCATCGTCTGCGGCGACAACGATCGGCCGGCACTGCTGGCAGAAGTGGCGCAATCGGCGGACGTGCTGGTGCATGAAGCGACATTCGTGCAGGCAGCAATCGACCGCGCTCGAGCCAGTTACGGCCACAGTAGCGCCGCCGCTGTCGCCGGTTTCGCCGAATCCGCTGGGGTGCGCAACCTGGTGCTGACGCACTTCAGCGCACGCTATCAGGCCAACCCGGCGCTGAGTCCATCCATCGAAGATGTGCGCAGTGAAGCGGCGGCGCTGTATGACGGCCACCTGATTCTGGCGCGGGATCTGCAACGCTATCACTTGGATCGGCTGGGTCATTTGCAACCGGTGGAGATCGAGCGCAAGCCGCTGCAGGTCGCACCGTAATTTGATAGCGCGTCCGCCCGTCTGGCAGGCGGACGCCGGTGGCAAGGGTTACTTCTTGGCTTCTTTGTCCGGATCCGCCGAGCGTTCCAGAAACGCGTCGGTCAGTTGCGGCAAATGCTTGAGCAGCCATTCAGCCATGGCCACTTCCTGCGGCAGAATCTGTTCGCAGGCCTTCTGCGTCTGCGTGTCCCCCGCCGCTTTCGCCGCTGCGATCAGTACGGTATAGCTGGCGACCTCCATGTTCTCGAAAACGTAGCCGGCCATGGCGCCCTTGATCACTTCATCGCTCATCAAGGAGCCGCCAACAGCCTGACCGAACGCCATCAATTTGCCGCCCAGGTCTTTCATCGTCGAGGATTCACCGCCCAGACGTTGCAGGCATTCGTCGATGAGTTTCTGCTGGCCGAGGGTTTCTTCGATGTGCTGATCGATGCGCGCCTTGAGCTGCGGGTAATGTTCCAGACGCTTGGATTGTGCCTTGAGCATTTGCTCGGCCTGTTGCTCCATGGCGTGGGCATCACGCAGCCAATCGAGCAGGTTTTCCTGTGGAGTAGCCATTGTCGAGTCCTCTTCTTGATGATTTCACAGTGATCAACCGGGGCGCGCCGGCTGATGCCAGGCGCGCCCCACGTGCCTTACAAACCAGGCTTGGCCTGCGCGCCGGCGCCCAGATCCGCACCGGTGACCGGCTCGCTGTTGGGGTCGGACATGGTGCGCATTTTCATGTTTTCCAGCAGCGCTTCGTCGGCGCTGTCCAGTTGCACGGTGGCCAGGCCATCACCGCCGTCGACCGCCGGCGTTGGGCTTTCGACGAACTCCCAATCGTCGCCCTGATTCCACGGGCCGCGCATGCTTTCGGTGCCTTGCGACATGTTGAAGTAGACGTTGGTGAACTCAGGCATGCCGGGCAGCTTGCCTTGCGGGAAGTTTGGCTGAATCGAATGCAGGGCTTTTTCGAACGACAACTGGTGCGCAATCTCACGGGTCATCAGAAAGCCCAGCGCCTCTTTCACGCCGGGGTCATCGGTCACGTTCATCAAGCGCTCATAAACAATCTTCGCCCGTGCCTCAGCTGCAATGTTGGAACGCATGTCGGCGGTCGGCTCACCGATGGTATCGACGTACGCCGCCGTCCAGGGCACGCCGGCCGAGTTGGTAAGCGGCGAACCGGCACCGTAGAGCAGGCTGGTGATGTGCGAGTCATTGCCGTTGCCATTGAGCGAACGATACAGCTCGCCTTCTTGCTCGACGCCTTCAGCCATCCGGCCTTTTGCGCCCTTGTTGAGCATGACGATGATCGAGCCAATGATCTCCAGGTGACTGAGTTCTTCAGTGGCGATGTCCATCAGCAGGTCTTTGCGTCCCGGGTCGTCCTCGGCCAGGGCTTGAGTGAAATAGCGCGAAGCCGCCGCCAGTTCACCTTGTGCGCCGCCAAACTGCTCAAGCAACAGATTGGCCAGCCCCGGATTGGGCTCGGCGACACGAACGGTGTATTGAAGTCGCTTGTTATGTAGAAACATGACAAATCTCCTCAGTCGGGTAAGCGTGGCAAGTTCTGGGTAAAAGTTTGCCTACCCTTTTGTGAAGCATTGTCGTTGCGGAAATTTCAAAAAATTTGCGCCGACAGGACAAATGGTTTGAACCGCGCTAACAAGCGAAACGGGGCTGTACCGCTGGGGATATTCGCACTGGAATGACCGGAACTTATTGCCGGAATCGAGTTTCCAGCGCGCGATTCGATTTCCGGCGCCGCGACCACTAACGCAGCAAATGCACCACCAACCCAACCAACGCACAGCCCAGCAACACCTGAATCACTCCGCGCTTGAAGCGAAACAGCGCAATGGCCGCCGCAATGGCGATCAACGCCGAGGGCCAATCCAGGCTGCCGCTGAAGCCTTGCGGCCAGAGCACGTGGTAGCCGAAGAAACACGCCAGATTGAGAATCACCCCAACCACCGCAGCGGTGATCGCGGTCAGCGGGGCGGTGAATTTGAGTTCGTCGTGCGTCGACTCCACCAGCGGGCCACCGGCGAGGATGAACAGGAATGAGGGCAGGAAGGTAAACCACGTCACCAGCGCGGCGGCGACCGCTCCAGCGAGAAACACCTGATCGGCGCCGAACACCTGCGTCACATAAGCGCCGACAAAACCGACAAACGCCACCACCATGATCAGCGGCCCCGGTGTGGTTTCGCCCAGCGCCAGGCCGTCGATCATCTGGGTCGGGGTCAGCCAGCCGTAGTGACCGACCGCACCTTGATAGACATAGGGCAGCACCGCATAAGCTCCACCGAAGGTGAGCAGCGCTGCCTTGGTGAAGAACCAGCTCATTTGCGTCAACGTGCCCTGCCAGCCGAATAGCGCGGTCAATACCCCCATCGGCAACGCCCACAGCGCGGCGCCAATCACGGCGAGCGTGGCCAGTTTCGTCCAGCTGAAACGGGCATGGGCCGGGGTTGGCGTGTCGTCGTCGATCAACGCCGCGCCGAAAGACTTCTTCGCTGCGCTATGCCCGCCGGCCCTGAATTTCTCCGGCGCCAGGCGACCGCCGAAATAGCCAATCACCGCCGCGCCCAGCACGATCAACGGGAACGGCACATTGAACGCAAAAATCGCCGTAAACGACGCCGCCGCAATCGCCCACAGCCAATTGTTCTTCAGCGCCCGCGAACCGATGCGATGCGCCGCCTGCACAACAATGGCCGTCACCGCAGGCTTGATCCCGTAAAACAGCCCGGCGACCACCGGCACTTCACCGAAGGCGATATAGAGCCACGACAGGAAGATCAGGATGAACAGCGACGGCAACACGAACAACGCCCCGGCCACAATCCCGCCCCAGCTCCGATGCATCAGCCAGCCAATGTAAGTCGCCAATTGCTGCGCCTCAGGCCCGGGCAGCAACATGCAATAGTTCAAGGCATGCAGAAAACGCCGCTCGGAAATCCAGCGCCGCCGCTCGACCAACTCCTGGTGCATGATCGAAATCTGCCCGGCCGGCCCGCCGAAACTGATGAAGCCCAGCTTCAACCAGAACCAGAACGCCACGCGCAGACTCACGGCCTGCGGCCTAACGTCGTCATCACCCGCCAACGGCTGAACTTCACTCATCGAGCTGTTCCTTTTATGCAGTCGGCAGGTTGTACCCGAAAAGCGCGACGAACAAAACGCCAGAAACGAAAAAGCCCCCGTAATCAGCAATGATTACGGGGGCTTCGTCTTGTTCAATAATGGCGGAGAGATAGGGATTCGAACCCTAGGTACCGGTGAAGGTACAACGGATTTCGAATCCGTCCCATTCGGCCACTCTGGCATCTCTCCAACGGCGCGCATCATAACAACACTTTCGTTGGTTGCGAACCCCCCAAACGAAATTTTTTCCGTGCTATCAGATGCTTGCGTCGATTAAAGCGGTACGCCCAGACGAGCGGCGACTTCTTCGTAGGCTTCGATGACGTCACCGAGGCCTTGGCGGAAGCGGTCCTTGTCCATCTTC
>Ga0308161_1002533_pt1 | contig 19266 bp, 13 predicted proteins | sample PhyFR2_FD_201034 | JGI IMG/M metagenome (GOLD analysis project Ga0308161, IMG submission 201034) | Phyllosphere microbial communities from UC Gill Tract Community Farm, Albany, California, United States - DLSLF.R2 | ecosystem: Host-associated > Plants > Phyllosphere > Unclassified | place: USA...
TCGTGCTCGCCGCCGAACGCCGATCCCGCCTGCTGGCGGAGGTGCGCCGTCACGGAGCCGCGGCCGTGCCGGACCTCGCCGCCGCTCTCGGCGTGAGCGAGATGACGATCCGCCGCGACCTCGACGTGCTCGCCGCCGACGGTCATGTCGACAAGGTGCGCGGTGGCGCGCGCCACCCCCGTCCGAGCGACGCCCCCGCTCGCGACCTGACCGCGCAGTCGCGCCGCAACGGCGCCGAGAAGACCGCGATCGCGCGCCGCGCCGCGACACTCGTCGAACCCGGCATGTCGGTGGGGCTCAGCGGCGGCTCGTCGACGTGGGCGCTCGCGCGCGAACTGCGCGGCGTCGCCGATCTCACGATCGTCACCAACTCGCTGCCCGTCGCCGACGTCTTCGCGCGACCGGACCGGGCCGACGAGCCCTACACCCAGACCGTCGTCCTGACCGGCGGTGTCCGCACGCCCACCGACGCTCTCGTGGGGCCGGTAGCCGTGGCATCCCTGGAGCACCTGCACTGCGACGTCGTGTTCCTCGGCGTCCGCGGCATGGAGATCACGGCGGGCCTGACCACCTCGAACCTGCTCGAGGCCGAGACGAACCGCGCGCTCGTGGCCGCGGGCGCGCGCGCCGTCGTGCTCGCCGATCACTCGAAGTGGGGTGCGGTGGGACTCACGACCATCGTCGACCTGAACGAGGTCGACCTCGTGGTCACCGACGCCGGCATCGCGGACGACGACGAAGAGGTGCTCCGCGCCCATGTCGCCGAACTGTGGGTGGCGTCCCCGGCCCCCACGGACGACTGAGGAGCGCCGCCCCGCCCGAGGCGGTGCGGCGAGAGGCCCGGGCGTCACCGGGCCGTGCTCGCGCGTGCGATCACGGTGGCATCGACCACGATGTGCCGCACGGGGACGTCGGCTCCCGGCGGCGCGGCCATCTGCCGCTCGAGCTCGGTGAACGCCGCCTCGACGATGCCCTGGTCGTCGGGGGCGACCGAGGTGAGCGCCGGCACCGAATAGGTCGCGGCGTGCACGTTGTCGATGCCGATCACCGAGACGTCCCCCGGGACCGCGAGCCCCACCTCGTGGAGCGCGGCGAGCACGCCGAACGCGACGGAGTCGTTCGAGCACACGACCCCGTCGAACGGTGTTCCGGACGCGTGCAGCCGGCGGAGGGCCGCGGTCCCCTCCTCGGGGGTGAAGGCGTCGACCGCGACGATCAGCCCGGCGTCGTCGGCGATGCCGAGGCGGGCGACCGCGTCGCGGTATCCGGTGAAGCGCTGGTCCGCGGCATCCGAGGGTCGGGAGAGGCGCGGACCGATGAAAGCGACCCGACGGCACCCGACGGAGGCCAGGTGCGAGGTCGCGAGGTCGGCCGTGCGCCGGTTGTCGATGGAGACGTGCGTGAACGGGCTCACGGCGATGTGCTCGCCGAGGAGCACGAGCGGTCCCGGGGAGGTGCGGCGGGTGAGGTCGCCGACGGTGAGCGAGCGCGGGATGTGGATGAGACCGTCGGTCGCGGGAAGACCCACGCCGTTGGCGATGTCGATCTCGCGCTGGTGGTCGCCCTCGGTCTGCTGGATGAGGATCGACAGCCCCCGCGCCTCCGCCCCCCGCGCGAGCAGCGTCGTCAGCTCGGCGAAGTAGGGCTCTTCGAGGTTGGGGACGGCGAGGGCGACGATCCCGGTGCGCTCGCGCCGGGTCAGCGGGGAGACCCGCCGCGCCGTCGAGGGGGAATCGGTCATCGGTGAACTCCTCGCACGCCTGGTCGGCCGATCGACTCTGGGGGATACGGTATCGCGGGCCATCTCACTCCTGGACGCGGAAGGCGACGACGCGCGCCTCGGGGGATCCATTGGTCGCCGTGATCGTGACGCGCGCCGCCCTGACCGCGCCGATCTCGGGCGCGACCGGGTGCACGCGGCGGCGCCGGCGGTTGTCAGCGACCGCGGCCACCGTGCGCCAGTCGCCGTCGGCCGTCTGCACCTCGACCCGGTAGTCGCGCACGAGCGACGGCATGACAAGATGCGGGTCGCGGTGGTGGTGCAGCGTGTTGAGCTCGACATCGGGATCGTCGTCGAGGACGAGGACGATCTCGCGCGGGCGCACGGGCTCGTCCCAGTCGAGCCGGATCCACGCGGGCTCCTCCGCGAGGGGCCGCGACGCCCACGCGTTCGGGCCGCCGAAGGGCCGCTGGTACCCGCCCACGGCGCGCTCGGGGGCGAGGGCTTCGGACGGCGCCGTCGAGCGGAACACGATCGAGCGACCGCGCAGCGGCTTCGTCGGCCACTGCACCAGCAGCTCGTCGAGGCTGACGTGCACGTTCTGGTCTTCGGCATCCGAGGTGTGGACCAGGGTCAGGATGCCGGGAGGCAGGTCGTCCGTGGTGAACAGCGTCACGCCGGGCCGCGCCCGGACCACGATCACGGCGTTCGCCGGGGCCTCGGGCTGCCACCGCACGGGGGCGGTGACCCAGCGGGCATCGCCCGCGGAGACGGGGACGGTGACACGATGTTCGAGGTGCTCGGGCACGACGTTCTGCGCGAGACCGGTCGAGAACACCTCGACCTCGAGCTCGGCGTCGGTCTCGCTCGCCACGAGGAGCTCGATCCCGTCGAGGTGCGGGTGCACCGGGACGACGATGCCGACGTCGTGGGCGAGCACGTACGGCTCGCGCGCGGCCGACGCGCGCGGCCCGAGGCCGTCGCGCACACCCGAGGCCGAGACGCGCGCGGAGAGCGCGAGGTCGGCGGGGTCGGCGTCGGCCACGCCGATGAGGGGAGCGTCCTGTCGCAGCAGCAGCTGCCGCAGCTCGGCGCGGTGGTTCTCGTACACCCCGCGCGGCGAGGTGTCGTGGGTCAGCGCGAGGGCCGCCGCGGTGCCCGCCGCCTCGCCCATCGCGGCGCACGTGGCCATCACGCGGGCGGCGCCGAAGGCGATGTGGGTCGCCGAGATGTCTCGGCCGGCCATGAGCAGGTTGTCGACGTCGGCCGAGTAGAGGGAGCGGTACGGGATCTCGAAGACACCGTTCGAGAAGCGCTGGACCGCGCCCGCGCCGGTGGAGTACATCCCCTCGGCCGGGTGGAGGTCGATCGACCAGCCGCCGAAGGCGACGCCGTCGTCGAAGCGCGTCTGCTCGAGCACGTCGCGCTGGTGCAGCGTGTAGTCGCCGATCAGACGGCGGTACTCGCGCTTGCCGGGCACGTTGCCGATCCACTCGAGGTCGAGGTTCTCGGCGTCGAACTCGCCGGAGTTCTTGATGTGGTCCCAGATGCCGAGGATCACCGAGCGCAGCTCGTCGCGGATGCGCTCGTTGTCGTGGACGATGTCGAGCTCTCCGCCCCACTCGATCCACCAGTAGTGCGCTCCGCTGTCACCGCTGCGGATGATGCGCGACGAGGGGATCGGGGTGTCGTGGATGGCCTTGGCGGAGTCGGGCGCGACGAAGCGGACCGGGTGTCCGACGTCCTTCGTATAGAAGAGGAGCGTCGAGCCGAGGAAGGTGCGCTCGGCTTCTTCGGGGGCCCAGTCCTCGTCGAACTCGTCGCGCGCCTCCTTGCCGAGGCGCGCGCGGGCTCCGGCGAGGTGTCCGATCAGCCCGTCGCCCGTGCCGTCGAGGAACAGCGGTGCCCGGAAGACCGTCTCGGTCTCCGCCCCCATCGTCCAGCCGGTCACCGACTCGATGCGGCGAGCACCCTCGGGCCCGGTGGCGACGACGTCGCGCACGTCGGTGTTGAGCAGCAGCGTGATGTTCGGCTCGGCGCGGACGGCGTCGAGCACGACGTCGTCCCAGTGCACGGGGTTGCCGTCGGGGTTGCGGTACTGGTTCTCGAGGTAGAGCTCGCCGATGATCCCGTTCTCGCGGGCCCAGCGCTGATTTCCGTGCGCGGTCGCCCCGCACACCCAGACGCGGACCTCCGACGAGGAGTTGCCGCCGAGGACCGGGCGGTTGTTGATGAGGGCGACGCGGCGACCGAGGCGCGCGGCGGCGATGGCGGCGGAGACTCCGGCGAGTCCCCCGCCGACGACGACGAGGTCGACGTCGGCTGTGTGTGTACGCATGTCGCGTGAGTCCTTCCTGCGGACGCGGGGGCGTCCGGTGCGGTGCGGGGCGGGGAGAGGTCGGGGGCTCACTCCACGGCGATCGCCTCGATCTCGAAGACCCGGGCCACGTCGGTGGCGGATGCCGAGGGGTCGCTGATGAGCAGACGCACACCGTCGGCGACGACACCCGCGGCCTGGATGCTGACGAGGCGTTTCGTGTTCGCGGCGACGGAGCCGATGCTCGTCCACCCCGCGGAGGTGCGCACCTGCACGTCGAAGGAGCGGAGGACGGCTGCCGAGCCCGAGTCCGCGCTGTACCCGCTGCGCACGCGCACCGTCTCGAGGGCCGTCGGAGCGGCGAGATCGACCGAGATCCAGGGTGCGGTGTCTCCGACCGCCGAGATCCACCGGCTCGCGTCGCTGCAGACGCCGTCGACGGCGCGTTCGGGGCCGGTGTCGGCGCGCAGGCTCGACGAGGAGGTCGCCGTGGCACCCAGGGCGACGTTCACCCCGCCCGGGTCGTCACGGAGGTCGGCCACGAGATCCGCGAGGGAGGTGGCGGGACCGACCGGCGCGTCGCGCGGAACGACCGCTCGCGCGAGCCGGGCCGGGGATGCCACCGGCGCCGAGAGGTAGACCACGTCGGCGTCGTCGGTCGATCGTTCCTGTGCGCGCAGGCGTTGCTGGCCCAGGCGCGTCTCGCCGATCCCGGCGTACGACCAGACGGAGGTCGCGTCGTCGCGCTCGGCGACGACCGCGCGACTGCGCACCTCACCGCAGACCTGCGCGGTCACGACGGTGTACAGGCGGGTCGTGGAACCGGCGTGCGTGACGTCGATGGCGGCCGAGGTGGACACGCCCTCGCCCAGGGCGGCAGAATCGACGACCTTCTCGTCGACCCAGGCCGACCCGTTCCACCGGGCGAAGCGCGCGTCGTAGGCGGTGCGGTCCTTCTCCACGAAGCGGTAGCCGATCCCCGCGAGCGATGAGCCGTCGAGCGCGAGCTTCGCCGACTGCACCGCAGGGGTGTAGGTGCCGATGCTCTCGTCGGGCAGGAAGGGTCGCCACACGACCGCTCCCGCCGACGTGGGCGTGATCGGCCCCGACACCGTGGCGCCCGTGACGTCCGCGAGTGTCCCGGTCGCGGGGTCGTACACGGCGTACGAGCCGAGGTGACGTGCGGGGTCGGCGGGGAACGGTCCCCACTCCCACAGCACGTGCACGCGACCGTCGGGCGACACCTCGAGATCGTCGGGGTAGAAGGAGTACCCCGTCGCGGCGGCGATCGTCGTCTCCCGCGCCCAGGATCCGACATCCCGATCGAAGCGGTACAGCACACCCTCGCGCGCTCCATCGGCATCCGTCCCGGTGCGCACGAGCACCCAGGCGTCGCCGTCGGGTCCTCGCGCGGTCACCGGGTAGGTGATGTCGACATCGAGGTCGGGCATGGTCGATGTGCGGTCGACCATCGTGCGCACGTCGCCCGCGGTGTCGGAACGGAAGACGTTCCACTGCTCGTTGTGCATCGACACGAAGGCGTGGATGGTTCCGTCTCCGTCGACCACGATCGAGGGCTGGTTGTGGCCGTTGTCATCGGCGAACGTCACGCACGCGGCGCCGGCGGTGGCGCGGAGGCACCCCTCGGTCCACGTGCCGTCGGCGGCCCGGGAGGCGAGGTGCACCTCGTGCCGCGCGGCTTCGGTCGCGGGCGCGTTGAAGGCGAAGTAGGTCACGTCACCCACCACGTCGAGGGGATTCCACCAGGCCGCCTGATTCGACGAGTCCACGGCGTACGGGAGCTCTTCGACCGTCGTCGCCGACGTCGTCGCTCCGCCGGTCGCGTGCGCGGGCGGGACGACGATCAGCCCGAGGGCGAGCGCGGCGACGGCCGCCGCGCTCGCCCCGTGGAGAGTCCGCATCTCAACCGACCAGCTTCTGTGCGGCCTCGCCGGCCTTCGTCATGGCATCCTTCGGCGAGGCCGACCCGACCAGGACGGCCTGCACCTGATCGGCGATCGCCGACTCGATCTGCGAGTAGGCGGTGAATATCCAGAGCGGGTTCGAGCTCGCGGTCGCGGTGATGCGCTCGCTGAACGCGGCACCGAAGGTGTCGGACGACACCTCGCTCGAGGCCAGCGCCTCGGTGGTTGCCGGCGGCAGCCCCCGCAGCGCGTAGTCGGCGAGGATCGCGTCGAGGTCGCTCGTGGCGTACTGCGCGAAGTCGCCGGCCGTCGGTGCTCCCGCACCGTTGACCACGGCGATCGCGCCGCCCCACACCAGCGCGCGCGGGGTGTCACCCGCTTTCAGCACGGGCCGTGAGACGGGCGCGAGCTTCGCCGCGAGATTCGCGTCGGGCGATTCCTTGGTCACGGCACCGCGGCCGACGGGCGCGTCGTCGTACATCGCCGCGCGGCCCTGCGCGAAGAGGCTGCGCGCGTCGAAACGGTCGACGTCCGCGGCGATCAGTCCCTGGTCGTACAGGCCCTTGTACCAGGTGACGGCCGCAATACTCGCATCGTCGCCGATCGTGATCGTGTCGCCGTCGACGAGCGGGCTGCCGAAGGTCTGCATCCAGGTCAGGATGTCCTTCAGCTGCGCGGCCTTCGTCGAGGCCGCGTAGGGGATGAGGCCGCCCCCGAGACCCTTGAGCTTGACCAGCGTCTTCTCGAACTCGTCGACCGTGGTCGGGAACGCGTCCGGGGCGACACCGACCTTGCCGAGCGTCTCGGCGTTGGTGATCAGGCCGATCGCGCCGATCGTCCACGGCAGCGCGTACTGCGCGCCGTCGAAGGTCGCCGCCTGCAGGGCCGAGGAGGTGTACCCCCGACCGGATGCCAACGCCGACAGGTCCTGGAGCTTGCCGGTCGCCGCGAGGCTCCCGAGCCACGCGACGTCGACGTGCGCGGCACCCGTGAACTGCCCGCCGGTCACCTGCAGCATGAGCTGGTTGATGTACTCGTTGTACGGGAATGCGGTGCGCTTGATGGCGACGCCCTTGGCCTTCTCGTAGCTCGTCAACGTCCCCTCGAGCGCGGGCTTGGCGGACTCCTCGGTGAGCGACCACGACGCGAACGAGAAGTCGGTCGGGTCGCCGCCGTTCAGCCCCGCGGCACCGGCCGCGGGTCCGGCCGTGCCGCTGGGCACGCAGCCGGCGAGGGCGGCGGCGCCGACGCCGATGCCGAAGAGCTGCAGGGCGCGGCGACGGCTGATGAGGGGATTGGGCAGGGACGAAGCTGACATGGATGTCCTCCTTGACGATGCGAGCAGAGAGTGAGTGGGGAGCCGGTCAGCCCTTGACCGCGCCGGCGGTCATACCGCTGACGAGGTAGCGCTGGAGCAGCATGAAGGCGATCGCGACCGGCAGCGACACGACGAGCGAGGCCGCCATGAGCTCGGGCCACGCGGTCGCCGCTTCGCCGACGTAGGTGTTGACGAGTCCCGGCGGGAGCGTCTGCTTGTCGGGACCGGCGAGCGTGAGGGCGAAGATGAAGTCGTTCCAGCCACGGACGAAGGCGAACAGCCCCGCGGCGACGAGACCGGGTGCGGCCAGGGGCAGGACGATCGAGTGGATCGTCCGCAGGCGCGAAGCGCCGTCGACGCGCGCCGCCTCGATGAGCTCGTCCGGGATCGTGTCGAAGAACCCCTTCAGCATCCAGACGCAGAGCGGGAGCGTGAAGGTCGTGAACGACAGCACGAGGGCGGTGTAGGTGTTCAGCAGACCGTAAGCGCTGAAGACGCTGTACAGGGTGACGAGCAGAAGGGCCTGCGGGAACATCTGCGAGGCGAGCACGAAGTACATCAGCTGGCGCCGTCCGCGGTAGCGGAACTTCGAGAACGAGTACCCCATGTAGGCCGAGACGATCACCGAGAGCACGGCCGTGATGACCGAGACGATGATGCTGTTCTGCAGGTAGGTGAACAGCTGCGGGTTCGAGACGAGGCCCGCGTAGGCGTCGAACGTGACCTCGGTCGGGAAGATCTTCGGCGGGTAGGAGAAGACCTGATCGCGCGGGGTGAGCGAGGTCGCGAGGAGCCAGTACACCGGCAGCAGGGCGAACCCTCCGCAGACGATGACCGCGGCCCACGCGGCCAAGCGGACGCCGGGACGATCGGAGCGGAGACCGGATGCCAGCTGGCGCCGGCGACGGCGCGGAGCCGGGGGCACCACGGGGGGCGCGTCGGGGGTCGGGGTGACGGTGGGCAGTGCGGTGCTGGTCATCGCTTCTCGCCCCTCTCGGAGAATCGGACGTAGACGACGACGAGCGCCATGAGCAGGACCATCCAGAGCAGGCCGAGGGCGCCGGCGTGGCCGAGGTCGAAGCCGTGGAAGGCGGTCTCGTAGACCGCGGTGGCGAAGGTCTCGGTGGAGCCCGCGGGGCCACCGCCGGTCAGGACGTAGATGATGTCGAAGTGCTGGAAGTTCCAGATGAACTCCAGGAGCAGGACGAGCCCGATGATCCCGCCGATCTGCGGAACGGTGATCGAGAAGAACCGGCGGACCGTGCCGGCGCCGTCCATCTCGGCGGCCTCGTGCAGTTCGCGCGGAACCGTCTGAAGACCGGCGAGGAGCATGACCATCATCCAGGGGAAGGACTGCCACGTCTTGGCGACGATGACGGCGAACATCGCGGTACCCGGCTGTGCGAGCCACGCCTGCGGAGAGACACCGAGCGGCTCGAGGATCGCGTTCATCACGCCGTAGTTGGCGTTGAAGATCCACATCCACAGGAACGAGACGACGACGCCCGGGACGAGCCACGGGATGAGCATGAGTCCGCGCATGATCTTCGACCCGCGGATCTGCGTGTTGAGGGCCAGGGCGAGGGCGAAGCCGATCACGAAGGGCGCGATCGTGGTGCCGAGCGTGAAGACGAGCGTCTGCATCAGCAGGCGGAGGAAGTCGCCCTCGAGCACGTCGACGATGTTCTGGATGCCGACGAACTCGCGGCCGGGGAGCACGAGGCTCTGCCGGAAGAACGCGGTCACGAGAGCCGAGATGAGCGGGTACGCCACGACGACGGCCATGAGCGCCATGCCGGGCACGACGAGGAGCAGGGCGAACATGCCGCTGCTGAGCCGCTCGGGCCGGGATCCGGCGGTGCGCCGGAAGGGTGGCGCGAGATTCGGATTGTTTGGTGTTGTTTGTTTTTGTGTGAATGTCGTGGTCACGTCCGTGTGCACTTTCCTCGGCATTGAGGGACCGAAAGGCCCGGGGGATGCGGATTTCTCCGAATCGGACCGCCTCAGCTTCGCGGTTTCCCCCGCTCGGGTCAATTCGAGCAGGTAACGCTTAGGTCACGACGTGTTCGTATTGGTTTGTGCATGTTCATATCTGTTCATGAACGCGGACGAACGAGAGCGCCCGTCCACCTGCTCCGGAATCTGCGCCGCGTGTCAGGCGCGGGCGGGGAGGCGGGCGTCGAGCCAGGCCAGGAGGTCGGCACGCACCTCGGCCTGCTGCACCTCGGCGAAGATCTCGTGCCGGGCACCGGGGTACACGAGCGTCGTGACGTCGGTCAGGCCGGAGCGCGAGCGATAGGCATCGGCGAGCAGGTGGACGCTCCGCGGTCCCCCCACCGTGTCGTCGCGCCCCACCATCAGCAGCATCGGGACATCGCGTCCGAGGTTGCGGCGAGGGCGACCGAACAGCTTCGCCGCCTCGACCGGCCCGAAGAGCTTCGCCAGCGGCACCGAGGTGGTCAGCGGGTCGGCCACGAAGTCGCGCCCGACCTGCTCGTCGCTCGAGAGCCACTGCATGCCCGAGCCGCCGAGCTTCTTCCACGGCGCGTTCAGGTCGCCGGGGTTGAGAGCCCCGGGCCAGCGCAGCGCGGAACCACTCAAAACGACCGCGTCGAAGGCATCCGGATGCCGATCCAGCAGCATCTGCGCGAGGAACGAGCCCCACGAGTGCCCGAGCAGCACGAGGGGGAGGTCGGGGTGGCGCTCGCGGATGATCTGCGTGAGCGTCCAGACCGCCTCGCGCGCCGCACCGAGGCCACCGGGACCGAGGCGTCCGAGCTTCGCGTGATCGCCGCCCCACTGCCGGAGGCCGGTGCGGCCGTGTCCGCGGTGATCGTCGGCGTAGACCGTGTAGCCGTCGGCGACGAGCGCCTCGATGAGCACCGCATAGCGTCCCGCGTGCTCCCCCACGCCGTGCAGCAGCTGCACGACCCCGCGGGGGTCCGCCGCCTCGTAGACGTCGTAGACGATTGTGATGCCGTACGCGTCATCGAATTCGGGCATGCGCCTGATCCTAGGGCGAGCCGGGTGGCCCCGGTTCCTTTAGCAAGACTAATAAGTTATGCTAACGGTTGAGATGATGACGAAGACCGACAGCCCCGAACCGAGCCCCGTCTTCACGTCGACGGCATCCGCCCTCCGCATGGCGACGTTCCGCTTGGCGCGTCGACTCCGGGCGCAGCGCGCGGTCGACTCGATGAGCGACGGCCAGTTCGCGGTGCTCGCCGCCCTCACCATCCACGGCGAACACACCCTCGGCCGGCTCGCCGAGCGCGAACGTGTGACGGCTCCCTCGATGAACCGCACCGTCACGCTCCTCGAGGACGCGGGGTACGTCACGCGCACCCCGCACGAAGACGATCGACGCAAGGTCACGATCGCCCTGACGGATGCCGGGCGCACGGTCGTCGACGAGACGGTGCGCCGGCGCGACGCCTGGCTCGAAGAAGCCCTCGACGTGCTCAGCCCGACCGAACGGCAGACGCTCGCCGCGGCGGCCGAGATCATGAGAAAGGTGGCGGAGAGATGAGCGCGATGTTCCGCTCCTTCTCGGTCTTCAACTACCGGGTCTGGTTCGTCGGCGCCCTCGTGTCGAACGTCGGCGCGTGGATGCAGGCGACCGCGCAGAACTGGGTCGTGCTGACGCAGCTGACCGACAACGACGCGGCGGCGATGGGCGTGACGATGGCCCTGCAGTTCGCCCCGCCGCTCCTGCTGGTCAGCGTCACGGGGTGGGTCGCCGACCGCTTCGACCGGCGCAAGCTCATCATGTGCACACAGTCGGCGTTGCTCGCCCTCGCGCTGACCCTCGGCATCCTGATCATCACCGGTGTGATGACGCTCCCGCTGATGTTCGGCTTCGCGCTCGCGCTCGGCGTGGTCACCGCCTTCGACAATCCGGCGCGGCAGACCTTCGTGTCCGACCTCGTCGAGAAGGAGAACGCCTCCAACGCCGTCGCGCTCAACGCGGCGTCGTTCAACACCGCGCGGCTCATCGGCCCCGCGGTGGCGGGCATCATGATCGTGGTCGTCGGCACCGGCTGGGTGTTCCTCGTCAACGCCGTGACCTTCCTCGCCATGCTCGCGGCCCTGCTGATCATGCGACCCCACGAGCTGGTCGTGCACCACCGCCGGGGCGGACCCGCGCGGCTCGCGGACGGGTTCCGGTACGTCGCCAAGCGTCCGGACCTCGTCGTGACGTTCTCGATGGTGTTCCTGCTCGGCGCGTTCGGCATGAACTTCCCGATCTTCGCCTCCACGATGGCGCTGGAGTTCGGGCGCGGCGCCGACGGATTCGGCCTGCTCAGCTCGTTCGTCGCGATCGGCTCCCTCGCCGGCGCTCTTCTCGCCGCGCGCCGCGAGCGCGCCCGGATGCGCGTCGTGATCCTCGGCTCGGGCGGGTTCGCCGTGGCATCCACTCTCTCGGTGTTCGCGCCGAGCTACGGCGCGTACGCGGCGACCCTCGTGCTCACGGGCTTCTGCGTCGTGACCACCCTCACCACCGCCAACGGCTACGTGCAGACCACGACCGACCCCGCCCTGCGCGGCCGGGTGCTCGCGCTGTACATGGCGATCCTCCTCGGCGGCACCCCCGTCGGCGCTCCCATCGTGGGCTGGGTCGCGAGCGATTTCGGCCCCCGCGTCGCGATCGGCCTCGCCGCGGTGGTCGCTTTCCTCGCGTGCGGCATCGGGGTCGCATGGACGCTGTCGTCGGGGCGCGTGCACCGTCACGAGAGCAAGCGCTTCCGCCTGACGCTCGATGAGACGCGGCCCCTCACGGTCGTCGCCCCGGAGCCCGAGGACTTCAGCGACGAGGTGGCGGGAACGACGCCCATCCCGCTCGCCGGCGGGGAGCGCGCGCGCCGGGCGAACGCGCGCAGGGCAGCGACAAGCGGACACTGACGGGCGCCTGCCACCCATCGCGAGGGGGCCGATCGCCCCCTACCGTGGAGTGATGACCCCGCCGGAGCAGATCAGCGCAGCCCTTCGCTTCCCCCGCGTCGCGCTCGGGGGCGCCGCCATCCTCGCCCTCGCGACCCTTGTCGGGTGCGGAGCCGTCGACAACCCCGCGCCCGACTCCACCGAGCCGACGAGCGGTGCGTTCTGCCAGCTCGTCGACCCCGACCTGGTCGCCGAGGTCGTCGGTCCCGGTGACGTCGCCACCATGGGCGCCGGAGCAGTCTCGCGCGACGCGCGTCAGACGGGCGTCTCCGAGTGCAGCATCACGGCCGCCGGTGCCCGCGAACCGGTGATCCAGGTGCGGGTGGGCGATGTGAACGGCGACGTCGAGACGTGGCGGGCTCGTCTGAACGACGAGGCTCGCGATGCCGTGGACGTCGAGACCATCGACGACGAGTTCTGGTCCGGATACAGCCGCGACTACGACTCGGGGATGTACAACCCCGGCAGCAGCCTCAACGTCGTCACGGACGAGCACATCATCCGCGTCACGATCTACAAATGGTCCGATTCGACCTCGGACGCCCGGGTCGCCCTCGCGAAGAAGATCGCGCTCAGCGCCGAGAAGAATCAGGACGCGTTCGACCAGAGGCAGTGACGGGCTGGTCGAAACACGGAAGACGAGATCGCCGTTCCGTTTCGGGATTTAGCTAGATAAGCTAGCGACATGAACGAACGCATGGTCGGGCGCCGCTGGGCGGGGCTCGTCTTCATCAGCATCGCCGTCTCGCTGATCATCGTCGACTCGACGATCGTCAACGTGGCCGTCCCCTCGATCGTCGAAGATTTGAAGATCTCGTCGACCGAGGTGCAGTGGGTCCAGGAGGCCTACACCCTCGTCTTCGCCTCGTTCCTGCTCGTCTTCGGCAGCCTCGCCGATCGCTTCGGCCGACGACGCCTGATGCTCATCGGCGTCGTCGTGTTCGCCCTCGCCTCGATCGCGGCATCCCTCGCTCCCACCGGCGGAGCCCTCATCGCGGCCCGGCTCGTCCAGGGCATCGGCGGATCGATGATCCTGCCGACGACGCTCTCGCTCATCAACGCCACGTTCCGCGGCAAGGAACGCGGCATCGCGTTCGCCGTGTGGGGTTCGACGATCGGCGGGATGGCGGCCGTCGGTCCGCTGCTCGGCGGGTGGCTGACGACCGCGTTCTCGTGGCGGTGGGCGTTCGGCATCAACATCCCGCTCGGCATCCTCATCGTGATCGGCGTGCTGCTCACGGTCGCGGAGTCGCGGAGCGAGCACCGCGCGGCCATCGACGGCGTCGGCGCGCTGCTCTCGGTGCTCACCATGGCGCCTCTCGTGTTCGCGCTGATCGAGGGACGCACGTACGGCTGGTGGACGGTCGACACCTCCCCCACGATCGGCTCGTGGACGTGGCCGTTCGCGCTCTCCCCCGTCCCGATCGCCTTCGCGGTCGCGGTCGTCGCCCTCGCCGCGTTCATCGCGTGGGGTCTCCGACGACAGCGGCACGGCCTCCCGACCCTGTTGGCGTTCGACCTGTTCCGCATCGGCTCGTTCCGCAACGGCAACATCGCCGCCGCGGTGGTCTCGCTCGGCGAGTTCGGGATCATCCTCGCGCTCCCCCTGTGGCTGCAGTTCGTGGTCGGGTTCGACGCTCTGCAGACCGGGCTCCTGCTCCTCGCTCTCGCGATCGGCTCCTTCGTCGCGAGCGGGGTCGCGGGTGCCCTGAGCGGTCGCGTCGCCCCCGTGTGGGTGGTGCGCGGTGGACTCCTCGCCGAGATCGTCGGCGTCGCCGGCGTGGCCCTGACCATCGGACCGGATGCCACCTGGGGACCGCTCATCCCCTTCCTCTTCGTCTACGGCCTCGGGGTGGGGCTCGCCACCGCGCAGCTCACCGGCGTGGTCCTCGCCGACGTCCCGCCCGCGGCGAGCGGCCAGGCATCCGGCACGCAGTCGACCTCGCGCCAGCTGGGGGCCGCCCTCGGCGTCGCGATCCTCGGCACGGTGCTGTTCTCGACCACCGCCGGCGCGCTCGCGAGCTCGCTCGACGATCGCGGCCTCCCCGCCGCCCAGCGGGACCAGGTCGTCTCGGAGGTCGTCGACAGCGCGGGAGCGGCGATCGCGGGACTCGGGCAGTCCCCCGCGACCCAGGACATCGCCGCCGATGCGCGCGCGGCCTTCAGCGACGGCACGCGGGCCGCGGCGTTCACGGCGGCGGGGTTCCTCACGCTCGGGTTGGTGTCGACGGTGGCGTTGGGGAGGCGGAGGGAAACGCCCTAGGCGCCCGCGCGCACCCTCGCCTCCACCGTGCTGTGACCCGGCGCCGTGACCCGCACCGTGATCTCGCCCGCCCCGGTGGGGCGCACGATCGCGAGAGCGCGACCGTCGTAGGTCGTCACCGACGCCGCCGACAGCGGCTCCTCCGTCCGCGCCCGCCCGGTGCCGAGACCCGCCAGTACCCCGGGTCCCTCGACGCTCACGCTGACTACCACGTCGCGGTCGCAGGGAACGATGCCCGTCGCGTCCTCGAGGGCGATCCGCACGAACGCGAGGTCGTCGAGACCGGCGCCGATCGCGGGGGCTTCGGCCCGCGCGACCAGGGTCGGCTCCCCGTCGATCGAGCGCAACGTCGTCCGCCCCGTCTCCACGCCGTCGCGGCGCGCGATCGCGGTGAGCTCCCCCGGCACGTAGACCGTGTCGAATCGGGCGGTGAACTCCCGCGCGACGCCGACCGGGACGATTCCCACCGTCACACCGTCGCGCTGCAGCTCGACCTCGTCGGCATCCGCGTAGACGTCGACGACGACGGGCGATCCCTCAGCGACGTCCCACGACCAGCTCGCGACGGTGTCGTCCCACGACCACGGGGTCACCGCCGTCGCGCGGCCATAGTGCTGCGGCCTGTGCACGGCGAGGAACGGTTCGATGCGCAGACCGTAGACGATCTCGCGGAAGAACGAGACCGTGCGCCGGTGGCCCGTGGCATCCAGGTCTCCGGACTCCGCGAACAGGTACGGGTACGGGCCGGCGGTGTCGGTCGGGGCGTCCGAGACGGCGTCGACGTAATCGACCCGGCCGATGCCGGCTTCGCCGAGGTAGTCCCACCCGGTCCAGGTGAAGTCGCCGATCACGTGCGGGAGCGACGAGACGAGCGGCCAGAGCGCCCCGATGCGTTCGGGGAAGGTCTCGGACCCGACGATCACGCGGTTCGGGAACAGCTCGGCGTCGAGCGCGTAGCGCGAGTCGGCGTAGTTGAAGCCGACGACGTCGAGCACGGCGGCGGACTCCTCGATCGTGCGCGTGACGAGCTCCGACGCGTTCATCGCCGCCATCTGCGCCCCGAGTCCCGCCATGAGCGTGTTGGGATCGGATGCCGCGAGCTCGGCGCGCGCGTCGGCGATGCGCTCGAGGTTCGCGATGATCCCGTTGATCCCGTTCGTGACGAAACGGGTGTCGTCGAGAGCGCGCACGGCCTCGGCGAGCCGTCGGCTCCACGCCGCTCCGTGGGGGCTGGCGACCTCGAGGATCTCGTTGCCGATCGAGTACAGGATCACGCTCGGGTGGTTGACGTCCTTGGCCACGAGGGCCTCCACGTCGGCGAGCCAGTCCTCGGCGAAGCGCACGGAATGGTCGAACGCCGTCTTGGCCCGCGTCCACACATCGCCGAGCTCGTCCATCACGACCATGCCGTGCCGATCGCAGGCCTCGAGCAGCGCGCGGCCGGCCGGGTTGTGCGAGCTGCGGATCGCGGTGAACCCCGCGTCTTTCAACAGCCGCACGCGGCGATCCTCGGCGGCCGCGATCGAGACGGCGCCGAGCGGACCGTTGTCGTGGTGCACGCACGCCCCGCGCAACGTCACGCTCTCGCCGTTGATGCGGAGCCCGTGCGCGGGGTCGAGCTGAAGGGAGCGGATGCCGAAGACCGTGCGATCCGTGTCGATCGGCGCGCTGCCGCCCTCGTCGGCGAGCGCTGTGTGCACATCGTAGAGCGCCGGGGTGTCGATGCTCCAGAGCTCCGGCCGCTCGACCCTCAGCCGCGCACGGGCGACCGCGTCCTCACCGGGCAGGACGGTGACCGGTGACGAGCCCGTCGCGACCACGGCACCCGCCGGATCGTGGATCTCCCACGTCACCCGGGTGGTCCGCGTGTGTCGGGTGGTGTTGCGCACGCGCGTGGCGACCGCGACGATCGCCCGCTCGTCGTCGATATCGGGCGTCGTCACGCGCACGCCGTCGAGCGGCAGATGCACGGGATCGGCCACGACGAGGTGGACCGGACGATGGATGCCGGCCCCGGTGTACCAGCGGGAGTCCTTGTGGACCCGGGCCTCGACGCTCAGACGATTGGTCTCGCCGAAGCGGAGGAACGCGTCGGCCTCGACGGTGAAGGCCGCGTACCCGCTGCCCTCGTGGGCCGCGCGCTCGCCGTTCACGAAGACGACGGCGTCGCGGTAGACGCCCTCGAACTCGAACAGGACGGTCTTGTCGCGCCACGACTCCGGGACGTCGAACTCGCGGACGTACTCGAAGACTCCCCCCGGGTAGTAGCCGGACGTCACCCCCTGCGGGCTGTCGGGCGAGCGCGGCAGATCGCGGAGGGCGTCGTGCGGAAGGGTGACGCGCGACAGGGTCGCGGCATCCTGTGCTTCGAAGGCACCGCGCTTCGGACCGACCGTCCACCCCTCGAGGAAGGGCTCGCGGATCATCGGGGCTCCCCCGCGTGCAGGTCGAGGACGTTCTCGAGGGCCTGCAGGTCGAACCCGCGGACGAGCAGCCGGAAGTGCGCGGCGAGGTCGCGGGACATGTCCGTCGACGCGGGATCGAGGAGCCACTGCACCTGCAGTCCGTCCATGAGCGCGGTCGTCGTGACGGCCGCCCGGGCGGGATCGACCCCGTCGACGAGGCGTCCGGCCGCTCGGAGGCGCTCGAAGGCATCCGTCAGCCGTGTGCGGACGTAGGTGTACCTGTTCTGGAAGTACTCGTGCGCGGGGTGCGTGGGAGAGGTCGCCTCGGCGGAGAGCGTGCAGAAGAGCTCGACGACGCCCGGCATCGATGCGTTGAGGGCGGCGAGCTCGACGAGCCCCTGCAGGGTGGCCGCGCCATCGGTGAGGTCGAAGTCCACCACGGCCCGCGCCGCCTCGTCGCGGTGGTCGAGCACCGCGAGCAGGAGCGCGCTCTTGCGAGGGAAGTGGTGCAGGAGCCCCGCTTCGCTCATGCCCACGCGCTGCGCGATCTCGCGCAGAGAACCGGCCCGGAAGCCGGACTCGGCGAAGACCTCCAGCGCGGCGTCGAGGATCGCCTGGCGGGTCGCCTCGCTTTTGGCGTACTCCCCCCTCGGCTTGCGCGGGGTGCGCGTCGTCTCGGTCATTGAGCCACCGTATCCGCTCGCGCAGGACCCCATCGGCCGCGCGAACGACCTTCCATGAAACGTTTTATAACGAATTCCTAGCGACCGCTAGTTTTTTGCTCCAAAAATCTAGCGGGCACTCGGAATTGCTGTTACCGTCTCGGCGCAGGGCGATCCACAGGGGTATCGCCACGATGAAGGGACCAACGATGTTCCGATGGAAGGCCACAGCAGCCCTCGCCGTCGCGGCAGCACTCGTGCTGACGGGATGCTCCGGCGGAGGGTCGGGGAGCGACGGCTCCGGCAGCGCTGATCGACTCACGCTGACCGCGATCGCCTCGCCCACGAGCTATGACATCGGCGCCGGCGCCGAGTACGGCAACCGGAGCCCGTTCTTCCAGGCGGTGTTCGACACCCTCCTGCAGAAGGATTCGAAGGGCGAGATCCAGCCCTGGCTCGCCACGAAGTGGGAGTACAACGACGCCAAGACGGTCCTCACGCTGACGCTGAAGGACGGCGTGAAGTTCACGGACGGCACGCCGCTCGACGCCTCCGCCGTCGTCGCGAGCCTCGAGCGCTTCCGCGACGGCACCTCCCCGCAGGCCGCCACGCTCGCGGGCAAGGAGTTCGCCGCCGTCGACGCCACCACTGTGACGATCACCCAGTCCGCTCCCGACCCGTCGCTGGTGAACCTGCTCTCGATCGCCCCCGGCCTCATCGAGGCGCCCTCCTCGTTCGGCAACTCCGACGTCGCGACGAACCCCGTCGGCTCGGGCCCCTACATCCTCGACACCGCCTCGTCGGTCACGGGCACCACGTACAACTACACCGCGAACCCCGACTACTGGAACAAGGACGCGGTGAAGTACCAGAACCTCACCATCAACGTCCTCGAGGACCCGACCGCGACGCTCAACGCGATCCGCGCGGGTGAGGCCAACGGCGCGAAGATCGCCGACAACAACACGATCAGCGAGGTCGAGGGCGCCGGTTGGACGATCGAGTCCAATGAGCTGGACTTCCAGGGCCTGCTGCTGCTCGACCGCGCCGGCACGATGGCGCCCGAGCTCGCCGACGTGAAGGTCCGTCAGGCCATCAACATGGCCTTCGACCGCGAGGCGCTGCTGCAGTCGCTGCAGACGGGCTACGGCACCGTGACCGAGCAGGTGTTCCCGAAGACCTCGGTCGCCTACGACGAGTCGCTCGACAGCACGTACCCGTACGACCCCGCCGCCGCGAAGAAGCTCCTCGCCGACGCGGGCTACCCGAACGGCTTCACGCTGAACATGATGTCGACGCCCGCGTTCCAGCAGACGTTCGACCTCGTCGCACAGCAGCTGTCGGACATCGGGATCACGGTCAACTACACCGACCCCGGCACCGGCAACTTCATCACCGACATGCTCGCCCCGAAGTACCCGGCGACGTGGATGGCGCTGGAGCAGAACCCCGACTGGCAGCTGATCAACTTCATGATCGCCCCGGACGCGACCTTCAACCCGTTCAAGTACGAGGACCCGAAGGTCGACGCGCTGATCTCGACGGTCCAGAACGGAACGCAGGACGAGTCGGACGCCGCGGTCAAGGAGCTGAACACCTACATGGTCGACCAGGCCTGGTTCGCCCCGTTCTTCCGCGTCCAGGGCACGTTCGCGACCGACGCGAACACGAACCTGGAGTTCTGGCCCACCAACGCCTACCCGTCGATCTTCGAC
>Ga0308161_1002535_pt1 | contig 19248 bp, 12 predicted proteins | sample PhyFR2_FD_201034 | JGI IMG/M metagenome (GOLD analysis project Ga0308161, IMG submission 201034) | Phyllosphere microbial communities from UC Gill Tract Community Farm, Albany, California, United States - DLSLF.R2 | ecosystem: Host-associated > Plants > Phyllosphere > Unclassified | place: USA...
GGGAATGGAACGCATCCCCGCGCAACTTACACCACCGAGCCCAGCTTGAAGATCGGCAGATACATGGCCACGACGAGGCCGCCGATCAGCACGCCCAGCACGACCATGATCAGCGGTTCCATCAGCGACGACAGCGACTTGACGGCCTCGTCCACTTCTTCCTCGTAGAAGTCGGCCACTTTGCCCAGCATGCCGTCCAGCGCGCCGGATTCCTCGCCGATCGCGACCATCTGCGTGACCATGTTCGGGAACACGTTGGCATTCTGCATCGCCACGGTCAGGCTTGTGCCGGTGCTGACCTCGGTCTGGATCTTCTTCGTCGCGTCCAGGTAGACGGCATTGCCGGACGCGCCGCCGACGGAATCGAGCGCCTCGACGAGCGGCACGCCGGCCGCGAACATCGTCGCCAGCGTGCGGGTCCAGCGCGCGATCGTGGCCTTGCGCACGACGGCGCCGAACACGGGCACGCGCAGCAGCAGGCGGTCCATCGCCTGCTGCATCTTGAGCGAGCGGCGCCAGGACTGGAAGAAGAAGTACATGGCGCCGAACAGCGAGCCGAAGATGATGTACCACCACTGCACGACGAAGTCGGAGATGCCCATCACGATCAGGGTCGGGGCCGGCAGGTTGGCGCCGAAGCTGGAAAACACCGACTTGAACGCCGGCACCACCCAGATCATGATCACCGCGGTGACGATGAAGGCGATGGCCATGATGGCGCACGGGTACATCAGCGCACCCTTGATCTTGCTCTTCAGCGCGAGCGTCTTTTCCTTGTAGATCGCCAGGCGCGTCAGCAGGTCTTCGAGGATACCGGCCTGTTCGCCGGCGCCGACCAGGTTGCAGAACAGCGGGTCGAAGTACAGCGGGTACTTGCGGAACGCGTTGTTCAGGCTCGTGCCCGTCTCGATGTCGGCGCGCAGGTCCATGATCAGCTTCGACATCGACGGGTTCGCATGGCCCTTGCCGACGATGTCGAACGATTGCAGCAGCGGCACGCCGGCCTTCATCATCGTGGCGAGCTGGCGCGTGAACAGGGTCAGGTCCTTGTCCTTGATCTTCTTGCCGCTGCGGTAAGTCTTCTTCTTGACCTTGGTGACCACGATGCCCTGACGGCGCAAGGTCACGTTCACGATGGTCTCGCCGCCCGCGCGCATTTCGCCGCGCACGGTCTTGCCGGTCTTGTCCTTGCCTTCCCAGGCGAAGATGTATTCCTTGACCTGCGTCGTTGCGCCGGTGCGCAGCCGGGCCGATGTCGTTGCCATGTTGGGTCCTTATTCGTTCGTGCAGCCGAGCACTTCTTCGAGACTCGTGAGTCCCTGCCTGACTTTCATGAGGCCGGAGCGGCGCAGCGAGTTGACGCCCTCGGCTTCGGCCTGGGCGGCGATTTCCATCGCGTTGCCGTTGGCCAGGATCAGCGCTTCGATGGCCGGACTGATCGGCATGATCTGGTAGATGCCCACGCGGCCCTTGTAGCCGGAGCCGAGGCAGCGTTCGCAGCCGATGGGGCCGTACGGTTTCCAGTCGCCGTCCAGGTCGCTGTCGCGAAAGCCCGCGGCCTTCAGGGTCTCGCGCGACGTTTCGAGGGGCTGCTTGCAGGTGCACAGCCGGCGCGCCAGGCGCTGCGCCGTGATCAGGATGACGGACGAGGCGATGTTGAACGGCGCCACGCCCATGTTCATCAGGCGCGTCAGCGTCGACGGCGCGTCGTTCGTGTGCAGCGTGGAAAACACCATGTGGCCGGTCTGCGCGGCCTTGATCGCGATGTCGGCCGTTTCCAGGTCGCGGATCTCGCCGACCATGATGATGTCCGGATCCTGGCGCAGGAACGCCTTCAGCGCGACGGGAAAGGTCAGGCCGGCCTTGTCGTTGACGTTGACCTGGTTCACGCCGGGCAGGTTGATCTCGGCCGGGTCTTCCGCCGTCGAGATGTTGATGCCGGGCTTGTTCAGCAGGTTCAGGCAGCTGTACAGCGACACGGTCTTGCCGGAACCCGTCGGCCCCGTCACGAGCACCATGCCGTACGGGCGCGTGATGGCGTCGATCAGGAGCGCCTTCTGGTCCGGATCGTAGCCGAGCGCGTCGATGCCCATCTGCGCCTGGGTGGCGTCGAGGATACGCATGACCGTCTTCTCGCCGAACAGCGTGGGCAGCGTGCTGACGCGGAAGTCGATCGTCTTCGTGGCCGACAGCACGAGGCGCATGCGGCCGTCCTGCGGTACGCGCTTTTCCGAGATGTCGAGCTTGGCGAGCACCTTGATGCGCGAGACGAGCTTGTCGCGGATCGACAACGGCGGCGCCAGGTGGTCGCGCAGCACGCCGTCCACGCGCAGGCGGATGCGGTACTGCTTTTCGTACGGTTCGAAGTGAATGTCCGAGGCGCCCAGCGTGATCGCATCCATCAGCACCTTGTTCAGGAAGCGCACGATCGGCGCGTCCTCGACTTCGGTCACGGCCGATTCCTGCGCCGCCGCCTGCGGTTCGTCGTCGGCGAATTCGATGTCGCCCTGGTCGCCGACCATCTCGTTCAGGTCCTGCTCGGTGCTCTTGGCGAGGGTCGCCAGCAGGGCCAGCAGGACGTCGTGCGCGACGATGACCGGTTCGACCGTCGATTCGCTCTGGAACTTGATCTGGTCGAGCGCCTGGGTGTTCGTCGGGTCGGACAGCGCCACCGACATCTTGTTGCCGCGCCGTGCCAGCGCGACGACGCGCTGCGTCTGCATCAGCCTGGGGTCGACGGCATTGACGGGGAGGGCGTCCGGACGGAACGCGCCCAGGTCGAACAGGGGATAGCCGAAGGTTTCCGAGCAGAACACGGCCAGGGTGCGCGCGTCGATCGCGTGGCTGCCGAGCAGCGTGTCGATGAACTGCGTCTTGTCGGCCGTCGCTTTCTTCTGCAGGACGTCGGCCTGCGGCAGCGTCAGACGCCCGGCCTGTACCAGCGCACGCGCGAGCCCGGGCAATGCGGTACCGGCGGTGGTGTTGGGGAGGACTGCGGCCATAGGTTACTGTCGGAAGAGCGCCAAGAAGCCGGGCAGGATGAACAGCCCCGGCGGATGTTTTGGATGATGCCTGTAGGCATCTTTCTCGTCAATAGTTTGTCGTCGGGAAAGATGCATGCATACCACGTAGACGATATGGCATGTAACTCTTTGGCACTGCCGTGGACCGGTCATCGATGCTCCTCGGGCGAACACGGTGGTCCGCCGGCATGTCACCGGCGGCGCTCGGGTGGCGGCCGATCAGGCCGCCAGCCAGCGTTTGACCGCGACCGGGCGCAACAGTTTCACGACCTTGATCGCCTGGTTCTGCACCTGGACGACTTCGATCACGCACTGGCCGATCTTGAGGGCGATGGGGAATTCGGGGATTTCCTGCAGGCGTTCCAGCAGCAGGCCGTTGACGGTCTTGGGGCCGTCGAGGGGCAGGTCGAGGTCGAGCTTCTTGTTGATGTCGCGCAGAGGCGTCGTGCCTTCGAGCAGGCATTCGCCCTGCGCGTTCCACGCCATCGCGTCGCTGCGCGCGGCGCCCGGCGTCGACGTCGTGAAGTCGCCGATCATTTCCTCGATGATGTCTTCGAGGGTGACGAGCCCCTGCACCTCGCCGTACTCGTCGACGATGATGCCCAGGCGCTCCTTGTTTTCCTGGAAATACTGCAGCTGGGTGAAGACGCCCGTGTCCTGCGGGATGAAGTACGGTGCCGTCAACAGTTCGCGGAAGTGGTCGACGGTGAGATCGTCTTCCTCGTTCAGCAGCGCGACGGCCTTGCGCACGTGCAGGATGCCGACGATGCGGTTGATTTCGCCCTCATACACGGGCAGCTTGTTGTGATAGCAGGTGGTCAGCTCGGCCTTGATGTCGTCCACGGGCAGCGCGAGGTTCAGCGCCTCGATCTGGCTGCGCGGGGTCATGACGTCCTCGACCGAGATCTTTTCCAGTTCGAACAGGTTGAGCAGGATGCTCTTGTGCTTTTGCGGGATGTAGCTGCCCGCCTCCAGCACGACGGAACGCAGTTCTTCCGCCGACAGGCGCTGCTGCGCATCCGCATGGCCCATGCCCACGGCGCGGATGCGCAGCAGGCGCAACAGGCTTGATACGAACAGGTTGACGAACCAGATCGCCGGCTTGGCCACCTTCATGAGGGGCCGCAGCACGAAGCTGGAACCGAGCGCGATGCGTTCCGGGTAGCGGGCGCCGATGACTTTCGGCGAAATCTCCGCGAACACGATCAGGAGGAAGGCGACGACGGCCGTCGCGATCGTGATGACGCTTTCCTCGTGGCCGAAGAACAGGATCGCGATGGCCGTGACGAGGGCCGTCGCCATCGCGTTGATCAAGGTGTTGGCGATGAGGACGAGGGACAGCAGCTTGTCGGTGCGGTCCAGCAGCCACAGCGTGGTGATGGCACCCCGGTGGCCGCGCCGGGCGAGGTGGCGCAGGCGGTATTTGTTGGCCGCCATCAGGGCGGTTTCCGCCATCGCGAAGAAGGCCGAGCAGAGAATCAGGAGGGCGAGTGCGAGGACGAGCACCCAGATCGGTACGGTTTCCAAGGATCACCGTGAAGAATCGTCGGGAAACTGGCGATGCCAGCGCGGTACGGGCCGCAGAGCGGCCGCGCGAAGGACGATTCTAAGACAAGGGGAGGGGGCTTGCAAGTTTGGCTAGAGATGCCAGGGGGCAAGCGGAGGACGGGTAGCGGCAGCGCGTGCGTGCCGACGTCGCGGACAAATGATGACGTGGATCGGAAGCCGCACCCATAAAAACGTCGCCCCCGCGCAGGCGGGGGCCGAATGTGGCGTGCATGGCGGCACACACTTGGGTCCCCGCCTGCTCGGGGACGACGTGCAAGCGTCAGCGTGTGCTTAACCGCGCGCCAGCGCCAGCCGCGCCTTGCCGGCCGGTGCACCCAGCGTCTGGCCGGCGGCCAGCTTGAACTGGGCCAGCGCGCCGGACAGTTGCTCGGTCTGCTCCGCCAGCGATTCCGCGGCGGCCGACGCTTCCTCGACGAGGGCCGAGTTCTGCTGCGTCATCTGGTCCATGTCGTCGATGGCGCTGCCGATCTGCTCGATGCCTTCGGCCTGGCGCTGGCCGGCCACGCTGATCTCGGCCATGATGTCGTGCACCTTGCGCACCGACGCCACGATCTGTTCCATCGTCGCGCCCGCCTCGTCCACGAGGGCGCTGCCGGCGTCGACCTTGGACACGGAGTCGTTGATCAGCTGCTTGATTTCCTTCGCCGCCGCCGCCGAGCGCTGGGCCAGGCTGCGCACCTCGCCCGCCACGACCGCGAAGCCGCGGCCCTGTTCGCCGGCGCGGGCCGCTTCCACGGCCGCGTTCAGCGCCAGGATGTTGGTCTGGAACGCGATGCCGTCGATCACGGAAATGATCTCGACGATCTGCTTGGCCGACGCGTTGATCGCGCCCATCGTCGAGACGACGTTGCCGACCACTTCGCCGCCGCGGGTGGCGATGTCGGTGGCGGACAGCACGAGCGCGTTGGCCTGGTTGGTGTTGGCGGCGTTCGTGCGCACGGTGTCGGTCAGCGAATCGACGGCCTGGGTCGTGTGCTCCAGGCTGCCGGCCTGCGATTCGGTGCGGCTGGCCAGGTCGGCGTTGCCGCTGGCGATTTCGGCGCTGGCCGTGGCGATGGTTTCGGCGGACGTCTTGATGCCGGCGACCATCGTGGACAGGCGGGTGCGCATTTCCTGCAGCGCGGCCAGCAGGCTGCTCTGGTCGCCGGCGTCGAGGCGGATGTCCATCGACAGATCGCCCGCCGCGACGGCGCGCGTGATCTCGCGAGCGTATTCCGGTTCGCCGCCCAGCTGTTGCCAGATGGTGCGGATGACGAACCACGACACGCCGATCAGCGTGGCGATCACGACCAGCGCCGTCAGGATGGTGACCCACAGCACGCGGCGCACGCTCGCGCTGCTGCGCTCGATGCCGTTCTTGAAGTTCTGCTGCGCCTGCTCGTTGAACTTGGCGACGTCGCCGTTCAGCACGGTCAGCGCGCCCTGCATGCGCTGCACGGTCGCCTGCGGATCGCCCTGCTCGAGTTCGAGCATGATCTTGGCGGCCGACAGGGCCGGCGCATAGTAATCTTCGAATTCCTTGGACAGGCGTTTGCCGGTGCCTTCCATGCCCGGGATCTTCGCCACGTCGGCCAGCTTGGCGCGGACCTTGTTCGCCTGGTCGCCGATCTGGGTGACGCGCGCCTTGTCGCCTTCGGATACGGCATCGCGCAGGCCGTCGGTAATGCCCTGCAGGTCCGCCGTCAGTGCTTTCGCCGTGCCCAGTGCCGGGTAATCGACGGCTTCCGTGGTATGGATCGAGTCCAGGGCGCCGTTGGCGATGCCGGCGGACACCGCGACGCCGAGGCCGAAGATGATGGTGGAGATGACGGGGAGTGCCCAGATCTTGCGCTTGATGCTCATGATGCCGTTTCCTGTAAATGCAACGGTTCGCCCCCGGACGGGCCGGAGGCGGGATGGGGGCAACGCTTACGGTGCGGTGAACAACACTTTCACCGAGGCGTCGACCGCGCTCTTTTCGATATAGCCGATGGCTTTCGGATCGGCCGCCACCGCTTTCTTGACGGCGGCGCTGTCGCCGACTTCCTTCGGCATCGTGGCCTTGCCGGTGAACACCAGCTTGGACCACAGCGACTTGACCTGCGACGCTTCCTTGTCCGTCACCTTCTTGTAGAACTCGGCGCGGATCGGGGCGCTTTCCGGCTGGTCGATCGGCGTCATCGACGTCGACTTACCCAGGAAGAATTGCGCGACCTGGTCCTTGGTCATCGAGGCCTCGGCGGCCTTCGGGTTGGCCACGACCACCACTTCGGCCATGGCCGGCAGGGTCAGCAGCAGGGCGGCGGCGGCGACGGCCGTCTTGATCGGATGTTTCATCACGTCTTCTCCTTCTTAGAACACGAAGTCGAGCGCGACGGCGCCGACGGTGACCGGGCTGGTGAAGCCAGGCTTGGCGTTGCTCAGCAGGCCCGATGCCTTGTTCGGACGCACGTGGTCGAACTGCACCTTCAGCGCGACCGAGTTGCGGAAGTCCCAGCGGACGCCGATCGAGTCGGTGCGCTGTTCGCCCTGGCCGATGCCGCTGTAGCGCAGGCCGGCGGCCTTGGCGCTCAGTGCCGCCACGGTCGGGGCGCATGCGGCCGGCGCGCCGGCCGGGCAGGCGAGGTTGGTGTCGGGCGAGCCGTCGATCGTGATCTTGGCGTGGGTGTAGTACGGCAGGATCTTGCCGAAGCGGTAGCCGCCCATCACGTACCACGACGTCGTGTCGTTCACGTACGCTTCGGTCGTACGCTTGGCGAATTCGCTCTGCACGACGATGTTGTTCCAGTCGAGCGACGCGCCCAGCGACGTGAACGTGGCTTTCTTGTTGGTGACGTCCAGCTCGGTTGCAAGCTGCGCAGCGCGCGGCACCTTGTAGCCGGCGGCGGCGCCGTTCAGCGCGTTCAGCAGCAGCGGCAGGGACGAACCGTTCACCGTCAGGTTGCCGGTGAGGCGGCCGAAGCGCACCGTCACCGGGCCGTGCTCGGCCACGAGGTTCACCACCTTCATGCGGTTGCCCGTCGTGTTCAGGCCGCTGACCAGGTCGCTCTTGTTACGGCCGGCCGCGAACTGCGCGGTGTACGTCGTATCGCCGTACGTGTGCTGCCAGATGACGTCGGCGCCGTCGATCGTGTTGAACAGGTTCTGCGAATACACTTCGTTCGGCGGACGCAGCATCGTGTTGGCATAGCCGACGTTGCGGTAGTCCGAGATCATGAAGGCCGGCAGGCCCATGCGGCCGAGGCGGACCGACACGTCGTCCGACACCTTGGCCTTGGCAAACGCCCATGCCAGCTCGGCACCGAAGTCGTCCTGCGCATCCTTGCGCACCAGGCCCTGGCCCGTCAGCGACAGCCAGTCGTTGGCCTTGTAGTCGATCTGCAGGCCGAGGTTCGAGTCGACACCGGTCGTCGGGGTCTTCTTGGCGCCGGTCTGCTGGTTGGCGCGGGTGAATTCGGCCTGGTCGGTGTTGGTCCAGGTCAGGGCACCGGTACCGAAGCCGCTGACGCGTACATTGGAAGCGTCCTGCGCGAAAGCGCAAGGCACGGCAAAAGACATGGCGAGCGCACTCGCGATAATGCGTTTTTTCATGGGATAAGTCCTACTGGAATACTGCGGTGAACGGTTTTATTGTTATGAATCAGTACCGTGGCAGGGGGTTAGGCCGCGTAATGAGTCTGAAACAATTGTAGATGCGACGCAAAAATTGCCGCAAGGAAAATTGACGGACAATTGCTCTAGTGTGGTGCGTTAGCGCTAAATTGTTGTTCTAAACCGACACAGAAAACTGCCGGAATTGAGCATTTGCTATCAGTTCCACCAGTGCGACGTGGCGCCGGCTTCCGGCAGGCGCGCTTGCTTCGCGGCGTGCACGATGCCGGCCCGCACCGCATCGTCGGCCGTGTAGATGCGGGCGCTGCCTGTGAGGTAGGGGCGGATGTCGTGGGCATCCGGGGCGCCGCGGGTGGCGTCCTCGTAGATGGCGGCGTAGCGTTCGGCGTCGAAGTCGAGGCAGTCGCGCCATTCGGAAATGCGGGCGTGGTCGGCGGCCACCAGGTTGCCGAAGCCCCAGTGCAGCGGGTGGATGAGGAAACGGGTGCCGGGACAGGCGTAGCGTTGTTTTCCTGCGAGAAAAATTGCGACGCCAACAGATTCGACGCTGCCCACGTTCCACGTCGTCAGCGGCAGCGGCAGGGATTTCAGGAAGTAGTACAGCGCGAAGCCGGCCGTCATGTTGCCGCCTTCGGTCGACATGTGCAGTTCGATCTCGCTCGCGCCGCTCTGCAGGGCCTGCAGGCAGAGGTTGCGCACCGTGCATGCGGAATTCGCGTTGATCGGTCCGATGAAATGAACGATGTGCAAAGCCATATGCGCTCCGTCTACGCTGCGGGTGACGGTTCAAGGATAGCAAGTTTCGCAACGCCGCCGCGTACCGTAGCGTTCGGGCGGATTGCGCCCGGGCCGGATGAGGGGCATGCTGGACGGCGATGCCGCGTGCATGCCGACTTCGGTATTGAAAATAGCTGATATTCAAAATCGCTATTTGAATATACCCAGGCCACCCCCCGGTGCTACTCTTCCAACCTGTCAGACCTATTCTTACAGTCGTTTCCAATTCGAGGCAATGATGTCCACACCGATCCGATTTTTCTACCGCGGCACCGTCCATGAAGTGAACGACGTGGCGCCGACGCAGACCATCCTGCAGCACCTGCGCGAGGACCTGCACTGCACCGGCACCAAGGAAGGCTGTGCCGAAGGCGACTGCGGCGCCTGCACCGTCGTGCTCGGATCGCTCGAGGACGGGGCATTGCAGATGCGCGCCGTGAATTCCTGCATCCAGTTCACCCCCACGCTGGACGGCAAGGCCCTGTTCACCGTCGAAGACCTGGCGCAGAAGGACGGCGCGCTGCATCCCGTGCAGCAGGCGCTCGTCGAGTGCCATGGTTCGCAGTGCGGCTTCTGTACCCCGGGCTTCGCCATGTCGCTGTGGGGCCTGTACCTGAAACAGGAAGGCCGCGAGCCGAGCCGCTGCCAGATCGACGACACCCTGTCCGGCAACCTGTGCCGCTGCACCGGCTACCGGCCGATCATCGATGCCGCCAAGCGCATGACGAGCCTGCCGCCGGCCCAGTTCGACCGCGAGGCCGTCGCCGCGCAGCTGCGCGCGCTGCAGCGCGACGCCGGCGCCACCTACACCTACGAGAACCAGACCTTCCACGCGCCGCGCACGCTGGACGAACTCGTGGCCGTGCGCGCCGCGCACCCGAAGGCGACCATCCTGGCAGGTTCTACCGACGTCGGCCTGTGGGTCACGAAGCAGATGCGCGAGCTGACCGACATCATCTACCTGGGCCACGTGGCCGAACTGAAGACGCTGCGCGAAGTGGACGGCTTCATCGAGATCGGCGCCGGTATCTCGCTCGACGACGCGTACGCCGCCATCTGCAAGCACTACGACGCGGAACTGGGCGAACTGTGGCAGCGTTTCGCGTCGTTGCCGATCCGCAACGCGGGCACCCTGGGTGGCAACGTCGCCAACGGCTCGCCGATCGGCGACTCGATGCCATGGCTGATCGCCGTCGGCAGCGAACTGGTACTGCGCGGCCCGGACGGCGAGCGCACCATGCCGCTCGAGAATTTCTACCTCGGCTACCAGGTCAAGGACTGGCGCGACGGCGAGTTCGTGCAGGCCGTGCGCGTGCCGCTGCCGCGTCCGGACGTGGCATTCCGTACCTATAAACTGGCCAAGCGCTTCGATCAGGACATCTCGGCCGTGTGCGCCGCGTTCGCCTTCACGCTGGAGGACGGCATCGTCCGCGAAGCGCGCATCGCGTTCGGCGGCATGGCCGCGACGCCGAAGCGCGCCGCGCAGGCGGAAAGCCTGCTGAACGGCCGCGCCTGGGACGAAGCCGCCGTGACCGAGGCGATGGCCGCGCTGGCGCAGGATTACGCGCCGCTGTCCGACATGCGCGCCTCGAGCGCCTACCGCATGAAGACGGCGCAGAACCTGCTGCGCCGCTACTGGCTCGAAACGCGCAAGGACAATCCGCTGCCGCGCACCGCGGTCAACCCGTTCGCGAATACCGAAACGAAAATCGCGGACACCGGCGCCCTGGCTTGAGGAGACACACATGAACGACGCAGGATCCCCCGCACTGACCAAGGCCGAGTGGGCGCAGGTCGGCATCACCAAGGCCCACGAATCCGCCCGGCTGCACGTGCTCGGCCAGGCCGACTACACCGACGACATCGCCGAGGTGCGCGGCACCTTGCACGCCGCGCTCGGCCTGTCGACCAAGGCGCACGCCCGCATCCTCGACATCGACTTCGCCGACGTGCTGGCGAGCCGCGGCGTGCGCGCCGTGCTGACGGCGAAGGACATCCCCGGCACCAACGACTGCGGCCCGATCATCCACGACGACCCGATCCTCGCGGACGGCCTCGTGCAGTACATCGGCCAGCCGATCTTCCTGGTCGTCGCCGACAGCCACGACCTGGCCCGCCGCGCCGCCAGGAAGGCCAAGGTCAGCTACGAGGAGCTGCCCGCGATCCTGACCCCGCAGGCCGCGCGCGCCGCCGGTTCGTACGTGCTGCCGCCGATGCGCCTGACGCGCGGCGACGCCGAGGCCGCGTTCGAACGCGCGCCCAACCGCGTCAAGGGCGAGCTGTACGTGGGCGGCCAGGAGCAGTTCTACCTGGAAGGCCAGATCTCGTACGCCATCCCGCAGGAAAACGACGGCATGCTCGTGCTGTGCTCGACGCAGCACCCGAGCGAGATGCAGCACGTCGTGGCGCATGCGCTGAACCTGCATTCGCACAACATCGTGGTCGAGTGCCGCCGCATGGGCGGCGGCTTCGGCGGCAAGGAATCGCAGTCGGCGCTGTGGGCCGCCGCGGCATCGGTCGCGGCCAGGCGCCTGAACCGTCCCGTCAAGCTGCGCGCCGACCGCGACGACGACATGATGGTCACCGGCAAGCGCCACTGCTTCCACTACCTGTACGAAGTGGGCTACGACGACGCCGGCCGCATCGTCGCGGCGAAGGTCGACATGGTCAGCCGCGCCGGCTATTCGGCCGACTTGTCCGGCCCCGTCGCCACCCGCGCCATCTGCCACTTCGACAACACCTACTACCTGTCCGACTGCGACATCCGCGCGGCGGCCGGCAAGACGAACACGCAGTCGAACACGGCGTTCCGCGGCTTCGGCGGTCCGCAGGGCGCGATCGCGATCGAATACATCGTCGACGAAATCGCCCGCAACCTGGGCAAGGATGCGCTCGACATCCGCAAGCTGAACTTCTACGACAAGATCGACCGCAACGTCACGCCGTACGGCCAGCCGGTCGTCGACAACGTGATCCACGAACTGGTCGGCGAACTGGAACAGACGAGCGAATACCGCGCGCGCCGCGCCGCCATCGAGGCGTACAACAGGACGAGCCCCGTGCTGAAGAAGGGTCTCGCCCTGACGCCCGTGAAGTTCGGCATCGCGTTCAACGTCACGCACCTGAACCAGGCCGGCGCGCTCGTGCACGTCTATGTCGACGGTTCCATCCTCGTCAACCACGGCGGCACGGAGATGGGGCAGGGCGTCAACACCAAGGTGATGCAGGTCGTGGCGCACGAGCTGGGCGTGGACCTGACCCGCCTGCGCATCGCCGCGACCAACACGAGCAAGGTCGCCAACACATCGGCGACGGCGGCCTCGACCGGTGCCGACCTGAACGGCAAGGCCGCGCAGGATGCGGCGCGCCAGATCCGCGAGCGCCTGGCCGCCTTCGCCGCCAGGCAGTACGGCGGCGCCGCCGACGACGTGCGCTTCGTCGCCGACACCGTGTTCGCGAATGGCCAGGAAATCCCGTTCGGCGAGCTGGTCGCCAAGGCCTACCTGGCGCGCGTGCAGCTGTGGTCGGACGGCTTCTACGCCACGCCAAACCTGAGCTGGGATCCGAAGACGATGACGGGCAACCCGTTCTTCTACTTCGCGTACGGCGCCGCGGTGGCCGAAGTCGTGATCGACACGCTGACGGGCGAATGGAAACTGCTGCGCGCCGACGCGCTGTACGACGCCGGCAACTCGCTCAACCCGGCCATCGACATCGGCCAGGTCGAAGGCGCGTTCATCCAGGGCATGGGCTGGCTGACGACGGAAGAACTGTGGTGGAACGCGCAGGGCAAGCTCATGACGCATGCGCCGTCCACGTACAAGATCCCGGGCGTGTCGGATTGCCCGGACGCGTTCACGGTGCGCCTGTTTAACAACCGCAACGTGGCCGATTCGATCCACCGTTCGAAAGCCGTGGGCGAGCCGCCGCTCCTGCTGCCGTTCTCCGTGTTCCTCGCGATCCGCGACGCCATCTCGGCCGTCGGCGAACACAAGGTGCACCCGCCGCTGCGCGCGCCGGCCACGAGCGAGGCGATCCTCGACGCCGTCGGCGCCGTCGAACAAGCCGTCCGGGACGCCAGGGCGGCCTGACATGGACGACTGGCTCATTCCCACCGGGCAGCCGGCCGTGCTGATCACGGTCGCGCGTGCCGACGGCTCGGTGCCGCGCGCACCGGGCGCCCGCATGCTGGTCGACGCGACCGGGCAGTGGGGCACCGTCGGCGGCGGCCACCTCGAGCTGAAAGGCATCGAGGCGGCGCGCGCCATGCTGGCGAACGGCGCCGCGCGCCGGCTGGAGCGCTTCCCGCTCGGCCCGAGCCTGGGCCAGTGCTGCGGCGGCGTCGTGCACCTGGCGTTCGAGCTGGTCGACCGCGACGCTTGCGCGGCGCTGGCCGCGCGCCGCCACGAGGACTGCTGGCGCGTCGTCGCGCTGGATGGCGCACCGGATCTGGCCGTCGTCGATGCGCTGGGCCACGTCATCGTCAAGCGCGGCGGCCGCTACCCCGACTTCGACCGCAGCGGCGGCACCCGCGTGCTGCAGGACGACGCCGGGCGGCGCTGGCTGGTGGACCACGTCCCGGCCCCGCGCGCGCACGTAATGCTGTTCGGCGCGGGCCACGTCGGCGCCGCCATCGTGCGCCTGCTGGCGGACCTGCCGTGCCGCGTCACGTGGGTCGACGAGCGCGAGGACATGTTCCCGGCCGCGCTGCCGCCCAACGTTGTCGCCGAAGCGACCGACCTGCCGGAAATCCTCGCGCGCCAGGCCGCCCCCGGCACCAGCTTTCTCGTCATGACCCACAATCATGCGCTCGACCAGCGCCTGAGCGAAGCGATCCTGAAACGGCCCGCGAACCGGGACTGGTTCGGCCTGATCGGATCGGATACCAAACGCAAGCAGTTCGAGCACCGCCTGCGCGACCGCGGCATCTCCCGCGCCCGCCTGGACGGCATGGTGTGCCCGATCGGCGTCCCCGGCATCAAGGGCAAGGAGCCCGCCGTGATCGCCGTCGCCGTCGTCGCGCAACTGCTGATGGTCTGGGAGGCGGCGGCGCGATCCGCCACCACCGCCGCACCCGCGACCGCAACCCCCGCCTTTTCGGAACAACACTGATGTCCAACGATACCCGCAACGTGCAGGCCTACCGAGCGAGCCTGCTGCACTTCCACGCCGATCCGGCCCTGCAGGAGAACGCCCACGCGTGGCACGAGGATGGCCTGCTGGTCGTCGAGGACGGCCGCGTGCTGGCCGCCGGCGATTACGCGACGCTGATCGAGACCCTGCCGCAGGGCGCCCCGGTGCACGACTACCGCGGCCAGATCATCACGCCCGGCTTCATCGACACGCACCTGCACTTCCCGCAGACCGACATGATCGGCTCGCCGGCGCCGGACCTGCTGCCCTGGCTGGAAAACTACACGTTCCCGACCGAGCGCCAGTTTTCCGACCCCGTGCACGCGCGCGCCGTCGCCGAATTCTTCCTCGACGAGCTGCTGCGCAACGGTACGACGACGGCGCTGGTCTATTGCACCGTGCACAAGGAATCCGTCGATGCCTTCTTCGAGGCGAGCGCCGCGCGCAACCTGCGCATGGCCGGCGGCAAGGTGCTGATGGACCGTAACTGCCCGGACTTCCTGCGCGACACCGCCGACCTGCGCGAGAGCGAAGACCTGATCCGCCGCTGGCACAACAACGGTCGCGCGCTGTACGCGATCACGCCGCGCTTCGCGCCGACGTCGACGTCGGCCCAGCTGGGCGCCGCGGGCGAGCTGGCGCGCGCGTTCCCGACCACGTACATCCAGACGCACGTGTCGGAAAGCCGCGACGAATGCGCCTGGGTGCAGGGCCTGTTCCCGGAACGCCGCAGCTACCTGCAGGTGTACGAGCACTACGGCCTGATGCGTCCGCGCGCCATGTTCGGGCACTGCATCTGGCTGGACGACGTCGACTTCGCGCTCATGGCCGACACGGGATCGGCGATCTCGCACTGCCCGACGTCGAACCTGTTCCTCGGCAGCGGCCTGTTCGACGTCGCCAAGGCGGACAGCGTGAAGGCCCACGTGTCGCTCGGCACGGACGTCGGCGCGGGCACGTCGTTCTCGATGTTGCAAACAATGAATGAAGCGTATAAAGTTGCGCGGTTAAAAGGCAGCTATCTTCCGGCCCTGCGCATGTTCTATCTCGCCACGCTGGGCGCCGCACGCAGCATGCAGCTCGAAGGGACGGTCGGCAATTTTGCCGTCGGCGCCGAGGCGGACTTCATCGTCCTCGACCCGAAGGCGACGCCGCTGCTGGCGCGCCGCACGGCCAACAGCGACTCGCTCGAGGAAAACCTGTTCGCGCTGGCCCTGCTGGGCGACGACCGCGCCATCCGCGCCACGTATGCGGCGGGGAAGCTGGTGCACGAGCGGGCGCGGTAAGCAACGCGCATCAAGCACGTCGTCCCCGGACTGGCCGTCCGCCTTGCCGGGGATCCGATTTTGCGCAGCGTTAGCGCAAATTAGGCCCCTGCCTGCGCAGGGGCGACGGTTTTGCGGCTCGGCGGCCGATAGATAATGTCGACAATTACTCACCAGCCGAGAACAACATGACCAAAACCCTGAGCAGCAGCCTGCTGATCACCCTCGCGGCCCTTGCGGCCGCCGCTTCCGCCCGCACCCCGCAAGCCGGCCCCAACGAAGCCGCCGTCTCCCGCCATTACGCGTCCCTGATCGCCGGCACCGAGCCGAAGACGGCCGAACTGGTCCTGTTCTTCTCGCAGATGCCCAAGGGCGGCGACCTGCACCATCACTACTCCGGCGCGATCTATGCCGAGACCTACGTCGACTGGCTCGACAAGCAGGGCTACTGCGTCAACAAGAACACCTACCGCGTCGAGACGGACAAGAACGTCGTCGAGAGCGAACGCCGCAAGGACGTCAAGGACCGCACCTGCCTGTCGCGCGCCGACGTGTACGCCGACGACGCCGTGTGGCGCGAGCTGCTGCAGCGCTGGTCGAGCAAGGATTTCAACAACCACGGCGCCATCCAGCCGCCGCCGGACCGCCAGTTCTTCCAGACGTTCGGCTACTTCGGCCCCGTCTCGAACGCCAATTTCCACGACGGCCTGGTGGAACTGAAGAACCGCGCGCTGGCCGAGAACGTGTCGTACATCGAGACGATGTTCAAGAGCCCGGACACCGTGACCGATCCGGAATTCGACAAGCGTGCCTGGGACAGCGCGCGCGACGAGGCGAAATTCGCCCAGCTGCTGGACGAGGCGCGCAGGAAGCTCGTCGTCAACCCGCAATTCAAGGCGAACGTCGACGGCTTCGTGAAGAGCGTCGACGATGCGTCGGCCGGCATCGACGACGAGAACTTCACGATGCGCTACCAGACCTACGTCGTGCGCCTGTTCTCGCCGTCGCGGGTGTTCTCGTCGATGCTGGCCGCGTTCGAATCGGCCGCGCGCGGCGGCAAGATCGTGGGCGTCAACATCGTCGGCCAGGAAAGCCAGATGGTCTCGATGCGCGACTACACGCTGCACATGCAGATGTTCCGCTTCCTGAAGAAGCTGTACCCGAAGGTCAACATCGCCATGCACGCGGGCGAGCTGGCGCTGGGCGACGTGCCGCCGGAAGACCTGAAGTACCATATCGACCAGGCGCTCAACGTGGCGGGCGCGCAGCGCATCGGCCACGGCATCGACCTCGCGCACGAGACCAACGCCGTCGGCATCATGAAGACGATGCGCGCGCGCGATATCCCGGTCGAGATCAACCTGACGTCGAACGCGTTCATCGAGGGCGTGCAGGGCGAGAACCATCCGCTCACGCTGTACCGCAAGTACGGCGTGCCGTACGTGATCTCGACCGACGACGCCGGCGTCACGCGCCATAACCTGGCGAACGAGTACGTGCTGTTCGCCAGCCGCTACAAGCCGAGCTATGCGGAGATCAAGAAAGCGTCGTACAACAGCATCCGCTACAGCTTCCTGCCGGAGGCCGACAAGGTGCGCCTGACGCGCCAGCTCGACGCCCGCTACGCGCGCTTCGAGGCGGACGTCGCCGCGCTCGACCGCACCACCGTGAAGCACTGACCGCGCACCCGCGCGTCCCGCCTGCCGGCGGCGTTCCTGCCGCCGGCGCCGCCGTCCAGGCGTTCGTTGTTCTCCCGACTACGCGTATGCGGCATATGTTTATGCGATACGTGTGGTCAACTCGCTACAGAATGCGCACTTTCTCATTTCGTTTGCTCAAAAAACAAGCGAAAGAGTTTCATTGAGGAATGCCGCATTTATAATCCGCCCGTGCCGGGCTACGAGGGAAACCGGCACCACACGCGTTCCCGATGCTGCCTTCCACCGCGACTTATACGAGCAAGCTATAAATTCCAAAAAGAAAACGTATTTGTCTCGTCAGGAGGCTTCATGCATATTGGTCTTTTATCAATCATGCCAGACAAAATAATAAGCGGCATCAGGTGTAACAGCCTGGAAATATTCAACCGCTAAACTCGCGTGCGCTGCTTTTTGTTGGTGCAATCGTCATCGCGACCGCATCGAAACAGGGCAGGAAAAACCGAACAAGAAGCGCCGTCACGAGCGGCCGTTTCAAGAGAGTTTGCAGTACTACGAGGGGGGAACGACCGTTCCCAACCATAACTATCAAGTCTATTTGGGGTTAATCCAATGATCTATCAAAAACGGATCCAGCTGACGAAGCTGGCGCTGGCTCTGTCGATCGCGCTCGCGGGTGCGCCGGCTCTGGCGCAGAACACGACGTCTGCTGTCGGCGGCCGTATCTCGAGCGCGGACGGTCGTCCCGCGGCCGGGGCGTCGGTGCAAATCATCCACACCGAATCCGGTTCGGTCAGCAACGTCACGACCGACTCGGAAGGCCGCTACGTCGCGCGCGGCCTGCGTACCGGCGGTCCGTACACGATCACGATTACCAAGGACGGCGTTACCGAAAAACGCGAAGGCATCTACCTGCAGCTGGCGGAAACCGCCACCGTCGACGCGACCGTCGGCGCACCGATGCAGACCGTGACCGTCGCCGGCAACCGCGCCCGTTCGGACATCTTCAACCGCACCAACATGGGTGCCGGCACCGCGATCAGCAACACGCAGCTGCAGATCCAGGGCTCGATCAACCGCAACCTGCAGGACTATGCCCGCGCCGATCCGCGCGTGTCGCAGACCGACAAGGAACGCGGCGAACTGTCGATCGCCGGCCAGAACTCGCGCTACAACTCGATGACCGTCGACGGCGTGTCGATCAACGACACGTTCGGCCTGGAAGCCTCGGGCAGCCCGACGTCGCGCCAGCCGATCTCGATCGAAGCGATCCAGTCGGTGCAGGTCAACGTCGCCAACTACGACGTGACGCAGAAGGGCTACACCGGCGGCAACATCAACGCCGTCACCAAGTCCGGCACCAACACCTGGAAGGGCGGCGTGTACTACGTGTACCGCGACGACCGCCTGGCGGGCCAGCGCTACAACCCGGCCAACGACCAGTATTCGGATCCGGTGCCGTTCAAGGAAACCACCAAGGGCGTGTGGGCGAGCGGCCCGCTGATCGAAGACAAGCTGTTCCTGTACGCACTGTCGGAAGAGACCAACTCGTCGCGCAGCGCGCCGGACTACGGCCCGGTCGGCTCGAGCAACGGCACGACCGTCGCCATCACCCCGGCCGAGATCGCCGCGGTGCAGGACATCATGCAGCGCCAGTACGGCGTGCGCGCCGGCAACCTGGCCCAGGGCGGCGGCAACTTCGTCTCGCGCGAGCAGATGCTCAAGCTCGACTGGAACATCAGCGACAACCACCGCGCCAACATCCGCTACCAGCGTACCAACCAGGCCGAACCGCAGTACTCGACCTTCAGCGCCACCGGCCTGAGCCTGGACTCCGCGTACTACTCGCAGGGCAAGAAGATCGAGACGACGGTGGCCCAGCTGTTCTCGGACTGGAGCCCGACGTTCTCGACCGAACTGAAAGCGTCGTCGCGCAACTACGACTCTGCCCCGACCAACAACACCACGCTGCCGTCGATCGGCGTGCAGTTCACCGGCGCGCTGCCGTCCGGCACCCCGTCGAACGTGACGACCGGTAACCGCACCCTGTTCCTGGGCACCGACAACTCGCGCATGATGAACCTGCTGCGCACCCGCACGCAGGATTACTACGCGGGCGCCAACTGGACGCTGGGCGACCACGAGGTCAAGTTCGGCGGCGACTACCAGAAGAACAAGATCTACAACGCGTTCCTGCAGAACGTGTGGGGCAACTACACCTTCGGCTGCGAC
>Ga0308161_1002536_pt1 | contig 19245 bp, 26 predicted proteins | sample PhyFR2_FD_201034 | JGI IMG/M metagenome (GOLD analysis project Ga0308161, IMG submission 201034) | Phyllosphere microbial communities from UC Gill Tract Community Farm, Albany, California, United States - DLSLF.R2 | ecosystem: Host-associated > Plants > Phyllosphere > Unclassified | place: USA...
CACGGCGAGGAGAAGAGAAACGGCGGTGGATTCGGGGATGTCGGACACGTGCGAGAGGGCGAGGACGATGTTTGACTGTGGGACCGGAAAACTCGTTAGTTTCAAGTTGCGAATCTTGAGAGAATTCGAGGATACTTACCCAATCTCCTGCTCGAGCAAGATAGCGCGTGAGACCACCTTCGAGTTGATTCTCGCCAACGATATCTCGTTTGAGCAAGTACTCGACAATCGCAACGGGATGTCGCCAATTCGAAGGTGCGGGTGAGGAAGAGGAGGCAGATGCGACGGTGAGGTCGGTGGAAGGTGTGTCGAGAACGACCGGGAAGGAGAGGCGAAGTATAGCGGTGATGAAAGAGGAAGGGAAAGAAGGCTGAGGGGAAAAGGGCGGATTAGCCTGAGCATGCAGCAGACGAAAAGACAAGAAACTCACTTCTGGCCGCTCACTGTCGTCCAAAGTATCGTTTGCTACTTTCCGTAACCGCGTGATCTCTTGTTCGACGTTACTTCGCTCTTCGGAGTACTTCGCTCGGTCTTCAGCATCAATTCCGTCCATCTCTTCCTTGACTAACGATTTCCACGATGTCTTGCCGCTATTCTCTGCGTCAACCTCGACGCTTCCTCCACCTTCGACAATGGCTCGATCAACCACCCGCTTCACCCTCTTCCATCGTCCGTCCCAGCCTTCACCAGAAACCGAACCTTCACTCCATCTCAGCTTGATCTCCTCGATGCTCGCTTCAGCCGCCTCGTTCCTTCGCTTGACCATCTTTGGTCGCTCTACGTCCCACGTCCTCTTTCGTTCTTTCTCCAAGAATGAACTCCATTCCTTCTCAGCTTTCTGAACCGCCTTTTCCGCCTCCTTCACATTCTTCGAATCCTTCAAAGGAGCGAGAACCTTCTCTAGAGTCTCGAGTAGCGTTTCTCGCGCTAGTCGACCAGCTTGAGCGGCATTTCGATCTTCTGAAGAGAAGGATTCGCTAGAGGAAAGGATAGGTTCCGCTTTCTTAGCTTTGGCGAGAACAGAATCTGTTGCTTCCGAAGTGGCGAGGTATTGAGAGGTGAGGCGCTGTCGACCGACGATGGCGGCGAGGACGGAGGAAGATGGGAGAGGAGGTGAAAGGGGAAGGCAGAAGAGGGCGATGCGAGAAGATGTTGAGGAAGGTGCAGGGAAAGAGGGCGAGAGGGCGATAATAGCAGTGTTGCGTGTCGGTAGACAAGCACTGAGGGAAAGGGAGGAAGCTGAAGTAGCAACTGCCGAGGGGACGCTGAGTTCTGAAGAGGCGATTACGGCACCGAACCGAGCATCCCAGTAAGTCAGGGAAACGACAGGAGCACTGCCTTCGGGGGAGACTCGAGGGGCTGCGAGGAGGACGAAGGAAGAGTGAAGAGCTAGAAGTGCTGCTTGAGATGCGACGAGGGTTTTCGAGGAGAGGGAAAGTGACTTGACGGGTGTGAGAACGAGAGTGGGAAGCGAAACCTTGTCTGACGGCGATGGGAAGAAGATGTGAGGGTAAGAATCTGGGGTTGCGTAGTTGACGGAAAGGCGAGAAGAGGAAAGGGTTCCATCGGCAGCTATGAACAAGAGAGAAACGCTGAGTGATCTGAGAAGAGTACAATTGTCGAGAAACTGACTCACTGAGAGAGGTAACAAATCCATTATCACTGACAACCACCTTGTCCGCCTCGACTACAAGTCTACCTAGACTGACAACTCCTTGCTTCGACTCAAGTTCACCCTCGACCGAGACCTCAGGGTCCAACAATACAACCTCGATTTCGTTTCGACTGCTACCGCCGTCTGATGAAGTTTCGGCAGCATCGATAACTGCAGATGCGGAGGGTCGAGGTGTCTTCTTGAACTTCTTTTTGCCGATTTCTGCGAGAGACTGCGAGTCTTGTTTGCCAGTACTGGAAGGGGCAAAGGTTCGGACGATGATAGCGATATGGGCACGTGCCGAGGTCGATGCCGGTAGAATGGCGGTACATAATCGAGGGAGGAAGGAGGGAGCTGAGGTCGAAGAAGCGGGAATGATTCGCATAGTTTGCGAAGACGGTGCTGGTCCAGCAGGTGGCCCCGACTCTTCAGAGTAGTAAGGTAGGGATACGAGCGAAGTTAAGTCGTTTGAAGGGGCGAGAGCGAAGGAGCCGGAGGAAGAAAGGAAGACGAGATGTGAAGGGAGCGTTTTCGGTACTGCCAAAGCTGCAAGTGGTTCCGAGATCTACAAGACGCCATATAATCAGCTCAAGTTACGAAGTAGAGCGCTTCGAACGGGACATACAGGCCAAACTGCTTTTCCTGCTTCACTTTCTGAACTTCCATCCTTTCGCTCTTCCTCCTGCCAACACCAGATCTCGCCCTTTCCTTCGTCAGTCCTGACCCCGACCCATGTTTGCCTCGTGCTCTTGACCCGGATAGATTCTGAAGAGGTGAGAGGAACTGAACGAGCTACAGCTGAAGTAGTCGGTGAGAATGAAGGTCCGACGGTGATTGAGGATAACGGCGTCTGATCAGCGAGCTATCGGAAGAGAACGTAGGTCAGACAAATAGCTCTCGAAGGGAGGTTGAGCGACTTCTATGCGAATTCAAAGAAAGTTTAAAGAAGTTTCGAAGGGGACTCACATCATAAATCGACACTCCAACTCCAGGTGTAGCTACTACTAATCTACCATCTTGCTTGGGTGCATTCGGATACTGAACAGAGGTTGTTGGAGGTGGAGGTAAGAAAGTTGCTGCTTGAGAAGTTGAATTTGAAGCTTTCGAAGTCGAAGGAATAGGGAATGAAGCGAGAACGTAGTCGTCAATCGTACTGTTGACTAGACTCATCTTCCCTTCTAGCTCTTCTGTGAGCGTAGGTTGATGGGTTCAAGATGAGTTTGAAGTTTTTTTTCCTACTTTTGACTTTTCCTATTCAATTCATCGAGTTCGAAGTCGCTCGTTCTGGAACCTACCCGTTAGCGGAGAGCCCATCTCCGTCTTTTCACAGCCCGCAAATCTGCCGAACTTCGAAAGTGTCATCAGCGTTTGCAATCTCTCGCTGCTCTGGCTTTCTCCCTCTCTCCCTCTCCCTTCGATCTATCTATCTCTCTCGTCGATCTGTCCACCTCTACAGCTCCAGAGATATACACCTCCGATCCTCCGACTTCAATTGAATGACAGCATCAAGTTATAAAGTTCATCTCCTCGTCCTCATCCACGGTCTATGGGGAACCAGAAAGCACATCGAATACATCGCCGAATCAGCTATCAAACACACTGCAAGGCAGAACGCTCCTCGATCTCGAAACGTCAAAGGAGAAGAAGTTAAACTCGTTGTTCTCAACGCGAGACTCAACGAATCGACCAATACCTACGATGGAATCGACCTGTGTGCCGAGAGAGTGTTGAACGAGGTGGACGAAGAGATGAAGCGGGTCAAGGAAGATGGCGGCGTCGTGGATAGATTTTCGATTGTTGGGTGAGTTCCATTCTCGTCCGTTTCCTCACAATCGAAAGCGTCTTTACCCTCTTTCGCGTGTCCCAGCTATTCGCTAGGAGGTCTCGTCGCTCGCTATGTACTCGGATTACTCGACTCTCGAAGCCCTAGTTTCTTCGATTCAGTTCGACCCGTCAATTTTTCTACTTTCGCTTCTCCCGCTGTGGGTATTCCCAAATATGAGACGTTCTGGACGGAAGTATTCCGCTTTTTAGGTGCTCGTGAGTCATGTCGTCTCCTCTCGACGCAGAATTAAGCTCATATTCCGAGTAAACAGGCCTCTTATCTCGATCTGGTTCGCAACTCTACGAAAACGATCGATTCCTCCCATCCCGCTTCAATCCCTCTTCTCCCGACTACTCCACTTCCGCCTCCTCGACATCTTCGAAGAAGCGCCTTTTCAGCGGATTCAAGAGGGAGAAAGCTGAACCTTTGCTCAAGATTCTCGCAGACCCTCAATTCAGCTTCTACCGAGCGCTGGCCAAGTTCGAAAGGATAGAGGTATTTGCGAATGCAGTAAACGATCGAACAGTCCCTTTCCCGACAGGAGCTTTCGAGCTTCACGATCCGGTTCGTTTCAACTTCGAACCCCGCTCTTTCGAAATTCGACTGACTTCCTTCGGACGTTCTACAGTTTGCATTGGCTCGAGCAAAGGCGAGAAAGGTGGCTGAGGCCAGAGGCGATGATCCTGACGAAGTCTTGGATCTACGAGATGGTGGCCTCGAACTGCAAGTTTAGCTCTCACATGCTCTCCCTTTCTTCACAGCTGACGATTAGTTTGCCTTCATCAGTACACTCCACAAGGACGCTCCCATTATCGCTTCGTATCGTGTTCTCGATTCGCAACCCAAAACTGAGAAGCTTCCTCGCAAGAAACGATTCAACTTCCGACTCCCTTTCATGTTGCGCCCCACGACCTATCCGTTCTCACGACCCATCTCGCTTCTCATCATCGCTTCCCTTCCCGTCGCCCTTCCTCTCACTGTCGTCTACCTCATCGGCCGTTTCCTTCTTCAAGGTCGAGATTCGAAACGAAGGATCAAGGCGTTACGCAAGCTGACAGCGGGAGAACGAGGACGTGAAGGAATGTTGGAACGAGTTGGAGTCAAGATGAGAGAAGTCGCAGAACAAGTTGGAACAGACAATCCAGATTATGCTGAGAATCTGTCGGATGAGGAAGATAGCGTAGACGAGTCGAGGAGAAGATCAGAAGAGGGGAATACGGACGGTTCCAAAGGTCGAGCGAGAAACGAAGATCACAATTACGGAGCAACGGCAGAATCGACTCCCGCTACTTCTGGTACCTCGACTCCAGCTCTCCTTCGTGGTGGCTCGCCTCCTCGACACGTCTCCTCCGAATTCGATGAGACTACCCTCTCACAAACTCATCATCCGGAAGCGAGAAAGTATTCGACCGATCCCGTCTTCTCCCCAGCTCAACTCTTCCAACTTCATCATCTCAACGCTCTCCCACAACTTCGCAAGCATTTCGTTTACTTGCCAGAATCACGGAACGCACACGGAGCGATCGTAAGGAGATCTCCAGAGTGGGAACAACATCGGATTGGTGCGAAAGTTGTAGATTGGTGGGCGAAGGACTTTAGATTGTGATTGTCTCTCCTGTTGTATCGTTTCAGTCTTTGTCGTACACATTCTATTGCTGTTGAGATAATGCGGATAAACTATAACAGGGTGGCTAGATTACTCGCGAGACCAAACGACCGCAACCGAAGCCTCGCTATACCCGCAATGTTTGAACGGGCTCCCTTCCTTGTATCCGGCCTCTAATCTATCAAAATGAATCGCCTCTAATTCTTTGCCGAAGCGCCCTTTAGACTTGTTGGGGACCAGCCATTGAACGGAGTATCGACTCCAGTAGACGACGGACTCGTCCGCTTTTGACTTGTCTCTAGGGTCCTTGCGTATTTGTTGGATTGATTCTTCCTCACGATTCCATCGCTCTCGGTAGAACATATCTGGGGAGATGTACCATGCAGATCAGCAAAACGAGGACTCGAATATTCATTAGTGTATACAACAGAGACTTACCATCGTAGAACACCTCAACCTTTGCATCCCTGACAGTCGGTACGCCAGGCGGAAAGGGTGTATCCGCGCTCTTGCCGGAACGTCGAGAGGAAAGCGAACTCCCCTGACTACGAGGACCAGATTCCTGCTCGGACCTTCCGTGTGCTTTGGACCGGGGAGAGCGATCTTCGTTGACGCGAGTAAGCCAGAAGTGACCTTCCGATAGCCAACTGAAGGGTGCGGGCTTTTGAGCGGTTTGAGACGAGCCCCCTGGAAAGCTTTCAGCTCGGTCAGAGAATCATCCCTCGTTGTCGGAGACATTGGGAGATGACCACGTACATTTCAAGCGGTCAGCCATGCGGTCCAATAACCTCTGTTTACTTTCTACAGGGACCATCGTGAACCGCAACTCCCAATAGAGATGAGCTCGTTCCGCATCCTCACTCGAATTGTTCTGCTTGAGGAACGCTTTGGCGCTACGAGCTATGCGATCGACGGTGGAGGGAACTGAAAAGTCTCGGCAGAGATCGTCCTTGTTTGGTCCTCCAGCTTTGCGTGCCTGCCAAGTTTGAACTGCAAGGCAAATGTCAGCACGGAAAGGACAGCGCTCGGTGATTGAACTCACCAGTTGTCACAATCTCCTTGTCAATGAAGATTCGAGGATCTCCAACTTGATAATCTTCGTGCTCGCCCTAAGGAAGAGCAAAACAGCTTCAGATCATGAGCCTCCTAACAACTTACTCCGGTCAAGCAGAGGACTCACGATGCTACTGAGCTGCCTAGCTGGTCGATTGGCAGCCACCCCGCGAATCTCGTCGTCAGATAAGCTCATCTATGAGACCGGAAGAAACAGGTGAATGCAGAGGAGAAAGACGCAAAAAGACGAACGCTCCTCAAAAGTGTCTTTTGACCGCGGACCTCTCGGACTTTGTCTCACAGCAAGTGACGACGACGACGACGACGACGAAAATGCTACATGTTATCTACAGCTGAGGACAGTAAGCAAGCGACGGGTTGCTAGAGTCGAGAGAACTGAGAAAACGAAACTTGGGAACTTTTCGCAACTTTTTCGACGCTCGACCAGATTTTGCCGATCTCAAGCTGCAGAGCGCGTCGAGGAGTGATCAGAGACTCTCACAATACGAGCAGAGTAGAAAGGATTCTTCCCTTGCCTTCTTGCGAAATTCGAAACGCGAGAGGAACGCGTTCAGTCCTTCTCCTCTCCCTCCCACAAAGACGAAGCCTGTATGGCTGATCCGCACAGCAAGAAAGTCTTCTCGATATTCCAACCCAAGAGCAAGCCTGTCCCTCCTCCTCCTTCGACTGCCGAAACTTCCCCTCCAGACCCCTCCACTTCCACTTCTCGAGCTTCTACCTCAACTGCAAGCTCCCCAGAAGCTATCATAGCATCAAACAACCCATCCAAAACCAAGAGACTCGCGCCAGCAGCTTCGAAAGACTCGGATTGCATCACTTTGGGATCATCGGATGATGAGGATCTTGGGAGCTCTTCCACAGTCAACAGCAGCTCGAGGAGGACCAAGACTAGCTCAATCACCACTCAGAATGGTAAAGGCAAAGGAAAGGGGAAAGCGAGAGCTATCGTCGTCGATCCAGAGGAGGACGATCTCGTAGTCATCAAAGGATTGACGCCAGAGAAGGGAACGAAGGGCGGAGACGGAAAGAAAAGAAAGGTGAAAGAGGAGAACGGAAAGAAGGGAAAGAAGGCGCTCAAGACGATGGAAAGTATCGATTTGACGACTTCACCTCCTCGCAAACCGATTAGCTCGTCCTTCAACCCATCAGCTTCGACCTCATTCGCACCTTTATCGGACGTCTATCGACAAGAGCGGGAAAGGCGAAAGGTCAACGAAGGAATCGAACCGAGATGGCCAACTGCAGAAGAACACGGTCACTTCACGTCAACTACTTCAACTTCAGAGGCAGAACCCGGAATGGAACTGCAACGATATCCTCTGCGACTCTCGGAGAACGGGAAAGGGAAAGGGAAAGACGTGGAGAATGGGGAAGAAGGCTTTCTCGAACGATTTGCGAAATCGATAGAACAGGATTCTTCGGCTCCTCGATTCTCTCCTTCATCCTCTCACACACCCAATTACACAGACCTCCCGATCGCTTCAACCTCGACTCTCCTACCTTCCTACCCTTCTCACCCTCTCCTCGATCGCCTCGCTGCACCTTTCAGATCAGTTCAACCGAATCAAAATCAGAGTAGAGCAGATCAAGCTGTGCAGAGCGAGTTGTGGACGACAAAGTATGGACCGAAGAAGGCTGAGGAGGTACTGGGTAACCTGAGTGGAGGAAGTGCTTTGATCTTGAAAGAGTGGTTGAACATACTGAAAGTCAGAGGAGGAATCGAAGGTAAGTCTACCGCTCATACTCATTTCCGAGCACCTTGAGCTCATATTCGTCTTCCGACCAGATGAGAACTCGAAGAAACGACATCGACCAATCAATCGAGGAGTAGAAAAGAAGAAAAAGAAGAAACGACGAAGTGACGATCTCGACGACTTTATCGCGAGCAGCTCAGACGACGAACAAGAATCCTACGACCCTCTACTATACGACGAAGAAGGAATAGGTCCACCTGTCTTGAACCCCTCGTCATCCTCAACTTTCAACATCATGATGAATCTCATCCTCCTCGTCGGTCCGAACGGTTCTGGAAAGACTGTCGCAGTACATGCAGTCGCGCAAGAACTAGGATATGAGATCTTCGAAGTGAATGCTGGAATGGGAAAGAGGAGAGCGAAAGATATTGAATCGGAAGTCGGAGATGTCGGAAGGAATCATATCGTTCGAGCTTCACCGAGGAAACCTGGAGCGAAGGATTTCTTTGCTGGCTTCAAAAGTGGTACCTCGAAAGGTAAAGGGAAAGAGACTGAAGGGGGAGAAGGAGGAGGAGGAAGGAGTGGGAAAGGTCCGACGCAATCTTTGATCTTGATCGAGGAAGTCGATGTACTGTATCACGGGGAGGAGGATTTCTGGACAGGTAAATCCATCTTCTGTACCTCTTCCTCGCTCTTCGGAACTGATGCTCTATGTTACAGGCATTCGAGGGCTAGCAGAAGAATCTCATCGACCTATTATCCTCACTTGCACGGGTGAGTCGCTATTCTCACCTTTCTCATCGCTCATAGCAGCTGCTCACGTTTTCCAAACACTGCAGACTCCTCACGCATACCATTCGATACTCTCGGTCTTCAGAAAATCCACCTTCCGAATCTCGACTCTCGTGAACCCCTCCTCTCCCTCGATTTCGCCGCTCCCGAAACGTCCCTCGTCATTCCCTACCTCCAGCTCATCGGTCTCACAGAACGTCACATTCTCTCATCGTCGTCCGTCGAACACCTTTACGAATCCGAATCGCTCTCTTCACCGACTCCTGCATGGCTCTGTCGCAATCCCAAAGAACGACCTCTTCCTCACCCATTCAGCTCAGCGCCTCCAGCTTCGAAAGACTTGAGGAAAGCTATGATGCAGCTACAATTCGAATTACAACGCAGACCAGCGAACGATGAGAATCTTGAACAAGGTCAGAAGCGATGGGTAGTTGGCGCACTCGAGGAGCCGGAAGCTAAGACGGGGGATAGGTACATGGACATAGAAGGTGGAGACGACGACTGGCTTCAAAAAGCAGTGAGAGCGGCCGACTCGTTATCATTCGCAGATGCAGAAGTTGCGAGAAAAGTCGAAACTCGAATCGAAGTAAGCTTTTTCCCATTTCTCACTGCGACCGGTGAATATCAGCTGATCGGACTCTCGCTCGTAGGATCTCGACATTGGACCGTTCACGACTTCTTCAGACCTCGAACAGGGTTTCCGTGTTGTCGATCCTCCAATTCAGAAATCGCTCCAACTCCCTTACATGGGTCAAGAACCAGAGATCACGTCTTCCATCGAAGGACTAGCGTACTCCATCAATCCAGGAGCTGTTCGACTATCAGAGCGAGAAGATGAAGCTCTCGAAGCTAAAAAGTGAGCTATCTTTCCCTAAGCTTGTCTCTGCAATCTATGATCCTGACTCGTATTCTTTGAGTAGACTCGCATACCTCCTCCCACTCGCTTTACTCAGTACTCAGTTCTTTTATACCTCAAGCGACGATACCTATTTACCACACTCCCCGATCCTCCCCCGTCCCACCATCGTCACAGATTATCTCCCGCTCTACCGTCATATCACCTATCACGACGACGAACGAGAACGACTAGCTCAAGAGAATGGAGGCGACGAGTTTGTCGGTTTGGGAGGAAGAGGAGCGGGAGTGAGGAGGAGTACTCGAGTTGTAGGAGGTGCGGGAAGGGTCAAGGTTAGGAAGGATATCGAGTGGAGTAGGAAAGAGGACGCTGAGTGGGTTAGGAAGAGTGGATTTGAGGGCTTGTAAATGGGAGAGCTTGAGATTCGAACGAAGAAGCAGTGCATGATAGCGGATTCTCATTTGATACTCTTCTTTTCTCTTCGGAGCATCTGCGAGAGGAAGAGATTGAGAACATAGAGATACAACAATGCACTTGGAACGCACAGCGTTCTCTTTCCTTCACAAAACGATACCGATGGAGTGAATCAACCCTAACTTCGAAGATCTATCTAACTCCATGCTGTTGAGCCGAAACGCCTCTCAATAACTCCTCGATCATTCCTCTCCTCCTCCCATCGACAGTCCTCGATCCTTGACTCGTATTGTACCAAGTCATCAATTTGATCAATACAGTCTGCAATGTTTTCGGGTTGATCTTTGAGAATTGAGTTTGTCGAACTCCGTGATCGAGGTAAGAAGTGGGCGTTGGATGAGAAGTGAGGAGATGTAATGTCTATTTTCGCGAGAGGGGTCAGTGAAGAAGAAGGCGACGGGAGAGAAGGAGAAAAACGCACTTGATGAAGTTCGGAGAAGACGTCGAGGAGGTTCTCGTTTTGAAGTGATTTGATGTGGTCTACTAACCATCGAACGTCTTTCGCTAACCACATCAATCCTTGATCCGAAACCATTTTGGGTTCTTTATCCGTCAAGAACGACTGCACAACGAGATCCTCTTCGACTCATTAGCTGGGCTCGCGAAAAGTAGAGGAGAGTCAACGACGTACAGTTAAAACCATTGAACAATACTTTAAAGTCCCTCGATACACGTAATCCTTTGCAAACTCTGGTAATTGAATCAAAACGCTCATCATAACGGTACTTGAGAAATCCATCAAATCCATCAAATACCCACTCGCTTCCCCTTGTGCAGGAGGTGGTGGAGGTTGTAAGGAAGTCCAGGGATACTCGGCTTCTTCAAAGAACGAATCCATTTTCAAGGAGATTTGGGAAATGATACGATCTTGAGTGATTTGAAGGGTTCGAGAGAAAGAGGAAAGGGAGTCGAGATGGATCGTTCCTCCTCTTTGAGTGGCTCTGTGTCGGTCAAAGTTTTTTCCTGTCAGTCAGAGGAAATCCGAGTGATTGAGAGATAACAAGTTGAGCGAACCGGAGAGTAACGAGTAAGGTTTCCAAGTCTGTACAAGCAGTTTGAAAAAACAAAACATTGACGACGATCTGAGCCAACTGGGACAAGTTCGTAATCATCGCTAAACGTCTCTGAATGTTTTCTGAAACTTGTTGAATCAATAAATTATCCAATGCCTGTAGAACTCCTCACAATTCGCCATCATCAGCTTGAGCTCGAGAACAAGATAGAGTGAGAAAAATGAAAGAGTACCTTTCGAAGAACATCGTCGATATCTCTGTGGTGTTCGGCGAATCCTTCAGAGAATTGATAGTATTGTTCAGTGAAACTTCTGATATCGATACAACACAATGGATAAGTCTGCGAGAATGGTAGAGCCAATGGGAACCCAGGTCTGTACGCTCTCGACTTCTCATAAGTATCCCCCCGTTCACGAGATTGATGAAGAAGTGTAGAGCGACGTACTTTGATAATTCTTCTCTAGACCATTCACCATTAACCGGTAACCAACTCACTGACACAACCTTTTCGAATTCTTCTTGATCGTTAACTACCATAGGTTGGTGATCGTCGTCTAGAACGATTTGTTCGAAATCTCCAGAGAATTTCCTTTGAAGTAGTTGGGAGTAACGGGAGAAGAGAGTGAGAAGCAAGGAATTGAGCGCTGAGACGGAGTAACCATAACCCTATCACACTCATACTTGATCAGTACACCTCACCAAAGAGAGAAGGGAGAGAGTAGGGAATAGTATTACCTCGAGAGTTTGTACAAAAGTCAAGACTTTGAATTTAGTCCCCAAAAAAACTTGTGGATCTTCTTCTTTCTTCAATCCCTCATCGACAATCTCTACGACTCTCTCACACATTCCATCCCACAAATCCTCGACGTCTTGTTCAGACCTGAAATTGTTTGTCGTTTTGAGTACATGACTCTCGATTAAAAAGAATCCGACGATTTCTTCTAGGAGTGCAGAGAGGGCGGAGAGGGAGAATGGAGTGAGAGATGTCGTAGAGGAGAGGAGGAGGTAAGCTTGGGAACGACGGTCGGATTGATAGGATAGTTGGAGGGAGGGGAGGGAGTCGAGGGTCGAATAGATATGGATTGAAGTGTAGAGTGGGGTGAAATCGATCGAGACTGTATCATTATCTAATGCGTTATCTGCACGCCGCAAGTGCCTTCTTCTTCAGTTTCGGAAATGACTGAGGAAGGGAGCATTTTGAGACGCACATTCATGTCGTTCACTAACGCCTAATTCAACCGGTCCATTGATCTTTGCCAACCTCATATTGACTTCTTTCCTCCTCCTCGAATTCCACCTCCTCCCCCTCAACTCCATACTCTCCAACGCACCCTTCCCAACTGCCCTACTCGCTTCCCTCGCTTCAAACATCCAAGATTTCAAGCTCTTCGTTACTGCATCTCTTATGGAGGAACGTGTGTCGGGGAGCGAGGAAAGCATTTGAGATGCGAAAGGGTAAGAGAGAACTGGTTTCAAGTGGATTTGTTGCAAATCATCCAATTGCTACGATTCACCAATGAGGGGTTCAGTGAGGGAGAGAGCTAAGAGGGAGAGGAGAATGGGGGAAAACGTACTCGTAGAGCAGAGAAGAACTTTTCATCCTCTATCAGACGTTGAATTTTCGAAGAGAGGTCCAAAACTCTCAAACAGGCTTGTAAAGTATCTATCGCTTCATCTATGTTCTGTCCCACTCTCCTAGCTTCCAATAGAGCTTTTTTCTGTACAACGTCTCATTCGATCTCGATCAGCATATCGTTGAAAGAGACTGGAGAGAAGAGAATGAGGTCGTTTTACTTTATCTGCTACTTTTCCACCAGATTTCTGTACATCCTCATTCAATTCGACTACCCTATGTTTCAAACTGACGGTTCCTTGTCTAACCCTCAAGAGTGCCGAAACGGAACCAACGAAATCCTGATAATTTCTCGAACACAACTCTTCAATCTCCTTCTCTTTGTCTTTGACAAATGTCTTCAATGCTCGAAGGTATGAATCTTGTTGATTGCTTTTGTGGATGTTTATGAGGATGGGTCCTAATTGATCTAGATCTTCGGAGGAGGAAGAGGAAGGATCCGAGGAGGATGAATTCGAGAGGGAAGAGAATAGGAATAGTTGTTGCAATTGTTGATTGATTTCTGCTTGAGTGAACTTTGGTCGGCGAGAACGTGAAGCCATGACTCGCTGGAGTTGTGAGAAGGGAGAGTTGAGGGAAGAAGTGAGTGGGGGTCAAGGAGAGAGAGGGAGCGTGTTTTGAGCGAGTTGTGTGCTCCCCTATCGATCTAGAGAGTAGTTTGAAGGTGCTAGTAGTCGATCAAGTGAAGCGTAGAGAGTGTCAAGAGTCTCGTCGTCGTTGCGTCTCATCTCTCTCTCTCTCTTCCACTTCTCCCACTCACTCCCCTTTGAGATGGACAACACTAATCAAGAGGATGAAGATTTCTCTCAATCTATAGCATGGGATACCAATCCACCACAACCTGTTGCTCCATCCACTTCATCTCCTTACTCTGCCTACACCACAGCTCCCACTCCTACTACAACTCAACAACCAACAACTACTCAGAGGGTATCGAGTGCATCAGTAAAAGATGGCAAGATTGAATTGGAAGGTACTTCAGACATGTTCGTTTCATACCTCGTAACTGCAATCGTACGCTCCCTTTCTCTTCCTCTTCCTTCCCCCCACTCACTCTGTCGCTCTAGACGGATCTACCACAATTCAATTCGAAAACCCCTTCATCAAGAAGAAGGTTTCAAGATTTCGTATTCGTGAGGGACGCTTTAGTGAAAGATTTCCCTGCGTGTGTCGTACCACCTTTACCGGATAAACATAGAATGGAATATGTCGTAGGAGATAGGTTCAGTCCTGAATTCATAGAGAGAAGGAGAATAGAGTACGTTCTAATCACTCATTTTCCACTCGATCTTTCATACCTTCGAGAAACGAGTGTTGATGCGGAAGTAGATGTACAGCTTGGAGAGGTTCTTACAACGATTGGCGAGGCATCCAAGTTTGTCGAGAACTGCATTGTTTCAAAACTTCTTGGAATCAACCGAATGGGTTCGTCCCTATCTCTCTCCTCTTCTCCTATTATCCCCCTTTCTATTCCCCCCCTCAACTTGCACCCTGCTGATTCCCAATAAATCACTCTCCAGAACGTTTACAAACACAAACACACCTCTCAATCCTCTACCTCTCTCTCCTCAGAAGAGCATCACGGTCTACTCGATAACCTATCCGACACGCTCCTGAACGCATTCTCGAAACTCAAGAAACCCGATGAACGCTTCACCTCGATCCGACAACACCTCGATTCATTCGAAGAAGGACTCTCTTCTATCGAACGACTCGGAACTCGTTCGAAAGGTCGACTCCAAGATTTATCCGGTGATTACGAAGATCTAGCCGTATCGATTCAAGGATTAGGATACCTAGAAAGTGGAATCACTGAACCTTTAATGCGATTCGAACGTGCTTTGGTCGATTTCAGCAATTATACTAAATCCCAATCTACCCTCAACTCTTCTGAATTCTTGGAACACTTGCACTCTTTGTTAAGTTACTCGAATGCTTTCAAAGGGGTTTTGAAGTTGAGGGATCAGAAACAATTGGATTTTGAGGAATTGTCGAGTTATTTGAGTAATGTCGTTAGTGAGAGGGATAGGTTGAGTGGTGGGTATGGGTATGGGTTGGGGTTGACGAGTTATTTTAAAGAACGTTTAGAAGGGTTGAAAGGTGGGGAAAGTGACATGAGTAAAGCTGCGAGGTTGCAAAGGTTGGATGGAAAGATTAAAGAGGTACGTTCTCTTTTCGCTTTACTATTTCCTTGAGAGAGTGAAATGGAGAACTGATAGGGTGAGTCGAGTGAGTAGCTACAAGAAGCTGTATTGGCTAGTCAGAATACGTTGACGTTGTTCAACGAGTCAGTGTTGAAAGAACACGAAACGTTCAGAGAAATCAAAAGGTGGGAAATGAAGGGATTGTTGAAAGGGTACGCCGAGGGTCAAATCGGGTTTCAGAAGAAAGTTTTGGAGAGTTGGAACAAGTGAGTACAGTCCATACACTTCTTTGGACGAGTGATGGGCGGCTGATGAGGGATTATGGGAGGAGCGGATAGGACGATTCCTCATATCAAGAGAATTCATGTCGAGCCATGAACGACGAGCTCATTCGTGTCGATGTAAGGAGCAGAAATGGAGAGTCTTTGTCTGAAGTAGTAGCTGCTGTTTGTACTCGATTTTCATTTTTGTTCGACTTTTACCATTTTTCGAATTCAATTTTTTTCGTATCTTCTTGTTTGACTGTACTGTAATCGTTCGAAATCTCTCAGTAGTCTCCTAGATTCAACAGCGAGCGTGAGAAAGGAAGGAAGTGTCCATCATTCAAACTCTTTGCTCTCCTAGCTCCCACTCACTCACTCTCACGCTTCGCCCTTTGCTTCTCCTAGCACTCTCGCGAGCTTGATGGACGCGCCTACTCACGGTTCATTAGCCGGGTTCACACCTCGTCAATCATCTTACCTCCGAATCTCCCCAACTCTAGTCCTCCAATTAATCCTCTACCTAGAACCTCACCACGTAGAATGGATGAATGTAAGCCCCCCTATCCTCTTTCTCTGGTCTCCCATCTTACGTTTGAACTGATTTAGGAGAGTTTTGTTGGTTGACATTGTTCAGGTGGGGGTGTTTGAAAGGATCTTGGTTGCTCTGAAGGATCGCATTCCATTGAAATTACAACAGGAGGATTTGGGCAAAGTCAATAGTGGGAGTAAACAAAAGAGGGAGAAAGTAGACGTTTTTAGAGGAAGTAAGTTGCCGTCTCCTTCGCGATCACTCTCCCTATGAGGGAGACTGCTGATCGACAGTTCGGATTGGCTTTACAGCGGATTATCAGATGGCTTTCTTCTTTAGGAAGACTAATGATAAACATGTAGTTTTACTCAAAGTAACGCTTTCACTTTCACTTCTAACTTGTTCTCTCTCTTCGCTCGCTGACTGTAACTCGTTCATCAAACGACAGGAAAAACATCTTCACTATGTAACCCGTTCAGTTCCTCAACAACACTGCCAACCTCAACCTCGACCTCGAACCCGTTCTCCCTCTCTTTCTGTCCCACCGCCCCCTCCTCACCCTCACACGAAACCTTCTGAACTAGCACACGATCCCGACACCCAACAATCACACGACGAAGATGATGATGCATTAGGAGTGATGGGACCACCTAGGAAAAGGACTCGACTCGCGAGAGGTTCAGATGATTCTGCTCAACCACTCTCTACCGCACGAGAACAAGAACAAGCTCAAGCCTCAACTTCGACGACGAATGAGGAGGGTTTGGTGGATTATGTGAAACCTGAACCGATTGAAGAAGACCCTTTAGTCGCTCTCAGTGAAGGTCATTTTCAACCACCTCCGTCTCCTCCACCGCCAGTTTCGAATCCTTTGTTCAGGGAGGAGAGTGGGACACCTTTCGGCGAACAAGAGCTCAGGGGAGGGAGGGAAGAAGAACAGCAGCAGGATGGAGAAGAGGAGGAGTTCAAGGAAGAAGTGGATGATGATATGAAACCTCAATTGAAAGTTAGCTGTACGTTCTCACTCTACTGACTACCTCTTGCTTCCCTCAGTTGATGGTGGTTTCGACGAATTGGACTACAGATCAGAAATTCGAAATCTTCAACCGATCTTTGGTCGTAATGTACCTATCTCCCCCTCTTCCTTCTCTCTAACTTCTCGCTAATCCTCCTAGTCGTTCTATAGTGTCGAACCCTATCCCCCACTCCCCTTATCCGCACTCCAAAGAACCCCACGACCAGGATTCATGAATACCGAAATCCGTCAACTTTCGGCCTCTGTCCAACCCCGTGCCTCTTCCTCCGCTACCCCTTTCCCAAATCTACGTCGTTCCGAGTCCGTCCAATCTCGCGCAAACTCCCTTTCCGCAACACCCGCCCCTCGTTCGAGAAGACAAGGAGGATCTTTGTTCCGCCGAGAATCTACGGGGAGTGAGAGGGGGACTCCGGTGGTTGAGGAGCAAGGGGAGGAAGATGAACAGATGAGGGGTTTGAGGGAGATGAGTGAGGTTTTCAGGGATGGGGAGGATTGGGGGAAACGCTTGGAGGAGGAGGGGGAAGGGAGTGATGAGGATTTGGAGAGTGTCGAGGAGATCATGAGGAGGAGGAAAATGAGAATGGAGAAGGAGAGAGAAGCGAGTATGGCGAGGGAGTAGAAAGAGGTCCAGGAGATTGTTGAGTGAAAGGAGGAATCAATCGCTTGCATTTCGAATTCCTCTCATCAATTTCGAGGAAATGGAGAGCCGATACAAGAGATGTGTTGACCAGCAACTGAGTTACACTGCTACTCCACTAGATAGTGCGCGCAAAGAGAGATCCAAGTGTCCAAGATTCGAAAACGGTGAGAAGATCCTGAAGGACTGAAAACAGTATCGTAAAGAACCAATATGAAAGAAGGCGAAGTATGGAGAAGAAGGAAGAAAGAAAGAAAGACAGAAACAGCAAGAGACCCTCCCTCCGGTTATCTACTTTCACCCTCGAAAGCTTTCACTTTATCAAACACACTTCCCGATCCCGAATTCGAATGTGAATGACTAATAGGTCTAGGAGCTCTCGCACCTCTCAACCTCCCACTCCCACTCCCACCTCCAGTAGCTCCTTCTCCAGTACGAGCCGATCCAGATTGACGTTTCAACGAAGTCGAAGATGAGAGTGGTTTGTCCTCTGTCTCGTTCGAATGCGAGGTCGAGGGGAGATCGCCGGGAGAAGAAGGAGAGGAAGATGAGGGAGGTACGAAAGGTTCTTCAGTTACTACTTCTGAGGAGGTGGGTGGTGAGAAAGGGGTTTCGGTTGCTCCTTGAAGAGTCGAAGAAGGGAGGGAAGATGGTTTCTCGTCCTCGACGTCGAGTTCTGTCTTCTCCCGTTCGTGCTGTTGCTCCTCCTCAGGCGGGAAAGCGCTACTACTCTCCATTGGGCTTGCGGCGTACTCCTCACCAGATTGAACGATCGGTACTGGCGGAGCTAAAGTTTGAGTCTCGATTTTCGGTAGAGTCGATTCTTTCTGAGGTAACTCGGGAGCTGGCGGAGTGGAAGGGAGAGCTTGTTGAGCTTGAGCTTGCGCGTGTTGTTGGGAGAGGATCGAGGTGGCTTGTCCGAGATCGACGGATTCTCGTTCTTTCATTCCGAGGTTCGTGCGAGATGGTCGAACATCAACTGGTTTGGTTCGTTGTCGACGGGGTTTGTACCTGTGTGGAGTTGCATCAAATATTAGCTTCAGTATGAGAGAATGTCTGAGAGCGTCAACGCACCTCTCCTCCCTCTCCTTCTTCGCAACATTCTCAATCTCCTCCCACATCTCTTTCCCTCCCTTCAGCAGCTCCGATACGACGGCGACAGGGAATCGTTCATCGAGTGTCAAAGCCGTCTCTTGCTTCGGTCTCATCAATGGTCTCGAGAATGATAGAGAGAGTTTGGAGAGGTAAGTTTGGGGTGAATCTCCTTCGGTTGAAGTAAGGGCGAGGAGCGGTGTAAGGTGAGCGAGGATTAAATGGAGGGTCTGTAGTCATCGATCGAATGAGCTCGAGCATCAGAAAGGGAGTAGAGATTTAGAACTTACCTCAAGATGAATTTTGGGTAACCTCGCTAAAATCTTGACTATTCCCTCTTGATCGATTCCTTTCCCACCTTCCTCCCCACCTCCTCCGATTCGACCAGGGAACAATCCTCTCAATTCGTCATAAGCTGAGAAAGTGATAACCGGTACTTCCAACTCCAACAACCACAATTTGACGACTGAGCAAAGGACGGGTAGGTCAAAGTTTGCGAAGAGTGGTTCGAGTTCCGATGAAGGGAGAGAGAGGATCGAAGGGTTGTTTAGAAGGGAGCGGAGAGTGTGTTGAGTTGCTAAAGGGGTTTCATAGAGGTAACATTTGCGTCGCTCTGCACGAGCAAATCTCTTCCCACATCAGCTTTGATTTCTTGATAACGATGCTGAAACGAAAGAGCTGCGTACCGTCCTCATCCTTGACATCCTTCATTCTTCTCTCGATCTCCTCCAACAAAACAACCAATACTTTTGGAACGATCCCTCCCTCCTTGTCCCTGTTTGTCTCATCATACTTTCTCAAATCGATCCCAAAGTTCGTCGAGTACGGTTCGGAGTAATGACTCGCGAATCCAATAGGTCGGGGTTGGAAAGGACCCGTCCTGTCACTTCTGCCCTCAGTTTACCGCTCGAGAAAATGAGGTA
>Ga0308161_1002539_pt1 | contig 19215 bp, 15 predicted proteins | sample PhyFR2_FD_201034 | JGI IMG/M metagenome (GOLD analysis project Ga0308161, IMG submission 201034) | Phyllosphere microbial communities from UC Gill Tract Community Farm, Albany, California, United States - DLSLF.R2 | ecosystem: Host-associated > Plants > Phyllosphere > Unclassified | place: USA...
ACAACCCGAAAACCATCTCGCCGAGCTTGCGCGCAGAAAGCCCTGAATCATCGAGCGTACCAACGCGAATCGCGACATCGAACCCTTCATGAATGATGTCGACCTCGCGGCTCGTGTATTCGGCCTCCACCGTCACCTTCGGTGACTGCCGCAAAAACGCCGCGATCCATTCGTCCACGACCAAGGTCCCGAACTCAGCGCCCGCCGTGATTCTGATCAGCCCTTTTGGCTCTCTGGACTGTTGCGCTACCGAAGCCTGGGCTGCCTCGGCGGCAGTCAGAATGCACATGGCGCGTTCGAAGTAGTCGCGCCCGACCTCGGTGACGCTCAGATGACGTGTCGATCGGGTAAGAAGCTGAGCGCCGAGTTTTTCTTCCATACGTCGGACGATGCGGCTGACGCGCGCCTTATCCGTGCCGAGTCGATCCGCGGCCGCCGTGAAGGAACCATCGGTTACAACCGCCGCGAATAATCTCATTTCTGGTAGATCTATTAATGTGTTCGTAGGCATAGTAGGTGAGTTTTAACTTTAGGGATCAACCAACCGACCGAGGTGAACCTAACCCTCTGGAACGGCTTGACTAAATTAAATTTAAATTCGCAGCAATTATTGTCTTTATGGACAACAGTCTATCTCATTTTTAACTATTTATCTATTTTATGGTTAAGACTATATTGTAATCAATTGGCATTTGGCCTCGCCAGATCGAAACAAATTCTGCACTCAGCGCTGAACGACACACAGTATTGCATTTGTAATCCAACGTCCTCGCTTTGATTTTTCCTTTTATTTTCAACAGAAGCACCTTCAATGTATTCCTCCATTATGTCTTACCGCAAGCGACCAATATTGGCCGCCTGGGTTGTCATTGCCATCACAGTCATGATGCTGACCGGTTGCAGTGACCAGCCCCAAACGGCGTCCATGCCACCTCCATCAGTCAGCGTCGCCCAAGTAGCGCTGCAAGACGTCAGACTGTGGGATGACTACAACGGCCGTATTAATGCGGTCGAAACCGTTAAACTGCGCCCGCGCGTCTCCGGCTACATTGAGCGCGTCGCCTTCACCGAAGGCAGCCAGGTGCACAAAGGCGATGTGCTGTTCGTCATTGATGCGCGCAGCTACCGCACTGTCTTGGCACAGGCCAAAGCCCAACTGGCGCGCGCCCGCGCACATGCCAGCCAAAGTGCCAGCGAAGCCAAACGGGCGCAGGTGCTGGTCGCTCAGCGGGCCGTGTCCACCGAGATGTACGAACAACGACGCACCGCCGCCGCAGTCGCACAAACGGATGCGCAGGCGGCGGAGGCAGCCGTGAGTGCTGCGCTTCTGAACGTTGAGTGGACACAAGTACGCGCACCGATTTCGGGTCTTGCAGGCAGGGCCGAAGTCACAGCCGGCAATCTGGTCAGCGCCGACGATGCAGGCAGTGTACTGACTACGCTGGTCTCGCAGGACAAGGTATACGTGTATTTCAACGCCGATGAAAGTGCGTTCCTGCACTATGCGCAAATGGCGCGCAACGGTCGGCGTGGTAGCGATCTGGACGGCAAATTGCCCGTACAGGTCGGCTTATCCGACGAAGATGGATTCCCGCATCGCGGTACCGTCGACTTTCTTGACAACCAGATCGACAGCAATACCGGCACCATTCGTATGCGTGCCGTACTGGACAACAAAGACGGAGCTCTCACTCCCGGCCTGTTTGCACGCGTGCGCCTGCTCGGCAGCGGGCAGTTCGATGCACTGCTGATCAACGACAAGGCGGTGTTGACCGACCAGGATCGCAAGTACGTGTGGGTTGTTGACGAGAAGGGTAAGGCCCAGCGCCACGACGTCAAGCTTGGCCGCAAGGCCAACGGCCTGCGTATTGTCGAAAGCGGCCTCGCCCCTGGCGACAAGGTGATCGTCGACGGCGTGGATAAGGTGTACATGCCGGGCCTTCCGGTTGATGCGAAAACCGTGCCGATGCAGCCGATCGAAGCCAACGTCGCGAAGAACTAAGGAAACCAGCACTATGGATTTTTCAAAGTTTTTCATCAACCGCCCGATCTTCGCTGCGGTCCTGTCTATCGTGATTTTCGCCGCCGGCCTGATTACGATCCCGATCCTGCCGGCTGACGAATACCCTAACGTCGTGCCTCCGTCAGTGGTGGTGCGCACCGTGTATCCTGGCGCCAACCCCAAGGTCATTGCCGAAACCGTGTCCGCCCCCCTGGAAGAAGCGATCAACGGCGTCGAAGGCATGATGTACTCGAAGTCGGTCGCCGGCTCTGATGGCGTGCTGCAGATGACTGTGACGTTTCGCCCTGGCACGAACGCCGACGATGCCACCGTGCGTGTGCAGAACCGCGTTGCCCAGGCGCAAGCGCGTCTGCCCGAAGACGTGCGCCGCCAGGGCGTAACCGTACAAAAGCAGTCACCGACATTCCTGATGGTTGTTAACCTCGTCTCGCCGGACGACCGCTACGATTCGCAGTATCTGCGAAATTACGCACGCTTGCATGTCAAGGACACGCTTGCACGAATTCCAGGTGTCGGTGACGTCGGGGTGTTTGGCGGCGGCGACTACGCGATGCGAGCCTGGCTCGATCCTGGAAAGATCGCCGCCCGCAACCTGACCGCAAGCGACGTCGTCACGGCAATGCGCGAGCAGAACGTGCAAGTGTCAGCTGGCCAGATTGGCGCCGAACCCATGCCCAATAGCCAATTTCTGAGCTTGATTAATGCGAAGGGACGATTGACCACCGTCGAGGAATTCGGCGATATCGTGCTCAAGAGCGGTCGCGACGGCCAGATTGTGCGCCTGCGCGACGTGGCCCGTCTGGAGCTTGGCGCAAACGACTATAGCTTACGCGCACAATTGGACGGCAAGAACACCGTGGCGTTGCCAATATTCCAGACACCTGGCGCCAATGTGCTGGACATCCGAAACCAGGTGATTACCACGATGGATGAGATCCAGAAGGGATTCCCACCCGGCGTCAGCTATGAGTCGGTGTATGACACCACCATCTTTGTGCGCGACTCGATCAAGGCAGTCGTCAGCACGCTGCTGGAGGCAGTACTGCTGGTCGTGTTGGTGGTCATCCTGTTTCTGCAGACCTGGCGCGCGTCGATCATCCCGTTGGTTGCGGTGCCGGTGTCGGTCGTTGGCACCTTCGCGGGGCTGTACCTGTTGGGCTTCTCGATCAACACCCTGAGCCTGTTCGGGCTGGTGCTCGCGATCGGCATCGTGGTGGACGACGCCATCGTCGTGGTCGAGAACGTAGAGCGCAACATAGAGCAAGGGCTGACCCCGATGGCCGCCGCGCATCAGGCGATGACGGAGGTTTCCGGTCCGATCGTCGCCATTGCACTGGTGCTGTGCGCGGTATTCGTGCCCATGGCGTTCCTCTCGGGGGTGACCGGCGAGTTCTACAAGCAGTTCGCCACCACCATCGCCATCTCCACGTTGATCTCGGCGGTCAACTCCCTGACCCTGTCTCCCGCCTTGGCTGCGCTTTTGCTCAAGCCGCACGATGCCGCAAAAGATCTCCCGACGCGCGTGATCGACCGCCTGTTCGGCTGGTTATTTCGTCCGTTCAACCGGTTCTTCCAAAAGAGTGCTGCTCAATATCAGGGCGCCGTATCTCGCGTGCTGGGCAGGCGCGGCGCGGTATTCCTGGTGTATGCGTTGTTGTTGCTCGGTACCGGCGTGATGTTCAAGGCGGTACCAGGCGGCTTCGTACCCGACCAGGACAAAGGCTATCTTGTCACCGGTGTCATCTTGCCAGCTGGCGCATCGCTCGAACGCACCGACGCGCTGCTCAGAAAGGTTGTCGACATCGCCATGAACACAGAGGGCGTGGCGCATACGGTGACATTTCCAGGCTTGAACCCATTGCAGAACACGAATTCACCGAATACGGGTGCGACTTTCCCTGTCCTGAAGCCGTTCTCTGAACGCAAACGCAGTGCCGCGCAAATCAATGCTGAAATCAACCAGAAGATTTCTGCATTGCAGGAAGGCGTCACGTTCTCAATCTTGCCGCCGCCGATCCTGGGGCTTGGCAATGGCGCGGGCTATTCCTTATACGTTGAAGACCGCGCAGGCATGGGATACGGCGCACTGCAAAACGTCATGGGGGCGCTGCAAGGCGCGATTTCTCAGACGCCTGGCATGACCTATCCGGCCAGCAGCTATCGGGCCAACGTGCCGCAGTTTGATGCTGAAGTGGATCGGGTCAAGGCCAAGGCTCAGGGTGTGCCGTTGACCAGCGTATTCGACACGTTACAGACCTATCTCGGGTCCGCTTACGTCAATGATTTTAACCAGTTCGGCCGCACCTGGCAGGTAATAGCACAGGCAGACGCCGAGTTCCGCGACGATATTGAAGACATCGCCAATCTGCGCACCCGCAATGACCGCGGCGAGATGGTGCCGATCGGCAGCGTCGTGAAGATCAAACAGACCTTCGGCCCTGATCCGGTGCTGCGCTTCAATGGCTATCCGGCCGCCGACCTGGCCGGTGGCGCTGATCCGCGCGTGTTGTCTTCGAATGAGGTGATGGGCAAAATCGCCGAATTGGCGCAGAAGGTGCTACCGCCTGGCATGCAAATCGAATGGACAGATCTTAGCTACCAACAGGCGACGCAAGGCAAGGCGGCATTAGTGGTATTCCCGGTCGCCGTGCTGCTGGTGTTCCTGGTGCTTGCCGCGCTATACGAGAGTTGGACGCTACCGCTGGCCGTAATCCTGATCGTGCCGATGTGTCTGTTGTCCGCGCTGTTCGGCGTTTGGCTGACCGGTGGCGACAACAATGTATTCGTACAGGTCGGCCTGGTGGTGCTGATAGGCCTGGCATGCAAAAACGCGATCCTGATCGTCGAGTTCGCCCGCGAACTGGAAATGCAGGGCCGCAGCATCATCGAAGCGGCGCTGGAAGCCTGCCACCTGCGTCTGCGTCCGATAGTCATGACTTCCATTGCCTTCATCGCTGGCACCGTTCCGCTACTGTTCTCCCATGGCGCCGGCGCAGAAATTCGCGCAGCGACTGGTGTCACGGTGTTCGCCGGCATGCTGGGTGTCACTCTGTTCGGCCTGTTTCTGACCCCAGTGTTCTACGTCGCCTTGCGTAAACTGTCCGGACGCAAGCTAGTCCAACATGGCGCATCAACCTTTGCCAACGATCCGACCTGCAAGGATGGATAATCTGATATGAAAGTCTATATAGATATTGCGCCGGAGGGTTTGCTTTGACCGCCTGCTAATGGAACAGGCTGTAGGCGGCGCTGCGAACGCCATCGTGGTCATTGGCGGCACCAGGGGCGTAGGTCCAAGACGCCCCCAACTGGTACGCGCCTTAATCGATCTGACTGTCATTGCTATGGTAAACAAGCGCCGATTATCACCGAGCCTCTGTTACCAGGGAACCGTGCGGCCAAGATAATCAAGATACTCAAGCCCCGGTCGGCCCTGCTTTTTCAACAATACATTGACCAGGCTGGGAATGGTTTCTTCCACGGTCAGTGGCGCATCCGCGCCACCGAGATCGGTTTTTATCCAACCGGGAGCCATTACAACCATGGCACGCTCACTCCCGGCTTGCCGGGCAGCAAAGCTGCGCATAAACATGTTTAGCGCCGCTTTCGTCCCCCGATATAGTTCGCGCTGACCAGCAGTGTTGTTCGTGATACTTCCTTGACCGGATGACATCGCGCCGATAAGGCCGTTCGCTGCGACATATTTTTCCAGGGACTCAATCACTCTCATAGGGGAGAGTGCATTCGTCAGCATAACGTGCATGAACTCGTCGGTAGAGACTTCCCCTATCGTCTGGCTCGGATCACGATTCGTCGTCCCAGCATTCACAAATAGCATGTCAAACAAAGACCCCGACAATCTATCGTGCAATGCACTGATTTGTTCAGGTTTACATATATCCAGTACTTCGACGTGAATCCGGCCCGGGTGTTCCTGGGCCAGCCTATGAAATTGGTTGTTGCTGCTCTCTTCACGAACCGTGCCAGTGACGCGCCAACCGTGGCGGATAAATTCTTCTGCCATGGCAAAACCAAGGCCGCGCGATGCACCAACGATTAGAACGTTTTTTCCCTGATTTGTTACTGCCATGAGCTGTACCTCCAAGTTGCGGGTTGTTGTTGTCCAAAAAATATCATCCGGATAGCTGTTCAATTGTAGCCACTCGTGGTACAAGGCGGAAGACGCAGCAATTGCATTAATAAAGTGCATGGAACGCCATAGCACCTGGATCATTCAGGGAACACACTGTGACAGGAATAGACCTCAACTTACTGACCGCTCTCGACGTTCTTCTTTCTGAAGTAAGCGTTGCGAGGGCTGCACGTCGTCTCGGACTGAGTTCATCGGCAATGAGCCGCACGCTCAGTCGTTTGCGTACGGTTACCGGTGATCCGCTACTGGTTAGGGCCGGGCGACATATGGTACTGACGCCTCACGCAGCAAACATTCGCAATCGTGCCCGGCAGGCTTTGTATGAAGCATGTTCTGTCCTTTCACCCACAGAAGCCGATCTGGATGCAAAAACGCTGGATACCACTTTTAAGCTGCGTGCCAATGAAGGTTTCGTCGAGACTTTTGGGCATACGCTAATCACGACCATCGCAAAAGATGCGCCGGGAGTTTGCCTCAATTTCATGCAGAAGCCGGAAAAAGATACCCGATATTTAAGAGAGGGAACTATCGACCTGGAAATCGGCGAGTTGAAAAATATGGGGCCGGAAATACAGACACGCGCCTTATTCAGGGATCGTTTTATAGGTGTTGTCAGAAAAGGGCATTTTCTTGAGCACGAAAAGGTCATTACACCTCAGATATATGCCTCCTGCAAACATATTGTCACGTCCAGACGAGGTGCAACCGGGGGACCGGTAGATGAGATGCTGATGCGAGCAGGATTGGTTCGAAATATCGCAGCGATCGTACCTGATTTCAATACATCGCTCGTTATCGCGCGACAGTCCGATCTGGTAGCACTGATACCCGCGTTATTCTTTGCCGGCAGGTTACTCAGCGACGAAAAAGGTCTGCCACTTCACGCCTTCGTATTACCTGTTATTACGCCTGAAATTGTCGTATCACAGATGTGGCATCCACGTTTGAAAATGGATCCCGCGCATCGCTGGCTCAGACAGACTATCTTGGAATGCTGCCACAGTAAGGCAGCAGAATTACGCCTCATTGCACAAAAGAATATTCGAGCTGGAAAATCACGTGGGAAAGTTGAAATTTGACAGTGTTGAGACCGAACCACGGACAATTTCTGCCACTCCATCCAACCCTCCAACCACATATGAGGGCGAAGTGCCCAATTCGTCAAACGTATTGTCGCGACGATTTATCCAGCAAACGTCAAACCCAAAATAGCGTGCGCCCGATGCATCCCAGGCATTCGACGATACAAAGAGAATCTGAGAAGGTAGTAGACCCAAGGCTTCGCATGCGAGAGTATAAACGCGTTGATCGGGCTTGAATACGCCGACGGATTCAACGCTAAGCAGATGAGAAAAATATTCTCGCAAACCTGAATTTTTAACCACACTGTCAATCGAGAAAGCCGACCCATTGGACAAGATGGCCAGCGGCAGATCCATGTCTTTCAGGCGCTGCAGTGTGCCAGGCACCTCTGGATACGGCGACAGGTTCAGATAAGCCTCGCACAGCACCTTACAAGTAGTCTCGTCTAGATAGAGCTTCAAGTGATTGCAAGTGTAGACGAGCGCATCATGGGTCGCCTGCTCGAACGAAATGTACTGGCCCATCAAACTGCGCAACCAGGTATATTCGAGCTGCTTCTGGCGCCACATTTCGCTGATTTTCGTACCTTGCCCGGGATAGGATACATTGCACTGCTGAGCGACCGAGTGAACGTCGTACAACGTGCCGTACAGATCAAATACAATAGCTTTGGTATCCGCCATGGAACGCTCCTTTTACAAAGTCATAGTGCAAAATGATCCTTTACCGCTTCGGCAAGCTTGGGCTTGAGCGATGTGAACTTGTCGTCCAGTACAAGGGGATCTGTGCGGTTCTGTGCAATCATCGCCTCACGCACCTCGCCGCCACGAATGACCTGCAGTGCGTTGGCTTCTATACCCTGGACAATGGCCTTGGCCACTGCGCTAGCCGGTTCACGAACGAAACCCAGATCGGGACCCGCTCTCGATGACGTCATCATCGGCGTATCGGTAGCGCCGGGGTAGACCGTCAGCACATGCACGCCCTCACCTTTCAACTCCCGTCGTAGCGCCTCTCCAAAATGCGAGATCCCCGCCTTGACCGCCGCGTAAGTCGTATAAAAGGGTACCCCCACAAGAGCAATGCCGGAAGACACATTCACAATCATGCTGTCGCGCGACGCACGCAAGTCCGGCATTGCCGCTCGCGCCAACAGAATGGGTGCCAATAAATTAACTTGCACCATCTTTTCAATATCGCATTCCGGCGTGTCTTCCAGCCTGCCCGCACGCACGCCTCCTGCGCTGTTAATTAAAATATCTACCCCGCTCATCGAGACTCGGGCAGCCGCCAAAGCTCGAGCCCGCCCCTCCTTCGTTCCAACATCCGCATCAATGCCATCGGCCTGCCCGCCAGCCGCGCGTAGCTGCTCAATCGCCTGCGTAACCACGTTATCACGACGCCCGACGATAAAGACTGTGGCGCCTTTGTGGACAAGCTCGGTGGCCGTAGCCAGCCCAATACCGCTCGATCCTCCGGTAATCAAAACTTTCTTTCCCTGTACGTTCATGTTTATCTATACCTCAAAGTACGATTTATGGACTGCTGTTCAGGCCGCCGGCAGAAAATTCGAAGGGAACAGCGCACGCTGAGTCTGCTCATCATTGACCTTCTTAAATGCAATATCGGTGCCAACCATCCGCGCGCGTGAAACGGCCGGCCTTGCATCGATGCCTTGAAACCAACGTTTGATGTTCGGGTAAAGTGCCAACGGATCTTCAGTGCCTTTCATCACCCTGGATGCTCGGTCCAGCCATCCCCAGGCAGACATATCGGCGATGGTGTATTCGTTGCCGACGATAAATTCCCGATCAGCCAAATGGTCGTCCAAGACCTTGTAATGACGCTCGGCTTCGCGGCGGTAGCGATTGACGGCATAGTCCAGTCCCCCAGGCGCTGCATGCTGAAAGTGCACCGCCTGCCCCGAAAACGGCCCCAGGCCACTTGCGAGAAAAAGCAGCCACGACAAGAGCTGCGGACGATCCTGGACCTGGCCGAGAAATCGCCCCGTCTTCTCTGCAAGGTATATCAGAATTGCCGTAGAATCGAAGACCGTCGCCTGTATACCACCCGGCCCATCCAGATCTACAATAGCAGGGACCTTGCCGTTCGGATTTATTGTGCGAAATTCAGGATCGTGCTGCTGACCCTTGCTTGTATCCACTGGCACGACCTCGTAATCCAATCCGGATTCTTCGAGAAAGAGTGAAATTTTGGCCGGATTTGGTGTCGGATGATAATAGAAACGAATCATGTGTAATGCCTCCTACTTGGCACGTTTAATAATGGCAACAGGAAATGGACGTCTGGCAGCAATAAGAACGCCCAGCGAGATAATGATGATTGCCGCAACCCCAAGCAAGGACGGCACTTCACCCAATACAGGCACCGCTAAAAGCGTTGCCAAGACAGGAACCAGCGCCATCATGGCCGATGCGGCGCCGGAACCGAGCACGGCTACCGCCCGGTTATAGGCAAAGAGCGCCACACCGCTCATGAATACGCCTTGGTAGACAAACTGGAACACGATTTCATTAGTGGACGCTTGGTTCAGTCTTGACAGCTCCCATCCGACATACACTGGGATGAAGACCACCGCCGACCAGAAGCAAATCAGCGCAGCAGACTGGAGCGCGGACAGCTCGCTAGTGCGAAAGCGTACCGAATAAACAGCCCAAGTCAGTGCCGCCAGCACCAGCGCACCATAGCCCAGCGTATCAATCGCGCCGTCAGTCTCCGGGCGACTGGCCACCAGCGCAACCAAACCCATCAATATAGCCAGGTAACTCCCGATCGTCGAACCAGCAGGTCGCTGTTTCGTCAGATACCAGCTAATCAAACCAGTCATTACGGGCATTAGCGCGGGAACAATTGATGACGCCTGCGCAGCCGTGGTGAGCTTCAGACCGGTAGCGACGAGCAACACAAAGGGGGCCCCCCAAAGCACAGAATAGAGCAGGCCTTCCAGCCACGCCCCCGCCGACAGGCGTTGCTTGAATAGCACCGGAGCCAGCAGAATCGCCCCAGCCCCAAAGCGCAGCGCTGTGACATCCCAGATGCGCAACTGATGCGTGACCGTAAATCGCGTAACCACGAACCATCCGGAAAATATTAAAACGGAGATCGCAGCAAAGGCCAAGCCACGGATCCATCGTACAGGTGGTGTCAAGTTGGGGGACATGTTTGCATTTGCCAAAACATTTGAAAAGTGAGCGTCGAAGTTAGAAGACTTCTTTAACAGGCGGAAAATCATTCACTGAATGCTTGACCATTCTAAAGCGATCGATCTAAAATGGTCAAGTACTAGATTAACACCTGGCATGTGTCACATTTATAGGCAACCGCTTTATGGGCCGACCAAGAGAATTTAATGAAACTGAAGTGCTAGCTGCCGCTATCGACTGTTTTTGGGAACGTGGGTACGAAGCAACCTCTACCAGAGAGCTTGCCGAAAAAATGGGATTGACCGGCGCAAGCTTGTATAACGCTTTCGGCGACAAACGATCCTTATATCGCAGGGCGCTCAATCATTACATCGAAACCAGCTTCGCAGATCGTGTGCGCCGGTTTGAAGGCAAGCTATCTCCACCTCAAGCAATTAGCGCTTTTTTTTCAGAGATCATTCAACGATCCCTGACCGATAGTCAGCGAAAAGGATGCATGCTTGTTAATTCGGCATTAGAAGTTGCGCCCCACGATCCAGAGTTCCGGGAGATTGTCACCGAGGTTCTTGAACATATCGAGGCGTTCTTTCGTCGATGCGTCCAAGCCGGCCAGCAAGACGGAACGATAACAGCAACCCAATCTGCCACTGACCTGGGGCGGCTACTACTGGGCGTCCATATCGGACTGCGCGTCATAGCGAGAACACGACCTGAACGAGAATTGCTCGAAGGGATGGTCCGTCCAGCGCTAGCGCTTCTTAACCCTGACATAAGTTTCACAAAAGAGACGAAACGATGATTGAACCCTACTATTGGCTTGCTTCCAACCATCACAGAACCACGATGTTTCCAGACGAGGCCTGGCTCATCCACCAGCCCCCTCATTTTGTAGGCATTGGTCCCCGCGCACGCAAGACATAGTATTAGCGGTTTTTCCTAATCGGCGGCGGTAGATTGAACGCAATGGCGCAATTACTTCGGCATTACGGCGTCCATTCGACAAACATGCGCCGACATACCAAAAGGGGTGAGACACTCTCACGTATGTCGCAAACCGTGAAATGAGTCTCTCCGACGTCAAGGGTGGCTAACAAATGATCCATGACTAAATACGCAGAGAAGGGCGCTTTTGAGATCGGCCTTCTGGATCGTCTCATAGAAAACCTCCTGTTACCAATTTCTACAACAACCGTCTGGACGACACATCTGCCATCCAGGCAGAGCCAGTCAATGGCTTTTCGATCGTCAACGGATAGTCATCAGCCGAATAAAAATTTTTTTACAACATGATTTACAAGAAGTCGCCGGCAAAGGAGCTTGCCCCTGCCCGCTTGAATCACAGACGCCATCTTCCTTTTCTCGCGAACAGTTACCGGTTCCTTGAGCGAACGGCGTTGTTATAGCCATCGACCATGAATCTGAAGTCGGAGCCGCGCTTGCTTTCCCTGAAATTTCTGTAGTATTTCAGGCAACTGTTCAGACTTATCAGCGTGACATCCGCCGAGGCATCCGGATTTTTTTCCTTGATTTTCTGATATTCCTCGTTAAGCGCGTTCAGTTCGGTTTGCAGCTGGCCGGCAATCTCATCGGCCGCTTTCAATATCGCCGCATTGCTCAAATCATCCTCGCCGCCAAACAGGCTGACCAGCTCTTCGGCATAGTACATGGAGCTCGCCTTGCGGTATTGGTAATTATTACCAGACTGCTTCAGCATCTCTAGCTCCGCTTTCTTGGCTTCCTTGTAAACCACATTCAACGCTTTCGTGAACGAGGCATAGCTTTGCAGCGCCTCGACATAATGTTTCTTTATTTGCGCGTCCGCCGCCCTGCCCTTTTCCAGTCCGTCGATCTTGTAGGCTGCGGATTCGTAATACTGCTCGTAGCTGGCCGTATCTTTCTTGACCAGTTCAAGGCGCTTCATCAGTTCGTCGGCGGCGTTATCCAGCGCCGGACGGCTGCGCTTTTCCTTTAATGCTTCAGCATACTGTGAGAATGTGTAGTCGAAACTGGCAGAAGGATATTGAAGCGCCTGGGAGGGCTTCGCTTTGGGGATATTCAATGCCAGGTACGAGTCATATCGCGCTTGCAGCCCGTCAATGCCTGACAGTTCGTTATTCATGGCGATATAGTTATTCAGGCTGTTGTCGGTCTGGGCGCTTGCCGCTGCCGTCGGGGACGTGCCCGAACCGTTTTTCTCATTACACCCTGCCAATGCCAAGCATGAAAACAGCATGACAGCCAATATACCTCGATATAATTTCATTTTGATCCTGTAAATAAATAAAAACACTTGTCAGGGGCGCGATCCCCACATCGCAGCGAAGCCGAAACGCTCGTCGCGTGCATCAGCGATGCGGACGATTTCGGTTATCGACAAAGGGGCTCTTTACCCGGCTGGCCTGCAGATACAAATACTAAAAAGCCGGCGATGGCAGGGTCGGTAACGCTTGCCATCGCTTTGCGTTTTCGCAGCCTAAAAACTGATGCCTTTGAAAGCGCGCGTTTGCTGGACCAGCGCGGTTTCCGCCGGCAGGCGCTCCATGCTGCTGGCGCCGTAAAAACCATGGCAATGACGTGCGCGTTGCAACACATATGACGCGTCCTCGACGCTGGCTATCGGACCGCCATGACAGAGCACGATGATGTCATCCCGAATGGCGCGTGCGGCGTCGGCCCATTCGTCGATCAGCGCCACGCAATCGTCCAGCGTCTTGGCGGTTTCTGCACCAATGGCACCGCCGACCGTCAGGCCCATATGGGCGACGAGCATATCCGCGCCGGCCCGCGTCATTGCAACCGCGTCATCCGCGCTGAAGATATAAGGCGTCGTCAACAACCCCGCCTGGTGCGCTTTTTCGATCATTGCCACTTCCAGCGCGTATCCCATGCCCGTCTCTTCCAGGTTCTGCCGAAAAACACCATCGATGAGCCCGACAGTGGGAAAATTCTGAACCCCGGCAAAGCCTGTTTTTTTGAGGTCTTCCATGAAGGGTTCGATCAGCAGGAAGGGATCCGTGCCATTGACGCCGGCAAGCACTGGGGTTTGCCGGACCACCGGCAGTACTTCCTTGGCCATGTCCATGACAATTTCATTTGCATTGCCATAGGCCAACAATCCGGCCAGGGATCCCCGTCCGGCCATGCGATAGCGTCCCGAGTTATAGATAACGATCAGGTCTATGCCGCCTGCCTCTTCGCATTTGGCCGACAGCCCGGTTCCCGCGCCCCCGCCAATAATGGGCTTGCGCTCCGCCACCATCTTCTTGAATTTTTCTACCAGCGTTGTTCTTTCAAAGTTAGCCACAATTACATTTCCTAGATGATTTTCTTGAACTCGGCAACGGCGATCTCGGCAAACGCCGCATCGTTGATATGGAAGGGAACGTCGATGACGCGGCGGCTTTCGGTTTCCCGGACAGTGCTTCGAATCGCCGCGAACAAGGCCGCATCGGCCTGCGGATCGTGAAACGGCTGGCCGGGCGCATCCAGGGCGGACACGCCCTTGGTGGGCAGCAGGAAGCGCACTTTTCCTGAACACTGGTTCAGTCGCGTCCCGATCCATTCTCCCAATGCCTTGTTCTCCTGGATCGTTGTGCGCATCAACGTTACCTGAGGGTTGTGCTTGTAAAAATTCCTGCCGCGATAATGCGCTGGCACTGTGTCGTGAGCCCCGAAATTGACCATATCCAGGGCTCCGCAGGAACCCACGTAGGGCGAGCCCGTGCGGGCGACCGCGCCAAAGCGGTCTTCTGTGCATGCCAGCACGCCGCCGAACAGATGATCGCAGACCTCCGTCGTGGTCAGGTCAAGTACCCCCAGCAGCAGGCCGCTGTCCAGCAGTTTTTCCATCGACTGCCCGCCCGTGCCGGTCGCGTGAAAAACCAGGCAGTCGTAGTCGCGCTCCAGCAAATGCGTCGCGTTATGCACGCAAGGTGTCGTCACGCCGAACATCGACAGCCCGATGGCCTGCCGCTCATCGGTGCTTTCTTCGTAGCCTTGTGCTGCCTTGAATGCCCCGGCGATTGAACCCGCAGCGTTTGTCAGAATGCGTGTCGATATCCGGTTCAGCCCCGCCACGTCGGTTACCGAGTACATCATCGACATGTCGGTCGCGCCAATGTACGGCGCCACATTGCCGGAGGCCATGGTCGAAACCATCAATTTCGGTACGCCAATCGGCAGGGCTTGCAGCGCAGGCGTAATAATGGCGGTTCCGCCGGAGCCGCCAATGCCCAACACCGCCCCTACGTCTTCACGCTGAACCAGAAACCGCGCGAACGCCTCCGCCATCGCCTCGATCGACGTGCCCCGATCGCCTGTGAAGACCTTCGAGGCACCGCCAGGATGATATCCCGCGATTTGCCTGGCCGTAAAATCCACCTGTTGCGTCGTGGCGTCGGTGGAGATATCGACACTCGCAAACGGCAGCGCCTGCTTCTGCAGGTGCCGGGCCAGATACGCCAGCTCGGGGGCCTTGGTATCAAAAGTGCCAACCACGTAGATGCGTTTTGCGGTGTGCTTCATGTTTTTCCCAATGGAAGATCGTAAAAGGAAAGCGGTGACTGCGATAAGCTTTTAAAATGATATGGAAAGCTATTTTTGAGACTATAGTCTCATTTAAACATAAAAGTCTCTTAATTGGGAATTCACGAGTAGACAATGTCGCAAAAAAAAATGACCGCGCCGGCTAGCCTGGACAGCAGCAAGCAAGCACAACCGAGCGCGGTACGGGGGCCTCGGGCGCGCATGCGAAAGCATTTGTTGGATATCGCCATGACGATGATGGCCGAAGGGGTAACGCCTTCGATCAGCGAACTGGCCGAGCAGGCGCAGGTGTCCCGGGCCACGGCATATCGCTATTTTCCAACCCAGAGCGATCTGGTTGCCGCCGTGGTGGGCGAAAGCCTGGGTCCAATTCTGAGCTGGCGCCCCTCCTCCGACGACGCGGCGGAAAGGATAGACCAACTGCTGGTCTATGCCTATCCGCGGCTTGAGCAATACGAAGTCCAGTTGCGCGCGGCCATCCAGATTTCACTCCGGCAAAGCGCAGAGGAACGGGCCAGCAAGCACAAAAACCCGCGACCGCTGGTCAGGGGAAATCGTATCGAGTTCCTGAAAATGGCCGTCGAGCCGCTAAAAGAAGAGGTTGACGACAAGACTTTCGAGCGAACGGTGCAGGCACTGTCCATGCTCTACGGGACCGAAGTATTTCTGGTCTTGAAGGATATCTGGCATCTCGAACTGGCGCAGATCATCGACATTGTCCGGTGGACATCCCGCGGCATTATCGAACACGCGCGCAAAACGGGCAAACACGCGACCAAGCCCTCCCGATCAAAATAAAAAACCGACGCAGGCACTACCCGAAACGCCGATTTGCGGTTGTGAACGTCCGAACTGAATTATCTCCAATGCCAGAGCTATTTAATTGTCCGGAATAAACGTCATAGAACAACGATCAAATGAAAACATGGGAGCCTGTTTGCCTATTTTTATAGCCGCAGATTTTTTCACTAATTATGAGACTGGATTTTAAAGGTCTATTTCATAATTACATTGTTTTCTGTCGATACCCGTTGCACCCATCTCGTTCCTTTTCGGTGGCTGCCATTACCCCGCTTACTGGCGATCGCTCTGTGGCTTCTCTCGGTTGCGCACGATATTTCTAATCTGTTCCGTATGCAGCTCTCCCCACTGACAGAGTGGTTCTAACGCGCGGGCGAGCGAGTGGCCGAAACCGGTTAATGAGTACTCAACCTTGGGCGGAATTTCGCCGTAGTCGGTACGTTCGACCACGCCATCCTGCTCAAGCTCTTTTAGCTGTTGAATCAATACCTTGTCGCTTACTTTTCCAATGGCGCGCTTCAGCTGCCCGTAACGATGTACCTCATGGGCGAGGTAAAACAGTACTAGCGGTTTCCACTTCCCGCTTAGTACCGTCAACGACGCTTCCAGACCACAGTTGAAATTCTGATTTAGCATATAAGCTCTCATTCGCCAGGTACTTACCAAAAAGTGCATACTATACTAATTGTTTAACGTTGTTTATGCTATGACCTTCCACAGTTTAGGAGGGCGTTATGAGTAGATTAGCAGGAAAAATAGCGGTGATTACCGGCGGAAATAGCGGTATAGGTCTGGCTACGGCCAGGCGCTTTGCCCAGGAAGGCGCGCAGGTGGTCATCATAGGACGCCGTCAGAAAGAGCTTGATGAAGCCATTGCGCTGATAGGCCATGAAGCGCTTGCGATTCAGGGTGACATATCAAAGCTGATTGATCTGGAACGTATTTTTTCTCACATTGGGCAAGTGAAAGGGAAAGTTGACATCCTTTTCGCTAATGCGGGCTTGGGTGAACTTCAGCCGCTTGGCGCAATTACCGAGGAATCGTATGAGAATACGTTTAACGTTAACGTAAAAGGGACACTGTTTACCGTGCAGAAGGCGCTGCCGCTCATGTCGCACGGCGGTTCGATTATTCTGACCGGCTCGACAACCGGCTCAATGGGCACGCCGGCATTTAGCGTTTACAGCGCCTCGAAAGCGGCAATTCGTAACTTTGCCAGAAGCTGGGCGCTGGACCTGCAGGGAACGGGGATCCGCGTAAATGTGCTCTCTCCTGGCTCCACAGCAACGCCAGGGCTGTTTAATGTACTGGAGAGCTCGGGAAAAAAAGAGAGTTTGCTGGCCAATTTCGCTCAGGAAGCGCCGCTTGGACGCATTGGAGATTCGGATGAGATCGCCGCTGTCGCCTTATTCCTGGCTTCTGACGAGAGCAGCTTTATGACAGGCAGCGAAGTCTTCGTTGACGGTGGGCTGGCGCAAATTTAAGCGATACCGGACGGGGAAGCGCATGTGCCAAGCGAAGATCGTTGGCGATCCGTGAAAACCGGCACCAAATAAAAACAGGCTCCGTTGAAAAAAGCCGGAGCCTGTTTACCGATCTGTATCGCTACAGATTTTTTCATTAATTGTGAGAATTTTTCACTAATTATGAGAACCGACACACCTACACATCCAGATTTCCCGCCATCAATGCATTGCGCTCGATAAACGCACGACGTGGTTCGACCTGGTCGCCCATGAGCGTGGTGAACATTTCATCGGCGGCAATCGCGTCTTCAATCTGAACGCGCAACAGGCGGCGTACATTGGGGTCCATGGTCGTTTCCCACAGTTGGCCAGGATTCATCTCACCCAGACCTTTATAGCGCTGCTTGCTGACCACACGATCGGCTTCGGCACGCAGCCATTGGATGGCCTCGCGGAAGTCGCTCACGTACTGCTCCTTGCGCTTGTCGCCCTCACCACGATAGACGCGCGCACCTTTGTCGATAAGACCATTGAAGGTATGGGCTGCACGTGACATGACGCCGTAATCGGTACCGTCGACAAAGCGGCTGTCAAATACAGTGACCTTGATATTGCCGTGATGCATGCGACGCAGCACGAGACGGTGTTTCTCGGTTTCCTGATCGAACTCTGCCGTGACAGTGACCGCCTGTGGATGAATTGGATCGTGCAACGCAGCCTGCATCTGTTCGGCAGACGCCTTGGCAGACGCATCGTCTTCCAGATTGATCACCACGCCTTCCGCAATCGCAGACAGGGCTTCAACATCCATGATTTTGGACAGACGATGAATCACGCTGTCGGAAATCACATACTGGCGAGCCAGCTCTGCCAGCGCGTCACCCGTAATCACGTCAGCGCCGCCCTGAGGCTCCAGCCCGGCGTCCTTGAGTGCGACCTGCATCATGAACTGGGCCTCTTCAGCCTGGTCCTTCAGATAGCGCTCTTCACGGCCCCATTTGACGCGGTAAAGCGGCGGCTGGGCGATATAAACGTAACCACGTTCGACCAGCTCAGGCATCTGGCGATACAGCAGTGTGAGCAACAGGGTACGGATGTGCGCGCCGTCAACGTCGGCATCGGTCATGATAATGATGCGGTGATAGCGCAGTTTTTCCACATTGAAATCCGGCCCGATGCTGGTGCCCAATGCGGTAATCAAGGTTGTGATCTGTTCGCTGGCAATCAGTTTGTCAAAGCGCGCTTTTTCTACGTTCAGCACTTTTCCGCGCAGCGGCAGAATGGCCTGGAACTTGCGATCGCGCCCTTGTTTGGCCGAACCACCCGCGGAGTCACCCTCCACAATATAGATTTCAGATTTGGCGGGGTCTTTTTCCTGGCAATCGGCCAGTTTACCGGGCAGGCCGGCACCCTCGAGCACGCTTTTACGACGCGTCATCTCACGTGCACGGCGCGCGGCTTCGCGGGCTCGTGCTGCATCCACGATTTTGGCGCAAATGGCTTTGGCATCGATGGGGTTCTCTAGCAGAAAGGTTTCCAGCGTGCGGGCCACGGCCTCTTCGACTGCCGGACGCACTTCACTGGAGACCAACTTTTCCTTGGTCTGTGAGCTAAATTTGGGCTCGGGCACTTTGACCGACAGCACGCAGCTTAAGCCTTCGCGCATATCGTCACCAGTGGTATCGACCTTGGCCTTCTTAGCCATTTCGTTATCGCCGATGTACTTGTTAATCACACGTGTCATCGCGGCGCGCAAGCCGGTCAGGTGAGTACCGCCATCGCGTTGTGGAATGTTGTTGGTAAAGCACAAGACACTTTCACCATAGCTGTCATTCCATTGCATGGCCACATCAACGGTAATGCTTGGACCGTCACCCTGCGACTCTGTAGAGACGGCAAACACATTCGGGTGCAGAACCGTTTTTGTGCGGTTGATGTATTCGACAAACCCTTTTACACCACCCGAGAACGCAAAGTTCT
>Ga0308161_1002540_pt1 | contig 19205 bp, 15 predicted proteins | sample PhyFR2_FD_201034 | JGI IMG/M metagenome (GOLD analysis project Ga0308161, IMG submission 201034) | Phyllosphere microbial communities from UC Gill Tract Community Farm, Albany, California, United States - DLSLF.R2 | ecosystem: Host-associated > Plants > Phyllosphere > Unclassified | place: USA...
AGCTTCTCAAAGTTCCTCACTGACAATTCGGTCATGAGTGCCGTGTTCTTTGCATGCGGACTGGTTCCGGGGGTCGTCTCCATGGTTTGTGGAGGAATTCAGACGGCAGCCTATCTGGTTCAAGGGAGGGTCGGTATGGCTGCGGTTTCAGCGGTGGGCATGATCGGCGGTTCATATGCGTCAAAGGGCCTGGTTGCAGCGGAAAGGGTAATGAGTCGCAGTCACGTTGATCGCGTGTTCAAAGCGGGGCGCACTGTGACTCGAAAGTGGGCGTCCACTCAGCGCCGGCGGGCCAATTTCCGAGCTAACGCAGTGTCGAATGTGGCACAGAAGGCGGTCGGGTCCCACGCGGATGGGAGCGCTTGGAGCAAGCGTGCCGTTTGGAAGTATTGGAGATGATCATTAGACGAATAAGGGGAAGCAGGCTAGGGGCTGTCGTGGCATCAATCACCATCACGCTTCCACTGCCGCTGGTGTTCACGGTCGCGTCAGCCGCCTACAGCCCTGGATTTGGGCAAATCTTGTTCTATGTACCCTTCATGCTCTTCACAGGGCGTGCTTCAATGATGGGGATTGAACTGCGCGGGGACGAGATGATCGTACACTCCTGGTATAGGAACTATCGGATCGCCAGGCATGCAATCCATGGCGTCGATCTATTGCCTTATAGCGGATTGATCAATCGAAGTGCCGAAAGCGGCATTGACCCGCTTTGGCAATTTTGTCGAATGCTGGTCGTTCGACATGCTGGGCGTGAGCTTCGACTCCCGGCTACTATCTCGTCGAGGAAGACTGCTGAGCGCAATGCGGCCATCATTCGGAAGTGGGCGGGTCTACCGGAACGTGTCAAGCGTGAAGAGCCGAATCACCGGCGGTGACGTTCGCCTGGCTATTCAGGACCGGCCGTTCGGGGCGCTCGCTCATTCGCCCCGGCCGCAAGCACCATCACAACGGCCACGCCCGCCTCCTACGACACGGCCGGGAGGTTCGTGGCCGCGTCGATCCCGCGGCACCGGTTGACCTACGGCTTCGGTGCCAGCACGTGCACCCAGTCGGGTGCGGTCGCTGCGGCCGGGAAGAACGGGAACCGGACGACTTCGTCGGACCAGCTCCTCGACGCCGCGGGAGCCGTCGTCGGGTTGGCGACGCAGGTCGCGTCCTGCTTCGACGCCGCGGACCGGCTCATCGGCACCACGGTGACGAACCCGGTCCAGGGAGCGACGCCGGTGAACCAGTCCCTGACCGGATCCCAGCTGGTCTACGACGCGCACGGGAACACGACCACCCTGGCAGACGAGACCCTCGTCTACGACGGGCAGGACCGGCACGTCCAGACGACGCTGACGGACGGGTCGAAGGTGTCGTACGTGCGGGACGCGTCGAACCGGATCGTGCAGCGCACGGAACAGACCCCAGGTGGGACGAAGACCGTCACCCGGTACGGGTTCACCGGCGACGGCGACACCCCGGACTTCGTCTACGACGGCGCGAGCAAGCTCACCGAGTGGGACCTGCCCCTGCCGGGCGGGCTGACCGCGGAGCTCCGTGGGACGAGCGCGGTGTGGTCGTACCCGAACCTCCACGGGGACATCGTCGCCACCACCGACGGGTCGGGCCAGCTCGCCTCGCAGGTGTTGCCGGTGTACGACCCGTTCGGGCAGGTCATGGACCAGGCCACCGGCCTGTTCGGCACGGCCACGGCGAACCAGTCCGGGCCGGACACGCAGCAGGGCAACGCCGACTACGGATGGCTCGGGCAGCACCAGAAGCTCAGCGAACACCTCGGCTCGATCGCCACGATCGAGATGGGCGCCCGGCAGTACGTCGCAGCGCTCGGACGATTCCTGCAGGTCGACCCCGTTGAAGGGGGCACCGACAATGCCTACGCGTATGTCAACGATCCCATCGATGCGTTCGACCTCACCGGCCGCTCGACGTTCGAAGAACTCGATCCTGCCGGGGGGTTGGGGCGACCCCGTCGGTGGCGCCGGGGCGAAGCCCCTCAGTGAGGAGCCTGGGCGCGCCAACGGAGAGACGGGAGCAACAAAATACGGCAGGGACATGCACGCGAAGTGGTCCTACCCGGAGGGTTTCCAAGGTGTGGTCGAGGCCTTCTTCAATGCAGGGTCGGTGCTGGAAGAGGACGGTGACGCCACTGCCGCCAGGCGCGCGTTTGCGCAAGGCCTCAGCGGGGGTGATGTCAAGTGCGCGTACGCCCTGGCTTGGATGGAGAAGGTCGACGAGAACGACGACGAGGCGATGCGACTGATGGAGGTCGTCGTCGACTCGGACGATCCCGCGATGCGAGCGGAGGCGGCTGGGGTCATCGGAGTGTGGAAGTTCGACGAGGGAGATCGCGACGACTCCACGGAGAGCATGTTGGTGCGCGGGTTCGGGATCTATCCGAGTGCCGGGCCGACACTGTGCCGGCTCTGGGCCGAGCAAGGCCGACTCATGCTCGCTCGGCTGACTCTCGAGAGCATGATCGACACCAATGTCGAGGCGGCTGTACCGCTCGGAAACCTGCTCCTCGATCACTTCGCCGACGTGGACGGTGCTCGAGCGGCGTATACGAGTGGCCAAGAACGAGGAGACACCCACGCTGCCGACAACCTGCAGCACCTGGAGCAGGCCCGCAGCGCCGCGCACACCGCTCCAGCGGACTCCTCGGAAGCCTGAGGAGAGCGGGACGCGACCGGACGACGGACGGGAGGAGCGGCACCCGCTGGCACCGCGCTCCCGCCCTGGGGTCGGATCGTCCGGTACACGCTGTGACGTTCTCCCGCGACGAACGAGGTCGTGGGCCCTGCGTCCGCGGGCGCGGCCCGGTCGGGGTCGGACCGTCATCCGGAACTGTCTCGTCGTACCGTGCGCCAAGATGGCGATGGTTCACTTCACCGGCGACGCGATGACCACCGCGGTCTGCACGTCGGACGCCGAGGGGAGATCTTGATGCGCTTGAGTCGACGAGGGCGTCGTGAACGAGTACGTGCAGAGATGACGCCGTTCATTCCATCGAGCAATCTCGTTCCGCCGCTGGAATCGTGGCCTCCTGGCGGTGTCGCCGGGAGACCGCGGTCTTCTCGACATGCCAGTTCTTGGTTCGTGGCAGGACGCATCCCTGTATCCCAGCACCATCCGAACGCGTACCGACTCTGGCTTCCAGCACCGGAGATCAGAATCACCGGAGACTCCATCGACGTGGTCGTGAACGGTTCGAGTGATCATCTCTGCGGAGCCGGCGAGGGTGGCCTGATCGACGCGATCACGCGCTCGGAGGGCGTGAGCTGCAGCCTGAGCCCGGATGACTTCCATGCGGGAATGCGTTGGCATGAGGAGCGTCGGCGCGAACTCTGGGCTTCGCTGTCAGAAGACGAAGAAGATCATCAGTACTACGGTTCATGTGATGCTCGCGTTGCCGTAGACCCGCACGGGCACATCATCACAGCTCATCCGACGACGCCGAATGCGGTACCTCATGACCTATCTTGATGCTCCCGTCAATCTGCGTGAGCTTTTGCTGCGCATCGATTTCGTGACGGAGGGCTGGGGTGGGCTCGGGCTTGTCGTCACAACGCCCAGGCGTCCTCATACGACGCGATTGGCTCGAAGGAGTCTCCCACTACTCATCAACGGCGAAGATTTGAAGGCGGATTGGGCGATTCTGCTTGCAAACGCGACGGAGTATTCGATATCTCAAGATCTTCTTGATCATGATCGCGTGATTGCTCTTCTAGAGACGCTTCTCGAGGAGAAGATCTTGTCTGCTGACAAGACGGCGACGGCGTTGCTCCTCATCAATGGGTGGATTCGCGCGATGGACGCGAGAAGTCTGAACTTGATGTAGAAGTCGCGAGTGCCGACTCGGTACCAGTGTCTGCCGCTGAGAGGGAAGAGCTGTGTCCATGCACTCTTGGAGTGCCTTGGCCGCGCACGCGACGTTCCGGAGATCACGGCACCGCAGGCGTGAAGCCCATCACCACATGTAAGCCGGCGGCCGTCATCACCGACGACATCCAGCCAGTCGAGTGCGGGCCGCGCGTCCAGGAGATCGCGGTAGGCACCGGGCCTCCCGGGCAGCGCCCATCTCGAACGCGCACCGAGTTCAGGTCTGCTCGCGCCCCGACCGGTCAGGCGCGTCCGGTGCATTCCGTCGGCGCCTCTTCAGCAGGTCCGCCGAGCGCACGAGCCGCAGCGCCGTGACGAGGAGGACCCCGCCGAGCACGTTGCAGAGCAGCGTGTACCCGAACCACCCGAGCCACTGCCCGTAGGTGATCGACGCGCCCGCCTGGATCGCCCCGAACACCAGGAGCGAGTCGAGGATCGAGTGGAACAACTGCAGCCCGGACAGCAGGAAGCCCCCGAGCACAGCCGCGACGATCTTCGCCGGGTCGGAGTCGGTGCCCTGCTGCATCCGGGTCACGAGCGTGATGGTGCTGCCGCCGAGGACCGCGAGCGCCACGGTCTGCAGGCCGAACGGACTGTCGACGTAGTGGCGGGCCGACTCCTCGAGCACCGTGTGCCACTGCGGGAACGCCTGCACGACGATCCACATGAACACCCACCCGCCCGCGAGGTTCGCGAGCAACGTGCCCGCCCAGAGACGGACGAGCTGCAGCCAGGTGCCCTCGCGGGCGATGAGCGCGACGATCGGGACGAGGAAGTTCTCGGTGAACAGCTCGCTGTGCGCGAGGAAGAGCGCGACGAGTCCGACGCTGAACGCCAGGCCGGCGAGCAGGTGGTCGCCGGTGGCGTGCAGGACCGCGAGGTACCCCATCACACCGAGGCCGATCTCGAGCCCACCGGCGAACCCGGTCGCGAGGACCACCCGCAGCGTGCGCTGCAGCCGCTCCGCGCCCTCCTCGACCACCGCGTCGAAGGACTCCTCGATCTCGTCCTCGACCGGTGCGTCGCCCTCGCCCAGTTCCCGCCGTCGGTCGTCCGTCACCGCTCAGACGCTAGCCCTGGGTCGCCGGGCCGCCACCAGGGACGGGCGCGGGACGCGACCGGACGTCGGACGGGAGGCGCGGCACCCGCTGGCACCGCGCCTCCCGTCCGGCGGTCCGCACGTCACGGACGCGGTGCCGCCGGTCCCAGCAGTCGCGTCGTCCAGTCGGCGAGCGCGCCGACGGCGCGCCGCGACACGACGGCGTCGGGCACCATGCTCGTGAAGCCGTGGAACGCGCCCGGCCAGACGTGCAGCTCGGCGTCGACGCCCGCCGCCCAGAGGCGGCTCGCGTACACGACGGTCTCGTCGCGGAAGACCTCGGCGGTCCCGCAGTCGACGTACGCCGGGGGCAGGCCGGACAGGTCGGTGGCGCGCGCCGGTGCGGCGTACACCGAGACGTCGTCGGTGCCGCGGCGGGTGCCGAGCAAGGCGTCCCACCCGAAGCGCGTCATCCCGCGGTCGGCGACGCCGACGCCGTCGATCTGCCGTGTCGACACGGTGTCGTCGCGGTCGTCGAGCATGGGGGAGACGAGGACCTGCGCGAGGATCGCCGGCCCACTGCGGTCGCGGGCGAGGAGTGCGGTGCCGGCGACGAGCCCGGCGCCGGCGCTCTGTCCGGCGACGACGATGCGGTCGGGGTCGATGCCGAGCTCGGCCGCGTGCTCGGCGACCCAGACGAGGCCGGCGTAGCAGTCCTCGACCGGGGTGGGGTCCGGGTGCTCGGGCGCGAGGCGGTAGTCGATGCTCAGCAGGACGACGTCGTGGTCGAGCAGCCACCCCTCGTAGGCGTCGAGGTTGCCGAGGTGGTGGCCCATCACCATCCCGCCGCCGTGGACCGTGTAGACGGCCGGGACGGTGCCGGTCTGCCCGGTGCGCCGGACGACGGCGAGGTCGATCGGTGCCCCGAGGTGCCCGGGCACGCTGACGGTGCGGCGCTCCCACCCGCGGGCGTGCAGCCAGGCGTCGAGCGACTCCTCGGTCTGCTCGAGCCGGCGCATGTGGGGGAGTGCCTCGGGGGTCAGGGTGAACGGGCCGCGCGCCTCGAGGGCCGTCAGGAAGGGGACGAGCTCGGGGTCGAACGGCGGGCGGGCGACGGTGGTGGTTGCTGTGGTGGTGGTGGGCGTCTCAGGCACGGGTCGACTCCTGGTCGGTGGTGGGGGTGGTGTGGACGGGCGAGGTGCGCGGGTCGGTCCCGGCCCCTGGCTCGGTGTCGTCGCCCGGTCGGGTGTCGGTCCGGGTGCCGCGACCGCGGCGGCCCGCGACGATGCCGAGGGTGACGAGCACGGCGGCGAGGACGGTCACGGCGACGGCGGCGACCTGCACCGCGGACGAGAACGCGGCACCCTCGGCGGCGGACCGGTGCACCGCTGCGACGCTGCCGGTCACGAGGGCGGCGAGGACGGTGCCGCTCGCGGCGATCCCGACCGCGGTGGCGAGTTCGCTCGCGGTGTCGACGAGGGCCGCGCCGACCGAGGTGCGGTCGGCGGGCAGGCCGGTCAGCACGCTCGTGCCGGCGACCGCCCCGACGACCCGCATCCCGGCGGCGACGAGCACGAGGGCGACCACCACGAACGGGTACCCGTGGCGACCGAGCCCGGCGAAGACGGCGAGTCCGGCGACGACGGCCACCGCGCTCGTCCACGCCGCTCGATCGAGGCCGACGCGGGCGACGAACGGCCCGACCAGGCGGCCGCTCGCGAGGAGCACGACCACCTGCGGCAGGGTCCCGACGGCGGCGAGGGCGGGCGGCCACCCCCACCCGGACTGCAGCTGCAGCGTGACGAGGTACGACAGGCCGGCGGTGGCGAGCCCGGCGGCGGCCTTGTGGGCGAGGCCGCTGGCCACGAGGGGGCGCGCGACGAGCCGGAGGTCGAGCAGCGGGTACGGCGCGGTGTGCTGCCGGACGACGAAGCCCGCGGCTGCGAGCACCGTGAGCACCACGGCGGCCCACGAGCCGGCACCGGCACCGACGACGAACAGCGTCGGCGTGACGAGGACCCCGGCCACCGCCACCGCACCGGTGACCGCGCCGAGCAGGTCGACCGGGTCGCGGTGCAGGTCGCCGGCACGGTCGACGGCGATCCCGGCGCGGATGCCGACGAACGCGACGACCGCGACGGGGGCGTTCGCGACGAGGAGCACCTGCCACGGCGCCACCGCGAGCACGAACCCGCCGATGGTCGGTCCCACGGCGAGGCCGACGAGTCCCGCGGTCGAGATGACCGTGAGCGCCCGGACGCGCAGGTCCTGCCGGTCGAACAGCCGGAACGCCAGGGCCATCGACCCCGGCGTGGTCATCGCGGCGGCGACACCGGTGAGCGCGCGGACGACGATGAGCTGCTCGACCGAGGTGACGAGGACGGTCGCGACGCTCACGAGGGCGAGCAGCACCAGACCGACGAGCATGACGCGGCGGCGGCCGAACCGGTCGGCGACGGCGCCGAACAGGAGCATGAGGCCGCCGAACGCGACCGAGTAGGCGCCGGAGACCCACTGCAGGGCGGCCGTCGACGCGGTGAGGTCGCGGCCGATGGTCGGGAGCGCGACGGTGAGGACCGAGTTGTCGAGCATCTCGAACAGGAACACGGCTGAGAGTCCGGCGAGGGCGAACCAGGCGTCACGAAGACGGGGTGGAGCCGCGGTCTCGGAGGCCGGGGACGAGGTGGGGACGGACACGGGCGCACTCCTTCGACGAAGAAGTGGCGACTCCCGTGAGTCACGTACGCGGTACCGCCGGCCGGGGCCGGAGGCGTTTTTCCCTCTGCGCCAGAGGCTAGCGCACGTCCGGGCAGCGGCGCCACCGTGCGCGGCGGGTGGCGCTAGCCGGAAGGCGAACGTAGTTAGACAAACTAACCTCCGGGTCGCATGCTGGTCCGGCGCCCACCCGAGGTGCACTCCCCAGCAGTGAGGCGGGTCGTCATGGCACGGACAGCAGGTCCCTCCACCGCCGACCGCGAGACGGCTGCCGGTCGCACCGAGACGACGGTGTCCCCGTGACGCCGCACCCGTCGCTGACCGAACTCCGGACCCGCCCGAGCGAGTGGCACCGCCGGGGCATGCGCCACCCCGACGAACTCCAGGCGATGGTGCACCGACGACTCCTCGAGGACGTCCCGACCGAGCCGACCTACAGCGACTTCTTCACCGCTCCGTGAGGCGCCCGGACCGAGGTGAGTCTCGCTCGTGACTCACAGCCACTCCTCCCGGCCGCGTGCGACCATCACCCCATGACCGCCGCAGTCCCGGACGTCCGCCAGGTGGCGGCTGCGACGGGCGACGACCTCGACGCCGCCCGGGCGCTGTTCGAGGGCGCGTACGACGCGGCGGGCTTCCTGCCGGAGCGGACGGCGCGTCCGTTCGGGTACCGGTTCCGGTCGGTCGGCAACGCCACCCTGACGCTCGACGCCAAGCGGTTCGACGGTCGGATGGCCGGCGAGGTCGACGCGACGAGCCACTACTTCGTCACCTGGGTCAGCGACGGCGGCGGCGTCATGGACATCGGCCGCGACGAGGTCGTGCTCGCCCCGGGCCGCCCGGTCGTGTTCCCCAGTGCGCGGCCGTTCCGCTTCGACCTCGCCGACGTCCGGCAGAACGTCGTGCAGTTCGACCGCACCACGCTCGAGCACGTCGCGGCGGAACTGCACGGCACCGAACCCGCGCCGATCGTCTTCGACCACGCGGCCGCCCCGGTCCGGAGCGCGCTGCGCTTCTGGGACGCCGAACTCCGGGGCACGGCCCCGACGGTCCTCGGCTCCGCCCCGCTGTCGCCGCTCGCCATGGCCGAGGCCGCGCGGCGGACCGCGTTCGCGATGCTCCGGACGTTCCCGCACGTGACCCTCGCCACGCGTGCACCGGTGCCGCCCCAGGCGACGGGCCGCGTCGAGCAGGCCATCGAGTACATGCACGCCAACGTCGAGCGCCCGCTCTCGACCACGGACGTCGCCGAGTACGTGGGCCTGAGCGTCCGCGGGCTGCAGCAGGGGTTCCAGCGCCAGGTCGGCGAGACCCCGAACGGCATGCTCCGCGGCATGCGGCTCGACCGGGTGCGGTCGGTGCTGCGCTCCCGTGCGCTGGGCGAGGTCACCGTCGCCGGCGTCGCACGCGAGTGGGGCTTCGCGCACGCCGGCCGATTCTCGGCCGCCTACGCGAAGCGGTTCGGCGAGTCGCCGAGCGAGACCCTCCGCCGCCCCCGGTAGGTGGCCGCCGGTCCGGCGCCGAGACGGACGGGAGGCGCGGTGCGGGCCCGACCCGCGCCTCCCGTCCGTCCCCCGGTCGCGTCCACGCGACCCGCACCCGTCAGTGCTGGCTCGCGGATCCCGCGGTCGCGCCGAGCGCGGTGAGCAGCCGGAGCTTCTCCGCGCTCGCGCTGCCCGCCTCGGGGTAGTACGTGACGAGGACGAGCCCGTCGACCGGCAGCTTCTCGCGGAGCAGGTCGAGGCGACCGACCACGGGGTGCTCGACGACGACGCTGCCGCCGGTCATCTCCCGGACGTCGTGGCGTGCCCAGAGCTCGCGGAACCGCGCGCTCGCGATCGACAGCTCACCGACCAGGGCGGCGGCGCGTGGGTCCGAGCCGTCCTCGCCGAAGGTGTGCCGGGCCGCGGCGACGAAGGACGCGAGGGAGTCCTCCCAGTCCACCTGGAAGGCGCGCTCCTCCGGGTCGAGCACGAGTGACCGCAGCCTGTTCTGTCCGGGCGTCAGTCGTGGCGAGAACGCCGTCGCCGGGCCGTTCGCGGCGAGGACGTCGAACGTGCGGCCCTCGAGGAAGGCCGGGACGTCGAGCGCGGCGAGCAGGTGGTGCAGGCGCGGTGGCACGCGCTCGGCCGCCGGGGCTCGGGGGGTGCGGGGTCGCGGCGCGGTGAGCCCGAGGAGGTAGGCGTGTTCGACGTCGTCGAGCTGCAGGACCCGGGCGATCGCGGTGAGCACCTGGGGCGAGGGGTTGGCGTCGCGACCGCGTTCGAGGCGCAGGTAGTAGTCGGCGCTGATCCCGGCGAGGAGGGCGACCTCCTCGCGGCGGAGGCCGGGGACCCGTCGCCGCGTGCCCTCGGGCAGGCCGACCTGCTCGGGCGTCACCAGGGCGCGTCGGGCGCGCAGGTACTCGCCGAGCACGTTGACCGGTCCCGTCGTCTCCACCCCGCCGACGCTACGCGACCCCGGCGCCCGCAGCGGGGGTCCTGCCACTCCCCGGATGCGCGGGGTCCTCCCGCCCGGCTCCGCGTCGTCGCACGATCGACACCGTCGGACCGCCCGGTCCGACGGACAGCGTCGGGCCCCGCTCCCGACCAGCACGGACAGGAGACACCATGCGCACCATCGACCGCACCGCTCTCGTCGTCGGGGGCACCTCCGGCATCGGCCTCGGCCTCGCGCGACGGCTCGCCGCAGCCGGCAGCACCGTCGTCGTCGGCGGACGCGACCCCGAGCGCGACGCGGGCCGGTTCGACGGCCTCGACACCGTCCGGATCGACGTCACGGACCCGGCGTCCGTCCTCCGCGCACGCGACGAGGTGCTCGACCGCCACCCCGACCTCGACCTGCTCGTGACGATGTCCGGGGTGATGTCGCAGGAGGACCTGCTCGACCCCGGTCATGCAGTAGCAGCCGAGACGACCGTGGCGGTCAACCTGCTCGGCACCATGCGCGTGGTCGACGCGTTCCTGCCGCACCTGACCGCGCGGGGCGCTGCCGACGTCGTCACGGTGTTCTCCGGGATCGCGTTCCTGCCCTTCCCGCTGATGCCGGCGTACGGGGCGTCGAAGGCCGGCGTGCACGCGTGGACCGAGGCGCTGCGTCCCCAGCTCGCCGGGACCGGCGTGACCGTCACCGAGCTCGTTCCGCCGGCGGTCGCGACGGCCGGGCAGGAGCGGGTGAACCCGCGGGCGCTGCCGCTGGACGCGTTCCTCGACGAGGTCCTCGCGATCCTGGCCACCGAGCCGACCCCGCAGGAGGTCGTCGTCGAGGCCGCGCAGTACCTGCGGTGGGCCGAGCGGGACGGGACCTACGCGGACCTGCTCCGGGTGCGGTCCGAGCCGCTGTCCCAGCTGTCGGGGCGGTGAGCCCGGGGGGGGCGACGGGCCCTTGGGCGCTGAGCCCGGGGCGCTGGGCCCGGGTGCGCTGGGCCCGGGGCGCGCTGCCGGTGGCGTCAGCCCGCCTGCGTCCGGAGCAGTGCGGCGGCCTCGCGGACGGCCGTCGGCGCACCGGCCAGGTGCCAGTCGTGCCCGTGCGCCCGGACGATCTCGGCCGTCCCGCCGACGCCCTCGACGAGTGCCCGGCCGGGCAGCCAGTCCCACGCGGCGCAGTCGACCTGCACCCACAGGCCGATGCGTCCCGCGGCGACGTCGGCGAGGTCGCACGAGCCGGAGCCGCTCACGCGCAGGGTCGCCGCCGCGGCGAGCAGCGCGAACAGGGGAGCCGTGGCGTCGTCGCGCAGATGTGCGGCGTTGAGGAACGTCGCCACGCTCGCCCGGGCCAGCGGGAGGTCGGCGATGTCGGGCACGACCTGCCCGTCGCACTCGGTCCGGCCGTCGAGCGCGACCCAGGTCTCGTCGGGCAGGTGCCGACGGACGGCACCGGCGGTCAGCACCCCGTCCGTCTCGAGCGCGACGGCGCTGCACCACGCGGGCAGCCCGGCGACGTAGTTCCACGTGCCGTCGATCGGGTCGACGTGCCACCGGCGACCGGAGGTGCCGTCGGCGTGCGCGCCCTCCTCGCCGGTGACGCCGTCGTCCGGACGGTGCTCGGCGAGCATCCGGCGCACGAGGTCCTCGGCGGCGCGGTCGGCCGCGGTGACGAGGTCGGCGGCGGACGTCTTCTGCGTCGTCTCCGTCCCCCCGCGGCGCATGGTGGCCGCGAGGTCCGCGGCGTCGGTCACGAGGGCGGTGGCGAGGGTGCGGTCGTCCATCCGGTCACGGTAGCGGGCGTCGGACCGGGCCGGGACCAGCGCTCCGGCGGCGTGTCAGGGCGCGGTCGCCGCGATCGACCGCGCCGCGCGGTCCCGTTCCGGGGCGCTCTCCATCGGCACATCACGGCAGCACGGGCCCGGGCTGTGTCGGCGTCGGTCGCTACGGTTGTCCGGTGATCATCCGCACCGAGGGTTCCGGCCGTCCGCTCGTCGCGCTGCACGGCTTCGGGCTCGACCACCGCGTGATGCTGCCGCTCGAGCACATGGTGGGCGACGCTCCGTGGCGGCGGGTCTACGTCGACCTGCCGTGGACCGCGGCCGCCCGGCGCGCGGCAGCGGACTCCGGCTCCGCGCGGGTCCCGACCAGCACCCTCGAGGTCGCTCGGGGCGTCGTCGCCGAGCTCCGCGACGCGCTCGGCGACGAGCCGTTCGCGGTGGTCGGCAACTCGTTCGGCGGCATGGTCGCCCGGTACGTCGCGCACGAGCTCCGGGACCAGGTGCTCGGCCTCGCCACCCTCGCCGGCGTCGTCGAGGCCGTGCACGCTGCCCGGACCGTCCCGGAGCGCACCGTCCTGCGCGTCGATCCGTCCGTGCTCGACCGCGCCGGTGACGCCCGCGACGACTTCGTCGCGAACAGCGTCGTGCAGGACGCAGCCACCTTCGACGCCTTCGTCGCGGGGGTGCTGCCCGGCCTCCGGGGTGCCGACCAGGCCGTGCTCGACGCCGTCGCGGAGGACTACGCGCTCCCGGTGGAGCCCGAGGCTGCCCACCCGGAGCCGTTCACCGCGCCGACGCTGCACCTGTTCGGTCGGCAGGACGAGGTCGTCGGGTACGAGGACGGGCTCGCCCTCCGCGACCACTACCCGCGCGGGTCGTTCGTGGTCCTCGACACGGCCGGACACAACGTGCACCTGGAGCAGCCCACGGTCACCGCAGCGCTCGTGCGCGACTGGCTCGCGCGGATGGACGCGACCGCCTGACGGACGGGAGGCACGGTGCGGGCCCGCCACGCGCCTCCCGTCCGACCGTGGTCGGGTGTCGAGCCGGGCGGGACCCGGACTGCGCTCGCCCGCGGTCGGTCAGCTGCCGAGACCGGCCACCAGGTTGATGACGCTCGCGATGACCACCGTGCCGAAGAAGAACGACAGCAGCGCGTGCCGCAGCGTCGCGACGCGGATCGCACTCGACGTGATCGACGTGTCGGACACCTGGTACGTCATGCCGACGGTCACCGCGAAGTAGGCGAAGTCGGAGTAGCGCGGCGGCTCCTGCTGGTTGAAGTCGATCCCGCCGGGCGCGCCGCTGTAGTACAGCTCGGCGTAGCGCAGCGTGAACAGGGTCTGCACGAGCAGCCACGACAGGAAGACGCTCACGACGCCGAGGGCGGCCGCGGCGTCCTGCGCGCTGCCGTGCAGGTCCCGGGCGGTGCTCAGCACGACGAGGATCGCCACGACGCTCGCTGCGGAGGCACCGACGAGCAGCAGGTCCGACACGGTGCGGCGCGGGTCCTCGCGGGCGGCGTGCTGCGCGGTGCGCTCGGCGTCGTCGTCGAGGAGCGGGAACGCCGTCACGACGTAGACCGCGCACGCCGCCGCCCACCCGACCGAGGCCGACCAGCGGGGGCCGACCACGAGGGCGGTGACGACGGCCGCGACCAGGCCGACGACGACCATGAGGACGAGGCGTGTGCGGTACCGCCGGGAGCGGCCGACGTGCGGGGTCGGCATCGGGACCGGAGCCGGCGGGTTCGGGGACGGGGACACGGCTCCACCCTGGCCGCGTCCGCCGTCACGGCACCGTGCAGCGTGCGCCTGCTGCTGAGGGTGCGCCCAGGTCCGGCCCGCGCTGCACGTGGCGCGTGGGCCTGCCGTTCGCCGCTCGCCGTCTGGGGCGTGCCGCCGTGCGCCTGGGCTGGGGAGGGCATGCCGGCGCGTACGGGGGCCGTTCGGATCCCGTCAGGACGCCGGGTCGTGGCCGTCACCGCGGGTACGATCGCACGGGCCGTCCGACGGCCACGCACCGGCACCCGACCGAGGAGGACCGCGATGGCCCTGATCGACAACGGCATCTACGTGGACGGCGTCCGCACCCAGTCCCCGACCGACCTGCGACGGACGTACGACGCCCTCGACGCTGCCGGCGGCGGTGCGATGGCGTGGATCGGGCTCTTCCGGCCGACCGACGCCGAGCTGACCTCGGTGGCCGACGAGTTCGGGCTCCACCCGCTCGCGGTCGAGGACGCCAGCAAGGGGCACCAGCGCGCGAAGCTCGAACGGTACGGCGACACGCTCTTCGTCGTGCTCCGGCCCGCCTGGTACGACCACGACGCCGAGACCGTCGAGTTCGGCGAGGTGCACCTGTTCACCGGCGACGGCTTCGTCGTGACCGTCCGGCACGCCGCGCGACCGAACCTCGCCGACGTGCGGAAGCGGCTCGAGACGGACCCGGAGTGGCTCGGTCGGGGATCCGAGGCCGTGCTGTGCGCCGTGCTCGACGAGGTCGTGGACGGCTACGCCCCGGTCGTCGCCGGGCTGCAGGACGACGTCGACGAGATCGAGGACGACCTGTTCGACGGCGACGTCGACCCGGACTCCTCGAAGCGCATCTACCAGCTGCTCAGCGAGGTGATCGGGTTCCAGCGGGCGATCAGTCCGCTGCCGGGCATGGCCCGCTCGCTCCTGCTCGGGGCCGAGAAGTACGGCACCGACCCCGAGGTGCAGAACCAGCTGCGGAACGTCCTCGACCACGCCATCCGGATTACCGAGCGCGCCGACACGTTCCGCGCCCTGCTCGAGAACGCCCTGACGTTGCACGCGACCCTCGTCACGCAGGAACAGAACGACGCGATGCGCCGGATGACGAGTGCGTCGCTCGCCCAGGGCGAGGAGAGCCGTCGGCTCGCGCAGGCGTCGATGCGGCAGGGCGAGGAGGTCAAGAAGATCTCCTCGTGGGCGGCGATCCTGTTCGCGCCGACCCTGGTCGCGTCGATCTACGGCATGAACTTCGACCACATGCCCGAGCTGCACTGGACGTTCGGGTACCCGTTCGCGATCGTGCTCATGCTCGTGATGGCCGTGGTGCTCTGGGTCGTCTTCAAACGGCGCGGCTGGCTGTGACCCCGCGCCTCCCGTCCGCCGTCCGCGCCGTCAGGCGCGACCGCTGGTCGCGGCCTCCGCCACGGACGCGACCCGGTCGGCCGCGTCGGGGATGCCGAAGGACGTGAGCAGGGGGACCCAGAGGGCGCGCAGGCGGTCGACGAGGTCCTCGGTCGTCGTCGGCACCGACGAGGTGACGAGGCCGAACGTCGCCTCGAGGAGCAGCTCCTCGGCGCGGTCCGGCAGTGGTGGGGCGTCCTCGGAGCGAGCGGCGTCGAGCTGCTCGCGGATGAAGTCCACCCACACGAAGCCGCGGGGGACCTCGACGTCGGTGTGCAGGAGCTCGCGGAGCAGTCGGACGGCGCCGCCGGCACCGGGCCGCTCGCGGGTCTCGAGCGCCGTGTCGAGCAGCACCCGGGTCAGACGCTCGACCCCGGCGGGTTCGTCCGAGGCCTCGGCGACCGTGGCGGTCCAGCGGACCTGCTGCTCCTCGATCACGGCGACGGCGAGCGCGTGCTTCGAGGGGAACAGGTGGTACCCGATCGCGGACTTCGGTCGGCCCATCGCCTCGGCGATGCGGGCGAAGCTCGTCGCCTCGTAGCCGTAGCGGGCGAACTGGGCCCCGGCCGCGGCGATGATCGCGTCGCGGGAGGCGGCCATCGCTGCCTGTCGTCGGTTCACGGTGCTCCTGGTCGGTCCCGGGTCGTCGGGTCGACCCGGGACCACTCTAGGAGGCAGTGGACCGTCGGCGTCAGGCGCGGCAGAAGCTCGACCACGCGACGTGCAGGCCCTTGCGCTGCAGGGACCCGAGCCCCGGTTCGACCCGCTGCCGCTCGGTGACGACGGCGTGGGCGCAGCGCGGCTCGGACGCGACGGGCGTCACCGCCGCGAGCCGGTCGACCAGGTCGTCGTCGATCTGCGTGATCTGCGTGCGCACCGCCGTCAGGTCCGGAGCCGTCGTCGGGGCGGACGACGGGTCGTGGGTCCAGCGCGTGAACAGGCCGCGCTGCACGAGCTTGCTCGCCGCGATCTGGTCGCGGAGGACCCGCTCCACGAGGTCCGGGTCGACCCCCTCCGCGCGGGCCCGGGCGACGCCGGCGTCGATGACGGCCTGCTCCCGCGTCGGGTCGGCGATCGGCTTCCCGCTGAGCCACTTGCTCTCGGCGACGGGCTCGGCGAGCGCCAGTCGGCTGACGACGAGGTCGCCGACGGGTCGGAGCCGATCGGCGTCGGCCTGCGACGTGGTCGCCCGCGTCGAGTCCGCCGTCGCGGGCTGGCCTGTCGGATCGACGACGGTCGGCCGGGTCGCGGTCGCGGCCACGGCGGGCGCAGCCGCGGTGAGGCCCGAGCCGACCACCGCGGCCACGAGGCCCAGCAGCACGGCGGTGGTCATCGTGGCTCGTCGTCGAGCAGTCGTGGTTCCGTGGTCCATGCGTGTCCTGTCTCCTCCTGGTCGAGGAAGCGGATCGACACCTCGGTGCTCCGGCGTCGGAGCACCCGACGGAGGGGCTCCACGACGAGTTCCGACCACACCGGGTAGACCTCGACGTGGTCCACCGCGGACGGGCACGAACACGACTCGATCACGGGCACGTCCAGTCCGGGGTAGACCGTGGTGACGCGGTGCAGCACCATGCCGCCGCTCCTTCCTGTCGCCAGACGATCGTCTGACGAGAGGAAGGTACAACGCGGGTCGCGCCCGGCGCGATGAGGGTGCGCTCAGCCCTCGGCTACCGCGCTGCCGGGTCCTGCCGCGTTGGCTCGGGGGTGGCGGGCGGCGCGTGGTGCGAGGTGCTCCCGCACAAGCGGAAGCAGCTCGCGCCACGGCGAACCGTGGTGCGAGCTGCTTTCCGTTGTGCGAACCGCGCCGCGACCGCAGCGCGACCGCGACCGCGACCGCGACCGCGCGCGACCCCACTCGCGCCCCTACAGCACCGCCTTCGGCACCCGGTGCAGCGTCACGGCGCCGACGGCTGCGAACGGGTGCAGCGGGTCCGGGTCGCCCGAGCCGGTCGGGCCGCCGAGCTTCGAGTCGCCCACGGCGCTCAGCACGGCGTAGGTGTCCTCGGCGGTCCACCCGTGCTCGTCGACCAGGAATGCGAACGCGTCCTCGTAGCCGCGCCGGACGCTCTCCTGCACCGGGTCGCCGAGGCCGACGAACAGCCACTCCTCGGGTGTCTCGATCCGGGGTGCGCGGAGGGCCGGGCCGCCCTTGACCAGGTCGACCGAGACGATCGCGGTGCCCTGGGCCTCGATCGCGACGAAGGACGACTCGCCCTCGGCCATCAGCGCGTGCACGTCGCCGATGGACAGCAGCGCCCCGGGCACCCGGACGGGCAGGTACACGGTGGAGCCGGGCCGGGCCTCGGTGACGTCCATGTTCCCGCCCTCGGCGTTCGCGGGCATGATCGTCGAGTTCGTCCCCTCGGCCGGGGCGACGCCGATGCAGCCGATCATCGGCCGGACCGGGAACGCGTGCCGGTCGGTGACCCGCACGACGCCGTCCTCGATCGGGCAGCGGCGGGCGAAGACGCCCTCGGGCATGACGTGCTGGAGCGCGCCGGACCCGGGCAGCGAGACCGACCAGCCGTGCGTGGTGAGCTGGATGTCGTGGATGTGCACCGCGAGGGTGTCGCCGGGTTCAGCACCCTCGACGTGGACGGGGCCGGTCACCGGGTTGATCGGTGCCTGCAGCTGTCCGAGGTCGTGGTGCCGGTCGAGCTCGGCGTACACGGCGTCGGTCGTCTCGAAGCCGATCGTCTCGCCCGTGCCGGGACGGACCCGCAGCACGGGCTCCCGGTCGGCGGCGAAGCCCGGGACGCCCAGGGTGTTCGGCAGGAAGTGGTCGGGGGTCATGCGTGGTCCTTCCCGGTGGTGGTCGACGCGGCGTCCGTGCCGGCGCCGCCCTCGCCGAGCGTCCCCGGCTCCTCCGAGCCGACCTCGGTCGAGCGGCCCGTCGCGCGGTAGTACAGGAACACGCCCGCGCCGACGACCAGCCAGACGATGCCGCCGACCTTCGCCTCGACCGCGGCGTTGAGCAGCACGTAGCCGATGATCAGGAACCCGATCAGCGGCACGACCAGGTGCAGCAGCCAGTTGCGCGACTTCCCCTTCACGACGTGGTGCACGACCACCGACACGTGCAGGAGCATGAAGCCGAACAGCGCACCGAAGTTCACCAGGGACGAGATCGTGTCGATCTGCCCGACGAAGAACAGCACGAGGATCGCGGACAGCACCGAGACCACGATGATCGCGTTCTGCGGGACCTGTCGGCCGTTCAGCTTGTGCAGGAACGCCGGGAGCTGCCGGTCGCGGCTCATCGAGAACAGCAGGCGGCTCGTGGCGGCCTGCGCGGCCATGGCGTTCGCGATGCCCACGGCGAGGACGTTGACCGCGAAGAACGCGGTCGCCCAGCCGCTCGACGACGCCTGCTCGACGATGGTGAAGAAGGCGTTGCCGGCCTCACTGTCCGAGAATGAATCACGACCCGCGGCGAGCGCCGACGCGAGCCACGTCTGCAGGACGAACAGGAACGCGACGATGACGAGCGCGAGGATCATCGCGAGTCCGGCACCGCCCCGGCGGCCGGTGGACTCCTCGGACAGCGTCGAGATGCCGTCGAAGCCCAGGAAGCTCAGCACCGCGATCGACAGGGCGCTGGCGATGAGCGGCGCGGACACCTTCGAGGGGTCCCACACCTGGTCGGTGGAGAACGAGGCGCCGGGCACGGTCCCGCCGGTGAGGGCGACGATCGCGATGACGACGAAGATCGCCACGAACACGAGCTCGATGAGCAGGAAGACGCGGTTCGCCAGCTTGAGCGACGACACCCCGAGCAGGTTGATCACGGTGTTGATCGCGACGAACAGCAGTGCCCAGAGCCAGCGGGGCGTCCCGGGGAAGATCCCGACCATGCTCTCCGCGGCGAACACGTAGAGCAGCGTCGGGACGAGCAGGTAGTCGAGCAGGATCGCCCAGCCGGCGAAGAACCCGGCGGTGGGGTGGATGCCGCGGCCGACGTACGAGAACACGCTGCCGGCGAGGGGGATCGACTTCGCCATCTGCGCGTAGGCCAGCGCGGTGAAGATCATCGCGACGAGGCCGACCAGGTAGACGAGCGGCACCATGCCGCTCGACGCGTTGTAGACGGTGCCGAAGATCGCCCACGGGGCGATCGGCACCATGAAGACCAGCCCGTACACGAGCAGGTCGGTGGTGGACACGGAGCGCTTGAGCTCCTGCTCGTAGCCGTAGGCCT
>Ga0308161_1002541_pt1 | contig 19202 bp, 15 predicted proteins | sample PhyFR2_FD_201034 | JGI IMG/M metagenome (GOLD analysis project Ga0308161, IMG submission 201034) | Phyllosphere microbial communities from UC Gill Tract Community Farm, Albany, California, United States - DLSLF.R2 | ecosystem: Host-associated > Plants > Phyllosphere > Unclassified | place: USA...
CCATGTGCTAAGATGCGCGCCTGCGCTTGCAGCCTCTGTGGCGGAATTGGTAGACGCACTTGACTCAAAATCAAGCGCCGAAAGGCGTGCCGGTTCGATTCCGGCCGGAGGCACCACCTACTCATCCGTAGTAGTCCAGCGAAGTCCATGAAACCGCGTTTCTCCCTATGGGGGCGCGGTTTTTTTGTGCGCCGACGTTTGAGCTCGTCCATCAACAGCCATCGTTTTTGTATCCATACTTTGTTCACGGATACCGAACACCAAACGTCATGGATCTAAAATGCCCAAGCTCTGCGCCCCGCTGACGGATACCGCCATCCGTAACGCCAAGCCCCGAGACAAGACCTACACCCTGGGAGACGGCGAAGGCATGTACCTCGAGGTCATGCCAAACGGGACACGCTTCTGGCGCATGGCCTACAGGCAGGCCAACGGCAAGAAAAACCGGCTGACGTTCGGTAAGTATCCGGAGGTGTCGCTCGCGGAGGCGCGCGACAAGCGGCTGGCAGCCCGCAAACAGCTCACGCAAGGAGTCGATCCTGGCAGGACCAAGCGCGAAGAAAAACAGGCCAGGGAAAAGGCGGCGCTGAATACCTTCGAGGCGGTTGCCCGTGCATGGCTGGCCAGGACAGCAGCCGAGCGGGCCGCCAGCACGCAAGAGAAGAACACGGCCTAGCTCGAACGGAATATTTTTCCTGCTATCGGCGCCCTGCCCATCTCCACTATCAAGCCATGGGACGTATTGAGCGCGCTTCGCGTCATCGAGAAGCGAGGCGCGATCGAGTCCGCGCACAAGATCAAGCAGCTATGTGGACAGGTGTTTCGGTTCGCGGTGGCGAGTGGTCTCGCGGATCGCGATATGACGGTAGATCTGCGAGGCGCGCTGTCTGCGGTGCCGGAAGCGCACTACGCTGCGATTACTGACCCTAAGGAAGCTGCAGAACTACTGCGTGCCATCGATGCTTACAACGGCCATGCCTACGCTGTCGCCGCGCTCAAGCTGGCGCCGCGCTCAAGCTGGCGCCGCTGGTCTTCGTTCGTCCTGGGGAGCTACGCTCCGCCGAGTGGTCCGAAATCGATCTCGATGCGGCTGAATGGCGTATTCCTGGCTCGAAGATGAAGATGGGCAGGATCATATTGTGCCGCTGGCAACGCAAGCCGTCACAGTGCTACGCGAGCTCTATGCGATGACAGGGCATGGCAAGTTCGTATTCCCTAGCGTTCGCACCAGCACACGCTGTATGAGCGAGAACACGGTCAATGCGGCCCTGCGCGGCATGGGCTATGGCAAGGAGGTGATGACCGGCCACGGCTTTCGTGCGATGGCGCGCACGATCATGGATGAAGTGATGGGCGAGCGGGTTGATTTGATTGAGCACCAGCTTGCGCATGCCGTCAAGGATCCTAACGGGCGCGCGTACAACCGGACGGCGCATTTGCCCGCGCGCCGATTGATGATGCAGCGTTGGGCGGACTACCTTGATTCTATAAAACAAAGCAACGTAGGAGCCCGCGGCGACTAAGGAGGGCCAAATGTGATGATTACGGTGAGCCGCGCGTCGCAGGGTCCATTAGCCATGGAAAACCCCGCCGAGTCATGCGGAAGCGGTGTCAGCAGTAATTTTTCTATGAAAATTGAGATATTTTTTTTCAGGCTACCCGCTGCGGAGCCCATTGGGCTGTTTTGCTTGCATGAGAGAAGCAGTTGCTAATTCGAATGTAGTTTGGTTCGTCCCTAAGATCTGCTTTTAAGCGCAAGCAGAAATAGCTATTGGGCCAAGCATTAGATTATCCGATTCGTGTTTTCCAACAGAAGTTAAAAATCGTAGCAGAAAATCAGCTCAAGATAATCTATCGACATATTTTTTATTTTACTAATGCAGCCAACATAGCCAAAAACCTACTTTACTTGAGTTTTATCCCATTCTATTAGATCATATTTATTTTCATCGATAGCCTTTTTAACGAGCTCAGCTGTTTTTGGTTGAATCTTTGCTTTACCAGTGAATTCAATTAAATCAAAGACTTTAACTTTATGGACGACTTTAGATACTTTCAAGACGTGCTGAAATGCTCCATGAAAATTACCAGCGGTAACGGTCAGCACCACAGTGCAACCTTGGACTAAATTTGGATCTAACCACAGAACACCTTCAAACTCCCAAATTTGCCCCTGTCGAAATTCTGCACATTGCGCTTCAAAAAAATTTTTTCTTTTAACCTCATCAACTTCAACTTCGTGTCGGCCAACAGGAGGACTTTGATGAAAATGGTTGGCGAAAATTGGGGCTACAAAGGGATTTTTTGCTTTGGGCGCCTTCGGATAAACCGCACTCATTATTACTTTTTTATTTAGCCAGCCATTAGTGCATCGAACCTCAACATGCATATTCTCAGCTCGCACCTTACCAACATTCACAAGGCTGAAGCGAAACGGTACTTGGCCATGTACTAGCTCTAACTGCCGAGGAAGCTGATTGATAAACGCTGGCACGGTCTTCTCTGTGTACTTGTCGTATCTCTCATTAAGGCTATAGTCATAATCCCGGCCTAACCCGATATGGTTAAAATGGTCTAGTACTTGAGTTGGCCTGGGGTTGTCTTGTAAAATTTTTTCTTTCAATGCATCAGCTTCGCTTTTTTCCAGATGCTCAACACTGTAAATCACTAGTGGATCGTGTGGCAAAGAAGCTTTTACTTCAAACTCTGGCTCAGTCTTTGCATAATCAGCAACTTGCCTCTTTAGCCTGGCCAGCTCTTTCTCATGGGGGCTTTGCTCCATCTTTGCTAGCCATGATTCCGAGAGATGACGCGTTGCAAGTCCTTGCCGACGAGACAAGATTAGGGGATTAATGTCTTGGCTTAATAGAACCAGTTCTTCTTTGGCATGATTTTTTACGTGTAACGCCTCCGCGACGAGGCGCGAGTCGCCCTCGTTCGGATCTAACTCATCATACTCAGCCCATTGAATTTTTCCGCATACAGCAAGAGCGATATCGACTCTCGGGTTTGTATCTTTAATAGTTATCACGTCTAGCTTCGACGCTAATGGGGAAACGAGACGGTTAAATTCTCGCGCACGCAATCCTAGACGTCCATCACGCTTTTTTGAGTCTACTTCATGAAGTAAGGTTGGCAGAAAGAGTACAAGTATTGGTCCCGAAGGATCAATCTCATTCCACGGTAAATCTTTTAAGTCTTTACCTTCAAGTATGACGTTGGTGTCTATAAGCACTTTGGCGGCATAGTTGGTTGGGCTTGAACTATACAAACTCGACGGGTTCTCAACCACACGTTTTCCTTTGCGATTAGACAAACGCAAGCATGATAAAAGATGACTAAGAAACTGCAGTTTCGATAGCAAAACTCAAACTACTTTTCTTGTCAAGGCTAATCGGATGGCCAAAGGAGCGTACTAATGTTTGTACACCATCGACGGAGTAATCAGTCTTGAATCGTGATGTTGCGGCCAACCGAGATTCCGCTACCGAAGCTCTAGAGTCTCGGGATCGACTCGTTCCGGGTCAAAACACATCACATTTCCGTCTGTGTCATAAACTACGCCATCTTTCTGCCTGTGGAAGTCCCCGTCGTCGATTAACTGAGCCACTGCCGCGAAGTATGTCGGTATATTGCATCCGACTTGAGAAGCTATCCTCCGATGAAGTCCTGGCTTCCACGGTTGCGGCGGTAGGGCGGCTTTTATACGTGCAATCAGCTCGTCTGAGGGTGGCGAAGTCTGGAAAGGCGAAGGCTTTCCACTGTCCCCGGTAGGCAACTGCTCAAAGGTTGTCTTGTGCAAACACATCAAGTTTGCTACGCCATGAGTTCTCGCACTAGCTTCACAAGCTCCGAGAACTGCCTTCAAAGAAGTCCAAGCTCCACGCGTGTCTGCGGGAACAATTGCACACAACTGTGTCCAGACACGCTCGATCTCAGCAGGAGTGACAACACTTAGATCGAGCTTTGCTAAATCACTGGCACTAAAGTTAAATCTGCGGAAATGCTGAGATAGAAGAATGAACGCGGTAATATAGCGCCACCCCTTTAGGAACCGATCAGCGCCCTTTCCAAGCGGTCTTAAATTCTCCAGTTGATCGTCCACTCGCTTCAATACCTGAACGATCTTTGGCCACACTTCAAGCGTGACGTTTTCGTTAAACACCCTTTCGTAGGTGGTAGCCGCACGCATAAACTTTGATCGAAGCGAAGCAGCCTGATGAGGCTCTTTCAAGATCAACGCCATGTAGCCGGCCGCAGCGTAAAGAGGAGTTACCAGCTCAGCGGTTGCGTGACCTTGATTCGCATAGAAATTCTTCCGCCTCTCATAATAAAGTCCATGCCGCAGCATCGTGTCCTCGATATCACGCTGAATCTTGTCAGTAGCGTGCAACGATGCGAGCTCGACGTCGGTTTGATTGTTCGTAGCCCGTATGATCGCGTCGCGAATATTCTCGTCTTTAGTCACAATGACTTTTACGAGAACACAACGATCGTCTGATGCTTCAGTACGTGATTCGAAGTGACGAAAAATTGATTCAGTTGTTTGTAAGCCGTTTACGATTTGAACATCGCTGGCCTGAATAGACTTGCCAGTTATAGCCGCGGAGGTGGCTAATATCGTCACACCGTTGTTTAGCCACCAAAAGTCAGGGGAATCCTCTGCACTAAGGGTCGACCGGATATCTTCGTTAACACGATTCATACCCATAAAATCGCGCACGTTCGATTCGAACAGATAGCGTCGAAGCTTACCGTCGTTACTGATAAATTTATAGTAATCTGAGAGGCGGACTAGCACAACATACCGTTCCCCCTTCGCGAGCGCTTCGACGAACGGTAGCTCCAACGTATAGTTGGGCATGATCCGATGCAACTCTACCAGTTCAGTGCTGCCGATAAATTTGAATTTCGCACTACAGGAACCAAAGCTGTTCTTAACAATTGCTTCCACCTGCCGTCCACGGGCTTCGACCTCGTCTCCGATCTCGCTAGTATCTCCTCGCGAAGCGTAGAAAATCTCAACTTTAAAGTGTGACAACCGCGGCGACATTTTACGGTATGCATACTTTAAATTGTTACGCATCTTCAACAACAGCGGAGAGTATGCTCCGGTCAACTGTGTATCGTCGAGCGAAAAATCGAGTATCTCAGTCAGCGTAGCGATCAGAGCATCTAAGGTCGCTTGTTTGAATGTATCGTGATGCTTGCAAGTTACGAGAACAACCTTCAGTTCCGAGTTCGTTCTAGGCCAAGTGAAAGACTCTGGATCCTGAAGCATGTGTCCATTAACTAGAACAAAGAAGCCATCAATGCCTCCGTCCTGTCTCCCATCGATCCAGCCGTACAGTATTTCATCGGTTGAAAAATCGTCGTCCTTGGTGATCTGTTCTAGAGCTAGATACTCGAATGCTTCGTCGCGTTTTTCAGACGGTAGCTTTAAATGCACCCTGTCATCAATAATACCATCCAACAGCAAACGATCATTTTTGGCCATCTCGACCTCACGTATTTATTTCCCCATAGCATAACATCGTTACTAGCACGTGGTCAGCCGTCAGTCCGAAGTGATGCCTTTTAAATGTGCGGGAACGATTCGTGACCGATTGCGGCTCTTCTGCTGTGTATGCTTCCGACCGATAGCTACCTCTTTGTTACCCTATCAGCCTATGGCTATGTTGCTCAAACAGCAAGTAAGCGCCACCCCAGCGGCCAGAGGACCGCGTACCCGCAGTCCCGAAGGGACGAGGACCAAAAGGTTGATCTCGAAGAGATTAACCTTTTAAGACGGCAGTCTATCCTGCCCTTCGAAAACCCAACTCAAAGACCTGCTCTCAACATGTCTAATGAAGCCTAATGACGCTTGCATAAGTGTCAGCGCAATGCTGAGCTCGCTACCGAAGGCACACTGCTATCTGCATCGCAGCCACGCTAACTGAGCCGTAAAGTCTTCACCCGACAATGCGGCGACGCGCACGCGATCTGGGCAACAGCTGCAATGCTTTTTTCCACGCTCATTTTGGAGGCGTACATGGATCAGCAAACGGTCAATGTTGCGGTTGAACGCCGTGCATCGAGCAATCGTGCCGACGTCCAGTTCCTCAGACTGAAAGAGGTGCTCGCCATCTGCGGCAAGTCGCGGAGTAGCGTCTACGACGCAATAAAGAAAGGGGACTTCCCGAAACCGGTGAAGCTTAGCGGCAGGTCGTCCGCCTGGATCAAAAGCGAAGTAGAACAGTGGGCAGTCGATTGCATTCGCGCCAGCCGACAGGACTCAAAGCCTTGAGACACGGGCCATCTGCCACAAATGAACGCGGTGTACGGCATATAAAAAGGCCAAAGGTTCGTCATGACGAACTCCTAGAATTTCGTCATGACGAAATTTATGCCTCGAATCCACATGCCAGGCAACGCACCAGATTTCGTCGCGACGAAATTTTCGGTCCGATCGGCCACGACGTCAGCCATATCCCATCATGTCGAACAGAGCGAACCCGAACCGGGAGCGCGGGTCAAACCTGTGCAACGAGCTTCCGCAAACGGAACCCGGGCCTTAAAACATTGCTATCTCGACTGACACAGCGAGCGCATGACCACACCGCAAGCAATATCGTATTCCTCGAATGACCCGCTTTTCGCCGGCGGGATGTAGCCGAGCGGTTCCAGAAATCGATCGCGGTCGAACTGGGCCACCCATCCCAAAGTCGCAGTTAGACGCCGACACGCATCTTCCATGTGGCACGGCGACGAATCGATTCGACGGTGTGCTGTGGTTTTTTAGAGAAAAAGCTATTTCTTGTGGTCAAAATTGCACTGTCGGATATACTTGCCATTGAACTATTTTCCAGAACGTAAATTTCTTCATAGAAATAAAAGCTATCGGCAATGTTACAGAAATTTTGGAAATGGCTTACGGCGACCGCACGGCGCGAACTGCGGAAAGCTCATCCGGATCTCCATCCTATAGACGTCGACAAACTCGCGGAAGAACTTGGGCTGGCGCGGGAAGCTGCCAGACTTGGGCTCGCTGGACTCCCCTCCCCGGATTCGGTTTCGATCTCCGGTCCGGAGGCTGCCATTGTCCAGCGCGTCGAAAAGGCAAGGCAGGATTATGTGGACTGGGCGGTTATGCGCCTGAGCGTCCTCAACCAGAACATCGCCCGAAGGGATGTTACCCGCGATGTCCAGAACGCGCGGGAAGCAGGGCACTCTTTCGAACGGAAAGCGTCCCGGGTCCTAGACGAACACAACGCGATCCTTAACAATCTCGCGGACGACCGCAGGTCAATAAATGCCGAGCTGGCGGAATTCCGCGAGACCAACGGGCTGAAGCGTAATGCACGTTACCCTTCTAGTGGACGAGCGTTCTTCCTGTATGGAGTGCTTGCTGCGCTTGTCGTCATCGAGGGCGCACTGAATGCAATGTTTTTCTCGCAGGGGATGGATACCGGGCTTGTCGGTGGATTCCTCATGGCAGCGGCGCTCGCGAGTGCCAATGTCGCCGTAGCTTTTTTGCTCGGAAAATTTCCCATCAGGTTTCTTGGTCACGTGAAGCTTTCGTGGAAGCTGTTCGGAGCGACTGCTGCCGCGTTCGCCATCTCGTGCATGCTCCTGATGGGGCTCGGAATCGCACACTATCGTGACGCGCTCACAAACGATGCCGCAGTACCGGCACAAGCGGCGCTGGCAACACTGCTAAATGAACCCCTCCATCTCAGGGACGTTTTTTCTTGGCCCTTGTTCGCGATAAGCGTGATCTTTGCGACTCTCTCAATATTTGACGGTCTCTACAGCGATGACCTTTATCCCGGCTATGGCGCCATCGCGCGGCGTGCGGCGGAGGTCGAGGATGACTACGAGGACGAGCTGGCGTCGGTGCGGGAAGAACTCGAGGAGCTCAAAGACGAGGAACTCGCGACTCTCGAGAAAACGATGCAGCGCGTCCAATCGGGATCGACCGACTTCGGGTCACTGATCGAAGACAAGCGGTCCGCGCGCTCCCGACTGTCCACGGCACTACGTGACGCGGACCATTCCCTCGAAGCGCTGCTCAGGAAATTCCGGACCGAGAACGAACTGCATCGCGACGGTAAGGCACGCCCAGTGTACTTTGACCGGTTGCCAGCCCTGTCTCCTCTGCAACTCCCCGACTTTGACACGGCCGAGGATGAGCTGGCACTGGCGACGCAGAAGGAGCTGATCGAAAGCCTGCTTCTCGATGTCGAGCAGATCCGGGCGCAGATACAGGGCGCCTTCAACCAGAAATTCGACAGCGTACGTCCTCTGGACGACCACTTCATGGACAGGAAAGCAGCGTAATGGCCAGGCTCGGACGCCGCGCAAGGGCGAAGCGGACAAAACATATCGTGCTTGGCACCGGACTTTTCCTGTTCGTAGCCGCAGTTGCGGCGGGCGCAGCTTATTTCGCGCTCTCCAGGCCAAAACCGCTGAATGCCCTGAACATGTGTCCTGCTGCAGGACCTGCCGGGCACTACGTGGTTCTGCTTGACAAAACAGACCCTCTGACGTTTACCCAGAAGGCAGCGCTGGAGGTCTTCGTGAAGGAGCTGATCGAAAAGCGAGTACCGGAGGGCAGCCTTGTCTCAGTGTTCGCGTTGGGATCCGACTACAAACAGAATGCCGAGCCAGTTGTAGAGTTGTGTAATCCTGGAACCGGCGCCGGAAAGGACGAGACGACATCCAATCCGAGGAAACTACGCGAACGGTATGAGCAGCAGTTCGCCCAGCCCCTGAAGGCACAGATCGACAAACTCATCGCAATCGAGTCGTCAAAGACCTCGCCAATTTTCGAAATGCTGCAACTCGTTGCAATCAACGGGTTCCGGAAGAATGCCATCCAGGGCGAACACCGTCTGATCGTGATTTCCGACATGCTCCACAATACCGATGAGCTAAGCATGTTCAAACAGCAGTTCGATTTTGCGGCGTTTCATGACAGTGCATATGGGAAACGTACTCAGGTTGACCTTCAGGGGGTCAGCGTCGAACTTCACTACCTGATGAACTATCCACAGATCCAGACGAGGAGAAACGCGGGATTCTGGGAAAGCTATTTTGAACATGCCGGGGCGCGCGTCGTGGACGTACGGCCGGTGGAAGGCTGAAAATGAAACAGGTACCGTTTATCAACACCCAGAGGCTTTTCGCAGTTGTACTCGGGCTAAAGGTCTTTTCGTCGTTCCTCGGCTGGTGGTTACGCTCACCCTGGCTGCTGGGTTTTTTCGTCCCGCTCTCGCTCATGGCTGCCTATATCATTCTGGGTGGCCGCCGCAAAGCGCTCGACCTGTCCGATGAGAAGTTCGCTGACACCTGTTACTACCTCGGTTTCATCTTCACGATCACGTCAATCATTTTTTGTCTCTTTGACCTGCCCAATATCGGAACGAAGATCCAGGAAATCGCAGTGAGGTTTGGCGCAGCAATGGTGAGCACCGTGTTTGGCCTAGCGGTCCGCGTCTATCTCATAAGCTTCAGACGGGACGTCACAGACGCAATGAAGGATGCCGAAGACGCCGTGCTTGACGCCACGCAGAAATTCGCCGAGCAACTGACCATCGCAAAAGAAAGGCTGCAGCAGTTCGAGCTGGACGTCGATGCCGCCGCAAAATCGAGTGTCGAAAGAGTGAACCTGCAAGTCGAAAATCTTTCGAAAAACCACTCTGACCGTCTCACAGAATTTTTCACGGACCTCACGTCCCGCAATCAGGAAGCATTTACCTCTGCCCTGTCGGAAGTGCGAAGCGCCAGTTTCAGACTCTCCGAGTCAGTGGACAGGTACTCCGATAACATGCAGGGCAACCTGGCAAGTATCGAGGCAAAAGTAGGCGCCTTCACGGAGGCGATCGCCAACCGGCTGAAGACCACCGCCTTCCCGGATGACTACTTCGCCACGCATCTGCAGGCCCCGCTTGCTCAGCTGACGACCGCAGCAACCGTACTGGCGAACAACGTGACGGAAGTGAACGAGAACGTCGCCGAGTCCTCGACAGTTCTCTCGAAAGCATTAACAAAAATGCGGCAGAAAGCCGGAGCTGCCGAGAATTCAATGGATATAGTTTTGCAGTTGACAACCCAGCAGCAGGAGGTGCTTGAGAGCGCAAACGGTCAAGTCACTGCTCTCGCACAGGTGTCCTCAAACCTTTCTCAGATTGATGGAGCGTTAACGGCTGTGCTGGGTGGGCTAACGGCTCACACTGCAGTGAATGGCGAGCTTCGCGAAGGCCTCAAGGGAATCGTAAAGGAGAGTGCGGAGGCCAGAAAGAATCTGGAGCACTCCTTGGAAGCGCTGGTGCGAAAGCTCGAACTCAACGCTACCGCGACATCCGCGGTAGCGTCCAAGCTGGATGCAGGCGCAATGGCATCCATGGAAGCGAGTTCAGCGTTCAGCGCCGGACTGAACACGTCGTCCACCATGGCGAAAGACGCTGCAGCAGTCATCGCCGAAAAGCTCGAGGAAAGCACTCGCTCCGCGGCTGCGCTTGCCGGCGGGCTGACAGCAGCAACCGCTGTTACGACTGAGGTCATGGCCAGACTAGACAAGCTGGTAGGTACCGAGGAAAAGGTGCTGGAAGTCCAAGGCGAGCTTAACGAGCAGGCGCTTCTGGCGACTGGCCGGGTTGGCCAGGTGATAGAAGAGCTTCAGGAGGTCATCCGTAAATTCTCGATCATTGACGAGTCAATTAGCGCCCAGCGTGCGGACCTCGGACGTGCAATCGATAAAATCGATGCCTTCGCCCTGCTGCCAGCGAGTGCGGCGATACTGCCGGATACCTCTTTAGCGAAGACAGAGAGTCGGGAAATGATGCCGTTGTCCATGCCACGGCCTGATGCGCCGGCTGAATCATCAGAGCGGTCTGACGCAATCCCGGTCACATCGGGTGTAGCCGACCAGATTACAGGCGGTTAGGTAACAACGTGGCTACGCGTAATGACCAGGTCTTCCAACTCTCACTCACCGAGATCGCTTTCACGGTGGCGTTCATCCTGCTGCTCCTGCTCGGGTATGTTGTTTTCAAGGAGCAGTCAGATCGATTGGCTGCGGAAGAGAGGCTCTCTGATATCCAGTCGGCTGCACGCGCATCGGAATCGTTAAACACCGCCAAAGCGGACCTGGCGGCGGAGCTCAAACGGGCGGGTGTGAGCGACCCAGATGCGGTAATCACGAAGCTTGTAGCCAACGAGAGCGTTGCTGCGGAGCGGGACCGCCTGAAAAAGCGGGTCGAGGATCTCGACGAACGTCTTACCGCTCTGAGCGAGCTGCAGGCAAAAGTCCATGACGCGGCGCAGGCCGAGCAGCCAGAGATAATAAAACAGGAGGCGGTGCGCGCGCTCTCGTTTACGGCGAAAGCGGAACGATTGCTCAGGGATGCCAAGCCCGTATTATCGTCACCAGCCAAAACGAAGAACATGCAACCTCCTCCAACCAAAGCAAGCCAGGATGAGCTCCTTGATCAAATGAAGAACGAACTTGGTTTGGCTCAGGATCTAAGAAAGGCGCTGAAGCGTCAACTCAAGCCCAACCTACATCCCGGCGAGGAGGCGGAGGCGATGAAAAGCGCTATTTCAGCTGCGGAAAGATATGCGGAGCTCGGCCAGGGCGGGCGTGGCGTGGACTCCATCCAGAAGGAGAACTCGGACCTCCGCGGTCAGGTGGCTTTCCTCAAGAACCGTCTGGACGCTCGTGGCGGGCGCGACTATCCTCCCTGCTGGGCGGACGAAACTGGAAAAGTCGAGTTTTTGTTTTCGATCGAACTCGGATCAGGTTCGATTACCGTAAGCCCGGCTTGGCCACGCCGGCGCGACAGCGTCGCAAACGAAATTCCCGGTGTGACTGCGGCCGTAAGCGCTCCCGTTTCCTATCAACAATTTGCAGGTGTTGTACAACCGATCCTCGACTGGAGCAAGAAACAGGATCCAGAGTGTCGGCACTATGTACAGCTGAAGAGTTCCATATCTGACGCTGTTCAGTCGGACCGGGCACGCCTCATGGTCGAGAACTTCTTTTACAAAGTTGAAGCCAGACGATGACAACGCCTTAGTCTCAAAGCGACGTGCATGGGTCTGAGGAGTTTTCCATCTACAACTTCCTGGCGACGCCGCGCCTGACATGGCCAACTTGCCACACCGGTCAGCCGAGCCAGCGGCATGACGAGTGGTCTGGTCAATACCTTAATTGAACTTTGATGTGCGTCGAGGGCCAAACTAGTCAGCGAGATTTCACCTTCGAAAACCGAATCCATACCTGACCGGTTTTGTATCCATGCGTGTATCCATGCCACAGACGAGCCAACCACGGAAACCCAGCAGCGATGCAGGACTTGCTAAGCTCATCGATTCCGGCCGGAGGCACCACTCGCAAGCACCGCAATCTTCCTCAGCGCTCCTGCGCGTCCTGCTCCACAAACGCAATACACACCCCACACGGATCGACGATCGAAAACTCGCGCGTCCCCCAAGGCCGCAGCCCGAGCGTGCCGTTTGGATGCACGCAGCCGGCATCGCCGCAGCGCGCGTACAAGGCATCGATGCCGTTGACCCCGATCCGCAGGCTGGTCCAGTCGGCCAGGTGCTTGTCCTGGCTGGCGAACAGGTGCAGGCGGGCGTCGCCGCTGCCGACGATCGCGAACTGGGCCGGCTCGGCGTCGCGGTAGAACAATTCGAAGCCCAGCGCACGCTGGTAGAAAGCGATGCCCTCCTCGACGTCGCGCGCGGGAATCAGTGGGGAAACGCCCAGAAACCGGATGGAACTTGCCATGGGATCCTCAAGGAAACGCCGGACGCAGGCCGGCAGTCCCTCAAGATAATCCTGTGTTAACAGATAGTCAACACATCTAGGCTGGCTGCTCCTGATACGGCCGCCCGTCCACCGGCACATCGATCACGAACACCGTCCCGGATGCCGCATCGCTGAACACCACCGCGCTGCCGCCATGGCTCTGCGCCACCGTGCGCACATAAGGCAGGCCCAGGCCCCAGCTGCCGGTCGGCGATGCATCGGCGTCCTTCGACCTGACAAACTGCTGGAAGATGGCCTCGAACTCGCCTGGCGGGATCGCCTTGCCCTGGTTGCGCACCGAGATCACGGCGCGTTCGTTGTTCACCGCCAGCTGTATCTCGATCGGCGTGCCGGGGTCGCCATATTTCTGGGCGTTGTTGAGCAGGTTTTCCAGCGCGCGCTCGAGCGCCGGCTGATTCCACCAGCCACTGACGGCGACGCCGTCGACCCGCACATCGGCCCCCTGGTAATCGCGGGCGCGCTGGGCGACCGACTCGATCAGCGCCAGCATGTCGAACCGATGCATTGCCAGCTTCAGGCGATCGCCGGACTGGATCGCCAGCGCGTCCAGCATCTCCTTCAGCATGGCCGTCATGCGCTCGCTGTTCTTGACGATGCGGCCGGCCCAATCGGCGATGGCCGGCGGCGGGTCCAGGCGCAGGATCAGCTGCGCGCCCATCGCGATATTTGAGACCGGCTGGCGCAGATCGTGCGCGAGCGCCCCGGCGAAGCGTTCGCGCATCGCGTTGGCGGCAACGATGAAGGCGCGCACGCTTTCGCGCACGGCCATGTCGATGGTCAGGTGCAGGGCGCGCCGCTCGGGACCGGTCAAGGGCACTGCGTGCGCGTCCAGCATGTCGAACAGCACGCTGCGGAAGACCTGGAACTCGGCCACGATCGCCTCGGCATCGTAATCGGTCAGCGCGGCCCGCTCGACCCCGTGCTCGGCGCCGATGGTCGAGACGTCGATGCCGTCGCGCGCAAAATAGTGCGGCGTCAGGAGCGCGCACATGCGTTCGTACAGCACCGGCATGGTGTCGATCAGCACCGGTTCGCTCAGCTTTTCGGTGCGCGGCACCCTGTCGCGGACCTGTTCTTCCCATACACGCACAACGTCGTCACGCAGGGACAGCATGTTGAGGGAAGCGAGCGAGAACCGGTCGGTCGGGATGAGGGAAGCCGTCACGAGTCTTGGGAAACTGGTTGCAGGCTTTTCATCATACATAAACGACCCGCGCTGGGTCGCACGCGGCAACTCAGCGATTCTGCGTGGTGTCCCAGTCGTCGTAGCGGTGCACGATGCGCGCCATCGTGCCGTCGCGCGCCATCGATTCGAGTGCGCTGCCCATGCGCGCCGTCAGGTCGTCGGGCACGGCGCGGTTGCAGGCAAGGTAGACGCGGATGCGGTTGAAGACCAGCACCGGCACGATCTTGTCCGCATACCCCATGCGCGACAGCGTGGCGCTGCCGGGGCGGATGCTGGCGGCCCAGAGGTCGATGCGGTTGGCCATCAGCTTGCGCGGGTTGATCAGGTCGTTCGGCGCCGGATCGACGTCGAAGCCGCGTGCGCGCAGATAGAGGTCGCGCGCATCGCCGTTGTAGGTGCCGATGCGGTAGCGGCGCGCGTCTTCGAGGCTCTCCAGCTTGAGCTTGCGGTCGGCGCGGCCCATCAGGACCCAGTCGGCCTCGCCGATCGGACCGACCCATTTGAACAGGGCTTCGCGTTCGGGCGTGCGGGTGGTGGAGAACACGCAGGTGTCGTGGCGTTCGAGCGCCAGGGTATAGGCGCGCTTCCACGGCAGCAGCTCGATGGTGTGGTCGATGTGGGCGCGGCCCATGATCTCGCGCACGGTGTCGGCGCCGATGCCGATCACGCGCTTCCCTTCCAGCATGCTGTGCGGCGCCGCGGCCTCGGTGGTGAGGTACAGACGCGGTTCCGGCCGGGCCTGCGCTAAGGCGCAGCCGAGGACAAGCATGGCAGCAACAATGAAGTTTTTCGTTCGCATGGCGCACCCATTGCCAGTGCTGCCGGCCGGCAGCTGACCTATGTGTCGAGCATACCAGCAAGATATAACGGGCGGCAATCCATGACAACTCGACAAGTTTCGTCAATTTGGTGGCGCTGACGCGACAGGGAATTGTATTTGTCCCATCCTATCTACTTGTACAGCAACATTTTCCTGCGAGAAAGTGACATACTTGCGTGCCAAACCCCGCCACTCGTCGTCACTTTCATCAATTTATGCTGTTCTCATTATTTAACGTGCCTCAGGACCCGTCCCTGCTGAGCTATGGGATGTACACGCCCGGGCTGGTGATCCTGTCGGTGCTGGTGGCGATCTTCGCGTCCTGGATGGCGCTGCTGATCGCCGGCCAGGCCGCGGTCAACCGCAGCCAGCGCTGGATCGTGCTGGGTAGCGGCAGCCTGGCGCTGGGCACCGGCGTGTGGGCGATGCACTTCATCGGCATGCTGGCCTTCGACCTGTGCACCGACGTCGACTACGATCCGGTCGCGACCCTGATCTCGGGTGTGCCGAGCATCGGCGCCTCCTTCGTCGCGCTGTGGCTGATCGCGCGCGAGCGCCTGGGCGGCTGGGGTTTGCTGGCGGGCGGCGTGGTGGTGGGCGCTGGCATCGGCGTGATGCATTACGCGGGCATGGCGGGCATGCAGATGGGGCTCGAACTGCACTACGACCTGCGCATGTTCCTGCTGTCGATCGTGGTCGCGGTGGTGCTGGCGACGCTGGCGCTGTGGGTGCGCTTCGGCCTGTCCAGCCTGTCGCACCGCCTGAGCGAAGGCCGCCGCATCTTCCTGGCCGCCATCGTGATGGGCTTCGCCATCGCCGGTATGCACTATACCGGCATGGAAGCGGCGCGCTTCGTCGGCCGCGCCGTGCAGACCTCGCACAAGGCGGCTTCCGACACCTTCCTGGCGCTGGCGATCACCCTGATCACGGTCGCCTTCACCATCTTCGTGCTGGGCGCCAACGGCCTGCTGCGCTACCGCCAGCTGTTCCGCGAACTGTCGCGCAGCGAAGCGTGGATGCGCGCCCTGCTGACCACCACCGTGGACGGCGTGGTCACCGTCGATGCCCGCGGCACCATCCTCGAATTCAATGCCTCGGCCGAGCGCATCTACGGCTGGAAGCGCGACGAGATCGTCGGCCAGCACATCCGCGTCCTGATCGGCAACGAGGAAGGCTCGGCGCAGGCCGGCCTGCTGCGCGCGCTGGAAACCGGCGAGATCACGGCCGCCGCCCAGAGCGCGGACGTGACCGGCCGCCGCAAGGACGGCAGCATCGTGCCGATCCGCCGCGCGGTCGGCCACGCGCGCATGGACAACAAGGACCTGTTCGTCTGCTTCATCACCGACATCAGCGAGCGCCGCGCGATGGAACAGGCGCTGCGCGCCAGCGAGCAGCAGTTCCGCTCCCTGATCGGCAACATCCCCGGCATCTCCTACCGCAGCCTTCTTGAAGGCGACCGGCCGCTGATCTTCATCAGCGACGCGGTCGAACGCATCACCGGCTACCCCAGCTGCGACTTCATCGCCCAGCGCGATGGCATCAAGGCGCGCCGCAGCTTCGATGCCCTGATCCATGCCGCCGACCGCGTGCGCGTGATGGAAGCGATCGCCACGGCGCTACGCGAAGACCGGCCCTACCTGGTCGAGTACCGCCTGCTGAACGCCGACGGCAGCGTGCGCTGGCTATGGGAAAACGGCACCGGCGTGCGCAATGAGGCCGGCGAGCTGTTCTGGCTGGACGGCGTGGTCCTCGACATCACCGAACGCCGCGAGATGGAAGACGCGCTGCGCGAAGCGAAGGAAACCGCCGAGCAGGCCGCCGCCGCGCGCGCCAGCTTCGTGGCCAACATGAGCCACGAGATCCGTACCCCAATGAACGCCATCCTCGGGTTCACCGACGTGCTGCTCGACGGCGAACTGGCGGCCGACCAGCGGCGCCACCTGGACACCATCCGTAGTTCCGGCCGCGCGCTGCTGCGCCTGCTCAACGAGATCCTCGACACCGCCAAGCTGGAAAAAGGCGCGGTCGAACTCGAACAGAACGACTACAACCTGCTGTCGCTGATCGACGAGCTGTCGTCGACGCTGGCGGCGAATGCGCGCGCCAAGGGTCTGCAGGTCGACATCCACTACGACCCGGCGCTGCCGACCTGCCTGCGCGGCGACGAGCTGCGCGTGCGTCAGGTGCTGACCAACCTGCTCGACAACGCGATCAAGTTCACCGAAAAGGGCAGCGTCACCCTGCGCGCCGAGCTGCAGGACGAGCAGCTGCACTTCCAGGTGAAGGACACCGGCATCGGCATCGCGCCGGAACGCCTGCAGGCGATCTTCGACCCGTTCACCCAGGCCGACGCGTCGATGACGCGCCGCTTCGGCGGCACCGGCCTGGGCACCACGATCAGCAAGCAGCTGGTCGAGCTGATGGGCGGCAGGATCTGGGCCGAGAGCGAACCGGGCCAGGGCACGACTTTTCACGTGATGCTGCCGCTGGTACTGGCGCGTTTCGCGCCGCAGCAGCCGCGCGTGCGCACCCCGGCCGCCCTGCCGCCGCTGCGCGTGCTGGTGGCCGACGACGTGCCGCAGAACCTGGAACTGCTGCAGCTGCTGCTGGCGCGCCGCGGCCACACCATGACCGCCGCCGGCGACGGCGCCCAGGTGGTCGCGCTGGCCGCACGCGAAGACTTCGACGTGATCCTGATGGACTTCCACATGCCGGAGATCGACGGCCTGAGCGCCACGCGCCTGATCCGCCAGCAGGAGCAAGCCGCCGGCCGCAAGCGCGTGCCGGTCATCGCGACCACCGCCAGCGTGCTGCCCGAACACCGCCGCGCCAGCATCGATGCCGGCATGGACGGCTTCGCCGGCAAGCCGGTCGACTGGTTCTCGCTCTCGCACGAGATCGCGCGCGTGCTGGGCCTGGGCAGTGCCCAGCCGGATCCGGAGCTGCCGGCCCAGGAGCGCATGGCCCTCAACCGCCAGGCCGGCCTGCGCCGCTGGAGCAGCAAGGAAGACGCGTGGCTGGAAGCGCTGGCGCATTTCGAAGCCCAGCATGCCGGCGTGGTCCAGGCCCTGAACATGCAGGCTTCGCACGCCGACTACCGCAGCCTGCGCATGCTGGCGCACAAGGTCCGCGGCGTGGCCGCCAACCTCGGCCTGGAACTGCTGGCCGACGCCCTCGGCAAGCTGGAAGCCCTGGTCGACGGCGACAGCGGCAAGCTGTATCCGGGTGCAGAAGAAACGCTGCAGGACACGCTGGCCCGGCTCGGCGTGCTGCTGGAAGGCGCGCTGGCCGAGATCCGCGCGGCCCAGCCGGCACCTGCCGCCAAGGCCATGCAGGCAGCGCGTCCCGGGGTCGACCTGGACCGCGCCAGGCGCGCCGGCAACGTCCTGCGCGACGCCCTGCGCCGCGGCGGCCTGGACGATGCGGCCTCGGCCGGTCTGGCGGCGGCCCTGAGCGGCCATCCGCTGGCGGCACGCGCGGCCCAGGTACACGCGGCGATCGCCGATTTTGATTTTGACTTGGCCCTGCAGCAGCTCGACGCTGTGCTGGGCGCCATTGACGACATGGCACAGGAGATGACCGAATGAATACCGTCAACCTTCCGCTGATCCTCGCGGTCGACGACGAAGCAAGCAACCTGCAACTGCTGCGCCAGATCCTGCAGGACCATTACCGCCTGCGTTTTGCCAAGGACGGCCCGCGCGCGCTCGAGCTGGTGCGCGAAGAAGCCCCCGACCTGATCCTGCTGGACGTCATGATGCCGGGCATGAGCGGCTACGAAGTCTGCGCCGCGCTCAAGGCCGATCCACGCACGGCCGAGATCCCGGTGATCTTCGTGACCGCCCTGACCGACACCGACGACGAGGTTGAAGGCTTCGAGGCCGGTGCGGTCGACTACATCACCAAGCCGGTCAGCCCGCCGATCGTGCGCGCACGTGTACGTACCCACCTGTCGCTGGTGCGCATGGAAGCGCTGCGCGAATCGCGCCTGGAAATCGTCCAGCGCCTCGGCCTGGCCGCCGAGTACAAGGACAACGAGACCGGCCTGCACGTGATCCGCATGAGCCATTTTTCGCGCATCCTCGGCCTGGCCGCCGGCTTGAACGAGCTCGACGCCGATGACCTGCTGCACGCGGCGCCGATGCACGACGTCGGCAAGATCGGCATCCCCGACCGCATCCTGCAGAAACCGGGTCCGCTCGATCCGGACGAATGGAAGATCATGCAGAGCCACGCCGCCATCGGCGCCGAGATCATCGGCGAGCACCCGAACGGCATGCTGGCGCTGGCGCGCAACATCGCCCTCACCCACCACGAGAAATGGGACGGCAGCGGCTATCCGAAGGGTTTGAAGGGCGAAGAGATTCCGCTGGAAGGCC
>Ga0308161_1002543_pt1 | contig 19198 bp, 21 predicted proteins | sample PhyFR2_FD_201034 | JGI IMG/M metagenome (GOLD analysis project Ga0308161, IMG submission 201034) | Phyllosphere microbial communities from UC Gill Tract Community Farm, Albany, California, United States - DLSLF.R2 | ecosystem: Host-associated > Plants > Phyllosphere > Unclassified | place: USA...
CGGACTGGCTGCATCACTACAATCACCACCGACCACACACTGGCCTCGGCGGCCAAACCCCATCAGATCGCGTTCACAACCTCACGGGGAACTACAGCTAGGCCTCGACGCGACCGCGCGCGAGCACCTTCGACACGTCCCGCACGACCTTCGGTGCCAGGCGGTCACCCTCCGCGAGCACGGCCCGGGCCTGGTCCGGGGTCAGCCCGGCGCCGATCTGCCCGATCGTCACGCCGTGCGCGGGGCGGTGCGTCACGACCACGGGGTCGCCGGCGCGCACGGACCCGGACCGGACCACCCGCAGGTACGCGCCGGGGCGGTTCTCCGCCGCGAACCGCTTCACCCACCCGTCCAGGCGCATCCGCCGCGCGAAGGTGCCGCACGGGGTGCGCGGGATGGTGACCTCGAGCTCGAGGGTCTCCCCGATCCGCCAGCGTTCGCCCGTGACCGCGCCGGTGACGTCGACGCCGCTCGTCCGCAGGTTCTCGCCGAACAGCCCGGGCGGGACCTCCCGGCCGAGCAGCTCGGCGAAGTACGCAGCGTCCTCGTCGGCGTAGGCGTACACGGCCTGGTCCTCGCCGCCGTGGTGCTTCCGGTCGGCCTGGACGTCGGCGTGCAGGCCGAGGGGTCGGATCCGCACGGCACCGTCGACCGGCCGTTTGTCGATCGCGGTGATCCCGATCGTGCCCGAGTCGCGGAGCAGCTGGTGGACGCGGCAGACGGCGGTGACGGAGGACACCCCTCGATCCTGGCGCACCGCCGGATCCCCGTCGAGACCGACAGCGCCCCGGACGACCACCGTCGAGCCCGACAGCGCACCGACGCAGCCGTTCCGCGCAGCCGCGTGACGACCGCCCGCCCCGGTCCGTCACACCCGTGACCGTCCGACGGACCGGCCCCCGGCCCGACGGACCGCCCGACCGACACCCCGGCGAGGAGGCCAGACCATGACCGACACCGTCCCGACCCGACAGCCGCACGCGCGCCCGCACGGCCCCCGGACCGGCACCGTGCACCACCTCGCCCAGGCCCGCGTCCGCTCCCTCGCGCCCCGCCCCGCGGGTCCGTTCCGGGTCGTCCCCACCCACCCAGTGTTCCCACACCAGTGACCAGTAGAAGGAATCCGTGCCCCACCAGTCCCTCGTCGACCTCGACGACGCCGTCCTCGCCGGTCGGTCGTCCGACGGCGACGTGCGGGCCTTCGAGGTCCTCATCCGGCGGTACACCCCGCTGCTCCGCGCCTACGCCCGACGCACGCTCGGCTCCACCGACGAGCTCGACGACGTCGTGCAGGAGACCTTCATCACCGCGTGGGGGCGTCTCGACGCGCTCGAGGACGGCGCGAAGGTCAAGTCGTGGCTCATGCGCATCCTCAGCCGGAAGTGCATCGACCGCATCCGTGCCCGCCGGGACCACGACGACGTCACCGAGCTCGAGGTCGCCGCACCCCGCGACGACGCCCCGGACCGTGTCGCCGAGGCCCGCTCGCGCGAGGAGGCGCTGGAGACGGCGCTCGCCGAACTGCCCGAGCAGCAGCGGCGGTGCTGGCTGATGAAGGAAGTGCTCGAGTACCGCTACGAGGACATCGCCGAGGAGCTCGACCTGCCGGTGTCGACCGTCCGCGGTCTGCTCTCGCGGGCCCGGAAGAACATGATCCGTCTCATGGAGGCATGGCGATGACCCCGCACGACGACGAGCTCGGCGCCGACCTGCGCCCCGACGGCACGGGTGCCGCCGACGCGTCCGCCGCCGACCCGCGCTCCGGTACCACCAGCGCCGCGGACACGCACCCCGACGACCTCCGCCTCGACGCGCTCGAGCCCGAGGACCTCGACGGCCACTCCATCGACGAGCTCGCCGACTACCTCGACGCGGGCATGCAGCCGGCCGACCCGTCGATCGACGACTCCGCCGCCTGCCAGAACGCCCTCGCCGCGATCATCCGGCTCCGGCAGTCGTCGCTCGGCTCGCTCGAGGCCGCGGCCGCCCAGGAGCCCCCCGCCGACGAGTCGTGGATCGGCGGCGTGCTGGCGAACATCTCGCTCGAGGCCCGCGCCGGCCGCGACGTCCCGCTCCGCGCGGAGTCGCCGACCGAACGCCCCGTGATGACCGAGGGTGCGATCCGCTCCCTCGTGCGCTCCGCGGGCGACGTCGTCCCCGGGGTCGTCATCGCCCGGTGCTCCTTGGACGGCGACGTCGTTCGCCTCGGTGCCCCGGTCCGCGTGACCGTGGAGCTCGCGGTCTGGGCGGGTTCGCCCATCCACGACGCCGCAGACCGGGTCCGGTCGGCCGTCGCGGCGGTGCTGGCCGAGCAGACCGACCTGGTGGTGGAGGCCGTCGACGTCCGTGTCCGCGATCTCCTGCCGGCGCTGCCCGACGACGACCACGAGCCCACCCACGACGAGGACGGAGCCTGAGCATGGACGACGAGACCGCCGCCGCGATCGAGGACGCCGTCCTCGCGGTCCCCGGCGTGGCCGACCTGTACCGCGCCCGTCCGACCGTCGGCAGTGCGCTCGCCTCGGCGCGCAACCTCGCCACGGGCACCGCGGTGTCCCGCGTCGTCCTCGACGACGACGTCCTGCGCGTCGTGATCGGCACCGACGGGTCCGCACCGGCGCCCGCCACCGCGCGCGCCGCGCACCGCGCGGCCCTCGACGTGGCGACCGCGCGCGGCGTCACGCTCAGCCGCGTGGACGTCCGCATCGCCCGCGTCGGCTGACCGCTCGGCCCCACGACACGACGTGGCGGACGGGAGGCGCGTCACCGGCCCGCCCCGCGCTCCGGTCGCCGACCACGCTGCGGACGGGAGGCGCGTCACCGGCCCGCCCCGCGCCTCCGGTCGCCGACCACCCTGCGGACGCGAGGAGTGCCGCCGGGCCCGTCCCGCGCCTCCCGTCCGTCACCGCCCCCGGACACGACGACGGCCCCGGGCCGGAGCCCGGGGCCGTCGTCGTGTGCGTCCGATCAGTAGAAGTCGTTCGCCTGCGAGTGCGCCCACGCGGCACACGGCGTGCCGTACGCGGCGCTGATGTACTGCAGGCCCCACGTGATCTGCGTCGTGGCGTTCGTCTGCCAGTCGGCCGCGACGGTGGCCATCTTCGAGCCGGGGAGCGCCTGCGGGATCCCGGTCGCGCCACCGTTCGGGTTCACCGCGCGGTAGTTCCACCCGGACTCCTTGGTCCAGAGGTTGTCGAGGCAGCGGAACTGCGCGGAGCCCCAGCCGTACTTCGACGCGGCCAGCGACGTGGCGGTGGCCTTCGCACCGGCGACGGTGTTCGCGGCGGCCTGCTGACGGGCGGCTTCGGCCTCGGCTGCCGCCTGCTCGGCGGCTGCCTGTGCGGCCGCGGCTGCCGCTGCCTGCTGGTCGGCGTCGGCCTTGTCCTGGACGGCGCTCGCGTCGGCGACCTGGGTCGTGGCGTCGACCGTCGAGGCGATGCGCGACGTGATCGCGCCGCTCGACATCGACCGGTAGTCCGACAGTGCCGCGACCTGGCGTTGCAGCGCGGCGGTGTCGGTCTTCTCGTTCGCGTCGGCGAGCACGGTCTGCGCGGTCGAGATCGTCGCTGCGGCCTGTGCCTTGTCGAGCGCGACGCCGCGGAGGGCCGGCGCGCTGCTCGCCGAGGCGGACGGGCTCGGCAGCCCGATCGCGTCGCCGATGGCGGGCTGGGTGCCGAGCGTCGCGACGCCGCCGACGATCGCGAGCGTCGCGGCACCGCCCACGACGAGCGTGGAACGGCTGCGGATCGCGCGGCGGAGGCGCCGGCTCGGGGTGTCGAGTGCCTGGCGTCGCGTGGTCGCGGGGGTCGTGCTGCTGGCGGGGATCGTGCTCGGGTCGGTGGGGGTGTTGCGTCGTGTCATCGGATCCGGTGGTCGGCCGGCTGCTCGTGCGGACCCCCGGTTCGGCGCGCGGGGTGGGGGGAGCGCGCCGGTGCCGTCACGAGGACGGCGTCGTGGGGGAGCCGCGAGCCGGGGGAGGACCGGACGGTGGTGTGGGGCCCGTCCGTCCGCCACGCAGGCGGCCTGGGGGAGCCACCCGCTCGGGCGAAGCCAGAACGATGACGCGTCAGCCTGGGCAGGTCGTCCAGGGAGGCTGGCAGAACCGTCCGTCCACCCCTCGATAACGGTTCGGTAACGGTCCGATCAGCGGTCCGAGGTGGGAGCTTCCTGGACGCGCTCGCCCTGCGCCACGCGCTCGAGGGCATCGAGGGCGCCGGCGATCGCGGCGACGTCCTCCGGGGCGAGCTCGGCGATGAGGTCGGCGACGATCCCGGTCCGGGTCGAGCGGGCCTCCTCGACGGCTGCGGCGCCCGCTGCGGTGATGCTCACCATGAAGGCGCGGCCGTCGCTCGGGTCGGCCTCGCGCTCGATGAACCCCCGCTGTTCGAGCTCGGTGAGGATCCGCGTCATGGTGGGCTTCGTGACGACCTCGATCCGCGACAGGTCGCCCGGGCGCAGGGGTCCGTGCCGCTGGATCGACGCGAGCGCGGACACCAGGCCGTAGCCGAGCGCAGCGGAGTCGGTGCGGGCACGACGGCTGATCCGGCCGACCGCGGCGGCCAGGCGCGCGGCGATCTCGGTGCGGTCCGGCTGGCGGTGGCTCATGCGGGGCTCCGGGTCGTTCGGGGTCGGGCGGTCGGACTGCTCGACCACGTCGCCGGTGATGCTACCGGTCGCCCGGAACGTGTGACCGAGCGCCCCGCTGGTGGCCCTCCGGACGGGACGCGCCCACCCCGACGGGTCGGGGCGGGCGCGTTCCTGTTCGGGTGTTCAGGGATGTTCAGCGTTTCTCGCCCGGGAGCAGGTGGATCGCCTCGGTCGCGAGCTCCGCGGCGATGTTGTCGCCCGCCTCGGTCGCGGCCCGGAGGCGGCGGAAGTCCTCGGTCATGGCGTCCCAGTCGACCAGTTCGTCGAGGTTCGGCAGGCGCAGCCGGAAGGCCAGGCCGTCCATCGTGTCGCGGCACACGCGCTGCAGGTTCTCGTTGCCGCAGGCGTCGACGTACAGCGTGAAGACGTCGAGGGCGTCGCGGTTGACCGCCACGACGTCGTGCGCCTCGAGCTCGGTGATCGTGCGGTCGAGCTTCGCCGTGATCCTGCGGCGCTGGGCGGCGGTCAGACGTGGCACGGCGAGCCGGACCACCCCGCCGAACAGCACGCCGAGGGTCTGCATCGCCTCGACGACCTCCTCCGGCTTGGGTGTCGTGACGCGGGTGTACCGGTTCGGTGCCATCTCGATGAGGCCGGCACGGGCGAGCTGGCTGAGCGCCTCGCGGATCGGGGTGCGGGAGACGCCGAGCCAGGCGATGAGCTCCTCGTCGTTGAGGCGCTCGCCCGGCTCGAGCGTGCCGTCCATGATCGCGGCGTGGATCTTCAGACGGACGGTGTCGCGCAGGAGCTGGTGCTCGGTGGGGGTGCTGCTGGGGACCGGCATGCGGTGTCCTCGGTTCTCGGGAGCGGTCGGGCTGCACCCCGCGACCGCGCGCGGTGTGCAGGGACACCGTACCTGATGTACCACCGGCGGACGGCTGCCCGCAGGGGGTCAGTCAGAGGGGTCGAGCAGGCGGAGCGTGACCGGGTCCTCGGAGCCGCGGTACCAGCGGTCGAGCACGGCGCGGAACGGTGCCGGGTCGTCGGCGGCCCGGGCGAACAGGGTCATCGAGGACCGGGCCTTCATCGCGTCGACGCCGCCGAACAGGTCGTCGGCGCTGCGTGCGGGCGCAGCGGCGGCCACCGCGGCGGCCTCGCGCAGCCGCGGACCGAGCACCGGGTGGGCGAGGTACGCACGCGCCTCGCGCAGGTCCCGGACCGCGTAGTGCTGGGCGGTGGCGCTCCGTCCGAGGCCGGCGAGCTGCGGGAACACGAACCACATCCAGTGCGAGCGCTTCCGGCCCGCGCGCAGCTCCTGCAGGGCCTGGTCGTGCACGCCCTCCTGCGCGCGGACGAACCGGTCGAGCGATCGGTCGGTCGCGTGCTCGGACGTGCGGTCCGGCGTACCGTCGTCGGCGCTCACCGGACCACGTCCCCCCACGCGTACCGGACGGTGGTCGCGTCCACGACGAGCAGCGAGTCCGGGTCCCGGTCGAACAGGCCCGGCAGGCCGACGGCTGCGGGGAGGTCGCCCTCGAGCCGCTCCAGGACGGCCGAGCGGACGGTCAGGGGTGCGTGCTGCCGCTGCCAGAACAGCGTCCTCGACAGCAGCCGGGCGTGGATGCCGGCACGGTCGGTGAGCTCGACGGCCAGCGGGTCCTCGACGACCGCACCGGCCACGACGCGCACGGTGGCGTCGTGGCGGGGGCGGGGCGCGCCTCCCGACCGTCCGGTCGTGGCCCGCAGCCCGGACCAGGCGGGTCGGGCCCCGGAGCCGGCGTCTCCGGACGCACCCGGAGCGGCCAGCCGTGGTCCGAGCGTCCGGGCCGCCCACCGCAGCGGGTGCGCGGCGCGGGCCGGGTGGCGGACGGACCGGTGCTCGACGGTGTCCCCGCGACGTCGGGCGCGCGTGTGCGCGAACGTGTACGGCACGCCGAGCAGCGCGTGCGCGGCGACGATCGCCGGGACGTTCGACGTGTCGACGGTCCGGTGGACCACCCCGCGCCGGCCGCGGTCGTCCACCGTGAGCACCTCGATCGTGACCTCCGTCATCGACCCGAGTCGACGCGAGGGCGGGAACGGCGGGACGCTCGTCTCCCGGAACACGTACGCCGACAGGCCGACCCAGGCGCTGCCGTCGACCACGTCGGGACGCGTCCCCGGCGGCAGCAGCCGGGCGAGCTGTGCGGGCTCGCGGCGCCAGTGCGCGAAGACGACGTCCTCCCAGGCGTGCACCGTCACCGGACGGTGGCGCAGCGGTGCGGACGCCCGAGTGTCGGTCACCGCTTCGAGGCGTGCCGGCCGACGCGGGCGGCCCACGCGACGAGCGGGGCCTGGAGCGGGAGGCGGAGCACCGACACGAGCCGCGATGCGCGCGTCGACCGCGGGCTGTCGAGCAGGTCGCGCGCCATCGTCACGTTCGCCGGGAAGACCGCGAGGAACAGGGCCGCGGCCGCCCAGCCCGAGGCTCGGCGGGTCGCCGGGACCGCGAGACCCACCGCCACGACGAGCTCGGCCAGGCCCGAGGCGAGCGTGGTCGTCCGGGGCGGGAGGCCGTCCGGGACGATCCGGTCGTAGGTGCGGGGGCGCAGGAAGTGGGTCACGCCGGCACCGCCGAGCAGGACCGCGAGGGCCGCCGCGGTGCGGTCCGCGCGTCGGGTTCGTTCACGTCGTCGCATGGGTCCATCGTGCCCGCACCGGCGCGGCGCGGTCCAGGTTCGCGGCACGTCGCGCGGTCGGTCGGTCGGGCTCGGCCGGTCAGGCCAGCGCGGTCGCCACCAGGTCCAGCACGGCCGCCGCGACCTCGGCCTTGCTGCCCGCGGTCTCCTGCACGACGGCGCCGCCGGGGACGAGCACCTCGATCGCGTTCTCCTCCCGCTCGAAGCCCGCCGACCAGCTGACGTGGTTCACGACGAGCAGGTCGGCCGGCTTCCGCGCGATCTTCGCCCGGCCGAGTTCGATCCGGGCGTCGCGGTCCGGCTCGGTCTCGGCGGCGAAGCCCACGATCACCTGGCCGGTCCGGCGGGCCGCGACGAGCTCGGCGAGCACGTCGGGGTTCCGGACGAGCTCGAGGGTCATGGTGTCGCCCTGCTCGTCCTTCTTGAGTTTCTCGGTGCGCACCTCGGTCGGCCGGTAGTCGGCGACCGCGGCGGTCATCACGACGACGTCGGCGTCGGCCGCCGCTGCGTGCACGGCCTCGGCGAGCTCGACGGCGGAGCCCACCGGCACGACGGTCGCGTCGAGTCCCGCGGTCAGCGAGGCGTCGACGTTCGCGGCGACCACGGTCACGGTCGCGCCGCGTCGGGCGGCGTCCACCGCGATCGCCAGGCCCTGCCGGCCGCTCGAGCGGTTGCCCACGAAGCGCACGGGGTCGACGGGCTCGCGCGTGCCGCCCGCGCTCACGACGACCCGGACGCCCGCGAGGTCGCCCTGCTCGCCGCGGGCGGTGGTGCCGGTGGGTGGTGCGGTGGCCGCCCGGGTCGCGGTGCCCGCGGTGGTCCGCTGGTCGGCCGGGAGGCCCGTCCCGCCTCCGTCGGTCCCGCCCGCGGTGGTCCGCTGGCCGCCCGGGAGGCTCGTCCCGCGTCCGTCGGTCCCGCCCACGTCCGCCGCGTGGCCGGTCGGGGCACGGTCGAGCACCGCGAGCGCCGCCGCGACGATGTCCTCGGGCTCGGACATGCGGCCGATCCCCGCGTCGTCCCCGGTGAGCGCGCCGACGACCGGGCCGACGACGCGCACGCCCCGCTCGCGGAGCGTCCGCAGGTTCGCCCGGGTGGCGGGGTGCTCCCACATCTGCGGGTGCATCGCCGGCGCCACGACGACCGGGGCCTCGGTCGCGAGCAGCGTCGTGCCGAGCAGGTCGCCCGCGAGGCCCGCCGCCATCCGGGCGAGGGCGTCGGCGGTCGCGGGGGCGACCACCACGAGGTCGGCACGGCGACCGAGCGCCACGTGCCGGACCTCGGCCACGTCGTCCCAGACGCTCGTCGTGACCGGGTTCCGGCTCAGGGCCTCGAGTGTCGGCAGCCCGACGAAGCGCAGTGCGCCCTCGGTCGGGACGACGTGCACGTCGTGCCCGCGCTTCACGAGGTCACGGACGACCCCGACGGCCTTGTAGGCGGCGATCCCGCCCGTGATCCCCACCACGACGGACAGACGGCGAGCAGCTGCGGCTTCCACGTCGGTCACGCTACCCGGCCGCCCGTGCGAGGATCGGACCCATGTGCACCGTCGTCGTCCGCGTCGACCCCGCGGCCGAGTGGCCCGTCACCGTGCTCGCCCTGCGCGACGAGTCACCCGAGCGTCCGTGGGACCCGCCGGCCGCGTGGTGGCCCGACCGCGACCCGTCCGTCCGCGGCGTGCGGGACCGCTCCGCCGGTGGGGCGTGGCTCGCCGCGTCGGACCGGGCAGGACTCGCGGTCGTCCTGAACCGCGCCGAGCCCGTGCCGAGCGCGGACGGGACCTGGACCACCCGCGGGGTCGTGCCGCTCGACGCCGTCGACGGGGTCCTCCCCGGTGCGGACGGCGTGCTGCCCACGACCCGCGCGTTCAACCTCGTGCGTGCCACGGCCGACGGCGTCGAGGTCGTCACCTGGGACGGCACGACCGTGACCACGACCGACCTCGGACCCGGCGTGCACATGGTCACGCACGGCGCCGCCGACGACCCCGCGGCTCCGCGCATCGGGCGTTGGCTCGGCCCCTTCCGCGAGGCCGCTGCCCCGGACGGCCCGCCGGTCATCGGCCCGTTCGACGAGCTCCGCGCCGCCGACGCCGGAGCCGACGCCGGTGACGGGTGGAGCGGCTGGTTCGGGCTGCTCGCCGAGTCCGCGGCGCTGCCCTCCGACGACCCGGACGCGATCCTCCGCGACGCCGTGGAGCCCGACGGGCACGTCGCGACCCTGTCGATCGTCGCCGCGGCGGTCGGACGGGACCGGACGGTGCTGCAGCACGCGCGGCTCGAGCGCCCCGGCCGGCTCGACGGATCGGTCGAACTGCACCACGCCTGACCCGGGGTGGTGTCCCGGGCCCGACCCGGACGCCGCTGCCTGTGCGGACCGGCAGCCGCCGAGCCGTCCCGGGGTGCCCGCCACGGCGTACCTTCACGCCTCGTGACCCCCACCACACCCCGCCGATCCGGCGACCCCGCCCCGCGTCCCCGGACACGCCCCCGACGTCGGCTGCTCGCCGTCGGGGCCGTGGCCCTCGCGGTGACCGGGCTGCTCGTCGGCTGCGCCGAGGACCGCTCCGTCGCCGCGTCGTCCACCCACTCGTCCGCCGTGCTCCGGCCGTGGGACGAGGCCCGCGGCGAGCGCATCGTCGTGATCGGCGACTCGATCAGCGGCGGCCACGGGTTGAGCGCCGAGCAGGCCTGGCCGGCCGCCCTCGCCCGCAAGGAGCACTGGCAGCTGACGAACTTCTCGTGCGACGGCGCCGGCGTGGTCACGGAGGGGGACGAGGACCAGTGCGCGAGCGCATACCAGACGCTCGTCCGCCGGGCCGCCGACCTGCGCCCCGAGGTCGTGTTCGTCCAGGCGAGCTCGAACGACCTCGGGGTCGACGACGCCGTGGTCACGAGCCGTACCGACCAGCTCGTCGCCGAGGTGCACCGTCTGCTGCCGGACGCCCGGGTCGTCGGGCTCAGCGCGATCTGGAACGAGCAGGAGCCGCCCGCGCAGCTCGCGGTCATCTCGCACGCGATGCACCGCGCGGTGCGCCGGGACGGTGGCACGTACGTCGACATCGGCGAGCCGCTCCGCGGGCACCCGGCGTGGATGCAGTCCGACGACGTGCACCCCACGGTGCGCGGCCAGCAGGCGATCCAAGAGTCCGTCGAGGCCGCGTTCAAGCGGGACCACCTGCGGTTCTGAGCCCGCGCGACCACACGCGTCCCCGAGCCGGCGGGGCGGGCCTGCACCGCGCCTCCCGGCCGCGCAGTGCGTCGTCAGGCCGGTGCGCGAGTGCCGGTGAGGTCCTCCGCGACCGCCCAGAGGGAGCGCGCGAGGTCGGCGCTGCGCGCGCTCCGCGGGATCGACGCGGTCGTCGTCGTGCCGGTGAGGCCCGCCGGACCCGAGGGGCCGTAGTAGGCGCCGCCGACCGCTGCGGGGCCGACCGCCGCGTACAGCAGCGGCTCCGTGCCCTGCTCGACGGCCTGCGTGAAGGGGAGCGCGCGGTCGCTCGACCGGGCCGGCCGGGACCGGCCGAGGGAGCGCCCCGCGGTCTGCAGGTTGGTGCGGGTGAAGCCGGGGTGCGCGGCCGTGCTCGTCAGTGCCCAGCCGCGTTCGACCGTCAGTCGGTGCAGGTGCAGGGTGAGGAGCAGGTCGGCGAGCTTCGACTGGGCGTACGCACGCCACGGGTTGTAGCCGTGCTCCCACTGCAGGTCGGTGAAGCGGATGCGGCCACCCACGGCGGCGAGGCTCGACATCGTCACGACCCGGGGGAGTGCCGCGCCCGGGTGCGGCCGCGCGTTCCACGCACTGTCGAGCAGCGCGGGCAGCAGCAGGTTGGTCAGGGCGAACGGGCCGAGGAAGTTCGTGCCGAACTGCAGCTCGAACCCGTCCGCGGTGGTGAAGCGCTCGGGCGGCGCCATCACCCCGGCGTTGTTGACGAGCACGTCCGGCCGGCGGTCGTCGGCGAGCAGCCCCTCGGCGAAGGCGTGCACGCTCGCGAGGTCGGCGAGGTCGAGTCGGCGGACCTCGAGGTCGGCGGACGGGTGCTCACGGCGGATCTCGGCGGCGGCGTCCTCGCCCTTGGACGGGGTGCGCACGCCCATCACGACGCTCGCGCCGGCGGCGGCGAGGCGCTTCGCGGCCTCCTTGCCGGTGCCGCTGTTCGCGCCGGTCACGACGATGCGGCGGCCGGTCTGGTCGGGGATCTTCGGCATGCGCGTGACCGTACCCGGGAGGGCTGGTCGCAGGCCGCGCGGCGGACCGGCTCGCAGGCCGCGCGGCGGACCGGCTCGCAGGAGGCGCGGCGTGCGGGCGCGGGGCTGTCGGTACGCCGAGCGGCGTGCTATGTTTATGCAAACGCATCGATCAGGAGGCGCGCCATGAGCAACGCATTCGGTTCCGACCGTCCCTCGGACGTCCCGCCGCCCGCACCCGAGCGCATCGGTCCGGTGCAGCTCGGCCTCGACACCTTCGGGGACGTCACCGAGCGCGCCGACGGGTCGCTGCGCAGCCAGGCGCAGGCGCTCCGCGAGCTCGTGGACGAGGCCGTCCTCGCCGACCAGGTCGGCATCGACTTCATCGGCGTCGGCGAGCACCACCGCGAGGACTACGCGGTGAGCGCCCCCGAGGTGGTCCTCGCCGCGATCGCCGCCCGCACCGAGCGGATCCGGATGGGCAGCGCCGTCACGGTGCTGTCGAGCGACGACCCCGTCCGCGTGTACGAGCGCTTCGCCACCGTCGACGCGATCTCCGACGGCCGCGCCGAGGTCATCCTCGGGCGCGGGTCCTTCACCGAGTCGTTCCCGCTGTTCGGCTACGAGCTGAGCGACTACGAGGTCCTGTTCGAGGAGAAGCTCCAGCTCTGGAACGCCCTCCGCGGCGGCGACAAGGTCACCTGGTCCGGTACGAAGCGGGCCTCGCTCACCGACCAGGACGTCTTCCCGAAGCTCGAGCACGGCCCGATCCCGACCTGGATCGGCGTCGGCGGCTCCCCGCAGTCGGTCATCCGTGCGGCGTCCTACGGGCTGCCGCTCTTCCTCGCGATCATCGGCGGTCAGCCCGCCCAGTTCGCCCCGTTCTCGCGCCTGTACCGCCAGGCGCTCGCGCAGCTCGAGCTCCCGCAGCAGCCCATCGCGATGCACTCGCCCGGCTTCGTCGCCGAGACCGACGAGGAAGCGGCCGAGCGCTACTGGCCGTACCACAAGGCCGTCACCGACCGGCTCGGTCGTGAGCGCGGTTGGCCGCCCCTCGACCTCGCGCAGTACCAGGCGGGTCTGTCGGCCGGCGGATCGCTCTACGTCGGATCGCCCGAGACCGTGGCGCGCAAGATCGCGCGGAACATGCGGATCCTCGGCGTCTCGCGCTTCGACATGCGCTACGCCACGGGCCGCCTGCCGCACGAGGACATGATGCGGTCGATCGAGCTCTACGGCACGCGGGTCGCCCCGCGGGTGCGCGAGCTGCTCGCGGAGCCGGTCCCGGTCCCGTAGGTCGGCTGTCCGGTCGCTCGCACGGGCCGCGCCGGCCTGGAGGCCCGGGGCACGTCCGCCACGGCCGCTCACGGCTGCCGCGGGTACGGTCGGCGCCATGCTGCGACCAGACGGGACCACCGAACGACGCTTCCGCGGTCGGATCCTCGGCGTCGGGACGACGTCGGGGATCCGTTTCGTCGTCGGGATGTGGGACGACTCGCCCTTCGGATCGTTCACCGACGTGTTCCTCGAACACCCGGACGGCACGAGCGTGCTCCTCGCCCCGGACGAGATCGTCGCCGCCTACGTGTCCGGCACCTACCGGTTCGACACCGTCTCCGTCGTCGACGTCCGGTCCCGTCGGACCGCCCGCGGCCTGGAGCTCGACGCCGGACCGCTGCAGGCGACGATCGACGTCGGCCGGATCTCGCCGCTGGGGCGGGTGCTCCGCATCGTGCCGAAGCCGATCGCCCGTGACCCCCGCTGGCTCGCGCTCATCGACCCCGTCGCGCGGATCGTCTCGCCCGGCTCCGCGACCGCCGGTACCGCGGGCGGAGGCCGCCGCGAGTACTACGGCGTGACCGGCGCCCACGAGGTCACCGCGGTGTCGGGCACCTGGGCGGGGGAGCCCCTCGGCTCGATCGCCCCGCTCGACCCGTCCGTGGCGTTCGGCTTCGCGTCGATGCCGCGCGCGCCCCAGGTCGTCGACGTCGAGACGACGATCCGCGAACCCGCCTCCTGAGGTCGGACGCGCGGTCTCGACTGCGCGCCGTCGTCGGCCGCTGCCGAGCGACACGTCCGCTGTCGTCCGACGTCGACGTTGTCGCACAACCGGTCGCACCCGGCGTCCCGCGTGGTGCGCGCCCCGTCCACCGCTGCCCTGCGACACGTCCGCTGTCGTCCGACGTCGACGTTGTCGCACACCGGACCACGCGTCTCCACCGGCCACCCACCCGGGTGAGTGGGAAGGCGGAGCCGAGCCGAGCCTCCAGGCCGTGGGCGACCACGGGCCGACGTGAGTCGCCGCGCGGACCGGCACGCGCAGGGCGACGCGCGCGCGACCGGGCGGCGCACCCGCCCGGTACCGAGCCGTGACGGACGCGTCCAGCACCGAGGGGCACACTGGTCGGAACGGAACGCGCCCGGGTACGCCCGGCCGGACGTCGAGCACAACGGGGCGCACGACGAACAGGAGCATCATGACCGACACGCAGGCAGACCACCGCGCAGCCATCTCGGACATCGTCCACGGCGCACGCACCGCCCTGCTCACCACCGTCAGCGACGACGGCCAGCTGCACGCCCGACCCCTCGCCGTGCAGGACAAGGCGTTCAACGGGACGCTGCGCTTCCTGGTGCAGGACGGCAGCGAGAAGGTGGACGACATCGCCCGCAACCCGCACGTGAACGTCGCGATCGAGTCGCAGGGCGGGTACCTCTCGATCGCCGGCACCGCGACCGTGACCCGCGACGAATCCGTCATCGACGAGCTGTGGTCGCCGTTCGCCGAGGCCTGGTTCCCGGACGGGCGCCAGGACCCGACGATCCGCCTCCTCACCGTCGAGGGCGACTCCGTCGAGTACTGGACGCAGGACACCGGGCCGGTCGGCAGCCTCGTGCAGACGATCAAGGCCGCGCTGGGCAAGCAGAGCCAGCCCGACACGGGGCACCACGGGACGGTCGAGCTCTAGGGAGCGGGGCCGGCTGGTCCGACCCGGCCAGCCGGCCCGACCCGGCGGGCTGGCCGGCCTGGCCTGGCCGGCGCGACCCGGCCGGCCTGGCCTGGCCGGCGCGACCCGGTCGGCCTGGCCTGGCCGACGCGACCCGGCCGGCCTGGCCCGACCTGGCCTGGCCTGGCCGGTCGGCTGGCCCGGCCCGCAGGACGAGACACGGGCGGTTCCTCATCCGAGGGACCGCCCGTGTCGCGTCGGGGGAGTGCGCGGCGCATCCGCCCGCGCGCGTCAGGGCGGGCCGAGCAGCCAGAGCACCGCGACGAGCACCGGTTGCCCGAGGAGCGCGCAGCTCACGAACGTCCAGCGCATCCACGGTCGCGCGACCAGCTCGGGCGACCCGAACAGCGGCGCGAGCGGCATGAGCAACCGCGGCGTCGAGGCCATCGGCAGCGACACCGCGAAGATGTACAGCGCGTACGCCGCCGAGTACAGCACCGTGGTCTGCCCGAGCTGCCGGGTCGAGCGGCGCAGCAGCCAGACCGGGTACGCCACGAGCAGGAACACGACGATGAACACGCCGCCGACGCCGATCCAGCGCAGCGCGATGAGGAACCACGGCGACATCGGCACGAACTCGACCCGGCCGATGAAGTTCACCCACCAGGACATCTCGGTCTCGAGGTAGGCGTCCGGCCGCCCGGTGACGTGGGACGCGATGAGGGGCCACGCGACACCCGCGGCTGCCATGACGACGCCCGCGGCGACCACGCGCACCCGCTCGGCCACGGGGAAGGCGTCGAGCGAACGGACGCCCGTGCCGGCCTCGGCCCGCCGCGCCCGGACCCACCGCACCAGGGCGATCACACCGAGCAACAGCGGCAGGGCGAGTGCTCCCGGCCGGGTGAACGCGGCGACCACCCCGAGCAGGGTGAGCAGGCCGTACCGCCGACGCTCGAGCGCGAGCAGCGCGCCGAACGTCAGGGCGAGGAACGTGCTCTCGGCGTACCCCACCTGCAGCAGGAAGGACAGCGGGCCGCACGCGAAGAAGAAGACCGCCCACATGCCCGCGGCGTGCCCGGCGTGGTCGCTCACGAGGCGGTGCAGCAGGAACGTCGCGACGAGCCCGGCCAGGAGCGCGACGAGCGGCGCCCCCACCGCGAACGGCAGCCCGGTCGAGGCCGTGAGCGCGCGGATCGCGAACGGGAACGCGGGCAGGAACGCCCAGGCGTTCTGGGCGACGTGCCCGGCCTGGTCGAGCGGGAGGGTCGTCGGGTACCCGTGCACCGAGATCGTCTCGTAGTACTGCCCGTCCCACGCGGTGAGGAACGCCCCGAACCCGTGCCCGTTGCCCCAGATCGCGTTGTCGGGCATGGCCCGACCCATCAGGGGGAACGCCAGCGCGAGCCAGGAGGTCGACAGGGCTCGTCCGCCGACCCAGGTCAGCAGGACGGCGGCCCACACCGGCAGGCTCGTCGCGAGGTCCACCACGCGGCGCCGGCCGCTCGCCAGCGACCCGGCGACGGCGCCGTCGGTACGGCTCACCGGACGGGTCCTCGAGCTTCGGGTACAGGGGTGGGCACGCCCTGAGCGTAGTCAGCGCAGGCTGGGGCGGGGCGCACAGCGCGGGGCACAGCACGGGTGTCGGCCGGGAGGCGCGGCTCGCCGCCGCCACCCGGCTCGCCGCCGGCGGGTGGTCGGGTCGAGGGCGGGTGGCGCGCTCGGCCGGTCGGCCGGCGGTCCCGCCGCGGCGTGTGGCGCGCTCGGCCGGTCGGCCGGCGGTCCCGCCGCGGCGTGTGGCTGAACGGAGCCTCACGGACCCGCAGGAAACCGAGCGGGCATAGCATTCGGAGCGATGACGACGATGACGACGACACGACGCCGGGGGAGCACCGCGGTGGCCGTGCTCGTCGCGGGCACCTTCTTCATGGAGCTCCTCGACGGCACCATCCTGGCCACCGCCGCACCGGCGATGGGCCGCGACCTCGGGGTGGACTCCGCCGCGGTGGGCGTGGCGATCACCGCCTACCTCGTGACGCTCGCGGTGTTCATCCCGGTGAGCGGGTGGCTCACCGACCGGGTCGGGTCCCGCACGGTGTTCGCCGGTGCGATCGCGCTGTTCACCGTCGCCTCGGCACTGTGCGCGATGTCGACCGGGCTCGTCGACCTGACGCTGTGGCGCATCGTCCAGGGGCTCGGCGGTGCGCTCATGGTCCCGGTGGGGCGGCTCGTCGTGCTCCGGAGCGCCGGCCGCGAGCAGCTCGTCACCGCGATCGCCATCCTGACCTGGCCCGCCCTGGTCGCGCCGATCATCGCGCCGTTCGTGGGCGGCGTGCTCGTGGACACCCTCAGCTGGCACTGGATCTTCCTCGTGAACATCCCGCTCGGTGTCATCGCGTTCGTGGCCGCCCTCGTGCTCGTCCCGCAGGAGCGTGCGGCGGAGCGCGTGCCGTTCGACTGGTTCGGCTCGCTCCTGGCGTGCTTCGGTCTCGGCGCGCTCGTGGTGATGGCGTCCCTGCTCGCCCTCGACGAGATCCCCGTGCCGGCCGTCGTCGCCTCCGGGGTCGTCGGGGCGGTCTGCTGCTGGGCGGCGATCCGGCACTTCCGCCGTGCGCCGCACCCGATCATGGGGCTCGAGTCCTTCCGCCTCGAGTCGTTCCGGGTCTCGCACGCCGGTGGCAGCCTGTTCCGGCTCGCGGTCTCCGCCGTGCCGTTCGTGCTCCCGCTGCTGTTCCAGGACGCGTGGGGCTGGTCCGCCGTCCTCGCCGGGTCCGCGGTCCTGTGGGTGTTCGTCGGGAACCTCGGCATCAAGCCGATGACGACGCCGTTCCTGCGGTGGTTCGGGTACCGCGCGGTCATCGTCGTGTCGAGCGCGGTCGCGGCCCTCAGCGTCGTCGCGATGGTGTTCATGACCGAGGACACCCCGTTCTGGCTCCTCGCCGCGCTCCTCGTGGTCAGCGGCGCCGCGCGGTCGGTCGGCTTCACGGCGTACAACACGATCGCCTTCGCCGACGTCGAGCAGGCCGACATGACCCCGGCGAACACGCTGTCCTCGACGCTGCAGCAGGTCGCGGCGGGCTTCGGTGTCGCCGTCGCGGCGGTGGCGATCCGGGCGGCTGCGGGACTCGGCGGCACCGGCCCGTACGACGTGGCGTTCTGGGTGATCGCGGTACTGCTCGTCGTCGCCTGCGTGGAGGGCCTGCTGATGAGCCGCACGGCGGGGGAGACGGTGCGGCCGGCTCCGCGGGTGCGCGTCCGGACCTGACGTCGGCCGCCGCGGGGTGCCGACGGCCGCCGCAGGGGGCCGTCGGGCGGCTCGTCCGGTGCCGGCTGGGCGGACGAGCCGCACCGCCGCCGCCCGTTCCCGCGCTCGTCACACGCCTGCAACCCGGGGTGCGCTACGGTCACAGCTACTGATCGCGACGGCCGGGTACGGTCGGCGCGGCAGGGTGACCGAGACACCCAGGACGGAAGGCAGCATGGCCGGGCCACAGGAGCAGGGGACGATCGCAGCCGACGCGGCTGTCCAGCCGACCGAGTTGCGCGTCGTGAGCTACAACCTCCGCGAGCACACCGCGAACGGCGAGCTCGCCGCCCTGGCCGAGGCCTCCGAGGCCGATGTCATCTGCGTCCAGGAGTGCGACAGCAACGACCTCGCGACCAGCGTCGCCGGGCTGTCCCTCGCGGCCTCGACCAAGACGAACCGCCTGGGGCTCGCGATCTACACGCGGGACGACCGCTTCACCGTGCAGGACTTCAGCATCCACTCGCTGCAGAAGTCCCTCCACGACCGGGTCCTCTCGCCCGCGCACGAGCGGCTCATCGCCATGCGCCTGCAGGACACCGAGGCCGACACCGAGGTCATCGTCGCCTCCTTCCACGCGTCGCCGTTGACCGCCACCAACTCGCTCCGCCGCAAGCAGATCGAGGCGGCGCACCAGTTCGTGCGCGACCTCTCCGCCGAGGCTCCGGCGATCATGGTCGGCGACTTCAACTACCCGTGGTTCCAGACCAACCTGCGCCGCAAGATCGAGGAGCACGGGTTCGCCCTCTCGCTCTCCGACCAGCCGACGTACCTGCGCTACCGCAAGTTCACCGGCCACTTCGACTTCGCGACGAGCGTGGGGCTGCACATCGCGGGCGTGGAGACCCTGCCCGCCGGCATCTCCGACCACCGCCCGATCCTGGTCCGTGCCCACTACGAGCACCCCGGAGAGACCGGCGCGGTCGCCCTCCCGGAGGCGCCCGCTTCCTGAGCGGTCCGGCGCGCGCGGCTGGTCGCGGGTCCGTCCCGTTCCGCCGAGCGGGCGGCAGATCGAGCGTGCCGAGCATGCCGCGTGCGGTTCGTCGAGCGTGCGTGATGCGTCGCTCCGGCGCGTCGAGCGTGCGGAACGTGCCGCGTGCGGTTCGTCGAGCGTGCGGGACATGCCGCGTGCGGGTCGTCGAGCGTGCGGAACGTGCCGCGTGCGGGTCGTCGAGCGTTCGGGACATGCCGCGTGCGGGTCGTCGAGCGTGCGGAACGTGCCGCGTGCGGTTCGTCGAGCGTGCGGAACACGCCGCGTGCGGTTCGTCGAGCGTGCGGAATACGTCGCTCCGGCGCGTCGAGCGTGCCGGATCAGGCCCGCTGAGCGGCACGCCGCCCGCGAGGGCGGAACACGCCCGACGCCAGGCAGGGGTTCCTGCGGGATGCGTCCGACCGCGTGTCTTCGAGCGGGTGGGACATGCCGCGTGCGGTCCGCCGAGCGTGCTCGAAGCGTCGCGCGAGGACGTCGAGCGTGCCGGATACGGCCCGCTGGTGGGTGGGTGG
>Ga0308161_1002549_pt1 | contig 19153 bp, 2 predicted proteins | sample PhyFR2_FD_201034 | JGI IMG/M metagenome (GOLD analysis project Ga0308161, IMG submission 201034) | Phyllosphere microbial communities from UC Gill Tract Community Farm, Albany, California, United States - DLSLF.R2 | ecosystem: Host-associated > Plants > Phyllosphere > Unclassified | place: USA...
GAGACGAAGTTGCTACAGCCGACCGTGGCCTCGGTCGGACCGTATTCGTTCACCACGATGGCGTTCGGCAGCACGCGCGCGCGGAAACGCTCGAGCACGCGCGCCACCAGCTGTTCGCCACCGACCACCAGCAGGTGCGCCGTATCCGCGACCGGCCCTGGCGACAGATGCGCCAGCGCATCCAGGTGCGCTGGTGTCAGCTTGAACAGCAGCGGTTGCGGGCGCGCCGCGTACTCCAGCAATTGCTCCAGCGCGGTTTCATTCTCGTCGTCGAGCAGACAAACCGGCAAGCCGGCGCACCACGGTGCGATCAAGGTCGTCACCGTGGCGTCGAACGCGAACGGTGTCGCGACCACGCCGGCAGCGACGCCGCCGCCGAGATAGTGGCGTGCGGCGTAGTCCAGGTAATTCGTCAGCGCACGGTGCGGCACCGCCACGCCCTTGGGCTGGCCGGTCGAACCTGACGTGTACAGGACGTAGGCGACGGCATCGGCATCTACCGCCAGCGCAGGCGCGTGCCCGGACTGCGTGTCCAGTACCGGCCCGACGACATCCATCGGAATGGCGTCGCTGTCGCCGAAGGAGAGCGCATCCCACAGCTCGGAGTGGGTGAGTACCAGACGGATGCCAGCGTCCTCGATCATGTGCGAGAGACGGTTCTGCGGCGTATCCGGCGCAATCGGCACGTAGGCACCGCCGGCCTTGAGAACCGCGAGCAGCGCCACCGGCAGGTCCAGCGAACGCCGCAGGCAGATGCCGACACGGTCGCCGGGCCGTACGCCCCGCTCGACCAGATAGTGCGCTAGGCGGTTGCCGGCGCGATCCAGCGCCTGGAAGTCGAGCTCCCCCTCGGCGGCGACGACTGCTGGCCGATCCGCGTGGGCGGCGGCGATCGCGGACAGTCGCTCATGCATGCATCCGCCATGCGCGAGTGCCACATCGGTGCGGTTCCGATCGAGCATGCGCGAGCGCTCGACCTCATCCAGGAGCGGCAGGTCCGCCACAGGGCAGTCGGGCATGTCAAGCGCTGCATCGAGCAGAACGCAGAAGCTCGACGCGAGCTGCGCGATCATGCCTGTCTCGAACAGCGTTCGGTTGTAGGAAATGCCCAGCTGCATGCCGTCGCCGTCGTCGGCGATGTTGAATTCCATATCGAACTGGTTGGTGTTGCCGGCCTGGTCCAGCGAGTCGACTTCCAGCCCCGGCAGGACGATCTCGCGTGCCGTGCCGCTATGGTAGGAGAACAACAACTGGAACAACGGGCTGTAGCTCAGGCTGCGCTCGGGATTGATCGCGTCGACCAACAGCTCGAATGGAAGGGTCTGGTGGTTGAAGGCCTCGAGAACCTCGCGCTTGCTGGCATCCACGTAATTGCCGAATCCTTGCGCCGGATCGAGGCGCGTCCTCAGCACCAGGGTGTTGATGAAGAAGCCGACCAGATGCTCCAGATCCGGATGCACGCGCCCGGACACCGGCGTACCCACGGCGACGTCGTCCTCCCCGCCCAGCCGCGCCAGCAACAGCGCGAACGTGGCGTGCATCAGCACGAACGGCGTCATGCCCTTGGTGGCGCACCAGGCGCGCGCCTTGCGCGCGGTGGCAGCAGGGACATCCACGCGCAGCATGCTGCCGTGGAAACGCTGCTGCGCAGGCCGTGGCCACGACAGCGGCAACGCATGGACCGGGGGCAGGCCGGCCAGCCGCGCCGTCCACCACGACAGTTGCGTCTCCAGTGCCTTTCCGGACAGTTCATGGCGCTGCCATGCGGCATAGTCCCGGTACTGGACCGGCAACTCCGGCAGCGGATTCTCGCTACCGGCATGGAACGCGGCGTACAGCTGGCAAAACTCCTCGACCAGCACGTCCTTCGACCAACCGTCGGAGGCGATGTGGTGGGTCACGAACAGCACCACATGTTCGTCCGCGCGCACACGCAGCACCGTCGCCCGCAACAGCGGAGGCTCGCCCAGGTCGAAACTGCGCGCCGACTCGGCGCGGCTTTGCTCGGCCACCGCCTCCCAACGCGCCTGCTCGGGCAGCGCGCCCAGTTCGATCAAGGTGACCGGCACCGGCCCTGCGGCGGCAGGCAACTGCACAACATCGCCCCCGGCATCCTGGATGAAGCGGGTACGCAGGGTCTCGTGCCTGGCGACGATCGTGTCGATCGTGCGACGCAGCGCATCCATGTCCAGCGCACCACGCAGCACCAGGTTGATATTGATGTTGTATTGGGAACTGCCGCCCTCGAGCTGGTGGATGAACCACAGCCGCTGCTGCGCGAAGGAAAGCGGTGCAGGCGATGCACGATTGGAGATCGGCAGGATCGGCGTCGTCTGCCTGATCCCTTCCGCCGCTCCGGCAAGGAATTCGATCAGCTCCTCGCGATGGGCACGGATCAGGGCGATGGCTCCCGAGTCGGAAATGGGCGCATCGGAGCGCGTCTTGAGCTTGCCGTCCTCCACGTACGGGAAGATGCCGAGCTCGTTCAAGGCCTGGACGACAGTCAGGATCGTCATATCACCACTCCGTTTCCACTTGGTTGCCTGCTTCCATCGCCATGTCGCGATTGCGTCTGCGCAACCGTTCCGCATCGATCAATGCGGCCACGCTGCGAATGTCGGAACGCTCGAACAACAGGCGGATCGACACTTCCATCTCCATGCGACGCTGGACAGCATTGATCAGCCTCGTCGCTAGCAACGAATGGCCGCCGAGATCGAAGAAGCTGGCGGTGACGCTGATGTCCGCGTGCCCGAGGACGTCGCTCCAGATCTGCGCCAACGCCCGTTCGGTCTCGGTCGACGGCGCTTCCTCCTCCCCGCGCACGTGCACCGGCTCCGGCAGCGCGCCCTTGTCCACCTTCCCGTTCACCGTCAGCGGCAGCGCCTCCAGCACCACGTACGCCGACGGCTGCATGTAGCCCGGCAGGGACGCCGCCAGCGCCGCCTTCAGCTCGTCGATCCACGCCTCCGCCGCCTCTCCAGCGGCCGGCGTCACGTACGCCACCAGCCGCGCCTGCGCCGCCTCCCCGCGCACCACCACCACCGCCTCGCGTACCGAACCCTCGGCATGCAGCCGGCTCTCGATCTCCCCCAGCTCGATCCGGAACCCGCGCAGCTTCACCTGGTCGTCCAGCCGCCCCAGGAACTCCAGCTGCCCGTCGTTGCGCCAGCGCACCCGGTCCCCGCTGCGGTACAACCGCTCCCCCGCCACGAACGGACTGGCCACGAACCGCTCGGCCGTCAACGCCTCCCGCTTCACATAGCCCTTCGCCACCCCCCACCCGCCGATGTACAGCTCCCCCGCCACCCCCGCCGGCTGCAGCCCCATCCGCGCGTCCAGCACGTACAGCGTCGTGTTCTCCATCGCCCGGCCGATCGGCAGCATCCCGCTGCACGGCGCCTGGCCGTCCACCGCATACCAGCTGCTCCCCACCACCGCCTCGGTCGGACCGTAGTGGTTGTACACCTGCGCCTGCGGGTACTTCGCCCGCAGCGCCTGCGCCAACTCCGCCGCGAACGCCTCCCCGCCCACCACGAACACATGCGCCCCCGGCCGCGGCTGCGCATCCGACAACGCCAGCAGCCCCTGCACGTGCGAGGGCGTCAGGCGCAGCAACCACCCCGGCGCCGACGCCGCTTCCAACGCCGCCGCCAGGCCCGCCATGGCGTCCGCCTCCGCCAGCAGCGTCACGCACCCGCCCGCCAGCAACGGCACGTACAGGCTCGGCACCGTCAGGTCGAACGCCGGCGAGGTCGCCACCAGCGCACCGGCCAGATGCTCGGCGTAGTAGTTCCCTCGCGCGAAGGCGCAGTAGTCGGTCAGCCCGCGCTGCAGCACCTCCACGCCCTTGGGCACCCCGGTCGAACCGGAGGTGTACAGCACGTACGCGCTGTGCGTGGCCTCCAGCGCCACCGCCGGTGCCGCGTCCGGGTACGCCGACAGCCACGAGGCCTCCGCGGCCCCGTCCATGAACACCGTGTCCAGCCCGGCCACCGGCACCGCGCTGGCGCTGTCGAGCAACAGCACCTGCACCTCGGCATCGCGCAGGATCGCCTGCACCCGCGCCGGCGCCTGCTGCGCATCCACCGGCACATACGCCGCACCGCTCTTCATCACGCCCAGCAGCGCCACCAGCAGCGGCAACGACCGTTCCAGCGCCACCCCCACCCGCGCGCCCAGCCCCACCCCCTGCTCGGCCAAGGCCTGCGCCAGCCGGTTGGACGCCCGGTCCAGCTCGCGATAGGTCAACTGCGCCGCTCCGCAGCGCACCGCCACCGCCTCCGGCGTCGCCTGCGCCTGCGCCTGCAGTTGCCGGATCAACGGCTGTTCGCGGCCGCGCTCGCTGTGCGGGCCGCGACCCTGCGTCAGCAACTGCGCCTGCGCCGCTGCGTCCTGCCAGCACAGCGCCGACAGCGGCGCTTGCGGGCGCTCGACGATCTGCCGCAAGACATGCGCGTACGCGTGCGCCATGCGTTCGACGCTGCTTCGCTCGAACAGTGCCTCTTTCCAGGTCCAGCTCAGGTGCAGTCCTTCGGCAGATTCGGCGACGGTCAGGTCCAGATCGAAGCGCACCCGTTCCACTCCGCGCGCCACCGGCTCGAGCGTCAATCCAGGCAAGGAGAGGGTTGTGGATTCGTGGTTCTGCAACACGAACTTGATCTGGCAGATCGGGTTGTAGGCCAGGCTGCGTTCGGGCCTGAGCGCGTCGATGAGCAGATCGAAAGGCAACTGCTGATGCGCGAAATCTTCCAGCACCTCGGAACGCACGCGTCCGATCAGCGCTTCCACCGTCGGATCGCCGGACACGTCGATCCGGCACGCGATGGTATTGATGAAGAAACCGATCAAGGGCTCGACTTCCTGGTGCGGGCGCCCGGACACCGGCGTGCCGATCACGATGTCGTACGTTCCGCTCCAGCGTGCGATCAGCAACGCCAGCGCCGTCTGCAACACCATGAACAGCGTGGCATCGCAGCGCTGCGCCAACCCGCGCAGCGCATCCGCCTCGGCGGGCGCGATGCCGACCGACAGGCGCTGTGCGCTGGAGCTGGGTTGCATCGGGCGCGGTCGGTCCAACGGCAAGGCATGCAGGGTCGGCGCACCGGCCAGCCGGCGTTGCCAATAGGCCAGATCTCGCTCGAAAGCGGCTTCGCCGCGCACCCGGCGTTGCCAGTAGGCGTAGTCGAAATACTGGATCGGCAGCGGCGGCAAGGCCTTCTCGACGCCGCCCAGGCATGCCGAGTACAACGCAGCGAACTCGCGTACCAACACGCCCATCGACCAGCCGTCGCTGGCGATGTGGTGCATGGTGAACAAGACCACGTGGCGATCGGCCGCCTCTCGGATCAGCTTGCAACGCAGCATCGGATCGGTTGCGAGAACGAAACTGCGGTCGACCTCCTCATCGGCCAAGACATGGATGCGGCGCTCGCGCTGCTCGGCGTCCAGCAGCGAAAGATCAAGCGTGTCGATCGCTACCCCGCTCGGCGGATCGACGACCTGCAAGGGTTCGCCGTCGCGTTCCTCGAAGCGCGTGCGCAGTACCGCATGGCGGGCCACGATGCCGTCCAGGGCAGACTGCAGCGCACCGATCTCCAACTGCCCGATCATGCGCAAGGCAATCGGAATGTTGTACTGCGCGCTTCCGCCCTGCAGCCGATCGATGAACCACAGACGCTGCTGCGGGAACGACAGCGGATAGGCGCGCATGGTCGGCGCCGGAACGATCCGTTCCGGGGCATCGGTCTGTTCGGACGCACGCTCCAGGAATTCGAGCAGCTGCGTCCGGTGGCTGCGGATCAATTCTGCGAGCTCGGCGGTGATCGCATTCTTCGGCGCCGCGGTCTTGAGTCGTCCGCCTGCCGCCGAGATGGCGATCCTGTTCGTGCGCAAGAGATGCAACAGTTCAGCGATACCCATCCGTGTCACCACTCCGTTTCTTCGAGCGTTTCGTCGTCACGCTCAGGGGCGTTTGCATTCGCGTCGGCAAGCCCTGCGGTCAGGGCATCGATCAGCTGCGCCAGCAGCGCTACCGTCTGGTAAGCGAATACATCCTTGATCTTCAGGGTGCAGCCGAACTCTGAGGCGACCTTCGACAGCATTCGCATCGCCAACAGCGAGTGGCCGCCCAGATCGAAGAAGCGCTCCGTCGCGCCGATCGATTGTTGTCCCAGCAATTGCTCCCAGATCGCAGCGAGCCGGCGCTCGGTGGCGGTCGCGGGTTCGACGCGGGCCAGGGCACCGATCCGCTTGGGCAAAGGCAACGCACGCCGGTCCACCTTGCCATTGGCCGTCAATGGCAGTACGGGCAGCACCACGAACGCCGAAGGCAGCATGAAATGCGGAAGATGGCGTTGCAGCAGCGCACGCAGTTCGGGCACCAGCGCCGTCTCGTCCGCCGCGCCCGCGGCGACGTAGGCCAGCAACTGGCGATCGGCGCCCTCGCCGGCCGTGGTCACCAACGCCTTGGATACGTCGGCGTGGTCGCACAGGCGCGCCTCGATTTCGCCAGGCTCGATGCGGAACCCGCGCACCTTGACCTGGCGATCGGCACGGCCGAGATACTCGATCCGGCCGTCGGTGCGCCAGCGCGCCAGGTCGCCGGTGCGGTACAGGCGTTGAGCGCAACCCTGGCCGAACTGCACGGTGATGAAGCGCTCGTCGGTCAGGTCGGCGCGTCCGGCGTAGCCGCGCGCCAGGCCATCGCCGCCGATGTAGAGTTCGCCGACGACACCGATCGGCGCCGGCTGTGATGCCGCATCTAGGATATGCAGGACCACATTGTCGATTGGCGCGCCGATGGGCGGCAACGCCGGCCAGGCAGCGGGATCGCCGTCGAGCGCGTGCTCGCTGACGACGTGGCTCTCGGTGGGGCCGTACAGATTGAGCAGCATGCAACCGCTGCGCGCAGCCCAGGTGCGCAGCGCGTTCGACACCACCAACTGCTCGCCGGCCGCTTGCAGGCACTTCAGATCGGGCAACTCGATCCCGCTGTCGAGCGCAGTCTGCGCGAAATGGTCGATCATCGCGGTCGGCAGGTAGGCGCGCGCGATGCGTTCGCGACGCATCACCTCCAGCAGGCGACGCGTGTCGAGGCGGTCGTCCTCTTCCAGCAGCACCAGCGGGCCGCCGTTGAACAGCGCCCCGGCGACCTCGTAAAGCGACATGTCGAAGCCGATCGCGGCGAACTGCAGGCTCGGCGCCGGTTCGGCCAGCATCGGATGGCGCGCTGCCAGCGACGTCATCAGGTTGACGATGGTGCGATGGCTCAACTGCACGCCTTTCGGCACCCCGGTGGACCCGGAGGTGTGCATGACGAAGGCCAGATCGTCGATGCGCGCGGCGACGTCCGGGCGCGCCTCGGACTGCGCAGCAAGCGCAGGCGCATCGTCCAGCAACACCACGTCGATGCCGCGGTGCGCGACCTTGTCCGCCAGTGTTCGCATCGCCAGCACACACCGCACGTCGCTGACGCGCAGCATCGCCGCGATGCGCTCGGCCGGCGCTTCGGCATCGATCGGCAGATAGGCGGCCCCTGCCTTCAGGATGCCGAGCAAGCCGATCACGTAGCAGGGGCTGCGCTCGACCAGCAGGGCCACCGCCTGGTCGCGTCCGATCCCACGCGACAGCAAATGCCGTGCCAGACGGTTCGCGTGATGCTCCAGCTCTCCGTAGCGCATGCGCTGCTCGCCATGAACCAGGGCGACGGCGTCGGGATGGCGGTCGACGCAGGCTTCGAACAGGCCGTGGATGGTTGCCTCCTGCGCATAGGCGCGCACGGGCGCCTGCCAAGCCGCCAGGCGACGTTGCTCCTGTGCATCCAGCAGCACCGGCGCCGCCGCACGATCCTCCGCCAGCGCCGGCAGCGCGGCCAGCACCGCCGCAAAATGCTGCGCCATGCGCGCGACGACGGCATCGTCGAGCTGATCGGCGCGATAGCCCATCCGCACGCGCAGGCGCTCGTCCAGCGTGACGATCAGGGTCATCGCGTACTGCGTGCGGCGTTGGCTTGCGGCGAACTCCAGCTGCAGCGCCGCCCCCATCGCCTCGGCTTCGGCGCCGGCATCGATCGCGAGGTTCTCGAACACCAACAGGCTGTCGAACAAGGCCACGCCCGCCGGTAATCCCGACAGGCGCTGGATATCCGCCAGCGGCAGGTAGCCGTGATCGCTGCACGCCTGGAAATCGCGCTGCAATGCGTTCAACGCGTCGGCCAGGGCCAGATCCGGCGCAAATGCCACCGGCACCGGCACGGTGTTGATGAACAGGCCGACCATGTCCTCGATGCCGTCCACCTCCGGCCGACGGCCGGAAATGGTGGCGCCGAACACCACTTGCGACGCCCCGCTGTAACGATGCAGCAGATAGGCCCAGGCCCACTGCACGACCGTGTTCGGCGTGACTCTGCATGCCTGCGCCAGGCGATGCAGCGCGGCGGTCTCGGCCTGGCCGAGTTCGAGCATGAACTCGCGCGGGACAGCGTCGCCGTCGGGATCCTGACGCAACGCGGCCAATGGCGTGCATCCCTCGACTTCGCCGAGCAGTTCGCGCCATCGCGCGCGCGCGGCCGCGACGTCCTGCCGCTGCAGCCAGGCGATATAGCGCTCATACGGCTCCGGCTCGGGCAGCGCGGCTGCACGGCCCTCGACGGCGGCCTGGTACAGGGCGATCACGTCGCGCTGGATCAGCGGGCTGCTCCATCCATCGACGATGATGTGATGGGTCGTCCACAGCACCTGACTGCAGTCGTCGGCCAACTGGAATACGGCAATGCGCATCAGCGGCGCGCTCGCGAAGTCGAAGCCCCGCTCACGGTCGCGCAGGCGGTATGCCTCCAGGCGGGTTTCCTGCTCGTGCGGCACAAGCGAGCGCCAGTCCTCTTCGTGCCACGGCAGCTCGGCCTGCGCGGACACCAGTTGGTGCAGCGCCTCCTCCCCGTCGTCGAGGAAGGCGGTTCGCAGGATGTCGTGCCGTTGCACCACGCCTTGCCAGGCGCGGCGGAACGCGTGGCGATCGAGCGTGCCACGGAAGGTCAACGCCGTCTGCACGACATAGGTCGACGGATCGATCTGGCTCTCAAAGTGCAGGCCGACCTGCATCGGCGTGGCCGGATACAGCCGCGCTAGCAATGGATAGCGCGCGCACCACCCATCCAGCCGATCCTGGCCGATGCTGGCCAGCGGGAAGTCGGACGGCGTGAAGCCCGCGGTTTCGCGCTGAACGCAATGCGTGATCACGCGTTTCCAGCCATCACCGATCAGGGTCGCCAACCGCTGCATCGTCGCCACGTCGTACTGCGCGTCGCTGTAGTCGAGCACGAAGTTCAGGCATCCGCCGAACACCTTGCCGGACAGTCCGATCTGGTGCATGCGGCGGCGGCGGCCGGAGATCTTCTCGCCCACGCCTTCGGCGGCCGGCTGGAACAGGGTGTCCTGGTTCAGCACATGGTCGAACTGGCCGAGGTAGTTGAATTCCAGTTCCGGCTCGGTGACGTCGCAGGCAAGCAACTCGGCGTCGCGGGCGAGATGGCGCAGCGCGCCGTAACCGATGCCATTGTTAGAAATCCTGCGGTACTGCTCCTTGACCGCCTTGATCGTCGCGCCGGTGTCGTCGTGCGGCACGCTCAGCGTCAGCGGGTACACGCTGGTGAACCAGCCCACGGTCGAGCTGGTGTTGAGATGGTCGAACAAGGGTTCGCGGCCGTGACCTTCCAGGCGGATGCGCAGCGCGGTTTCGCCGGTCCAGGCACGCATGCCGAGATAGACCCCGGCCAGCAGCAGTTCGTTGATCCGGGTGCGGTAGGCCGCGTTGCAGCGGTGCAGCAGCGCCTGCGTCTGCGCCTCGTCGAGGCCGACGGCGAGCGTGCGCGTGCTCGCGATTTCGCCGAAGCCGTCGATGCGGCGGTCCACGGGCAACGGCGGCACCACGAGCGCGGCCTGGCGCAGCCAGAAGCCGCGCTCGGCATCCAGGGCCTGCGATGTCGCGTAGTGCGACATTGCCTCGCCCCATTGCTTGAACGACGACGTCTTGGCGTCGAGCTCGATGGACTGCCCGGCGCGGCGCTGCCCGTAGGCGCGGTCCAGATCGGAAAGCAGGATTCGCCAGGACACGCCATCGACGACGATATGGTGCACGACCAGGAGCAGGCGACCGGGCCGCGCATCATGCGCTCGGAAATACACCGCACGCAGCAATGGACCGGCGCCGAGGTCGAAGGCGCGTTGCCAATGCGTGCAACGCGCTGCCAAGTGGTCGTCGAAATCGGCGCCTGCCTCGGGCAGGGCCTCGACGATGCAGCTGTCGGCGACCATCGCCGCATCTAGCGGCGCATGCGTGGCCCACCACTGGCCGGTTTCGTCGCCGAAGCGCAGGCGCAGCGCGTCGTGACGCAGGTACAGTGCCTCGACCACGGCCGCGAGCGCGTCGTCGGCGAAGTCCTGCGGCGTCATCAGCAGCACCGCCTGATTGTAGTGATGGAGATCGCGCGACTCGGCACCCAGGAATAGGTGATGGATGGGCAACAGCGGCAGCGCGCCCCGCACCGGCTCCTGCGGTGCGCTCACCTGCGGCGCGGTCGCGGTCGCCGCCAACTTCGCCAGTTCGGCGACGCTCTGCGCCTCGAAAAGCTGCTTGGTGGTGACCGCGATTCCGGCCTGGTTGGCACGGGACACGACCTGGATCGACAGGATCGAATCGCCTCCGATCTCGAAGAAGTTGTCGTTCGCCCCGATCTTTTCGACACGCAGCACCTGCTGCCAGATCTGCGCCAATCGGATCTCGACGTCGCCGCTGGGCGCCACATAAACCTGCTGTGCTTCGTAGTTGGGCCTGGGCAGCCGGCGCCTGTCGACTTTGCCGTTGCGGGTCAACGGAATCGTGGGCAGCACCACGAAGGCCGCCGGCACCATGTAGTCCGGCACGCGACCCTTCATATGCTCGCGCAGCACCCTTGCCAGCAGCGCCTCTTCGTCGCTGTCGGCACCGTCGGCCCAGACCACGTAAGCCGCCAAGCGCGGATCGCCAGTGTCTTCCCGCACGACCGCCACGGCCTCGCGCACCAAGGCGTGCGCGAGCAAATGGGTCTGGACCTCGCCGAGCTCGATGCGAAAGCCGCGGATCTTGACCTGGTCGTCGACCCGGCCAAGGAATTGCAACTCGCCGCGCTCGTTCCACCGCGCCAAGTCGCCGGTGCGGTACAGGCGGCCGTCGCCATCCGGATGCGCCAGAAAGCGCTCGGCGGTCAATTCGGGCAGGCCGAGATAGCCGATCGCCAGCCCCGCGCCGCCGAGCATCAGCTCCCCGGCGACACCGACCGGTTGTGGCTGGCCTGCCCCATTGACCACGCGCAACTCCACGTTCGGAAGCGCGCGACCGAGCACGATCGGCCGTCCCGGGACGATATCGGCGTGGGTGGCGGCCACCGTGGCTTCCGAGGGGCCATAGGAATTCACCACACGGCAGCGCTCCGCCCACCGCCACGCCAGGCGTTCCTCGCAGGCTTCGCCGGCGACGATGAGTACGCGCAACGCGTAGTCGCGGTCCAGCGGGACCTGTGCCAGCAGTGCGGGCGGTATCCAGCCATGGGTGATGCGCTCGGCGACGAGGAACTGGGCCAGGCGCTCGGGCGACTTGCGGTCTTCCTCAAGGCAGATGTGCAGGCTGGCGCCGCTGGCCAGGGCCATCAGCCATTCGAACACCGCGCCGTCGAAACCGATGGAGGCGAACGTCATCACGCGACTGTCTGCGTCCAGGCCGAACTCGCGCCGCTGGTATGTGGCGAGGTTCACCATTCCGCGATGCGTGTTGAGCACCCCCTTGGGCATCCCGGTGGAGCCTGAGGTGAAGATCGCGTAAGCCGCATCGTCCGGGCCGGCGCCGACCTCGCTCGCCTCCGGGTTGTCGCCGGAAAATGCCGAAAGCAGCAGCTCGCGCAGGTCCGCATCCAACGGCAACACCGTGCGTTCGCCCAGCATCGGCAAGGTCTCCAGCACGCTCTGTTGGGTCAATACCAATTCGACCTTGGCCGCGTCCAGCATCGCTTCCAGCCTTTCCTGCGGATGCGTCGGGTCCATCGGCACATAGGCCGCGCCGGCCTTGAGGATGCCGAGCAATCCCACCAACATTTCCGGCGAGCGCTCCACGCACAGGCCGATGCGATCGCCGCGCACCACGCCCTGCGCACGCAGCCAGTGCGCCACCTGATTGGCCACCACGTTCAGTTCCCCGTAGCGCACGCGCTGCCGTTCGAACGCTACCGCCAACGCCTGCGGGGCTCGTTCGGCGTGGGCCTCGAACAGGTGCTGCGCGCACGCCTGCGGCAGCGCCTCGGCACGTGGCCGCGACCAGTGCGCGAGCGCCACCGCGTCGTGCGCTGGCAGCAGCGGCAGTGTCATGGTCGGTTGGTCCGGGTCGCTGGCGACCGCACGAAGCAGCACCGTGAAGCTATCGGCCAGGCGCTCGATGGTGGATGCATCGAACAGGCTCGTGGCATAGATCCAGCGCGTGTGCAGTTCGCCGTCGATCTCGAAGACGTGCAATTCGATGTCGTAGCGGGCGACGGGAGCGCCGTCGTCCACGCGCGAGATTTCCAGGTCCGGCAACTGCAGTACGGCATCTTCCAAGTTGTGCAGAGTGAAGCTGATCTGGGCCAGCGGCGCGTGGTTGAGGCTGCGCTCAGGCTTGAGTTCGTCGACCAACATGTCGAACGGCACGACCTGGTGCGCGAACGCATCGAGCGTAGAGCGCCGGACCTGCCTGAGAAGTGCGCCGAATCCTTCGTTCCCCGACAGGTCGGTGCGCAATATCAGGCTGTTGATGAAGAATCCGACCAACGGTTCCAGTTCGCGGCGGGTACGGCCGGCCGATGGCGAGGCGATCGCGACATCTTCCTCGCCGCTCCAGCGCGAGATCAGCAACGCAAACGCGGCACGCAGCAGCATGAACATGCTCACGCTGTGCTGGATGGACAGGTCGTGCAGCGCCCGCGACAGCTCGACATCGATGCAACGCTCCACCGCGGCGCCGGCGTAGTCCTGGAGCGGTGGGCGCGCACGATCGAGCGGCAGGCGATGGAGACGCGGCAAATCGGCAAGCTGCTGCTTCCAGTATTCCAGATGCGTCCGCAGCGCCTCGCGCGATAGCGCACGCCGCTGCCAATGCACGAAGTCGCCATACTGGATCGCCAGTGGCGGCAAGGCTGGCCGCTCTCCGCGGGCGAATGCCGCGTACAGTTGGGTGAACTCGCGGATCAGAACGCCGGTCGACCAGCCGTCGGAGGCGATGTGGTGCATGGTCAGGCCCAGCACGTGCTCGTCCTCCGCCATCCGTACCAGCATCATCCGCAGCATCGGATCGGCGGACAGGTCGAACGGCGCTGCGGCGCCTTCGGCGATCATGGCCGCCATCCGTGCCTCGCGTCGGTCCTGCGGCGCGGCCGCGAGATCGAGCGCATGCATCCGCACCGGTGCCGGAGGGTCGACGATCTGCGACGCCGTCCCGGATGCCGACACGAAGCGGCTACGCAATACCTCATGGCGCGCGACGATCGCGTCCAGTGCGCCTTGCAAGGCATTGCGGTCGAGCGGCCCCTTCAGGCGCAGCGCCGAGGAGATGTGATACTGGCGACTGCCGCCGCTGAACTGGTCGATGAACCAGAGCCGCTGTTGTCCGTAGGAGAGCGGAAGGACGCCGTCGTGCGCAACCGGCTCGATCGGACGATAGTCCACATCCGCCTGCGCGTCGATATGGGCAGCCAGCCCGCGCACTGTGGGATATTCGAACATGCTGCGTACCGGCACGCGCCGGCGCAGGCGTTCGGCGATTTCCCCGACCACACGCGTGGCCAGCAGCGAGTGCCCTCCGATACGGAAGAAGTGATCGTCGATGCCGATCATCTCCAGTCTCAGCACGTGGCGCCAGATATCCAGCAGCGCCGCTTCGGTCGCGGTACTCGCTGCGGTGAAGGTCTCTTTGTCGAAATCGTCGCTCGCCGGCGCAGGCAACGCCGCTCGGTCGACTTTGCCGTTCGCCGTCAGCGGCAGCGCCTCCAGCAGCACATACGCGGCAGGCAGCATGTATTCCGGCAGGCTGCGGCGCATCGCCTCGCGCAGTTCGCGCACGCGCTGGTAGCGCCAGCGCTCGAGTTCGCTCTCGTCGTGCTCGGCGCCAGGCGGTTTCCCGCAGGGCACCACATAGGCTACCAACCGCTTGCTGCCCGCGCTGTCGGCATGCACCACGGCGCACGCATTGTCCACCGCGGCCTGCGCCAGCAGGGCCGCTTCGATCTCGCCCGGCTCAATGCGGAAGCCGTTGAGCTTGACCTGGCCATCGGCACGGCCGACGAATTCCAGCTCTCCATCGCGGCGCCAGCGCACCAGGTCGCCGGTGCGGTACATGCGGCCCTGGCCGGCGAATGGATCGGCCAGGAAGCTCGCCCGGGTCAATGCCTCCTGATTCAGGTAGCCGAGGGCCACGCCCGTGCCACCGATGTACAGCTCGCCCGTCACGCCGTCCGGCACCGGCTGCGCATGCGCGTCGAGCACGTAGAGCCTGGTGTTCTGGATCGGGCAGCCGATCGGGACGGCTTCGGCGCCGGACAGGTCGTTGTGCGGGCGCGAGACGAAGTTGCTACAGCCGACCGTGGCCTCGGTCGGACCGTATTCGTTCACCACGATGGCGTTCGGCAGCACGCGCGCGCGGAAACGCTCGAGCACGCGCGCCACCAGCTGTTCGCCACCGACCACCAGCAGGTGCGCCGTATCCGCGACCGGCCCTGGCGACAGATGCGCCAGCGCATCCAGGTGCGCTGGTGTCAGCTTGAACAGCAGCGGTTGCGGGCGCGCCGCGTACTCCAGCAATTGCTCCAGCGCGGTTTCATTCTCGTCGTCGAGCAGACAAACCGGCAAGCCGGCGCACCACGGTGCGATCAAGGTCGTCACCGTGGCGTCGAACGCGAACGGTGTCGCGACCACGCCGGCAGCGACGCCGCCGCCGAGATAGTGGCGTGCGGCGTAGTCCAGGTAATTCGTCAGCGCACGGTGCGGCACCGCCACGCCCTTGGGCTGGCCGGTCGAACCTGACGTGTACAGGACGTAGGCGACGGCATCGGCATCTACCGCCAGCGCAGGCGCGTGCCCGGACTGCGTGTCCAGTACCGGCCCGACGACATCCATCGGAATGGCGTCGCTGTCGCCGAAGGAGAGCGCATCCCACAGCTCGGAGTGGGTGAGTACCAGACGGATGCCAGCGTCCTCGATCATGTGCGAGAGACGGTTCTGCGGCGTATCCGGCGCAATCGGCACGTAGGCACCGCCGGCCTTGAGAACCGCGAGCAGCGCCACCGGCAGGTCCAGCGAACGCCGCAGGCAGATGCCGACACGGTCGCCGGGCCGTACGCCCCGCTCGACCAGATAGTGCGCTAGGCGGTTGCCGGCGCGATCCAGCGCCTGGAAGTCGAGCTCCCCCTCGGCGGCGACGACTGCTGGCCGATCCGCGTGGGCGGCGGCGATCGCGGACAGTCGCTCATGCATGCATCCGCCATGCGCGAGTGCCACATCGGTGCGGTTCCGATCGAGCATGCGCGAGCGCTCGACCTCATCCAGGAGCGGCAGGTCCGCCACAGGGCAGTCGGGCATGTCAAGCGCTGCATCGAGCAGAACGCAGAAGCTCGACGCGAGCTGCGCGATCATGCCTGTCTCGAACAGCGTTCGGTTGTAGGAAATGCCCAGCTGCATGCCGTCGCCGTCGTCGGCGATGTTGAATTCCATATCGAACTGGTTGGTGTTGCCGGCCTGGTCCAGCGAGTCGACTTCCAGCCCCGGCAGGACGATCTCGCGTGCCGTGCCGCTATGGTAGGAGAACAACAACTGGAACAACGGGCTGTAGCTCAGGCTGCGCTCGGGATTGATCGCGTCGACCAACAGCTCGAATGGAAGGGTCTGGTGGTTGAAGGCCTCGAGAACCTCGCGCTTGCTGGCATCCACGTAATTGCCGAATCCTTGCGCCGGATCGAGGCGCGTCCTCAGCACCAGGGTGTTGATGAAGAAGCCGACCAGATGCTCCAGATCCGGATGCACGCGCCCGGACACCGGCGTACCCACGGCGACGTCGTCCTCCCCGCCCAGCCGCGCCAGCAACAGCGCGAACGTGGCGTGCATCAGCACGAACGGCGTCATGCCCTTGGTGGCGCACCAGGCGCGCGCCTTGCGCGCGGTGGCAGCAGGGACATCCACGCGCAGCATGCTGCCGTGGAAACGCTGCTGCGCAGGCCGTGGCCACGACAGCGGCAACGCATGGACCGGGGGCAGGCCGGCCAGCCGCGCCGTCCACCACGACAGTTGCGTCTCCAGTGCCTTTCCGGACAGTTCATGGCGCTGCCATGCGGCATAGTCCCGGTACTGGACCGGCAACTCCGGCAGCGGATTCTCGCTACCGGCATGGAACGCGGCGTACAGCTGGCAAAACTCCTCGACCAGCACGTCCTTCGACCAACCGTCGGAGGCGATGTGGTGGGTCACGAACAGCACCACATGTTCGTCCGCGCGCACACGCAGCACCGTCGCCCGCAACAGCGGAGGCTCGCCCAGGTCGAAACTGCGCGCCGACTCGGCGCGGCTTTGCTCGGCCACCGCCTCCCAACGCGCCTGCTCGGGCAGCGCGCCCAGTTCGATCAAGGTGACCGGCACCGGCCCTGCGGCGGCAGGCAACTGCACAACATCGCCCCCGGCATCCTGGATGAAGCGGGTACGCAGGGTCTCGTGCCTGGCGACGATCGTGTCGATCGTGCGACGCAGCGCATCCATGTCCAGCGCACCACGCAGCACCAGGTTGATATTGATGTTGTATTGGGAACTGCCGCCCTCGAGCTGGTGGATGAACCACAGCCGCTGCTGCGCGAAGGAAAGCGGTGCAGGCGATGCACGATTGGAGATCGGCAGGATCGGCGTCGTCTGCCTGATCCCTTCCGCCGCTCCGGCAAGGAATTCGATCAGCTCCTCGCGATGGGCACGGATCAGGGCGATGGCTCCCGAGTCGGAAATGGGCGCATCGGAGCGCGTCTTGAGCTTGCCGTCCTCCACGTACGGGAAGATGCCGAGCTCGTTCAAGGCCTGGACGACAGTCAGGATCGTCATATCACCACTCCGTTTCCACTTGGTTGCCTGCTTCCATCGCCATGTCGCGATTGCGTCTGCGCAACCGTTCCGCATCGATCAATGCGGCCACGCTGCGAATGTCGGAACGCTCGAACAACAGGCGGATCGACACTTCCATCTCCATGCGACGCTGGACAGCATTGATCAGCCTCGTCGCTAGCAACGAATGGCCGCCGAGATCGAAGAAGCTGGCGGTGACGCTGATGTCCGCGTGCCCGAGGACGTCGCTCCAGATCTGCGCCAACGCCCGTTCGGTCTCGGTCGACGGCGCTTCCTCCTCCCCGCGCACGTGCACCGGCTCCGGCAGCGCGCCCTTGTCCACCTTCCCGTTCACCGTCAGCGGCAGCGCCTCCAGCACCACGTACGCCGACGGCTGCATGTAGCCCGGCAGGGACGCCGCCAGCGCCGCCTTCAGCTCGTCGATCCACGCCTCCGCCGCCTCTCCAGCGGCCGGCGTCACGTACGCCACCAGCCGCGCCTGCGCCGCCTCCCCGCGCACCACCACCACCGCCTCGCGTACCGAACCCTCGGCATGCAGCCGGCTCTCGATCTCCCCCAGCTCGATCCGGAACCCGCGCAGCTTCACCTGGTCGTCCAGCCGCCCCAGGAACTCCAGCTGCCCGTCGTTGCGCCAGCGCACCCGGTCCCCGCTGCGGTACAACCGCTCCCCCGCCACGAACGGACTGGCCACGAACCGCTCGGCCGTCAACGCCTCCCGCTTCACATAGCCCTTCGCCACCCCCCACCCGCCGATGTACAGCTCCCCCGCCACCCCCGCCGGCTGCAGCCCCATCCGCGCGTCCAGCACGTACAGCGTCGTGTTCTCCATCGCCCGGCCGATCGGCAGCATCCCGCTGCACGGCGCCTGGCCGTCCACCGCATACCAGCTGCTCCCCACCACCGCCTCGGTCGGACCGTAGTGGTTGTACACCTGCGCCTGCGGGTACTTCGCCCGCAGCGCCTGCGCCAACTCCGCCGCGAACGCCTCCCCGCCCACCACGAACACATGCGCCCCCGGCCGCGGCTGCGCATCCGACAACGCCAGCAGCCCCTGCACGTGCGAGGGCGTCAGGCGCAGCAACCACCCCGGCGCCGACGCCGCTTCCAACGCCGCCGCCAGGCCCGCCATGGCGTCCGCCTCCGCCAGCAGCGTCACGCACCCGCCCGCCAGCAACGGCACGTACAGGCTCGGCACCGTCAGGTCGAACGCCGGCGAGGTCGCCACCAGCGCACCGGCCAGATGCTCGGCGTAGTAGTTCCCTCGCGCGAAGGCGCAGTAGTCGGTCAGCCCGCGCTGCAGCACCTCCACGCCCTTGGGCACCCCGGTCGAACCGGAGGTGTACAGCACGTACGCGCTGTGCGTGGCCTCCAGCGCCACCGCCGGTGCCGCGTCCGGGTACGCCGACAGCCACGAGGCCTCCGCGGCCCCGTCCATGAACACCGTGTCCAGCCCGGCCACCGGCACCGCGCTGGCGCTGTCGAGCAACAGCACCTGCACCTCGGCATCGCGCAGGATCGCCTGCACCCGCGCCGGCGCCTGCTGCGCATCCACCGGCACATACGCCGCACCGCTCTTCATCACGCCCAGCAGCGCCACCAGCAGCGGCAACGACCGTTCCAGCGCCACCCCCACCCGCGCGCCCAGCCCCACCCCCTGCTCGGCCAGCGCCTGCGCCAGCCGGTTGGACGCCCGGTCCAGCTCGCGATAGGTCAACTGCGCCGCCCCGCAGCGCACCGCCACCGCCTCCGGTGTCGCCTGTGCCTGCGCCTGCAGTTGCCGGATCAACGGCTGTTCGCGGCCGCGCTCGCTGTGCGGGCCACGGCCCTGCGCCAGCAACTGCGCCTGCGCCGCTGCGTCCTGCCAGCAAAGGGCGGCCAACGGCGCGTCCGGCTGCACGACGATCTGCGCCAGCAATTGCGCATACGCCTGCGCCAGCCGGTCGATGCTCGCCGCCTCGAACAGGCGCGTCGCATAGCCCCAGACCAACCGCAGTCCCTCC
>Ga0308161_1002551_pt1 | contig 19149 bp, 19 predicted proteins | sample PhyFR2_FD_201034 | JGI IMG/M metagenome (GOLD analysis project Ga0308161, IMG submission 201034) | Phyllosphere microbial communities from UC Gill Tract Community Farm, Albany, California, United States - DLSLF.R2 | ecosystem: Host-associated > Plants > Phyllosphere > Unclassified | place: USA...
CGAGCTGGGAGGCTACAGCTATTCGGAAATCTCGTCGACGCTCGACCTCCCGGAGTCCACTGTGCGCGGACTACTGTCGCGTGCTCGACGTCGAGTCAGCTTGCAGATGGCCCCCTGGCGCTCGTCCTGATTCTGCCTTCGACGCCGCGCTGATCCGCGTTCCAACTCTGCGGTCCTCAGAGCTCGCGGTCCTCAGAGCTCGCGGTCCTCGCGGAGTCTGCCGCGGTAGGCCATGTACGCATCAGCCATGACTCCCAAAGTGGCGAATTCGAACGTCTGGACATCGATCTCGCCGGTCCGCAAGCGTTCCCGGAGGGCATTCAGTTGCTCGGCGAACCGGCCAGCTATCGGGAAGGCTTCAGTGTGCTGCTTGAGAAATGCAGCCGCCCGTGCTCGACGCATGAATGCCGCGCGCTCTGAGCTGTCCACCAGTGGACTCCTCGGCCAATGTTCGATGATGTCCAGACAATCCTCCAACTCGAACAACGTCCCGAACGTCTCGATCACTCTTGGCTGGCTCGCGTCAGTAGCGGCATAGCTCACGCGAAACCATGGTTCGCAGTCGAGGACTTCAATGACGGTCGGCAGCAGCCACGGTCCATCGTGCACCGGAATCCATTCCCAGGAGGGGGCAGCATCGTCAACCCGGTCGTCCAGTTGACGAACCGAGTGCCATGCTCTCGCGCGGAGAACTGCATCCAACTGACCAGCGATGTCTACATAGCGTTTCCGGAAACGGTTGGTTCGATCCGCTTCCTCAATCTCGCCATAGCCGAACATCTCGATCATGAACCGCTCCGTCCTGTGGACAAACCGCCGGATATGCGTTCCTCAGAACACATGTTACGCAGCCGGTCGCCCGCGTTCTCAGTCACTCGCTCTGGCGGCGCCGCGCCATGGTGCGCGGCGAGGAGCAATAGCTAACTGCTGTCATCTCGCGACCCCTTTCGCGCTATCCAGAAAACGAACAATCTACGCCAAGGAGCGCGAAGCGTACATCGCACCTGTCTTCGCGCCGGGGGGTCGTTAATCTGCGACCAGCTCATGCCGCGGGAGCCACACGTTCATCCCGCCGGTACCAGCCCCTGTCACAACGTTTCGACACCTCAATCACGACCCCACCGAGAAAGCTGGACACGATGAAGAAGACCACCAAAGGCGCGCTCGCCGCTTCAGCCGCCGCCGTGCTCCTGGTCGGTGGGGCCGGCACACTGGCGTTTTGGAGCGACAGTGGAACGGTCGACGGGGGAAGCATCACGACGGGGTCAGTGTCACTCTCAGACGGCACATGCGGCGAGTGGGTCTACTCGACCGGGTCCGCCGCGGGCACCGCCGTCACGGCGATCGTGCCTGGCGATGCGATCGCGAGATCCTGCACGTTCGCCGTCGACGGCACCGGTGACCACCTCACCGTGAGCCTGTCCGCGCCCGAGACCGTGTCGGTCACTCCGACCGTGGGCTCCCCCACGACCCTGCTTCTGACCGCTGCCGCCAGCTACCAACGCGATGGAGCTGCGCTGCCGGCCGGAACGTCGTTCGCCGTGGACGGCCCTGAAACACTCACCGCGCTGATCACCGTCACCTTCCCATACGGCGCTGCGACGACTGTCAACGCGAACGACACCCAAGGTATGGTCGGTCAGCTCGACGACATCACCATCGGACTGACACAGGACCAGTCGTCCGGCGCGAACCCGAACTCCTGAGGTGACAGGTCTCCCCCACTCAGTGCCGGTCCGCCATCGGCGCCAGGGTAGGTCCGGTGCGATCCGTCGCGTCGTGGGTCACTGCCTCGCATGGTCGGTCGTGGCCATATCGCTATGGATCCTCGCGGTGGCAGTCGTGATGCCGAGACTCGCAGGCGGCACCGCGTTGACCATCCTCACCGGCTCCATGAGCCCGGGCATGCCGCCCGGAACCCTGGTGGTCGTCAGGCCCATCATTCCGAGCAAGCTCAAGATCGGAGATGTCGTGACGTACCAGATCGAGTCCGGCAAGCCCGAGGTCGTCACACATCGACTCGTCGGCATATCGTTCGATGGCACAGGGCGACGTGTGTTCACCGCTCGGGGCGATGCGAATGGTGCCGCCGATCCCCGTCCTGTGCGATCTGTCCAGATCAGAGGGGTGAAGTGGTATTCAGTTCCCCACCTCGGTTGGGTGAACTCGTTCCTGTCGACGCAACAGCGCGGCATCGCTCGACTCAGTATCGCCGCGATCCTTTTGGCCTATGCCCTGTGGATGATCGTCAGCAGCGTTCGCGAACGACGCGCGGAAACCTCGGACGGTGAGCAGTGAGTCGGCGGAAGCTTCTCCTCGCTGCGACCATGGTTCTCCTCACGGGTGGCACGCTCGTCGCTGCGTCACCGGCCATCGCGACGACCGTTCCCGACGTCGGTGACGCGGTGGCTCTCAGCCTCGACGGTAGATTCTGGGCGCAAGATCTCACGGATCCCCTGTTCGATGAGGACCTACGTTGGGTCCCGGGCGACCGACGGCAGGCCTCGTTCTTCGTCCGGAACAGCGGACAATCCGATGCCGAACTCTTCGTCGCGATCGATGTCGAAGGTCGTGTCGGCTCTGCCGCCCATGCTGCGGTCGATCTCGCCCTGCACGACGGTGAGACGGAGGTCGACACCGTTGCTTACGGATCCGGCGTCGCTCTCGGCAGGATCCGTGAGGGCGCAGTGAAGCAGGTCGACGTCTCAGCCCTGTTCCGAGGAGACGCCGGCAACGAGACGATGGAGCAGTACCTGCACTTCCGGCTCACGGTGACCCTTTCGGGATCACCGAGTGTCCCCACCGACACATCGATCGTGTCAGGCTCGCCTGAGCGTCCTGATGCGTTCGCGGTAACCGGCGACTCAACCTTCTGGTCCGCCCTCGTCGTGGGACTCGCGCTCATGACGACCGGCATCATCAGCTCCATGCGCGCGAGAGGAAGACAGCCATGAACGTTCGATCCCGGAAGCGTCCCGCCACCTTCCGTCCGAGACTGCGCGAACTCTTGGCGCTGTCTGCGGGAGTGATCAGCGTCGTCGCGCTCTCCACAGGCGTCACATCAGCGTTCTGGACCGACAGCTCTACAGTGACCACCGGGACGATCACGGCCGGGATCATGGACCTCCAGCTACAGACATCCAGGCCGGTCGGAGCGCAGGGGCCCGGAACAGCCTACGACGCCACAGACATCACGGTCACCGGCATCACTCCGGCAGAATCACGATCCTTCCCGGTCATCGTGACAAACGTCGGCAACGCCGACTTCACATTCAGCGCCACGGTCGCACGAAGCGCCACCGCGACCTGGGGGTTCGCCGATGGGTCGATCACCGTCCAGTTCTTCGCCGGTACTCCCGATACGTCCGACGTGACCTACCCGGTGCAACAGGCCTGCTCTGGGCCAGCGTTCGCAGCGGCACAACCCGTGGAAGGTACGAACACGACCGCTATTCCAAACGTCGGTCTCGCCGCCGGCGGTTCGCGCACGCTGTGTGCTCTTGTCACCATGACGAGCACGGCCCCGAACAGCGACCAGGGGAAGTCCGGCGTACTCCGGGTCGATGTCGTCGCCACTCAGGTCACTTCATGAGGTGCACACGACCGCTCCTCGCCGTTCCAGCGATCGCGCTCGCTCTGACAGTCATCCTGGCTGGAGGAGCCGGCACGTCAGCTTCGTTCGTCGACGCTTCCGTCGTCACAGCCGGTCCCATCGCCGCAGCGACGTTGAGCTCACCAGCCACATTGTCGGCAGCAGCCAGCTGCGTCGCCGACAACGGCATCCTGACCAGCACCATGGATCTCCATTGGGGAGGTGTCACACCGCCGGAGGGCACTCCGGCGGCCTCCGCCTATGACTACCAGATCCAATTCCTCGACCGGAACAACGCGAACCATGTCCTGAACACGGTCACGGTCCCGCACACCGGCATCGCAGGAGCCCAGCAGCGTTACGGTCTCTCTTCCGGAACGTTCACGAACCTGCTCGGCCTGAACTGGCTCAGCCAGAATCGGGTGTCCACGCGGATCACAAGTCACCTGAGCGGCACGTCCTGGTTCGGCTCAGCCCCTGTGCTCCTGAACTGGACCACGACCACCGTCCTCGGTGTCACCTCATTCCACTGTTCGCGCTAGCTGCACTCGACCGTGACGCTGGTGGCACTTCGGGCCTCGTGAGATGACGGGGCACCGGTCGCGACAGCAACGAGATACACGATCGCGGCGACCACGGGCGGGCCGGCCGTCCTCCTGATCGACGCCGTGTCGTATCTCGTCGGCGCACTACTCCTCTCCCGTATCCCCGCGCTCAACGGGCGTCCCGAGTCCGACCGCGCTGCGCAACCACAGCTCAGGGACGGCATCCTCGAAGGACTCCGCTACATCCGTTCAGTTCCCATCATCCGCGACCTCACCCTCCTCGGCATCGGCAACAGCCTCTCAGGCGGCGCCGTCTCGGGCCTCCTCATCGTCGCCGCCGTCCGTACACTCGGCCTCCACACGGGATCCCCGGCAATCGGTGTCCTCTTCGGCGCCAGCGCGGTCGGCGCCCTCGCCGCGTCCTGGCTCATCGGTCCGCTCCAACGGCGCATCCGGACGGGCGTCATCACCGCGTCCGGGCTCATCATCTCGGCACTCGGCATCGCGGGATGGAGCGTCGCTGGATCCTTCGTCCTCGGGTGCGTGGCGCTCATCGCCTGGCAGGTCGGAACGACGACGGTCTCGCTCAACGGCATCATCGTCCGCCAGACCATCACCCCTGCGAACCTCCAGGGCCGTGTCAACACGACCGCACGAATGATCGCGTGGGGCGGACAACCGATTGGCGCCAGCGCAGCCGGCCTCTTCGCCGATGCGGTCGATGTGGGCGCAGCGCTGGTCCTCGCCGCAGCGGTCGCACTACTGACCGCCGTCATTGCAATCGCTCTGCCGAGCTTCCGCAGTTTGCCGTTGCCGAAGCTCTCCACTGAGTTAGCCCAGCCCTGACGGGTCCGTCCAGAGCGGGTAAGGACGAGAGAGATGGATGAGGAACAGGAATTCTGACGTGCAGTCGTCGATGACCTGCCGATGCTCCTGAGCCGCGCGGCGACCGGCTCAGATGGAGACGATGATCACAATGCGTGATCACTGCTTCTGCACGGTCTTGGTTGAATCCTGGACTCTAGGCCCAGTCCGTTCGCTCCCTCTTTTGTCGGGACCTCGGGTTATGGCTCAGCCGATGACGGCCGGTATCTCCACAGCGCCGGCACCGCTTGCCGCGATTTCGGCGCCATAGGTCTTGGCGAACTCATCGTCGGTGTAGTAGCGATAGGTGTGGACCAGTCCGACGGCGTTGATCGTGAACCATACCGTGGCGCGTCCCTCGTAGCGCTTGCCGTTGGGCTGCACGACGAGGTCATCGGTGATAGGCCACGGGCGGTTCATGACCCCGACTCGATGAATTCGCACACGACTGGCCGCTGGTGACCATGTCGATGAGTTCCCAGTGTGTTTCGTCGAAGGCCAGGTTCCATCTGCGGGACATGTCCGAGTACGCGTCACGCTGCATCGGACGCGCCCACTGAGAAGATCCGACGCGCGTGAAGTCGGGGGACATCAGGGACTTCATGCCTGCGGTGTCGGCGGCGTTGTAGTACTCGATGTACTGCAGCACCGTCTCGATGGGACCGCGGGCCGGCGAGGAGATGGTCTGCCGTGCGGGGTTGATTTCAGTCATGATTCCTTCTTTCTTCGCTTTGTCGGGCGGCCAGCCCATCGTCTTGAGCTACATGACGCTCGCTGCGCTGACAGCCGCCTGCTCCGCGGTCCCCGGCTTGGGTTGCAGGGAATGTCCTTCCCCACCCGGCTCAACATCTGTCTCGAGCCGATTGCTGGCTGCTGCTCGGCGTCGGTCGGTGATGGCAGCAAGGGCGATGAGGACGATCGCGGCAGCCGTCCAGATGAGGAGTTGCGCGAGCCAGCGGCTGGCCTGATTGCCGTCGAAGAACATGATGCTGCGCATCGATTCGAATGCTCCGGAACCGAGCCAGCCGTTGTGGATTACCTGCCAGAACGGCGGAAGCATGGACTCCGGAACGCTCGCGCCAGCGCTGGGGAAATTCAGTGCGACGAGTATCAGGATCTCGCCGAGCACCGCGCCCTGCCCAAGGACGAGGGTGAGCAGTGTCGCGATCAGTCCCACGGTGAGTGTGTAGATCATCCCGATTCCGATGACTGCCGCCACGGAACCGAACGTCGCTTCGAAGTCGACCCAGACGCTGATCATCGAAAAGCCGAGCGCTGGAACGATGAGCGCGGCGCCGACCGAGGTGGCGAGCATCCCTCGGGCACGGACCTTCGGGATGGCCTGACTGATCACGGTGACGCTGAGGAAGCCGCCGACGGTGCAGACGATGAGGAAGTAGAAAAGGACGGTGCCGCTCGGGTCATCGACGGGGAGTGGTGCGACGTCCTCGACGGTGGCCGTGCTGCCAAGCTCGGTCGCGATCTGCGCACCGAGCTGTCGGACGACAGGCGCGGCGATCGCTCCGCCGCCCGATGCGACAACGGTCGTGACAGTGGTGCCGTCGATGATCACGGCGCCGACCGCCTCCCGCTCGAGGACTGCGTCCCGGGCCTTGTCCGCGTTGGTCGTTTCTGTGATCGTGAAGGCGTTCTCCGCCGTATCGGCGACGGTGTCTGCGAGCTTGCCGGTCAGCTCGGCTGGCCCGGAGATCGTGACGGCCAGGTCGTGCGGCACTGGTGCGTGCGTAGCGCTGACGTAACAGAGCGTGAACGCCAGGAGGAAGAACAACGGCATGGACACCACCGCGATGACGCGGGTGCGGAGAGACGCCTCTCGATTCGGGTCGACCGAGTCGGGAGTCACGACCATGTCGAGGTGGTTCTCCGGCATCTGCAACGGATCGCAGCCATGGCCGCCTGGACGCGTGCTTGGCGTGTTCGTGCTCATCGGGTCGCTCCCTCGGACTGGGCAAGTGCACGCACTGGCTCGTGGTCTCGGTCGTCTAGCGGTTCGTATTCGTGGAGCTGATAGGTGTCTACTTTCACGTGTTTCGCGGGTGCCGACTCAGCCTCGGTCTGGCGCTGAAGTGCTGGCTGCTCCGAGGCTGAACGGGAGAGCTCGGCGATTGCGTGCTTCTGCCGGCGGACCGTCTTCGTGAGGTACACGACCACGTTGACCAGCACGATGCCCAGCGACCACGCGAGCAACTGGAAGATCCAGCGTGCAGCACCGTTTCCGCCGAAGTACACGATCGACCGCATCGCTTCGTACGCGCCGGCGCCGAAGTAGAACTCATGGATGAACTGCCAGAACGGTGGCAGCATCGCGGCTGGAGCGGCTCCACCGGCGCTCGGAAAATTCAGGAACACGACGAACAGCATGATGCCGAAGGTCGCGGCCTTGCCGAGAAACTGCTCGACGAGTATCCCGATGGATCCGACTGTGAACACGTACAAGGCAGTGACTCCCAGCAAGCCCATGATCGTGCCGAAGCTGGCTCCGTAGTCGCCAACAAAGATCGAGGAGAGTCCGAAGGAGATCAGTGGCGCGGCGATCGCTGCCGCGGTGACTGCGCCGAAGCGTGTGCTGAGTCTGGCCTTCGGCATCACTTGCATCAGCACGATGACGACGAGGTACCCGCCTACTGAGGTGTAGGTGAGGATGTAGAACAGCGTGACACCGAGTGTGTCGGTCGCAGCAAGCGGCGCGAGGTCCTTCACGGTCGCGGTCGTGCCCAATTGTTCGGCAACCTTCTCGCCCGCACCGGTGACGGTTGCTGCGACTGCCCGACCTTCGGCGTTCGCGACGTAGGTCGTCACCGTGTAGGTGGGTGTCGCGGCGGCGGAGTTGGCGGCTGTCGGTTCCGACGCTGTTCCCGCGGAATCTGACGGCGCGGCACTGTCGGCCGTGTCGACGCTGACGAGGATCGAACCCATGACCTTGCGCTCCTCGACGCTGCTCTTGGCGTCGTCGACGATGTCGGTGGCGGTCGCAGCGTACTCGTCAGTGTCGTCGAGTCCGGCAGCGATCTGCGACACGACCTGATCCGGTCCGACGACGAGGATGCTGAGATCGTGCGGTGTCGGCTTGTGGATCGCGCCTACGAACAAGAGAGGGAACGCGATCACGAAGAACAGGGGCAGGAGGAAGGCGGCGGCGATCTTCACCGCCTGTGAGGATTCGCGGACCGGTGCAGCGATCTGTGGACGAGTCGATTCAGCCAATGTGGCTCCAAACTGCGGCGGACGGATGGAAAGGTGACATCAAGTAAACGTTGTTTACAGCTATCGCGATCATCGTAAACGGGGTTTACACTTGATGTCAACTCACCGCCACGCATCGAAGGGACACCATGACCGCTGTTCACACGGACCGGTCCTCAGCCGTCAAAGACACCATTCGGGATTCAGCACGGCGACTGTTCACGGAGCAGGGGTTCGAAGCGACCGGGGTGCGCGACATCGCTGCCGACGCCGGAGTCAACCCAGCGATCGTGATCCGGCACTTCGGTTCCAAAGAACGCCTCTTCGTCATGTCGATCGACGCGCCGGCGAAGTGGCGGGCTCTGCTGGAAGGACCACTCGAAACACTTGGCGAACGGGTCACTCGCGCACTGCTGCAAAGCCAACACAACGGCCTGCCGATCTGGGGGGCGACGGTGCGCGCATCGGGCAGACCCGACATTCACGACCACCTCAAGCGATCCGTCGTGGCGCTCTTCGCAGAGCCTCTCGTCGAACGACTCGACGGACCGGACGCGGAACTTCGCGCACACCTGTTCGCCGCTCAACTCGTCGGCATCATGAGTGCTCTCGTCGTGTACGACGACGATTTCGTCATCAGCGCATTGCAGGATTCCGTCGTCAAGCACTACGGAAGATGCCTGCAACTGACGTTGAGTCCAATCGCGTAGACGCCGGACAGTCAGTCGAAAGGCCGATCACGCCCGGCTGACACCGAGGCCCTTATCTTCCAGCTCGCAGCTGTCGCCGGTGACAAATGCTCTAACTCGGCGGCCTGCATTCCTTGAGATCGACCTGCTGACTTGGGCAAGCTTCAGCTATAGTTGCGCGGAAATACGCCTCCGCGCCGACAGATCGGTTATCAGTGAGATCCGAGACCTTTGCCTTTCTCGCCGCGTCCGTGATTGTCGCTGGTTCGTGCGCGCTGCTGTTTGTGGTCTACAGTCGTCGTGCGTTCGCCAGCCGGTACATGAGCCTGTGGCTCACAGCGTCCCTGCTGGTCGTCCTCTGCACCATCTCCTACCTCGCTGAAGCACAGCTCGAGCACCCTCCATTGGTCGCGGCGTTGGGGAATGGCGCCATGCTTGGAGCCGCCGGTTTCGTCTGGCTCGGCTGCCGCTCGTTCAACCGGTTGAGTATCCGGCTTGGCTGGGTCGTTGCCGCCGTCCTCGCGGTCATGATTCTGACGGTCCTTCCAAGTTCTGTGGACCCCACGCGGCAGGGAATGTTCCCCAAACTGATCGGACTAACCGCCTTCTCCGCGCTGACCGCGTTCGAATCGCGCAGAGGCGTCCTTGGTTCGTTCCGGGTGAGTTGGGTGATGACCATCGCGCAGCTGTTGTACGCGTTATACGCCGGATCACGGGCAATGGCGCTCAGTCTTCGAGGGCACGATGGCTCCCTGTTCGTAAATTACTTCAACGTCGAGATCATGACGACCGTCAGCCTGGCTTTCGTTCTTGTCAACACCATCGTCCTGGTACTTATCCGAATTGAGGAACTTGTCGTTCGACGCGGGCACGGCGTCCGTGGCTGCTACATGTCGCTCCGGAAGCTGGTTGCCCTCCATCGTCAGCGCGCTGGCTCCGCGGTCCTCAGCATTGAGATTCTGGACTTCGGAGTCATCAGACAGGCCTATGGTTCGGCACACGCACAGGAATTGGTGACCCGACTGTTCGACTGCGCCCTGCGATCAATTCCCAACGCGCTTGCCATCGCGAGTGATCGTGACGGCACCGTATCGGTCTTGCTGCCACACCCGCCGGCCGACCATGACGTCATCACCGCGGTAAAGAGCGAGTACAGGACGCAGTCGTCGGGACTCGCCGATGGCTACGCGAGCACTCTGAAGACGACGATGTCAGTGGCTGCGAACGTTCAGGCCAAGCAGAGAGAAAACGGCGGGATGCCTCGCGCAGTGGACTAAGCCTGCCTCCGAGCAGTCCGATCGACACAGGCAATAGTTGTCTCATACCACAACCACCTCTTTCAAGCTCCGGGCGCTCGACATCTGGTGGATCGAGTCGGTCGCCGCGTCCCGCGCAGGCTGCGAGTCAGCAGATTTCGTGGCCGCCGGACACCGGAACGGTGTCCGGCGGCTGCCCCGCCTGTGCCACCTCCGCCGAGCGGTTCCGGCTACGTCTCCACACCACTCATCCCATTCGGGTGGGTCTTCATGGTGCGCAGCGTGATCATCCTTTTTCAGTTCCTCGCCAGACGCCGCGCCGCGACGAAGCCGGGGAAGTCGGACAGGCCAACCCCGCGCGGCTCGGAGAACGACTTCACGAAGCCGCGGGCCGCTTACTCAAGGTCCTTGCTCGTCAGCACGCCGCCGACCGCGAATCCAGAAGCGCCGCTCACTCGTCCGTTCGGCCAGGCGGAGTCGTATTGACGCACACCACCGCACCTCGTGCAGCTCAGTGGAGACTGAGCTTGGCGAGGACCAGTGCGGCGGAGACGAGAAAAGTGAGCACCCCCACCAGGAACACAGCCAACGGGCGGAGTCCCCGGAGGTAGGCGCCCCCGGTAGCGACAGCAACGAGATACACAAGTGCGGCGATCACGCCTGCTATCAGCGAGTCGCTGCGATCCACACCGAACAAGTCCAAGACGATCACCAGCAGCACTGGCAAGAAGGTGACCGAGATCATCGGCGCACTTACCGCTAGGTGATGACGGACGGATCTCCACCCTGAGGGCTCGCCATCTGTTGGGCCTCCGATCGTGTAGGCGAACACGTGCGTGGCGTAGTAGATCAGGTTGGTGAGAACCACGACTAGAACGAGGCTTCTGGTGGATGTCTCGGTGAGCCCAATCAGAGTTGTCGCCGCTACCAATGCACCGTAACAGCCGGCGCTGACGCGTTCGGCTGCGTCTGGTCCGATCGGAGCGCGACTCGTGCGTCCGTTGGCCTGGGCGCCATCGTTGAAGCTACTCATCGCAGATTCTCCTTCTGGAGCGTGGGTTTGTCGAACCGGGCACGAGTCGAAACGAGCTGGCACGTCCAGTCACCCGGGCGAGAGCCTATGCTCGTTGCACGCTTTAGCAGAGCGGCGTCTTTGACTCGCTCATCTGCTTTTGACGCCCTTGCAGTGCGAATCACGACGCAGGCCCGCCCCACTCACCTCGCACAGGGGTCGGCGCTTAGGGGATGAGGGCGAATTCCGCGACCATCGACTCGGGTACGGCGAATCCGTCGAGGTTTCGGATCTGCTCGATGTGTCCGGCGACGTCGTCCGCAGTCGCGACCGGAGCATCCGCCGGCACGTGCCAACCCGGCGCCACCCCCATGAAGACCCGCCCGTAACGGCCTCGTGCTATCGAGTAAAGTTCGCGGTTGTGCGTGTTTTCCTCGCTAGCGAGATAAGCCACCATGGCGGTGATCATCTCTGGCTCGCCGTGTGCGGGAGTCGTGGGCATGCCGACGAACTGCTCAGCGCTCATATCCGCAGCCATGCGGCTCTCAGCGGCAGGCAGGATCGTATTGGTGAGAATGCCGTGTGGCGCACCCTCCAGTGCGACGACGTTCGCGAGGCCAAAGACTCCGCCCTTCGCCGCCGCGTAATTCGCCTGGTGGATCGAGCCGAACAGTCCTGCAGCGGATGACGTGAACACGATGCGGCCGTACTGGTGCTGTCGCATGTTCTCGAACGCCGGTTGCGTCACATAGAACGCTCCCTTGATGTGGACCGCGAGCAGCGCGTCGATCGCGCCGGGTGCTAGGTCAGTGAACGCTGCGTTCTTGATGTTCCCGGCGTTGTTAATCAGGACATCGACCTTCCCGAACGCATCGACCGCCGTCTGGACGATGCCGCGGCCGCCCTCAGGAGTTGCGACAGAATCGTAGTTCGAGACCGCCTCTCCGCCTGCGTCTCGGATCTCAGCGACGACCTGGTCCGCCATTGCGGTTCCGCCATTGGCTCCGGTGATGTCGCCTCCAAGGTCGTTGACGACCACCATCGCACCTCGACGCGCAAGTTCCAGGGCATGTGCTCGCCCCAGTCCCCCGCCGGCGCCTGTGACGATCGCAACCCGACCGTCGAATGACACTGCAGACATGTTCTCTCCTTTTGCGACTCGGCAGATCCGAGCACATGGCACAGTCTGCCATGTTGTGCGCGTGTGTCAGAAGGCAATACAGGATACTGGGGGCATGGCAACAGATTCGGTTTCCCATGCCCCTGACACGGGGCCATCGTTGCGAGAGCGTCGATATGCCTCAACGCGGCGCGAGATAGCGAATGCGGCCCTGGCTCTATTTGAGCAGCAGGGGTACGAGGCCACCCCGGTCGAGCAGATCGCCGAGGCAGCAGGAGTGTCACTTCGGACGTTCTACCGGTATTGCTCGAGCAAGGAGGAGGTGCTCACCTATGGCCTGCGCAACGGGCCTGCGGATTTGGCCTCGGCTGTCCAAGCGAATGCCGAGCTCCCGTTTCTCGAGTCAGTGATCCGCGCGTTCGTGTCGGTCGCGGAGATCGAGACAAGTCGGCGAGAGCTGCGACTGATGGACGCCACACCAGCCCTTCGTGGAGCCTGGCTGGCCGCTGGCCGAGAGGCCCAAGAGGACCTTGCCGACGTCATCCTCGAGCGCTTCCCCAACTACTCGCTGCTGCACGCGCGAGCGCGAGCCGCAGCGATCACCGGAGTACTGACGACGGTAATCGAAGCCTGGGCATTGTCGGAAGCCTCGAGTCTGGAGGCGCTCACGCGCGAAGCAATGAGCGTTGTTGCGCAAACATGAGGTCTGTGTGCCCGGCGATGCCAGGCGCATGGGTGCGAAGACCGGCGGAGCGGGCTCCGAGCCCGTCAGCGATCATCGCTTCAACGAAGTCAATGTCCGGCCTGAACGCCAGGGCCGGGAACGCGCTTGAGTAGTTCAACCCGCAGGGCCAGATACGATCGTTGACAGTTTCGTGACATCGGGTAGGGCGGCCGCGCTCGGAGCTCTCTTCTCCCTGTCTATGCTCCGAGCCTGGTCCCATAAAGGGATGTTTGCGGATCGCCGATCATGACACCGCGCAAGGTTCGTTGAGTATGGCTCTGAGATGTTCTGCGCACAGTTGCTTCTGTGTAATCCCAATCCAGAGCGGCGGCGAGGTATAGACACCGATGGCGCCGTACCTCGCCGCACTTGCGACAACTAGCGGGTGACGGTGAGCGGCACAGTCGAGGTTGGCACGGCTCCGCTGCCCGCTGCGGTGAAGGGCAACGTTCCTGCCGCGGTCTCGACCGGGACCCGGAGCGTGATCTTCGCCGCACCGTTTGCGTCAGTGAACACCTGTCCAAGAGGAACACCTCCTAGCGTGAGTGACAGGAAGTCCCACCGCTCGTAACCGGAAACGGACACCGTCACGAATTGACCGGCCGCCACTTTCTTGGCGCTGAGCGACACTTTGGTTGCTGGGTCGGCGGCGATACGCACGGTCACCGAACGCTCCGCCTCCGTGTTCCCGGCAGCGTCGATCGCACGGTAGGTGACCACCGAGTCACCCACCTGCTCGAAGACCACCGGAGCAGTCGCCTCGGCCCACGTTCCGGTGCCGATCCGGTACTCGACGCGCTGGACGCCCGAGTGCACGTCGGTTGCGGACAGCTGAAGGCTGACTGGGTTACGCGGAGTTCCCGTCCGCGACGACGGCACCGAGAGGACCGCGGACTTCGGTGCGGTCTTATCGATGCGCACGGTGGTGGTGCCGTCGGTGCCGGGGACCACGACTGCGTCGCGAATCAGGCGGTGATCCACGAGAGTCTCACCCGTCGTGCTGAGCGAGATCGACTTGGAGTAGGTCTTCCAGGTTCCACCCGCCACCCGGTATTGGATCTTGGCGGTGACCCCCGCGGGCACAGCGAGCTGCAACAGCACGTTCTGGCGATACCAGCCGCCTGCCCCCGGGTCGGTGGTCGCAACGATGGTCGCGACCGCTCCAGCAGTCACGGCATCGACGACGACCGAGGTGGGTTTCGACACGTTCCCGGCGACGTCGGTCGCGCGGGTCCACACCTCCGTCCGTGCGGTGGCGGCCACCACCGGCGACGTGTACGGTGTCCAGGTCGCACCGCCGTCAACACTGAACTCGAGGACCGCAACGCCCGAGGTGGCATCGACGGCAGAGACGGAGACGGTCCGGGCTGCGGCATCGACAACTGCCGTGACCACCGGCTTTGCACCGTCGATCGACACCGCTACCACCTGGGTGGACGAGGCACCGGCAACATCGGTTGCGACGATCGTCACCGCGTGGGCGCCGTCCCCCGCGACCTGCACACCTTCTGGCGACGGCTCCACTGCCGCGCCGTCCACGCTGTAGCTCAGGGTCGGAGCGATGCCGGAGTCGTCGGCCGCCGTCGCAAGGACCCTAGTCGATCCCGTGTTCCAGCCGGCGGCGTTTGGAGCTGGTGTGGTCGCAGCACTGATCGCCGGGGCCGCGTTGACCGCCGACACCGTGCTCGGTGTTCCGATGATCGCAGGAGCGATCATGAAGTAGTCGAGGTTCGGTGCGTAGGCTGCCGCGTTCCCGAAGGTGAGTGCGCCGTCGCCGGTCGCGAGTTCGATCGGGATCGTGCGCTCCCAGAAGCTGTTCCACGAGTACGTGTAGCGGAAGTAGGCTTCAGCGCTCGCGTCCGACCCTGACTCGTTCACCTGGAGGCGTCGATCGACGACCTGCGGGTTGTAGCTGTGGCGTCCGGACAACTCGGCATTCGAGTAACCGACGACGATGTCGTATAGCCCCGGCTGGTCGAACCCGGCAGCACGGGGAACGGTGAGCGTATTGGCCGCGCCGTTGCCCACGAAGTCGACGTTCGTTTCACCCGAGGCGTTCGTCCCGGTCGATGCTGCGATCGGGGTCTTCCGTGCGGTGCCGGCGACCGTTCCATCTTCGGCCTCGACCCGCACCGCTGCAGCGTCTGCATCGGTGACGCGTGTGGTGCGGAGCTCCTTCACGAGCGCGCCGTCGGCAGAGCGTATCTCGATCTCGTTGATGCCCTGCGACAGGTGCAGACGAGCGGTCGAGATCCAATCTCCGGTACTGTCGGCGGAGACCTCGGCGACGCGTCGACCGTTAACGTCGATCGTCACCGCGGTGGCAGCCTCGCTCGCATAGTGCACGGCGACGTCGTAGTACCCGGAGTCCCACGCTGTGGCGTAGACGTCGGCGCGACCGTCACCTGCGAGAGCGGCCGCTCCCTGTGCACCGTCCACGGCGTAGGAGAGCTGCGCTCCCCCGGCCAGTCGCATGACGCTGCTCGGGTAGGCGGTGGGCTCTCCTGCCGTGACGTCGGTCAGGGTGTACTTGTCGAGCGTGATGTCTGAGTTCGCCAGAACGGTCGTGCCGTTCTCACTTGCCCGAAGTGACAGAAGGTGTGACCCAGCGGTGAGGTCAATGACGACCTCCGCGCTTCCACGGTACTTCCAGCGGCTCGTGTCATTGAGTGCGAGGTCGGCTGTGTACTGCACGATGGTCGACTTGGTCCCATCCACGAAGAGTACGTGACGACCCGGGGTTCCTGGGGTTGCCCCAATGACCTGGAACCGATATTTCCCGTCCCGCGGGACGTCGACAGTCCATTCCGACTTCGCGTTCAGGTTGTTGAAGGATCCGACGTCACGTGAGCCAGAGGCCAGGAAGTTCCATCCGGCCTTATCTATCGGGCTCTGCTCGTAGACCCGAGCTCCGGTGAGCTGCGTTGCCTCGGCCTCGATGCTCGTCGACCAGACCGGGTCGGTCTCGAGGGTCCGATCCTGCTCTGGCGTGATGACAACCTGATAGCCGGCGTACCGGTCGTAGTTCGGGACGTCGAGCGCGAGCGATCCGTCCGACAGGGCGACTCCCTCGGAGACGCTGACGACTCGAGGGGTCGCGGAGAGCCCTTCGGCGCCGGTCAGTGGGGCCTCGCGCACCTCGACATCGACGTTCGCGCCGAACAACTGCGGGTCGAGGCCCGACAGGTCGAGTGACACGGTCGATGCTGACGAACCACCGTAGAGCACGGTCGCTCGAGCATTCGCAGTATCGACGGCGCCGATGCCCTGGAGGGTGTCGGCGACATTCAGCTGCGGCGGTGTGACTGCGACTGTCTGGCTACCGGCGAGGTCGCCGTACCACTTGAACATCCACCAGCCGGCGTTCGCCGCGTTCGTGCGTGCGGAGTTGTCGGATAGATTGCCCGCGTAGTTCCAGTAGGCAGTCTGCGCGTCGACCTTCGTGTCCTCGAACATAGAGAACCACTGGATCAATTGGCCTGGCACGCTCATGTCACGCAACAGACCGTACTCGGTGATGTTGATCTGCAGCGGGGAGATCCCGCGCGCCTGCTCCATCTGCCGGTATTCGGCATAGTGCGACCGATAGGTCGCGAGGTTATCGATCCCGAGCTCATGCCAGATCATGAACTCCGGGATGGTGTTCGTCGCCTTGACGTAGTCGAGCCAGACCGCCGTGCGATCGGCACGCCAAGCGGAGTCACCGGGCCCGCCGATGACGGGGTCTGCGAGGCCGTGGCGGGCGTAGACCTCGTGGATCTTGTCGTAGGCTGCCTTCCAGTCGGTCATGAAGTACTGGCTGAAGACGTTTCCGTCGCCGTACCAGTTTCCGCCGTCCGGTTCGTTGAAGGGGATGAACACGTACTGCTCCGGGTAGGAGGATTGCGTGGCGACGGCTTCGGTGACGATCTCGATGACTTCGAGGTAGTCCCACACGCCGTTCGCGCCGTCGACATACGTGCCCGTGGCCTGGTCGTAGGTACGGTCGTCGCCGGGGCGCCGACCACCGTTGTAGGCCCAGTCGGGGTAGTAGTCCTGCACGTAGATGTCCAGGTCCTTGCCGTTCTTGGCGAAGAATCCATCCTCGATCTTCAGGGCGTCGCCGCTGGGGTGCTGTGTACCGAACGGTGCTTTCTGCGATGTGTTGGTGATGTGTGCGCCGTTGATGATGGCCTGGGTCGGCGCTCCGGCGTCGCCGAGGCCGTACAGGGTTCCGCTGGCTCCCCCACGGAAGGCGCCCGTGGTGTTGGAGAAGTCGACAGCGAGGGTTTCGGAGCCCGCCGCGGCGGCGGCCGGAACAGTGATGACTCCGCCGACGACGGCCGCGAGGGTCGCCAGCGAGAGGAGAGCTTTCTTCATTGAGAGCTGCTTTCGTCGAGGTGGGGCCGTGCCAGAACACACGGATCATCTGATAGCGCTATCATGATAACGCTATCAAGGATGAATGAACAGTGCGGTCTGGACCTGATCTACTAGACCCTGGGACCAGAGCTCTCGCGCACGACGACGTTCGGCTCAACTGTGGTGACCGACGCCGTCGGACGTCCTTGAATCAAGGACAGTAGTTGGCCGAATGCGCGAGAGCCGAGTTCAGCGAAGTCTTGCCGCACGGTCGTGAGGGCTGGCACCCACAGCTCAGCGAGTGGGTGGTCGTCGAAGCCGACTACGCTGACATCGTGCGGCACACGGCGTCCACCGTCCGCAAGTCCTCGGATGACTCCCATCGCGATCTCATCATTGCCACAGAAGACGGCCGTGACGTCCGGGCGTGCTGCAAGCTCCGTCCCGATGCTCCGACCGCTCGAGGGTTCCCATCCCGCGTCGATGACTGGCGGAATCGACGCGCCGCGCAGCTTCAGCGCGTTCCGCCAACCGGTGGTACGGCCGTCCTCACGCCGCGATGGCGGGATGCGCACGTGGTGCACGGTGTCGTGGCCAAGGTCGAGCAGGTGGGCGATGAGCTTCTGTGCGGCTGCGGACTCCGAGAGCAGAGCCTGTGGCACACCCTTTTCCCGCACACCTGAGATGGAGACCGTGTGGATGTCCTCTGGCAGTCGTTTCAGCACGGCGACACCTGCCGGGTCGAACTTGAGGACGATGATCCCTGCGATGCTCTGCCCGAGGACGAGGTCGACGGCGTCGTCGAGTCGGTCCTCGGCGTTGTCCTCGACCTTGGTGATCGAGACGAGGTAGCCGCTTTTCCGAGCGCTCTCCTCGATACCGCGGATGGTCTCCGCGTATCCGTAGCGGGACGTGTCGCCAGCGAACACGGCGATCATCTTGGGTTGTCGGGCAACGAGGGCTCGTGCGGCGGCGCTGGGTCGGAAGTTGAGCGTCTTGATCGCTCGCTCGACCCGTTCGCGCTTCTCGTCACTGACACGCGCCGCCCCGGTGAGCACCCGCGACACAGTGGGCACGGAGACCCCGGCGAGACGGGCGACGTCGCCGATGACGATTGAGCGCCCTCGTGCGCCTTCACCTGCACTCACGCTGCGTACCCCCAAGATGTCACGGTCCCTTACTTTACGGCTCCGCTGGTGATGCCCGAGATGATCTTGCGCTGCATCACCACGAAGGTGATCAGCAACGGCAGGCTCATCAGGATGATGTAGGCGAAGATCAGGTGCCAGTTCTGAAGGTAGAGTCCCGCGCTTGCGACCTCGTAGAGGTTGAGCGGCAAGGTGTCGAGCCGTCCGCCGACGACGAAGAGGGCGTAGAAGACGTCGTTCCAGATGTACAGGCAGATGAGAATCGTAGCGGTTGCCAGGGTGGGGCCGAGGAGAGGGAAGATGATCCGGAAGAACACTCCGAACGGTCCGACACCGTCGACGCGTGCGGCTTCCTCGAGCTCGACCGGGATGGTGCGGACGAACCCGGTGACGAAGAAGATGACGGTGGAGAGGTACATGCCCATGTAGACGCCGATCATGCCGACGGCGGTGCCGGCCAAGCCGATCTGACGCAGCAGCAGGACGACGGTGACGACCGCAGGTGGGAGGACGATGCCGCTGATCGCGAGCGCGTATACGACCGCCATGACCCGACTTGAGCGTCGCGCAAGCACCCACGACGCCATGGCTCCCAGGAGCAGCACCCCGACCACCGCGGGCACCATGATGAGCAGGCTGCCGAAGAACGCCGGC
>Ga0308161_1002552_pt1 | contig 19138 bp, 29 predicted proteins | sample PhyFR2_FD_201034 | JGI IMG/M metagenome (GOLD analysis project Ga0308161, IMG submission 201034) | Phyllosphere microbial communities from UC Gill Tract Community Farm, Albany, California, United States - DLSLF.R2 | ecosystem: Host-associated > Plants > Phyllosphere > Unclassified | place: USA...
GAGCGGCCACCCGATGATCGCAAGAGCACCAGTGACGGCGGCCACCAGTCCGAGCAGCCATCGAACCAATCTGCGATGGTCGATCGGTTCAACGTCGAAAGACTGGATGCTCACCGTCACACAGCCCGGGAAGTCATGAGGCTCATGGTCGGAGCGTATCGGCCACTAGCTCCTCTCGGTGGTGCGATCGCCAACCACCGTCGTTCGTCTCGCTTGCCGATCCTTCACCGGGCGCATTCGCCAGCTGCACGCTTCCGGCGGTCGAGAGGTCGGGTCGCGTTCAGGCCGATGCGGGCGTCGCTGGCGCCGCGACCCATCTTCGGTATGCGGCGTCGACGCGTTGTTTCACCCGTGCATCAGGCGAGTTGTCAGTGATCTTGGAGGCACTCATAGCGATCGGGATCGTGATGCGGCGATCACGACCCTGCTTCCTCATCACGACGACAGCCCCCTCCTCGACCCGGAGCACGTTCATCCGCGGTACCCGTCGGACAGACACCAGGCCAATGAGGACGAGCTCGTCCGAAGCGAACACGACCTTCAGGGCGAAGAGCCTCCACCAGAGCAAGACCAGGAACGCCACCAGCACCAACATCCGAGGGTCAACAAACAAGGCGAGGAGGGCGGTGCCGATGATAAGCAATGACAGCAGTCCAGACAGCAGATACTTCGTAGCCCGGGAGAACTGCACTACCTCGTTCACCTTTTCCGCCGCTGCGCTACGACGGCATACACGATGGCAGTGAAGATCAGCGGGGACGCCACCCACGGCACCCGGGGGAGCACTCCAGCACCCATCGTCATACCTCCCGCTCGCCACGTCGGCAGTACCGAACTGCAATCAACCTATCGAGTAACGCCGTGCGGGCGGTTCGACATGGTGCCCGTAAGCCGATCGTCTTTCGGGCAGGTCGGCGGCGCGGTTGAGGCTCAATCCACTTACTCGTCCGAGCACCGATCCGCCGGCTGCTGCAAAGGTCATCCTTGCGGGGGACTGCGCACCCTGAGTGTTCCCATAGGATGCCGTTCGGGGGCGTAGGGCTCTCTATAGATGATCAAGGGGGAGACAGTGTCTCGATCGGGAAGAACCGTAGGCATGGCGGGAGCGGGACTGCTGTGTGCGGTTGCGATGCTGGGGACGTCGGCGGTGGCGCACGCTGAGGAACAGCCTGCAGATGCACTCGCAGCTGTCGCCGCTGTCGCGCCGGATGTGCTCGACGCGGCCGCGAACATGGCCGAATCCGAGTCTGGTGCTGAAGCTGCAAACTTCACCGGGGGCGATGTTGAGGTCAGCGTTCCGACAGATGCTGCTGACGGAGCTGTGCTGCGCACCAGCGATCGCGAGTTGACGGTATCGCTGCCATTTGCGGATCAGGCAGCGGATGCGGTCGTTGAGAGCGCGGGGGTGGCGACTTTTGACAATAACAACTCGTCGACCACAGCTTCAGTCGTGCGGGAGGATGGCAGTCTGCAGATCCTCACTGTCGTCGAAAGCGCTGCAGCGCCGACCCGGTACGACTACGACTTGTCCGTGCCGTCAGGCGGCGCCATTACGGTCCGTGATGATGGCGTGGTCATCATCACCGACGAGAGTGGCGATTTTGCTGGCACCGTTGCGCCCGCGTGGGCGAAGGATGCAACCGGAGTGCCGGTGGCGACCCGGTACGAGGTGCACGGGAACACGTTGACGCAGGTCGTTGAGCACGGCGCGGCGACGCAGTACCCGGTAGTGGCCGACCCGTGGCTGGGGATCACCTTGTTCAAGAGCTTCAAACGCGACAAATATCACGGGGACTACCGCTACAGCGCCTGGGTCACCGGGCCTGGCGCGGTCGTTCTTAGCGGTGGCGGTGGCGTCGGAGGGTACGCGGCTGGACAGGCTGTGTTCCGAGGTTCTGGGTGGGACGAATGGAAGAAGAAGTGGCCCGCGATCACGAACAAGGCCACCCTCCAGCAGCAGTACAACTGCCACGTCGCTGCGGGCCTTTACGGGCTGCCGTTCACCCAGGACTACAACCTCGAACGGTACCGCGCGAACCGCGCGAACTGGGTCTCCGGTGTCGCATCGCATCGCTGCAACTGGTGACCACCGAACATCCTCTTCGACAGGAGACTGAGCACATGAAAAAGTTCATCATCGGGTCCGCCATCGCTGCCAGTCTCGGCGCGCTAACCACCATCGGGTTCCTCATAGCAATCGGCGTCGACTACCGCATGCAAGAAGACCGCGGTATCGAGCCGGGCTACACGCCCGACGTCATCGTTGGCGGCTTCGAAGCCGGACTGTGGTTGCTCGGCGTTGGCATCGCTGCGCTCATCGTCAGTAGCATCGTCGCGATCCTGCAGCGCCGTAACGAGCGTGCTGCCTCATCTGCACCCTCGCACTGACTCAGCGTTGCAAGCCGCGCAGTGCCCCGGTCGGAAACGGCCGGGGCGCTGCCGTGTCCAGCGGCCTGCCTGTCTCGGCCAGGGATCCCCTACCGAAACGACCACGAGCGACCGAGGCGGCGTTCGGTAGCCCACCAGCTACAGGACATCGTTCGCTGGTCGAAATTGGACGGGTGGTGTCACGCCGAGTGCCGAGATGAAGGACCGCAGTCTCTCGACTGACTCCTCGGGAAGCGTCTCCCGTGGCTTGTCTGACCTTCATGTGCTCAGAGTGTCCGCGGGATGAGGTCGCCGTCCTCTAGGTCGTACGTCGTCACTCGCCACGTCGGCCGGTGGTTGTCGACAACGCGCTTCAGCTCGACCACTCGTCGGCTTGGCCATTCCTCGCCGGAAGCCCGAACGGCGTCGCAGTGGCTGGCGTCCGCCTTCGTGGCTTCCTCGTTGGTCAGGGCAGGGCGTCGAGGACGCCCGCGATCGCCAGCTCATTCCGGCCGGCGTGCACGCGCAGATCCTCAAGCTCGCGGGACAGGAAACCCCGCGCTGACGGCACGGGGCGTTCCTGCCGGTACTGCTACCGGTGGTTCATCCACCACCACCCGACCACCTCCCGCGCGAACCGGGACGCCGTCAGCGCCCAGTTCACTCGCGCGAACGTCTTGTGACCGGCGGCGAGTTTGCCGGTACCGTGGGCGCCGTGTTCACAAGATGAGCACATAGGTCCTCCTACGGGCCTGTCGGTGAGACCGGACCGAAGTGTGAAGGCTGGCGGTCCGTCTCGTCTTCTGTTGGACGTGCCCGAGGTTCCCGCCTCGGGCACGTCGAGAAGCTACGTTCCAGTTCTGAGGGACGCTCCGCGACACGCGGTTCCCCGGGTTGCGGTCGCATGAACGCGCACGGAATGAGCAACAGATGCCTGCTTTTTGCTGGTCAGAGGGCTGGTCGCCGTCGGAAATCGTCGTCGAAGTGGAAGATCGCGCGACGCGGAGGAACATGCCCGGGTCTTGCTAGCACGCGGTGCAGGACGCACCGCGTCTACGCCGGGAGTCAGTTCGTCACACCGAGATACAGGCCGGTGGTGACGGCCCAGAACGAGAAGAGCGCGGCTCCAAAATTGAGCACCAGGGCGGCGAATGAGTGCCCGTCGCTTCCTTGACCCTTCTTGTGCCCGAGCCCGCTGACGAGCGCGGAGAGGAGCAGGAAGAAAACCACCGGCGCGCCGAAGCGCGCGACGGAGACGTTCACCACGTACTGAAGGGCTGTGTCCGTGCCATCAGGCAGCTTGTCCACGACCGGGATCGTTATGACCAGCACGTAGGCGACGAGGGCGCTGACGACGAACATGGCGAAGAGCCAAACGCCCTCCGAGTGATCCTTGAGCCACTGCTTCATACGCACACGAGCAGTCTGTCGTGAACCATCGTTGCTGCCGGGTTGATCGTCCGTGTCACTGTGGGGTGAGTCCGCGGCCGGGGACTTTTTGACCAGCAGCACGGCGGCGATCGCGCTCACGATCGCGCTCACGATCGCGCTGACGATCAACATGACGGCCAGGCAGAGGCCTTCCGAGTGATTCTTGAGCTTTTGTTTCATGCACACATGAGCAGTCTGTCGTAAAAGACGGGTTTTGCCAGGTTGGGCGACATCGTCGCTGGAAGCCGTCGGGACAGGGTGCGATGCCGGCCCTGATCCGTTCCGGCACCCCCCGTCAGGGACAAGACGAAAACAAGCCCCGACCTCGTCAGGTGTCTCGCCGACCGGAGGATCCCGCATGCCGCAAACCGACTCCGTAAGCCTTCTCAACAGCCGATCGGCTACCGGCGCATTCTGGTCAATCACGTTCGCAGTTGCCCCCTGCTAGTAGCCGCCTCGCTGCCCGGTCCGTATTTTAGGGTAGCGATCATGTCGAAGCTGGGGACGTCCGTGCTCATCACTGGCACCGTCGGGTCCGGGAAGACCTCCACGGCCTACGCGGTCGGTCAGCGCCTGCGCGCTTCGCAGGTGCCGCACGCCGTCATCGACCTCGACGAGCTCCGACGATGCTGGCCAGCCCCGCCCGATGACCCGTTCAACACCGCTCTCGAAGCTGCGAACCTTCGTTCGGTGGCGGACAACTACCGTCGCGCTGGCGTAACTCGGTTCGTCGTAGCCGGGGTGGTCGAGGGTGCGGGAGCGCTGCAGCGGTGCAGCGAGGCGCTCGGCTGTCCGGTCGTTCTCGTTCGTCTCCGAGTTGACCTGCATCGCGTGCGAGAGCGCCTTCAGAAACGGCACGAGCCCGGCGACGAGCGAGATTGGCACCTGTCCCGGAGCGGGCAGTTGGATGGGATCCTCGACGAGGAGAACGCAGCGAGCATCACTATTGACGTGTCGGCCGAACCACTGGACAGCGTCGGCCGGCGCGTCATCACCGCCATGAACTGGGCGTAACCCTGCCCGGGCAACCGCTCAACGGCGTCGCATCGGCTGTGAGCGGGTCACGCGATCGGCGGCCGGCCGCGAGTGACGGTCCGGCTGCTGTCTCAGCAACCGATCGCCCATCGGGACGTCGGTCGGGTTGTGCCACGGGTAGCTTCACCATCATGACGAATCGCGAGTGGCTGGGCCGACGTCTACCGCTGTGGACGCTCGTGCTCGTCGGGGTCGTTCTTCTCGGCGTCGCCGCGCTGCTGTTGTTCCTCGTCGACTCGATGTTGGTCTTCCTGGCTATCTCGCCCCTCACCATCGTCGGGCTGTACACGCTCGCCTACGCCGGCGGGGAGTGGCGACGACGAAGCGACAAGCAGCGCGACCGGTAGCCGATCGGCTATCTCTAATTGTTCTTGGCTGGCCTGGGGCTGGCTGGCAGGCTGGCACTGGTCCCGGCTCGTGGTGTGACTCTTCGGCTATCTGCCCGTCATCATGGCGTGGCATTGTCTCGACTCGTCCGCCGCGGGTGGCGGGGCTGTGCCGGCCCGTCCGCTGCGATGGCTTGATAGAAGGTCGTCCGACCAGCCAGCTGGTTGTGACTCGTTAGAGATCCGCCCCGCAACGACTCTCCCGGGCCGAGTGCCAACACGGTCCCCGTCTTGGAAGGAGTCCCGCGATGCCCATCGTCGCAGACGAGTACACGCAAGTCATTGGCGTCGACACGCACGCCAGAACCCAGACCTACGTCGTCCTCGATACCCGTACCGGCGGCATCATCGATACTGCGATGTTCCCGACGAACCCGGCAGGTCTCGCTCGCGCTCTGGCCTGGATCGATCGTCGAACATCCGCTGGACGGCTCGCAGCCATCGAGGGGACCAGCTCCTACGGAGCATCCCTGACCGAAGCCCTGCAGCAGGCCGGTATCCCCGTGGTCGAAGCGCGACCACCACGACGAGCAGACCGCGGAGCTCGCGGGAAGTCCGACCCCATCGATGCCGAAGCCGCAGCTCGAGCCGCGATCGCGTCCCTCGCCGGCGCCGCACCGATCCCAGCCTCCAGCGGCAACACCAGCCGACACCGACTGAACCGGCACGGCGACCGACGGCTGAACTCCGCGCTCGAGACCGTCGCCCGCGTCCGACTCTCCTACGACCCCGACACCCGCGCCTACAAACAACGCCGCCTTGCGGAAGGGAAGACCACGAGAGAGGTCAAGCGCATGCTCAAGCGCTATATCGCCCGACAGATCTATCGACACCTCACCGCCACCATGACCGCCTGACGGCACCGATAAGGCTTGCGTTCCAGCATCCGACCGCCAGTCGGGCTCAGGTCGTAGGCCGCGTCAGTCGACGAGTAAGCGCTTGAGCGAAAGGCTGCCCATCTCTTACTCGTCCGGTGAACACCTTCCGAGCGCCCCCGAAAAGCAGGACCATGCGAACCCACTGAGGATCCTTGCCGCGCTTCTTCGGCCGGACTTCCACCGACACAAGAGAGACGGAGGTCAGCGGGACCGCAGTTGGCACGCGGCCGCGCAGCAGCTTGAAGCGCCGCCGGACCAGTGACACGTCGTCGAGCTCCAGGACGTCTACTCCATTGAAGCCCCACCAGGGTCCTGGAGAAAAGCGCGCGATCACGAGGCTGTTGCTCACCTCGGCGACCTTAGTCCTGGGACCTCGGAGCAGCGATGACTCCTTGACTTCACCTATAGAAGGGTCGAGACGGCCAGCAATGAGCGAGTGGGTACGCTTCGCGGGTGACGAACTTGATCGGGAGCCGTGTTCTCTTGCGTCCTTGGACGGCCGATGACGCTGAGTTCGTGTTTGACCTGTACTCACAGTGGGATGTTCAGCGCTACCTCGGGCACGACCCTCGAGTCATGGAGAACATCGACGCGGCTCACGCCTTGATCGGTCGTCTCCGCGCACGGAGCGGCCCGGTGCTGGGGTACTGGGCGGTCGAAGCCACTGCAACGGGCACTCCCGTTGGCACGATCATGTTGCAACACATCAGGCTTTCGGGAACGAGTGAACCTTCTGCCGAGGTCGAGATTGGCTGGCACTTCCATCCAGATGCGCGGGGCCACGGATACGCAACCGAGGCGGCGCAGCTCCTGCTGCGGCACGCTTCAGCGTCCGGGCTCGACCGGATCATTGCGGTTGCCCATGTCGAGAACGCGGCGTCGCGCCGAGTCTGTCTGCGTCTCGGGCTGACGAGCCGGGGACGGACGACTCGTTACTACGACGCGGAATACGAGTTGTTCGAATCGGGCTCGCTTCGCACTGACCCGTCCCGTTGACCGATCGGCTAACGAGGCCCGCGATCGATGGTCGTTGGTGCCGGCTACAGCTACTCGGGAACGTTGTCGGTCAGTGGCGCGTCAACGCTCGGCCTCGGGCCGTTCACTGTGACCAGTGCTGTGTCGTCGATGAGTGCGCGGATGAACCGATGCGTGTTGACGTCGATTGCCTCTGCGTCGACGCTGCGTCCGTCGACGGTGATCGTGACCGGGCGCCGATCCATGATCGAGGACACTGGATTGATGGCAGGGATGGCGTGATGACTACTATCGGTGAACCGTTCGCGACGTGGGCAACGATTTCTCGTCTCTCGCCGGCGTTAGGCGTCGACCGTGATGCCCAGGCTGATCCACCCGCCGGGGACCGCCTGCAGTTCGAACCGGACGCCGGCGGGTTCCGCACCGGCCGACCGTTCGGAAGCTAACCGCGCGGCCATCGCAAACGACCTCGGAGACGTCCGCGCTCACGTAGTAGGGCGTGCTTTGTAGCATATCTAAGTGCCAGAAACTATGCGTCGTTACCGCGCGGTGACGATTGGTACCGCTACGTTGCCCTCATGGGTGAGCTCCTCGGATATGCGCGAGTTTCAATGACTGATCAAGACGCTTCGCTGCAACTCAACGCGTTGCATGATGCCGGCTGCTATCGCGTGTGGGTCGACACGATGTCCAGATCGCTCGAGCACTGGCCTGAGTTGGAGAAGCTGCTCGACCAGCTGAGACCAGGGGACACCCTTGTGGTTTGGCGCCTTGACCGCCTCGGCAGGTCGACTCGGCACCTTATCGATCAGCTGCAGGCGCTGGGGGAGCGGGGTGTCGGTTTCAGATCCCTGCAAGAGACACTTGACACCACCTCGCCTGGGGGGCGCCTCGTATTCCATGTCTTCGCCGCACTGGCAAAGTTCGAGCGCGACCTCATCCGTGAACGAACGCACACGAGATTTGCAGCGGCGCGGGCACGAGGCCGCCAAGGCGGCCGGCCCCCGCGGCTCTCCGGAGATCAGGTGCAGACTGCGCGGCGGCTATATGAGCAACGGGAAATGACGGTCGCTCAGATCGGAGACGTTCTCGGGGTAAGCCGTACCACGGTGTATCGCGCATTGCGGCGGGAGAACGAATCGATCACCGGGCGTCGCGGCACAACGTCCGGTTAAAGATCGTGCCGTGGAGCCGGCCTAGAGCTTCCAAGGCTGCCGGACGAACCAGCCGACGAAGGCTGCGGCGGCAAGCGTGCCTACTACAGCACTGAAAACCATCCAGCCGAGCAGGACGCCACAGATCGATATGACGCTGCCAATCAGTGCGCATACGAGCAGTGCCGAGCGCGATGATGCGCCTTGGTGTTCCATGCTTTGACCATACACGAGGTCACTCCCTACAGCAACGGCAGCTGTAAGCGGGGGTTGCGTGGGAGGTAATGATATCAGATTCATGTTGATATCAAGCAGGCTTGCTCGAAGGGTAATTTCTTGAAGCCTTGCGCTTACTTTTGAGGCTCCACTGTTGTCGTAGTTGAAGGAGAATCATGAAGCTTGTTGGAGTAATCAGTACGTTCCTGGCTGCAGGCGCGATCGTCGCCAGCGTGGCGGCTCCTGCCAATGCCGCTGCCTCCTACGAGGTTCAAATCAACCCTGTTAAGGCTGGATCAACTGCTTGCCCGCTGCCGTTTGCGTGCAGCTTTCAGTATCTGAAGTCGATCACCTTCTACTCACGCGCATCTGCGCAGATGAAGGGTATTTCCACGCACGCCAAGGCCAAGCAACCCGGCACCAACAAGGTGCTCTTCGACGCAACCAAGGGGTCGAAGAGTTCGAACATCAACTCAGTGTCCTTCAAGGTTCCGTCGGAATACAAGAACACCCTCATTGATGCGTCCATGACATCGAAGTTCACACCGAAGTCTGGTTCGGTCGTGACCAAGTCGACGTCAAAGCGGATCGTCACCCCAGTCGGCTGATTCCGTTCGGTGTCGTAGTGCTCAGGGCTCGTGAGTGGGGTGCCCCGCCCACGAGCCCTGAGCTCAAGTCGCGGGTCCGCGAGCTGGCCGACTTGGTGTGCCCCTAGTCGAAACGCGAGTTCAGGCTCTCGATCAGACGCTTCTCGATCTCGATCGCGCCGAGGCGCAGTGCTCTTAGTGCAAGGCGATGCTGGCTGACTCCCTTCGCTAGCGCAAGTCGTCGAATCGCTTTTGCAAGGTCATGCTGCTCGCCAAATCGAATTACCATCGCTTTAGGTGTCGATACGACGTTCCCCGTCTCTTTCCCCTCCATATTAGCTCCGGAAGCCTCCTCCTGATATGATGCGAATGAATAACCGTAAATTGGCCGTCAATGTTCGAATACTCGCGGCTACACTAAGTATTGGCTTTTTTGCATTATTAAGTGCATGCTCAAGTGGACCTGCGCCGGTCGCTGCGTCCCGTGTAACTGAGAATGCCCAAGTTGACTACGTCATCAGCGCTGAGCCGAGCTTCCGCTCCGAGAATCCAATGTTCGTTCGTCCGGTGCGCGGATCGGTAGATGCGTATGTCAAAGTGCATGCGTCGGGACATGCGCGCCTGTCGTTCTCGAATTTTGTGGTCCTCGACGGCAGATACCAGCACGCAGTGGTGACGCAAGTAAAAAAAACCACCACCACCCGGATCGTTCACGTGCGGTTGTCTGGGGTCTCGGCTCACGACGGGCTGATGAGTATCTACTTCATCTATCCACGAGAGTATGGTCTGCCGGGCATGCCAATCGTATCTATTCCCGTGCGTCTCAGTGATCGCTTCAATATCGAAAACTGCACGCCGAGGGATGGGCCTGCAGCGGTCGTTGCCATTCTGGTTGATACCCGAACCCCGGATAGAACATCGTGTGTCCTGTATCGCAATGAAGCCTTTTCGCGTCGATCTTTACTCGAAACACCGGCAGATCGCTTCGTCAATGTGGTTCCCGTGAACAAGAATTTATCCTCGACATATGCATCGGACTTGTCGGGGAACGTCTACGCGTGGCGGTGAGGACTACGGCGAGCTTCCAATGAGTGCAAGCGAGCGCTCCCGTGGTAATGCCTAGGAGCGATTGTCGTCGGCTGGCCCAGAGCGCTCATCAGTATCCCCCGCTTGTGCTATGACGTGTCTACGAGTCAGCGTCGCCCCGCCTATGAGTCGATCGTATTGAATATGGTGCCGGGCGAGCCTGCGACGGCGACAGCTGCTGCAACGCGCTTCGCGCGGACTCCGCCTGACGACTGCGATCGAGGACACCTGGATCCTCGGGCGGACGCTAGTGTTCTTTGACCCGTCCATCTTGCCAAGGGTAGAACGATCTGTCGAAACGGGGGCAAGCCTGGCCCAGCTAGCGGTGCGCGTTGGCGTCACAGCGTGCCGCTGCCGCAGGGGACGCCCTCCTCGCAGTCCAGGGGCGGCCCTCGAGGCCCGGTTCCCCGCTGAGGGCCGACCGGCGCCGGATCGACTATGTCGGACGGCCCACGGTCGGCCTGGGGTTGGCTGGCAGGTTGGCAGGTTGGCAGGTTGGCAGGTTGGCAGGTTGGCAGGTTGGCAGGTTGGCAGGTGGGCAGGTGGGCAGATCGGCAGGTGGGCAGATCGGCAGGCTGGCAGGCTGCACCGTTCTGAGCGTGGCCCCGCTGAGGGATGTGCTGCGGGCCTTGCCAGAGACGTGCAGAGTTCCAGGTCGACAGAGGAGACGGTAGAGCGCGCCGGCGCCTGTGGTCTCCGGCCCGACATGCAGCAGTTCGAGAACGCCCTGTGAGCTGCGTCGTTCGGTGTCGTCGTTCACCGCGCTCAGTGTCGCGACCGGTGACGCTGTCCTGGTCGAGTGGGGGAGCGGCCAAGCCGCGACCGCGGCATGGGTGTGGCGTGCCGCGGTGAAGCACCGCGTGGAGGTCTCAGCGACGTCATAGCCGGCCACGGTTGCCGACGTCAGGGTTCGCGCGTGCCGTAGTGCTCTGCGCCCGTCTGAGGAGCACCAACAAGTGGGCCGCTGCTTGTGTCGAACCTGACGGGAATTAAGGGGTAAGTCGCGGGTCAATCTGCTTTCGCCTGTGCTCCGGCAAGCCTACGGCCGGTAGTCCCTTCGATCTTTGGGCTCGTCCAACGGAAGCTGGCGAGGCCACTGCCGTCCAAGCAGTCCCGCGAAGACGGCCGTTACTGACCTGCTCAGGATGCTGACGGTGTGCCAGAGCCAGCCGTGCTTGCGGGGGTTTGAGAACCCGTCGTCACCGTAGGGACGGTCCTCGTGGTGATCAGCCATTCAGACAGCCAGCCCTTCAGTTACGTTGAAGCTACACCAGCGTCTGCCGTCAAGCGAAGGTGCACTTCAGCGGCCCGTTGCCCGTTTTTCCGTACCAGCTCCACTTGCACTTGAAAGTACCCTGCCGCTTCGAGAACGTAGTCGTGATTTTGCTGGGGCCTGAAGCGGTACCGAGTTTCGGAATGGACTGCACGGCGAGGGCGCCGTCGTCGCTCCAGGTTGTAGTCGTGTGCTTGCTGTAGGACTCCCCCGCGGCCGCGCAACTGGGAACGGCTTGTAGCCCGGTCCTGAGCCGGTCTTCATGGATCAATGGGGACGCGAGTCATACGATCGTCTAGCGGGCTAAGGCTGTCCTCGGCCCGAACCAATGCACGACAGCGAGCGAGCCTCGCTCGGGAACTGGAGAACACGATGAAGCGATCGAACAAACTGTCCAAGGGTTGGGTGATTGTCGGCTTGGGTCTGCTGGCTGCTGGTATCGCAGCGCCGGCATACGTTGCGCATGTGGGCGCCGCTCCCTCAACCTCTGCCCACGCGGAGGTCCGGCACGGTGGGGAGAGCAGGGACGGACGCAACGCTGGTTGGTTCATTCACTACTGATCCCTCAACCGGTGATCTTGCGGCGTGTGACGTGTGCGGCGCAGCGTCCACGCTCCGCGGCCGTTCAATCGGCTGATGCCGGGTCCGCCTCGAGGCTGATGCGGGTGTCATGAAAGGCGTCGTACGTTGGCGCGATGCAGACGAGTTATAAGAAGCGTGCGGTGAACCTAGGTTTCGGAGTCGGCGTCGGCCTGATCATCGTCGGACTGCTGGTGATCTGGTTCGCGCCGGCGGTTTGGAGTGGCTGGGCGACGTTCGTCGTCGTCATCGGTGTCCTGTCCGCGCTCGTCGGGTTTGTCTTCGCGCTCATCCCTGCGAACGGTCAGCGCTGACCGGGCGAAGTGAGCGGCGATAGCTCCAACGCTGCTTGAGGCAGCTCGCCTCGGGTACAGCCGAATGGACCGCCGAGGCAGGGGCGTCGTTGCCCAGGGTGTGACGACGGTCGTCTTGTGCGTGGTCGGAAGAGACGATGCGGGTCGAGTTGCGGCATGAGATTCTGGGCGAATGGAAGCACCCGTTGTCGCCCATTCCTTCGCACCGAAGGACCCTGCTGGGACGCACTCCAGCAGGACCAACCCGTCGCAGAACCCGACGTGCGAAACCACCCCACGAACCGGTGGCCTGCATTCCTCCCGGCTGCAGCCGACGACGGGGTAGGAGCGTTGTTCGCGATACTGCTTCGGTTCGGCCCGTTCCTCCTCGGCGCCGTCAGCGTCCACGCACGGGGTCCGCTCCACGTGTCAGCACCGGCGGCGACAGCTGCGCTGACGCTCGCCAACGGTGTCAGCCGACGGATCCTCCACCGGGTCATCGTCCACCGCAACAACTACGCCCCCATTCGACAGCTGCAGCGGCGCAGCGTGCATCAGGCGTCCGGCATCGTTCTCGCCCACTTGGGCCTCACGCCCACTGACGCGTATCTCCTCATCGAAGGACACGCGGCCGCCCGCAACGAGACCGCCGCGGACACCGCCGACCAGATCCTCACCGGCGAACTCCGCATCACACCCACCGGCGACCTCACCACCGCCCCGCATGCACTCCGAACCAGGGCTCACGTGTGAGCAGCGGTGCACGGCGGACACCGTCGTCCCGTATGACGATGGTTGATCGGACGCGATCACGTCGGCGGTTCGATACCGTCAGCGCATGGACCAGGAGGACTCTCGCGTACAGCGCCTAGCCGTGCTTGATGCGCTCGTGCGAGCAGGAGCAGATCTTCCGCGCCTGATTGCCCTCGTAGCTCAGAGCTCAGCGGATGTTGCAGTGGAGCGGATAGCCGATCTACTGCATTGCGGTGAGGCCGAGGCTCGTGCTGTCTACTCGGCACCCCTCCGATGGTTCTCCCCAGAGAGCCGTGCTCGGATCGAGCTTGAGTCAACCGAGCTGCGCGCGGCGATCGGCTGAGCTCACGCCCGAATGACGATCGGCTACCGGGCGCCCCTTTCGGTTCAGGCGCCCGCTGCGATTCGGTCGAGTGCTTGTGTCAGCTCGGCGCTTTGCTGGGGTCCGCCGTGTCCCTCATCCTCCGCGATGGTGAGCGTGCTTTGTGGGAGACCCTGGTGGAGCCGCCAGGCTGTCACCGCGGGGCCGCTGATATCTCTTCGGCCGTGCACGAGGGTGGTGGGGATGTGTTGGATGCGGTCGAGCCGAGCGAGGATTGCGTTGTCTCCGGGCATGAAGGCGTCGTTGCTCCAGTAGTGCGTCACCAGCCGAGCGAACTCCTCGCGGCGATCAGGACCGATGTGTCCTTCGTTCCGAAGCTCGGGATGGTCCAAGGAGACGTGCACGTTCTCCCACCTGTCCCAAGCCGCAGCTGCCGCTTCGCGAGTCGAGGCATCCGAAGACGCGAGGAGACGGGCATACGCGTCGACGACCCGCTCGCCGGAACGTCGGTGGCTGGCGCGTTCGAACTCGTCCCATTCGGCCGGGAACAATCGACCGATGCCCTCCGTGATCCAATCAACCTCGCTCCGGCTCGTTGTCGTCACGGCCATGAGCGCAAGCGCACGGACACGTTGCGGGTGTTGTTGTGCGTACGCCAACGCGAGCGTGGTTCCCCAGGAGATCCCGGCGACGACCCAGGCGTCGATCCCGAGGGTTCGGCGGACGGTTTCGATGTCGTCGATGAGTTGCTGAGTGTTCTGTCGGTCCATCCGGCCGTGCGGTTCGCCTACGGAGCGGCTTTTGCCGGTGCCGCGTTGGTCGATCCCGATGAGTCGGTACCGTGCCGGGTCGAAGTGGGTGCGGTACCAGCCGCTACCGAGTGATCCTCCGGGACCGCCGTGGAGCCAGAGGGCAGCCAGACCGTCTGGATTGCCTGACTCTTCACAGTAAATTGAGGCGCCTCCGTCCGCGTCGACGGTGCTCGTCCGATAGGGCTCGTACCGGTCGTAAGTCACCGCTTCACGCTATCGACGATCGCACCGTGAGTCGTCTCGTTGGACGATCGGCCAGCGGACACGAGGTCGCGCTTGTTGTCTTGCAATGCACGCCGCTCGCGTACCTGGTACAACGCGGCAACGCACTCGTCGTCGGGTGTCCGTCGCGCGGGATGGTTTGGTTCAACCTCGAAGCCACGCCAGGTGGAACCACTAGGAGGGGCCCTGCTCCGCGTTGCGGGTCATGGCCCCTCCTAGTGCGAGCTGTGTCCGGAATCTACCGACGTGGTGACAGGGCTAGACCTCGGTGGGGTTGCGTTCGTTCGAAGCGTCGAACTTGAGCACCTCGTTACGCATGAGTGGGCTCCACTTCGTGAGGAAGGCAACGACGTCGGGGTGGGAGAAGTGCCGGTCCTGGGCCTCCTGGGACTCGAAGTGTTCGAGGATGGTCACGACCCCAGCTGCTTCGTCGTCGAGGCCGAAGGAGATGAGACGGGCCCCGGGGTTTGCCTCGCCGATCGGGTAGAGGGCTTGAGCATCGGCAAGGTAGTCCCGGACCTGCTCGGGCGGCAAGAACACTCGACCCGCGATGATGATGGTCGTAGGAGTGGAGGTGGTCGTCATCGGTGGTCTATCTCTCTGTTCGAGGGTTGATGGATCGGGCGGACGGGTCAGGGAAGCGCGATGCCACCTGATTTGTGAGTCGAGGTTCTATGGCTGGGGCGTAGTTGACAGAGCAGCACTTCGCACTCCTCACCAGGGCAAGGTGCCGTCCTTGTCGGTCGCGGTGCCGGTTGGAGCGGCTGCTCCGAGCGTTGCGATGCGAACGGCCGCGGCGGCACCGTCCTCGATGGTGCCGCCGAGCCCGCCGGTGAAGTCAGTGGCGGTCTGCCCCGGGTCGACGGCGTTGAATCGGATGCCTGGAGTTGTCCTGGCGTACTGCATCGTCAACATGGTGACGGCCGTCTTCGACGATCCGTAGGCGGCGAGCGGGTACTGCGACTCGACGCGGTCGGGGTCGCCGGTGAGCGTGAAGGACCCGAGTCCGCTGGTGACGTTGACCACCGACGGATCGGTGCCGCGTCGGAGCAGCGGGAGGAATGCGCGGGTGACCCGGACCACGCCGAACACGTTCGTCTCGTAGACCGTGCGGATCTGCTCGACGGTCATCTCCTCGGGCGGGACGACCTCGCCGAGGATGCCCGCGTTGTTCACGAGGACGTCGAGCCGCCCAGCGTGTTCTTCGAGGTGCGCGACCGCGGCAGCGACGGAACGATCGTCGGTGACGTCGAGCTGGACCACGTGTGTGCCGAGCGCCTCAGCGGCGGTACGGCCGCGATCGAGGTTCCTCGCGCCGATCCACACGTTGTGTCCTGCTGCGGTTAGTTGTCGGGCTGTCTCGAAGCCGATGCCTGTGTTGGCGCCGGTGATCAGGGTGATGGTCACGCGCGGTACGGGTCAGTTGCTCGGACGGAACGGCTGGAGCAGGGTGATGCCGTCCTCGATCGAGCCGTCGATGAGCTCCAGCATCTGCGGGACGAGTCTCTGCATCCGCGGCGCACTGAGGTGGTCGTCGAGGTGCTGTCGGCTTTGCCACCGCTCGTAGATGACGAACGCGGCTTGGTCGCCTTCTACCTGGTGTGCTTCGTAGTCGATGTTCCCCGGGTCGTTCCGGGACGGGGTGACGGCTGCGGTGATGAAGTCCCGCAGCGCGGTCTCCTTGCCCGGCTTCGCGCGGGTCTGCCAGATGACGGTGACGTATCCGTTGGGTGTTGCGGTCATGGGCTGCTTCCTTTCGTCGTGGAGGAACCAGCGTCAGTGTTGGCGGGGCGCGCAGCCAGGGAAGACCGCTGCCACCCTGGCGTGCCCGTTCCACCGGAGAATGTGTCGGTGAACGAACACCCTCTGAGCACTGATCTCGGCGAGCTGCTGCGTGCTTGGCGGGAGCGCCTGACACCTGAGGATGTCGGCCTCGAGCCGTACGGACGGCGACGCACGCCGGGCCTACGGCGTGAGGAGGTGGCCCAGCTCGCCGGCGTGAGCGTCGACTACGTCACCCGGCTGGAGCAAGGACGGTTCCGCACCCCGTCGGCGCAGGTCGTGGCAGCCCTGGCCCGTGCGCTCCAGTTGAGCCGCAGCGAGAACGACCTGCTGCACCGCGCCGCCGGGATCGCTCCCCCATCGGCGGGCACGGTTACTCGTCACGTCCCAGCAGGCGTGCAGCGCATCGTCTCGCGGCTGTCCGCGTTCCCGGTCGCCGTCTTCGCCGCGGACTGGTCGTTGCTGTACTCGACGTCGCTGTGGCAGCGCCTGTTCCACACCCCGTCCGTGCTCGCGGACCCAGACCAGAACCTCCTGGTCCAGACGTTCATCGACAACTCGATCGCGGAGATCGCGACCGCGCATGGCGGCTCTGACCGCTTCGAACGCGCACTCGTCGCCGACCTGCGTCGGTCGGTGGGGCTGCTCGACCAGGACGTCGCTCTCCACACCTTCGTGACGGATCTCCGGGCCCGTAGCCCCCGCTTCGACCGACTGTGGGGCGACGCACAGGCAGCCGCACACACCACGCTCACCAAGACCGTTCACAACCGCGTCGTCGGCGACGTAGTCCTCGACTGCGATGTCGTGGTTATACCGGACACCGACGTCAAGATCGTGCTCTACAGCACGACGAGCACGGGGCCGAACGCCGAGAAGCTCGACTTCCTCCGCGTGGCCGCCATCACCGCATTCCCCTGATCGGAGCCGACACTGTCTCGCAGCCGGCCACGGCGTCGTCTTGGAAAGAATTTTCCACGCCGACCGCTCCTCCGTGATGATCGAACGCCCCGCGAGTGCGGCAGCGCCCACTCTTCCTGCATCATCGGATCCCCTATCGGGGCAAGCGTCAGTTGGCACCATCGTTTCCCTCGGGGAACCACCAACGGGTCCCTACCGACGTGCATGGATAAGGGCCGCCCGAGCAGCGGAACCGCGGCTTGGTGTGAACCTGGAACTACGGACGACGGGCAACCGACACCATCGTGCGTGACGCCACTATGACCGATCCAACCCCAACCACGATCGCGGCCACACCCAACCACATCAGATGGTGACTCAGAATTGCGACCAGACCGAGCACGATAAGACCGATCCCACCGACGAGCTGTAGCCATGTGCTTGTCGGAAGCGAGCGCTTATCCATGCACTCGTTGTACACCTGCCTCGCCGCTCGAGCCGTCCGGTGGACGATCGCCTACCGGGCAGCCGCCCGATGCTTTACGTGCTGACAGTGGCCGAATCGTGTCTTGCCCCTCGAGGAGGGAGATCCATACGTTGTGGTTGCACCATCACGGCACCGTCGCCGACGGGGGGTCGGGTCTGGGGCTTTCACCAAGGGGATTACATGAGATTCAAGAACCGCTTCGCCCTCACAGCCGTCGCGCTCTGCACACTCGCGGCCGGGACAATTACCGCCGGACCTGCTATGGCATCCGCCGACTACGTAGCAGGTGCCGACTACGCAGCAGGTAAGTACCACTACCAGTGCATCGGCGCAGATGGCCGCGTCTGGAGCGTCGGGCCGAGGAAGTCCGTCGCCGCGACATGCAAGGGAGCCAATGCGGTCTCGCAGTACCTCGACAGTGGGCAGCATGTCTGGACCCATGCGCTCACACCGTCCGGGAAACTCGCCACCTTCAAGGGAGGTGCCGACTGCTACATCGCCGTCGGCGGGGCCGCCTTCGCCGCCCTCACCTTCGAGGACACCTGGGTCTGGTACGTAGGCACCGGCTTCGCAGCCGCGGGCCTGCATTCCTGCGCTGGCTGATTGGAGAAAGAACAAGAGGTGCCAGTAGGAACACACTGCTGGCACCTCTTCTCAGTTCTCGGCGGAGCTCAACACACGCCGAAGACGCTCAACGTGATCCGCGAACGCCTCCCGCCCCGCATCCGTCAACCCCACCCAGACACGCGACCGCCCCCGCAACGCCGACTTCCGGCTGGACACGTATCCCACATCAGCGAGCAGCTTGATCTGCTTACTCAACGACGAATCGCTGATCTCGAGACGCTCCCGGATCGTTCCGAACTCCGCCTCGTCAACTGTTGTGAGAAACGCGCAGATCGCCAACCGTCTGGGCGCATGCACCACCTCGTCAAAACCGTCAAGCGGACCGCTCATTGGCCAGCGCCCGTCACACGGCGACGACGGGCACCGTCATACGCCCGCCCGAAGATGAGTGTGACGAGCACGACCACAACGCCAGCGATCACCCCGGGCCAGGAAGAGTCGAACCGCACATCCATCATCCGGCCAACAACGCACAGCACAGCGATGGCAAGGAACCAGGGGACGATCAGCCAGCTGGTCGCACCCCCGAACACCCGCCCGATACGCAGGCCCGTCCTCTGCCCGAGAACGCCGGCCAGCACCCTGCCCGCAGCGATTACCAACACCCCCGCAAGCACCATCGCCCACGCGAACCCCGACGACACCGCTGCTACCCCGACGCCGAACAACATACCGAGCGCACCCCAATACCAAACAGGCACTCCCGGGACAGCCACCTCCCGGACCCGCTGAAGGTCGCGAAGCTGCGCCGCTGCATCCTGATTTTCCATAGTGGAAACTAAACGCCCGATCCGCTCACTTGTCAACCAGGCAACCGACCCACGACCAACATCGGCGCTGTCTCGATAGCCGATCCCTCTGCGGGAACGGCGCACGGTAGCTTCGGAGCATGCCGGCCTCTCAGTACGTTCGATTGCTGCGCGAGCGGATCGGGAGCAGCTACCTCCTCCTTCCGGGCGTGACCGCGGTCATC
>Ga0308161_1002553_pt1 | contig 19136 bp, 14 predicted proteins | sample PhyFR2_FD_201034 | JGI IMG/M metagenome (GOLD analysis project Ga0308161, IMG submission 201034) | Phyllosphere microbial communities from UC Gill Tract Community Farm, Albany, California, United States - DLSLF.R2 | ecosystem: Host-associated > Plants > Phyllosphere > Unclassified | place: USA...
GTTGCGCGCACAAGGCCTGGGCCTGCGCCGGCCAGACGGCGCGGCTGCCGACGGCCAGCACCGCCGCCAGCTGCAGCAGGCGGGCGTCGTCGTGGTCTGCCAGGCACAGCACGGCCGTGCGCGGCACCAGCGTGTAGACATTGCGCTCGCCCGTGGGGCCGGTCAGTTCGCGCGCCTGACAGCCCGGCGCCAGTGCGTGCCAACGCGTGCAGGCCGCGGCCAGATCGGGCTTGCCGGCATCGGCGGCCCAGCGGCGCAGCGCGTCCAGCGCCGAGCCCTGCGGCCAGCGCGCTGCCGCGGCCTGCTGCGGCGCCGGCGGCATGGCGCGCTGCAGCACATCGCCGGGCCGTTGCGACAGCAGGCGGTAGAGATACAGCGGGCCGCCGGCCTTGGGGCCGGTGCCCGACAAGCCCTCGCCGCCAAACGGCTGCACGCCCACCACCGCACCCACCATGTTGCGGTTCACATAGACATTGCCCGCATGCGCCGCGTCCACCACCTGGGCAATGGTCTCGTCGATGCGGGTATGCAGGCCCAGCGTGAGGCCGTAGCCGGTGGCGTTGATCTGCGCCAGCAGCCGGGGCAGTTCGCTGCGGCGGTAGCGCACGACATGCAGCACCGGGCCGAAGACCTCGCGCTCGAGTTCGGCGATGGCGTCGATCTCGATCAAGGTGGGCAGCACGAAGCTGCCGTGCGCCAGCGCCTCGGCATCGGCCTGCCACGCGCTGCGCCACACCGTGCGGCCCTTGGCCTGCAGCGCGGCCACATGCGCCTCGATGCCGTCGCGGGTTTGCGCCATCGCGCCGCGCAGCATCTCCAGCGTGCGCTCGGCGCAGTCCTCCTGCAGGCACAGCACGCGCAGCGCCGAGCAGCGCTGGCCCGCGCTGTCAAAGGCCGAAGCGACGACATCGGCCACCACCTGCTCGGCCAGCGCGGAGGAGTCGACGATCATCGCGTTCTGGCCGCCGGTCTCGGCCACCAGCGGCACCGGCTGGCCATTGCGTCCCAGGCGCCGGGCCAGCGTGCGCTGCAGGATGCGCGCGACCTCGGTGGAGCCGGTGAACAGCACGCCTTGCACGCGCGCGTCGCCGACCAGCATCGCGCCCACGGTCTCGCCCTGGCCCGGCAGCAACTGCACGACGGCCGGCGGAATGCCCGCCTGCCAGAGCCGGCGCACCGCCTGCGCGGCCACCAGCGGCGTCTGCTCGGCGGGCTTGGCCAGCACCGGGTTGCCCGCGGCAATGGCGGCGCTGACCTGGCCGATGAAAATCGCCAGCGGGAAGTTCCACGGGCTGATGCAGACCACCGGGCCCAAGGGCACATGCGTCTCGGTGCGGAAATCGGCGCGCGCCTGGGCGGCATAGAAGCGCAGGAAGTCGACGGCTTCGCGCACTTCGGCAATGGCGTTGGCAGCGGTCTTGCCGGCTTCGCGCGCCAGCAGTGCCAGCAGCTGCGCCCGGTCGGCTTCGAGCAGGTCGGCCGCGCGCTCGAGGCAGGCGGCGCGCTGCGCGGGCGGCGTGGCGGCCCAGGCCGGGGCCGCGGCCTCGGCCGCGCGCAGCGCCTGCTCCACCTGCTGCGATGACGCTTCCTGCACCTGGCCGACCAGATCACGGCGGTCGGCCGGGTTGCGGATCTCGACGGCCTGGCCGTCGAAGCCCTGGCCTGCCGCGGCCGGAGTGGACACGCCGGGCGTCGACACGCCGGGCGTCGAAACGCCGGGCGTCGAAACGCCGGGCGCGAGCAAAGGCCCGGCCGACCAGTCGAGGTCCGTGTGCATGGCCGCGCCAAGCGCCTGCAGCGTGTCTTCGTTGGACAGGTCCAGGCCTTGCGAGTTGGCGCGGTCCGGGCCGTAGAGCGCCACTGGCAGCGGGATCGCTGGATGCGCGGCGCCCAGCGGGCCGGCTGCGCCGGCCATGCGCTCGACGGTGCGCAGCGGGTCTTCCACCAGCGTCTCCAGCGCAATTGCCGGGTCGGCAATGCGGTTCACGAACGAGGTGTTGGCGCCGTTTTCCAGCAGCCGGCGCACCAGGTAGGCCAGCAGGGTTTCATGCGTGCCCACGGGCGCGTAGATGCGGCAGGGCCGGCCCAGCCCGTCCACCACCTGCTCGTACAGCGGCTCGCCCATGCCGTGCAGGCACTGGAATTCATACTGGCCGGCGGTGTAGCGCGCCGGATCGGCCATCTGGTGGATGGCGGCGACGGTGTGCGCGTTGTGCGTGGCGAACTGCGCGAACACCGCGTCCGGCGCATCCAGCAACTGGCGCGCGCAGGCGAGATAGGCCAGGTCGGTGTGCGGCTTGCGCGTGTAGACCGGGTAGCCGTCCTGGCCGTCGACCTGGGCGCGCTTGATCTCGCTGTCCCAGTAGGCGCCCTTGACCAGGCGCACCATCAACCGGTGGCCGCTGCGGCGCGCCAGGTCGACCAGGAAGTCGATGACCGCGGGGCAGCGCTTCTGGTAGGCCTGGATCACGAAGCCGATGCCGTTCCAGCCGGCGAGCCCGGGCTCGAAGCACAGGCGTTCAAGCAGGTCCAGCGACAGCTCCAGCCGGTCGGCCTCCTCGGCATCGATGTTCAGGCCGATGTCGTATTGCCGGGCCTGCAAGGCCAGCGCCAGCACGCGGGGATAGAGTTGCTCCATCACGCGCGTGTACTGCGCGCGGCTGTAGCGCGGGTGCAGCGCCGACAGCTTGATCGAGATGCCCGGCCCGGCTTCGATGCCCGCACCCGCGGCGGCGCGGCCGATGGCGTCGATGGCCTGCCGGTAGTCGGCCAGATAGCGCTGTGCGTCGGCTTCGGTCAGCGCGGCCTCGCCCAGCATGTCGTAGGAATAGCGAAAGCCCCTGGCCTCGAGCGCCTGGGCGTGCTGCAGCGCCTCGGCAATGGTTTCACCGGCGACGAACTGTTCGCCCATCACGCGCATGGCCATGTCCACGCCCTTGCGGATCAGCGGCTCGCCGCCTTTGCCGATGATGCGCGTCAGCGTGGCCGACAGCCCGCTCTCGCTGTGGGTTGCCACCAGCCGCCCGGTGAGCAGCAGCCCCCAGGTGGCGGCGTTGACGAACAGCGAGGGGCTGCGGCCGAGGTGCCGGCGCCAGTCGCCCTCGGCAATCTTGTCGCGGATCAGCGCGTCGCGCGTGGCGGCATCGGGAATGCGCAGCAGCGCCTCGGCCAGGCACATCAGCGCCACGCCTTCGCTGGACGACAGCGAGTATTCCTGCAGCAGGCCCTGCACGAGGCCGGCACGTCCGCTGGCGCTCTTGCGCTCGCGCAGGCCGCGCGCCAGCTGCAGCGCCAGCGCGTCGGTGGCCGGGGTATCGGCCGCAGCCGCACGGGCGCGCGGCAGCAGCGCCGCAACGGCGTCGGCTTCGGGCAGGCGCGTCGCCGCGGTGATGGCCTGGCGCAGCGGCGCGCGCGGGTGGGAGGGGCCTTCGGCAAAAGCCGGGCGGCAAGCGGCAGCGGGAGAAAAGGACATGGCGTCGAGGGTGAGTTGATGCGCCAATGGTGCTGCGGCCCGGCTAAAATATTTATCCAAAATAACGACGTCAGACCGAATAAAAAGCCAGGAAATGGAAAACGACCACGCATCTGAACGGCTCGACCGCATGGACCTGCGCATTCTCTCGCTGCTGCAGTCCGACGGCCGCCTCTCCAACCTCAAGCTGGCCGAGGCCATCAGCCTCTCGCCCACGGCCACGCTGGCGCGCGTGCAGCGGCTCACGCGCGAAGGCTTCATCCTGGGCTACGAGGCCCGGCTCAATCCCATCAAGCTCGAGGCCGGCATGCTGGTGTTTGTCGAAGTGCTGCTCGACCGCACCACGCCCAATGTCTTCGAGGAGTTCAAGGTGGCGGTGCAGCTGCAGCCCGAGATCATGGAATGCCACATGGTGGCCGGCGGCTTCGACTACCTGCTCAAGACGCGCAGCGCCGACATGAACGCCTACCGGGTGTTTGCCGGCAACGTGCTGTGGCAGCTGCCCGGGGTGCGCGAGACGCGCACCTATGCGGTGATGGAGGAGGTGAAGAACTCCTCGCATCTGCATCTGCGCGGATTGGGCTGAAGTCATCGCCCCTGTCGCGCCCTGGCATCGCGCGGGACCGGCCCGAGACCCGGCACCGGTCAATGCATGACCGGCGATTGCCAGCGCCCGGCTCAGCCGGGCTGCGCCTCAGCCGCGCTGCGCCTCAGCCGGGCTGCGCTTCAGCCGGGCTGCGCCTCGGCAAGCTGCAAGACATAGGCGCGCACGTCCCGCGGCCAGGAGGACATGCGTGCCGCCAGTTGCGCGTGGTCATCGGCAAACAGCGCACGCGCGGCATCCTCGAAGCCGCTGAGGTCGCCGGCCAGCGCGGACATGGCGTGGTACGCGCGTTCGCGCCGGCGGCGCGCCAGGCCCAGGTCGGCATCGCCGCGCCGTGCCTCATGCACCAGCTTGCGCAAGGCCACCGAGGCGCCGCCAGGCTGCGCTGCCAGCCACTCCCAATGTTCGGGCAGCAGCGTCACTTCCCGGGCCACGACACCCAGCCTGGGGCGTCCGCGGCTTTTGGCCGGCGGGGCCGCGACCGCGGGCGCAGGCGCGCTGGCATAGCGCGCCGAGACCGCTGGCTCGTCCCCGCGCAGATCCAGGTCCGTGGGCTGGCCGGTGGCGTCGCTGAAGACCAGCGCCTGCGCCTCGGGCTGCGCCTGCTGCGCACGCAAAACGGCCAGCGCCACTTCATGCAGCGGGCCGGAGGCAATGCGGCAGCCATTGGCGAAGGCGGTGTGGTGCAGAGGGGTTGATGTTTCCATGCCGAAATATTACCCGGATTAAATTAACCAGTCAATAACACCCGGGTATAAATCAGGCAAGCGGATTGCCCGCTCTTCACGCAATGTGAAGAGGGGGTGCCGCGCACAGACTGGGCGCGCGCGCGCAGCCTGCCGAGAATGCTCCCAAGCCCGCTTGCCCCGGTGCGGCAGGCGGGCAAACCACGACAGGAGACCCCGATGACAACCCCCGACCCCCATCCCTTGCAGATTCCTTCGCTGCGCGGCCAATGCTCCGAGGCCGAATGGCAGGCACGCGTCGACCTGGCCGCGTGCTACCGGCTGATCGCGCACTACGGCATGGCCGACATGATGGCCAACCATATCTCGGCGCGCGTTCCCGGCGAGGACGGCGCCTTTCTGATCAACGCCTACGGGATGATGTACGAGGAAATCACCGCCTCGAGCCTGATCAAGGTCGACCATGACGGCAATGTGCTGTCCAAGCCCGATTTCGGCGCGCTCGACTACGGCGTCAACCAGGCCGGCTATGTGATCCACAGCGCCGTGCATGCGGCGCGGCCCGAGGTCGACTGCGTGATCCACACCCACAGCTGGGCCTCGATGGCGGTGTCGTCGCTGGCCTGCGGCCTGCTGCCGCTCACGCAGACCGCGATGCGCTTTCTGAAGATCGGCTACCACGACTACCAGGGCGTGGTGCTGAACCTGGACGAGCAGGAATCAATCATCCGCGACCTGGGCCAGGGCGAGGCCTTGATCCTGCGCAACCACGGCGCCATGACCGTGGGCCGCTCGGTGGGCGAAGCCTTCAACTGGATGCACAGGCTCGAGCTGGCCTGCCGCGCGCAGCTCGCGGCCATGGCCTGCAACACGCCTGGAACAACTACCAGCCCGGCACGCGCCGCCCCTACGGGCTGATGGAATGGCCTGCGCTGCTGCGCAAGCTCGACCGCATCGACCCCGGCTACCGCCTCTGAAGCACGCCTCCAAGGCTTCGAATAACCAGCACCAGGAGACAAAACGATGAAATCCGCATCCGCTGGCGCCGCGCGCGCCCATCCGCCCCAGCCGCCCCGGCGCCGCGCGCTGTGCGCCGGCCTCGGCCTCGCGCTGGCCCTGCCGCTGGCCGCGCCGGCGCAGACCACGGCCTACCCCGCCAAGCCGGTCAAGGTCATCGTCGCGTTCACGGCTGGCGGCACCACCGACCTGCTGGCGCGCAGCGTGTCGCAAAAGCTCTCGGAAAAACTGGGCCAGTCGTTCGTGATCGAGAACCGGCCCGGTGGCGGCGGCAACATCGGCACCGAATCCGTGGTGCGCGCCGCGCCCGACGGCTACACGCTGATCGTGAACTCGGTGGGGCCGATCTCGGTCAACCAGTCGCTCTACAAGAAGATGGCGTACGACCCCTTGAAGGACCTGCTGCCTATCGTGCAGATCGCCGACGTGCCCAATGTGCTGGTGGTCCACCCCTCGGTGCCGGCCAACAGCTTCGATGAATTCCTGGCTTATGCGAAAACGCGGCCGGCCCACTTCAACTACGGCTCCACCGGCGTCGGCACCTCGTCGCACCTGTCGAGCTTCATGCTGATGCAGAACCTCGGTGTCGAGGCCTTGCACGTGCCCTACAAGGGCGCGAATGCGCTCAACGACCTGCTCGCGGGCCGGCTGCAGTTCATGTTCGCGACGATTCCCTCGGTGGTCTCGCAGATCCACGCCGGCAAGCTCAGGGCGCTGGCCGTCTCGAGCGCCCAGCCCTCGCGCGCGCTGCCCAGGGTGCCGACGGTGGCCAGCCGCATCCCGGGCTTCGAGGCCGGCTCCTGGTTCGGCTTCTTCGCGCCCAGGGGCACGGCGCCCGAGGTCGTGCAGCTGCTCAACCAGGAAGTCAACGCCATCCTGCCCCAGCTCAATGACCAGATGGTGCGCGAAGGCGCCGACCCGGTCGGCGGCTCGGCCGAGCAGTTCGCGCGCATGACCCAGCGCGAGTTCGTCAAGTGGCGCAAGATCGTCAAGGACTCGGGTGCTTCGGTCGATTGAGGAAACACCGCGCATGACGCCTCTTTGCATCCTGCTCTCCGCGGCGGCGCGCGCGGCCCACGGCGACGCCATTGCCCGGGCCCTGGACGGGCGCGCGCACGCACTGGTCACGCCCGGCGACGACGCGGCGCATGCCGCGGAAATCGCGTTTGTCTCGCGCGATGTCACCGGCCTGTCGACCAAGCATGAAATCCTGCCCGAGACCCAGCGCTTCTACGATGCGATGGCGGCGTCGCCGCGCCTGCGCTGGGTGCAGGTGCACTCGGCGGGCATGGACCGTGCGATCTACACCGAGCTGCAGCAAAAAGGCGTCATGCTCAGCACCTCGGCGGGCAGCAATGCGGAGGTCGTGGCGCAGACCGCGGTCGCGGGCCTGCTCGCGCTCGGGCGCCGGTTCCCGGAACTGATCGCGGCGCAGCGCCGCGGCGAATGGTCGCCCTTGATCCACCGGCCGCTGCCGCCCGATATCCACGGCCAGACCGCGACCATTGTCGGCTGGGGCGAGATCGGCCAGGCCATCGCCCGCATCCTGGCGGCGATCGGCCTGCGGATCCAGGTGGTGCGCAGCAGCGGCGCGCCCACGGACCAGGGCCATGCGTGCTGCGCCTACGAGCAGCTCGCGCAGCTGCTGCCGGCCAGCGACTGGCTGATCCTGGCCTGCCCGCTGACCGCGCGCACGCAGCAGCTGATCGATGCCGCGGCCCTGCGCGCGCTGCCGCGCGGCGCGGGCGTGATCAATGTCGCGCGCGGCGATGTGCTGGACGAAGCCGCGCTGATTGCGGCGCTGCAAGGCGGGCATCTGGGCGGCGCCTATCTCGACGTGTTCGCGCACGAGCCGCTCGCGCCCGACTCGCCGTTGTGGTCCATGCCGCAGGTGCTGGCCACGCCGCACAGCGCAGGCTTTTCGGCGGGCAATGCGCAGCGCGTGGTGCAGCTGTTTCTGGGCAACCTGCGCCGCTACGCCCAGGGACAGACGCCGCAGCGGCTGGCGCCGGCCGCCTGAGCCGCGCGCTCAATCCTGGAAAAGCCGCGCGCCTTTCCACTGCCCGCGCTGCACCGCCGCGCGCGCAACCTCGGCAATGACCACGCGCGCCGCGCGTGCCGCGGGCGACAGATCCTCGTCGGACAAACTCGCCAGCAGGTTCTGGCGGCCCATGCCCTCGTCGGCGATTTCCAGGTGCCGCAGGCCGGCATCGGCATGGCGCGTGGTCGCGGCGCCGGGCTGGATCGAGGCCGCGCCGCCGTCCAGGACGCTGTCCATCAGCAGCGCCAGGCCGTCGACTTCGAGCGCGATATGCGGCGTGACCTTGGCGCGCATGAAGCCTGCGTCCACCAGCGCGCGCAGGCCATGCGTCGCGCTGGGCAGCACCAGCGGCACATCGGCGAGCTCGGACAGGAACACCTTTTCCTTGAACGCCAGGCCCGCGAGCGTGGGCGCGGCGACGAGAAACAGCTTCTCCTCGAGCAGCGGCGCGGTATGCCAATGGCGGTGCGCATCGGCCTTGAAGATGATGCCCAGGTCGATGCGCCGCGCATTGAGCATGCCGGCCAGGTTGCCCGACAGCGCTTCGACCAGGTGCAGGCGGATCTCGGGATAGCGCGCGCGCATCGCCTGCTGGAACGGCAGTCCGAGCACCGAGGCCGTGGTCGGCGCAAAACCCACGCTGACCTGCCCCGACAGGCGCGCCTGCTTGGCGGCCTGCGCCGCGTTGTCGAGGTTGCGCAGCGCGAGCATGGCATGGTGCAGGAAGGCCATGCCGGCCTCGGTGGGCACCACGCCCGCGGGCGAGCGCTGCAGCAGCCGCGTCGACAGCTCGCTCTCGAGCCGGCTGATCTGCTGGCTCAGCGCCGACGTGACCACCTCCAGCTCGCTGGCGGCCCGGCCCATGCTGCCCAGCTCGCAGGTCTTGATGAAGTAGCGCAGTTGCCTGATTTCCATGGCGGGGTCCCTCGTTGTGCGGCGATCGCCAGCGCCGCGCTGCATTGCCGGCAGGCGGCCATTATGGTGCGATGATCTGCCTCCTCTGCGCCAGCCGGCGGGACAGCTACAGGACAGGCCATGGAATTGCGGCAACTGCGCTACTTTGTGCGCATCGTGGAAATGGGTTCGATGAGCCGCGCGGCGCGCGAGCTCGACGTGGTGCAGTCGGCATTGAGCCAGCAGATCACCAAGCTCGAAAGCGAGCTCGCGGTGCGGCTGCTGCAGCGCACGCCGCGCGGCGTCGAGCCGACCGAAGCCGGCGTGGCCTTTTTTCGCGAAGCCCAGCTGGCGCTGCGCCATGCCGACCAGGCGGTGCGCAGCGCCCAGCAGTCGCGGCTGTCGGGCTCGGTGAGCCTGGGCCTGGCGCCGACCACGGCCAGCATTGTCGGGCTGCCGCTGATGCAGGCGATGCGCGCGCGCTATCCCGACGTGCGGCTGCATCTGGTCGGCAGCATGTCCGGCCACCTCGCGGAAATGCTCAACGCGCGCGCGCTCGACCTGGCGGTGCTGTTTGATTCGCGCCTGCATGGCGCACAGGCGCGGCCTAACGCGGCCCGTCCCGGCGGGCGGCGCTGGCAGGTGCAGCCGCTGATCGAGGAACGGCTGTTCCTGATCCGCTCGCGGCGCCACGCACCGGCGCGCGCGCTGCCCGCGTCGATGGCGCTGGCCGAGCTCGCCGACGAGCCGCTGATCCTGCCCACGGGCCAGCACGGCCTGCGCAGCACGCTGGACACGGCGTTTGCGCAGGCGCGCTTCGCGCCGCAGGTGGTGCTCGAGGTCGACTCGCTGGCCATGGTCATGGCGGCCGTCGATGCGGGTCTGGGCTCGACGCTGCAGCCCTGGGCGGCGCTCGGCCGCTTCGAGGATGCGCAGCAGCGCTTTGAAGCCGTCCCCATCACCGACCGCGATGCCCAGCGCACCAACCTGCTGTGCAGCCTGTCCGAGGACGAGCTGTCGCCGGCCGCGCTGGCGACGCGCGTGGTGCTGGTCGACTGCGTGCGCACGCTGGTGCAGTCTGGCCGCTGGAGCGGCGCCACGCTCATCCATCACGATCACTGATACCCCCATGCCATAGCCCCCCTGCACCGGGGGCCAGCGAATTCCTACAGTGGAGCTCCCACGAGAGAGACTGCAAGGAGAATTCGCATGGACACCGATGTATTGGTCATCGGTGGCGGCAACGCTGCCCTTTGCGCCGCCCTGATGGCGCGCGAGGCGGGCATGCGCGTGCTGCTGCTGGAGTCCGCCCCGCGCGCCTGGCGCGGCGGCAACTCCGCCCACACCCGCAACCTGCGCTGCATGCATGACGCGCCGCAGGACGTGCTGGTCGAGGCCTATCCCGAGGAAGAGTACTGGCAGGACCTGCTCAAGGTCACGGGCGGCCTCACCGACGAGCATCTGGCGCGCCTGGTGATCCGCGCGTCCTCGACCTGCCGCGACTGGATGCGCCGCCACGGCGTGCACTTCCAGCCGCCGCTGTCGGGCGCGCTGCATGTGGCGCGCACCAATGCCTTCTTCATGGGCGGCGGCAAGGCGCTGGTCAATGCCTACTTCCGCAGCGCCGAGGCGCTGGGCGTCGAGATCCGCTACGAGGCGCCCGTCGACCGGCTCGAGATCGAGGACGGCCGCTTTGTCGCCGCATGGTCCCAGGGCCAGCGCATCAGCGCCAAAAGCTGCGTGCTGGCGGCCGGCGGCTTCGAGTCCAACCGCGACTGGCTGCGCGAGGCCTGGGGGCAGAACGCGCGCGGCGAATGGCCTTCGGACAACTTCCTGATCCGCGGCACGGCCTACAACCAGGGCGTGCTGCTGCGCCACATGCTCGACGAACAGCAGGCCGACCGCATCGGCGACCCGACGCAGGCGCACATGGTGGCCATCGACGCGCGCGCCCCGCTCTACGACGGCGGCATCTGCACGCGCATCGACTGCGTCTCGCTGGGCGTGGTGGTCAACCGCGACGCCGAGCGCTTCTACGACGAAGGCGAGGATTTCTGGCCCAAGCGCTATGCGATCTGGGGCCGGCTGGTGGCGCAGCAGCCGGGCCAGGTTGCCTACTCGATCATCGATGCCAAGGCCATCGGCCGCTTCATGCCGCCGGTGTTCCCGGGCATCCGCGCCGACAGCCTGCCCGAGCTGGCACAAAAACTCGGGCTCGACGTCGCGACCTTCATGCAGACCCTGGACAGCTACAACGCGGCCTGCCGTGTCGGCCAGTTCGACCACACCGCGCTCGACGACTGCCACACCGAGGGCGTCGCGCCGGCCAAGACCCACTGGGCCCGGCCCATCGATACCGCGCCGTTCTACGGCTATGCGCTGCGCCCGGGCGTGACCTTCACCTACCTGGGCCTCAAGGTCGACGACACCGCGGCCGTGCGCTTTGCCGGCAAGCCCAGCGGCAATCTGTTCGTGGCCGGCGAAATGATGGCCGGCAATGTGCTGGGCAAGGGCTATACGGCCGGCGTCGGCATGTCCATCGGCACGGCCTTCGGCCGCATTGCCGGGCGCAACGCGGCCTTGGCCGCACAAGGCCGGCCGGCCATGGCCGGCGCCGTCCAAGACTAGGAAGCGTTCCATGCAAACCCTGCAATCCCTGACCGAAGACGCCAAGGCGCTGGCCAACGGCATGCCCGTCCTCGCCGCCAAGTCAAGTGCCAAAGTCATCCCCATCCAGGCCATCTCCGCCGAAGCCGAGGTCGCGCGCGCGCTGCAGATCTGCAATGCCTGCCGCTACTGCGAAGGCTTTTGCGCGGTGTTCCCGGCGATGACGCGCCGGCTCGAATTCGGCACCGCCGACGTGCACTATCTCGCCAACCTGTGCCACAACTGCGGCGCCTGCCTGCATGCCTGCCAGTACGCGCCGCCGCATGAATTCGCCGTCAACATCCCCAAGGCCATGGCCGAGGTGCGCGGCAAGACCTATGCCGACTACGCCTGGCCCAGCGCGCTCGGCGGCCTCTACCAGCGCAACGGCCTGACGCTGTCGCTGGCGCTGGTGGCGGCGCTCACGCTGTTCCTGGTGCTGGCCGTCGTGCTGCAGGGCCAGGGCCTGGGCGCGCTCTGGGGTGCCGAGCCGGGCGGCAATTTCTACCGCCTGTTCCCGCACAACCTGCTGGTGGGCATGTTCGCGCCGGTGTTCCTGTTCGTGGTGTTCGCGCTGGGCATGGGCGTGCGCCGCTTCTGGAAGGAGGTCAAGCCCGCGACCAGCGGCGCCGATGTCGACCGCCCCGCGGCGGCCGAAGCCGCATCCGACGTGCTGCGCCTCAAGTACCTGGACGGCGGCCACGGCGAGGGCTGCAGCAACGCGGACGACGCCTACACGCTGGCGCGCCGGCGCTGCCATCACCTGACCTTCTACGGCTTCCTGCTGTGCTTTGCCGCGACCGCGCTGGCCACGGTCTACCACTACGTGTTCGGCTGGGCCGCGCCCTACGACCTGCCCAGCCTGCCCAAGCTCCTGGGCGCGGTCGGCGGCGTGGGCCTGATGCTGGGCACGGCCGGCCTGTGGCGCCTGAACCGCCGGCGCGATCCGCAGCACGGCGACCTGCGGCAAAAGCCCATGGACCTGGGTTTCATCGCCCTGCTGTTCCTGGTGAGCAGCAGTGGCCTGGCGCTGTGGCTCGGACGCGGCACGCCCGCGCTGGCGCTGCTGCTGTGCCTGCACCTGGGCGCGGTGATGGCGCTGTTTGCCACCCTGCCCTACGGCAAGTTCGCGCATGGCGTGTTCCGCACGGCCGCGCTGCTGCGCCACAACACCGAAAAGCGCCAGCCCAACCCGATCGGGCTGGGCGCCGATTGAAGCCCCGGCCAGGCCCGGCCCGGCCGGCGCACTTTTTCCCCATAACGATTCGGAGACAAACCCATGTATCGTCGCTCCCTGCTGCATACCGCATTGCTTGCCGCCTCGGCGCTGGCCCTGGCCGGCCTGGCCCAGGCCCAGGACTTTCCACCAAAGAAATCCGTGACCATGGTCGTGGGCTTTGCCGCCGGCGGCGCCGCCGATGCGGCCGCGCGGCTGATCGCCAAGAAGCTCGGCGAGAACATCGGCCAGTCGGTCGTGGTCGAGAACAAGGGCGGCGCGGGCGGCAACATCGCGCATGGCCAGGTGGCCAATGCCGCCGCCGACGGCTCGGTGCTGCTGTTCGGCTCGGTCGGGCCGCTGACCATTGCGCCGCATGTGATGAAGCTCAACTACGACCCGTTCAAGGACCTCGCGCCGATCTCGGGCGGCGTGAACTTCCCGAATGTGCTGGTCGTGCACCGCGGCGCGGGCGTGAAGACGCTCCAGGAGTTCGTCGCGCTGGCGAAGAAGAAGCCCGCCAGCGTGGACTACGCCTCGTCGGGCGCGGCCTCGGCCTCGCACCTCGCGGGCGAACTGTTCAACCAGCGCGCCGGCGTGGAGATGGTGCATGTGCCCTACAAGGGTGGCGCGCCGGCGCTGCAGGACCTGCTGGGCGAGCGCGTGACCAGCTACTTTGCCGCGCCGCCCACGGCCTTGCCGCATGTCGAGACCGGCAAGCTGATTCCGCTGGCCACCACCGGCCTCACGCGGCCCGCCTACATGCCCGACATTCCCACCGTGGCCGAGGCCGGCTTCCCCGGCTTCGAAGCCCTCAACTGGTATGCGTTTGTCGGCCCGGCCAAGACGCCCACGGCCATTCTGGACCGCTGGAACCGCGAGATCGTCAAGGTGCTGGGCGACGAGGAAGTCAGGAAGGCGCTGCTGCACCACGGCCTGACCCCGCAGCCCACGACGCGCGCGGAACTCGCGGCCTTCATGCAAAAGGAATACGCGCAGTGGGGCAAGGTGGTGCGCGAGCGCAAGCTGGCGGCGAACTGAGCCCGGCTGGAACAGCGGCGTGGCCGGCAGCTGCTGCTCGGCGCGCCCGCGCGCGCAGGCGGGAGCGACAATGCAGCAGGTCGTTGAGCGCGCGGCGCTGCGGCAAGCCCATCTTGCGCCAGGCGGCGGCCGCAGCCTGCAGCCTCACGCGCCATGCTTGCAGCAGCGCGCAGCCAGGCCCGCCGCCCCGTCCTTGAAAGCCCATGTGCACCCCAGGTCTGATAGCGTCGGAGACTTCCCGGCATTCGCCTCCGGAGTCGCCCGCGCCGCGGCCCGCACTGCGAACATGGCGCGACGAAAGGCACCTCATGCACCCAAAGTCACAGCAACATGCGGCCATCGCGTCGGCTTACGATCGGCTTGCCGACCGATGGCTCGATGGAACATTCAACCCGGATGACGGCGTCGAGCAGTTCAGGCGCGCCCTGCGTTTTCTGGGCGCAGGTGAAGGATGGGCACTCAACGTCGGCTGCGGCTGCAATACGCGCTTCAATGCATTGCTGCGCGCGCGCAAATTGCGTCTCGAGGGCATCGACATCTCGCAGCGCATGATTGCCATGGCCCGGCGGGCCGACCCGGCAGTGCGATTGCAGCACGCCGATGTGTGCGCATGGCGTGCGCAACGCGGCTATCGCTTCATCGCTGCCTGGGACAGCATCTGGCATGTCGACCTTGGACAGCAGCGGGCGCTGATGCTGAAGCTGATGCAGGCCCTGGAGCCCGGCGGCGTGTTTCTTTTCACGGCCGGGGGACTCGATGCCGAAGGCAGCCATGTGGATTCCTCCATGGGCGTGGAGGTTTCCTACAGCACGCTGGGCGTGCCCGGCTTGCTGGCTGTCGTCAAGCAAGCCGGCTGTGTCTGCCGGCATCTTGAATTCGACCAGCATCCGCTCAAGCATCTGGTGGTCATCGTCCAACGCAGTGCCGCCATCGCGGCATGATGCGCTGTGCCGCGCGGTTTGGAACGCGCCGCCTGGCAGCCGCCATGATGCTGTGGCTCGGCAGCGCAAACCGCCAGGCAGGAATGCACGCCGTCACCCCGGCACCCGGCTAGCGAAAGCGCACGATACGGCCCGAACCGCCCGCGGACGCCGCACTGCCGCGGCCGGGTCCGGCCCGCTATAGACCGCGCGCGGGCGTATCAGCTGGCCCGAGGCGCGCTGCTCCAACGCATGCGCGATCCAGCCCACCGTGCGGCCCAGCGCGAAAATCGCGAACGCCGCCCCGGGCGGCAGGCGCAAGCCGCGCTGCAACGCCACCAGCGCATAGTCCAGGCTGGGCAGCAGGCCGGCGTGCGCGTAAACCTGGTCGATCAGGCGCTCGCGTCCCGGGTCGGGCGGCAACTGCTGCAGTATTGCCTGGGCGCGCGGATCGCCCTGGGGATAGAGCGGGTGGCCAAAGCCGGTGAAGCCGGCGGGCGCATGGCCCGAGCGGGCATGCCTGAGCAGCAGCGCGAGCGAGGGCGCCAGCGTGCGGTGGGCATGCCATGCCTCCCATTGCCGGTCGATCTGCCGCGTGATACCGCCATGCATCGCCCCGGACAGCGCGGCCAGGCCGGCGCCCAGGCAGGCCTGCAGGCTCGCGCCCGTGGAGGCCACCACGCGCGTCGCGAAGCTCGAGGCATTGAGCTCATGGTCGGCGCACAGCACCAGCGCGCGGCGCAGGCTGCTGGCGCCCGGGGCATCCAGGCGCCAGCGCTGCGCGAGGTGCTCATGTGCCGGCTGTGAGCTCTCATGGGATGGCGCGCCCAGCAGTGCGGTGGCCATGGCCTGAAGCAAGGCCTGCGGCTGGTCGGGCTGCGCCTGCGCATGCCAGGCCGCCAGGATGCAGGCGAAATCCGGCAGGCTGGCTGGCCTGTGGCCAGCCGGGGGCGCCACTGCCGCGTGATCCACCGCCGGGCGCGGCTCGAATGCGAAGCCTTGCCACATCCATGCAGCGGTCTGTTCGAGGCTTGCGTGTTCCGCCCACTGCAGCGCGTCGCGGCCGCGGTAATAAAGGCGCCCGCCCTGCACCAGGGTCAGGGACGAGGCCATCACCGGCTGGCCCCAATCGAGCGTCGACTGGGCCAGCGATGCGGGATTGCGCACCGTCTGCCGCTGCCGGGCCAGGCGCAGCACATCGCTTTGCAGGTAACGCTTGCCGCGCTGGCCCGCCGTTGTCTGGGCCCGCAGCAAGCCGCGGCTCACGTAGCTGTACAAGCTGCTGCGCCGCACCTTCAACAGGGCGGCCGCGTCCTCGGCCGACAGCCAGGGAGAGTCGTGGGAGAGGGAGTTCACGGCCTGCATTCTGTGCTTTTTCCAAGCCGGCAGCCAGGTCGATCGGCCCGATCAAGATTGACGCTGGCGGTGCGACCGGCAATCCTTGCACGCCATGACCGCTTCTTCCACACCCCCCTCCTCCATGGCCGTGCTCGAAGCCTTGTGGCACGAAGCCCGGCTCGATGCCAGTGCGCTGCGCCGCGCGCATCTGACCGGATCCAGCGACCATCTGCGCAGCAGCTTCGCGGCAGCCACCCTGGCGCAGGCCAGCGCCGCTGCCGGTGCGCTCGCGGCGACCGAAATCGGCGCCCTGCGGCAGCCGCAGTGGCCGGCGCAGGAGGTGACCGTGGACATCACGCCCGTGCTGGCCGAAACCACCGGCTATTTCACGCTGGACGGCCTGCGCCCGCCCTCGTGGGCGCCGATCTCCGGGCTGTATGCCTGCGGCGAGGCCATCGCGCAGCCCGGCTGGGTGCGCATCCACGCCAATTTCGAGCACCACCGCGATGGCGCGCTGCGCCTGCTGGGGCTGGCGCCGGGCCCGCACACGTCCCGGGACCAGGTCGCCCAGGCATTGCGCGGCTGGAACGCGCTGGATTTCGAGGCCCGCGCCACCGCGGCGGGGCTGGTGGTGGCCGCAGTGCGCAGCCTCGAGCAATGGGCGCAGCACCCGCAGTGCGCCGCGCTGCGCACCCAGCCGCTGATAGCCCTCACCCAGCTCGATGCCGGCCATGCCGCGCCAGCGCGTGCCTGGCCGGCCAGCGGCTGCGCGGCGCTGCCCTTGGAGGGTTTGCGCATTCTTGACCTCACCCGCATCCTGGCGGGGCCGGTGGCCACGCGGACCCTGGCGGCCTATGGTGCCGAGGTGTTGATGGTCAATGCGCCACACCTGCCGAACATCGAAGCCATTGCCGATCTGAGCCGTGGCAAGCGCTCGGCGCTGCTGGATCTGCGCAGCGGCGACGCGATGGCGCAGATGCAGCGCCTGCTGCCGCACGCGCATGTGTTTGTGCAAGGCTACCGGCCGGGGAGCCTGCAGACCCTGGGCCTGGGCGTGGACGCCGTGGCGCGCACCGCTCCCGGAATCGTCTACGCCAGCCTGTCGGCCTACGGACGCAGCGGGCCCTGGGCCGACCAGCGCGGCTTCGACTCCCTGGTGCAGGCGGTGAGCGGACTGAACCTGGCGGAAGCACAGGCCTTCGGCGACGCCACGCCCAGGGCCTTGCCGATGCAGATTCTCGACTACGGCGCCGGCTACCTTTTGGCGTTTGGCATACAGGCCGCCCTGCTGCGCCAGGCCACCCAGGGCGGGACCTGGCATGTCGAGGTCTCGCTGGCGCGCGTCGCGCAGTGGCTGGTGGCGCTGGGGCGGGTGCCGGTGCCGCACCCGCCAGGCGCTGCGGGCAAGACCGACTGGATCGAGCCCTGGCTGGAGACGGTCGCCAGTGGCTATGGCGAACTGCGTGCAGTACGGCCGAGCGCCGTGCTGTCGCGGACCCCGGCGCGTTGGCGCCGGCCTTCGGTGCGCCCTGGCACGCACGCCCCCGACTGGACTTAGTGGCCGCAGCGGTCTGTCTCGGCGCCGGCTTCCGGCAAGGCCCGGCGCTGGGCGATACTTGGCGACCAACAACCAGAGGAGACCGATTCGATGATGCATCGCCGCACCGTGATGGCCTGCGCCGCCGTGGGCGCCTTGTGCGCCGCGCTGGGCAACGGCCTGGCCCTGGCACAGGGCGTGGGCCCATGGCCTGTCAAACCGATCACCTTCGTGGTGCCGCAAAGCCCTGGCGGCGCCAACGACGTGATTGCGCGTGCCGTGGCGCAGAGCCTGGGCAGCACGCTGGGACAGCCGGTGATCGTGGAAAACCGCCCCGGCGCCAACGGCAATCTCGGCACCAGCCAGGTGGCGCGCAGCGCTGCCGACGGCTACACCTTCCTGGTGACGGCGCAAAGCGCGCACACCATCAACCCCGCGCTCTACACCCGGATTCCCTTCGACCCGATCAAGGACTTCACGCCGGTGATGCAGCTGGCGGTGGCGCCCTATCTGCTGGTGGTCAATCCGAAGTTCCCCGCCAAGACGCTGGACGAACTGGTGGCCTACGCCAAGACCCATCCCGGCCAGGTGGAGTACGCCTCGGCGGGCAACGGCACGCTGAACCATCTGCTGGGCGAGATGCTGAAAAAGCAGCGCGGCGTCAACCTGCTGCATGTGCCCTACAAGGGCGCGGCCGCCGCGGCCACCGATGTGGTGGCGGGCCAGCTGCCCGTGACCTTCGGCAGCTTTCCCGGCGTGATGCCGTTTGTCACCAGCGGCAAGCTGCGCGTGCTGGGCGTGGCCTCGGACAAGCCCACGCCGCTGGCGCCGGAGATTCCCGTGCTCAAGGAACTGGCCGTGACCTCGTGGTACGGCCTGCTGGCGCCGGCCGGCACGCCCCAGCCCATTGTGGACAAGGTCTACCTGTCGATCACGCAGGTGTTGAACACCCCGGCCATGAAGGAGCGGCTCAGGGCGCTGGGCGCCGAGCCGGTGCAGTCCACCCCCGCGAGCTTTGCCGCCGGCCTGCCGGCGGAACTGGCGCAGTGGCAGAAGATCGTCGACGCCTCGGGCGCACGCATCGACTAGCCCGCCGGGGCGCGCACCACCGGCCTAGGGCGGCGGCAGCGCATCGAGCACGCGCTGGCGCGCGCCCGTGGTGTGCGCCAGGATCGACTGGTCGGTGGCCACCAGCACGCTGCCCGGCGCCAGCAGCGGCAGCAGCTGCGCGGCAAAGGCGGGCGCGAGGCGCACGTTGTCGATGGCCTCGGGCCGCAGCGCCACGCCGGCCTCGCTTTCATGGCCGGGCACGCCCAGCAGCACCCATTGCGGCCTGCCGCCCGGCGCCACCGACTGCACGACCAGCGCGTGCGTGCCCGTCCAGGCCGCGGCACTGCGCAACGCGATGCGCGTGCGGCCGATTTCCACGCCGCCGCGCAGCACCACGAGCCGCTGGTCGCGGCTGCTGAGCACCAGCGAGACCGGCCCGTCGGCTGCGCGTTCGGGCTGCCAGCGGCTGTCCTCGTCGGGGCCCAGCGGAGTCGCCGCCGCCGTGTCGGCTGCGCCGCGCGCGTTCACCGGCGCCAGCATCGAGGGATGGGCCACGGCCTGCGGCGCCTGGCCCTGCGCGGCCACGACCACGACCACGGTCATGCCCAATGTGGTGGTCGCAAACAGGCGCTGCGCAAATGCGGTGGGCAGGTGGATGCAGCCGTGCGACTCGG
>Ga0308161_1002555_pt1 | contig 19133 bp, 23 predicted proteins | sample PhyFR2_FD_201034 | JGI IMG/M metagenome (GOLD analysis project Ga0308161, IMG submission 201034) | Phyllosphere microbial communities from UC Gill Tract Community Farm, Albany, California, United States - DLSLF.R2 | ecosystem: Host-associated > Plants > Phyllosphere > Unclassified | place: USA...
CATCCAGGTCCACAAGGAAGTGGTGCTTGTTCGGCAGGGACATCTTGATCTCAGCGATTTCCGGATGGGCTTCCAGTACTGCCTGGCCCATCTGGAACATGGTCTGCTGCAGCGCGTAGGAGTGGGTCTGCGCGAACTGGGTGAGCAGCAGGTTGCGCACCGAGGCGTAGTCGCCGTCGAAGTCGATGCCTTCGGCGATGGCCTGATCCGTGTAGCGCCAGCGTGCGGTCACGTCAGTGGCCAAGATGCGGTCGGTGGTTTCCTTCAAGGTCGTGTACTTGTCCCGCGGGAAGCCGTGGAACTCGCTGCCGGTGGACTTCAGGACCGTCAGATCCTCAAGGCCGGCAACAATGGACTTCTTGCCCTGCGCGTCGATCTCCAAGACCGCGGTGCGGACCTCGGATTTGTTCTGCGAGAAGGCATGGTCGTGATCGTTGATGCGGTCCCAGAAGAACTGCTGCGCTGCCCAGCGGCCACCGGTGATCCAGTCGAATTCGCCGGTGAAGTGCTCGCCCAGCTGCACCAGGAACTCTTCGATGGCACCCACGCCGTTGCGGGCCAGGCCGTACACGGTGTTCTTCTGGGTGTCGGTGGCAACAACGCGGGAGTTGTCGCCATCCTGGTGGGCTGCGCTGAAGTCACCGTGCAGCTGGCTGGTGACATTCAGGTCCTGGATCTGATGGCGCTCGGTGTCGCGGGTGATCTTGACCAGGCGTACTTCCGCCTTGCCGTACTGGTTGGATCCGAGCACGATCTTGGTCTGGGTTGGGGCGGTGATTTCGGTAGTCATTGTTCTAACTCCCTCGGTACGTGGAATATGCAAACGGGCTGATAAGAAGAGGTACGTGGTAGTGCTCATCGACGTCATTCACGAAGAAGTCGATGGTTACCGCGGGGAAGAAGCTTTCCGTTCCCTGCTTCCCGAAGTAGTCGCCGGTTTCAAATGAAATCCGGTAGCGGCCGGCTTCAACCTGTATCGGCCCAAGTTTCTTGATGCGTCCATCCGCATCGGTTGAACCTGTTCCGATTTCTTGCCAGCCGGATGCCGTCTTGGCTTCCAGCGTGGCCTTGACACCGGAGGCAGGCCTCCCGGTCCCGGTGTCGAGTATGTGGGTGGTGATGTGGCTGCGCTCTGCGCTGTCATCCGCCATGGTCATCTCCTAGACGTTGGAGGGAATTAGTTGGTAATGAGGTCTTTGAGCCGAAGAACGGCTATTTCGCGCAATTGCGTGGCGACTTCGGCAAGTTCGGTGGCGTCATCGTTCGCCAGCCGGCGTTCGCATTCGGCCAGGATCTCCTCGGTGCTGCGACCGGCGGCGCGGATGAGGAACACTCGATCAAAGCGCTGTTCGTAGTCCTGATTCGCTGCTTTCAGGCGAGCCGTTGCATCCCCATCGAGCTTCAAAGTTGCCTGCTCGCCGCGTGATAGATCCGCTTCTTTGCTTTCGCCCTCTGCCCGTTCGCCGATGCGCGGGTGCTGCGCCAAGGCGGCGTCCAGCTCCTGGGGATTAAAAGGGGCGATGCCACTCAGGGCATAAGAAGCGAGTTCGTCCCGGTCAGCGAAGGGACGAGCGGAGATCAGTTCGTTGATCCAACGGTCGACATCAACGCAGGGCCGAAGAAGGTTTTCGGCTTCTGCTGCGGAGAGTTCGTTGAACGCGTCGAGGTGCATCGGGTGATCAGCTCTTTTCTTCGGTCGTCATTCCACGGACCTTGGCTGAACACCCTTACCACCGAAAATAATGATTTCGGCTTCGACTCGATGCTGGTTTCGTGGAACCTTGTTGCTCAACTGTAAGCCACTTCACAGCAGGTGCGTCAAGGGAAATACCGAAAAATTTACACGCCCTTATTTTGTTAAATAGTTTTCACACGACCGCAAAACTATTTGCCCAGACCCCTTGCCAACACCCTCTCAAGGCTCACATACTAGTTTCACTAGATAAAAGATAGTTTTCACGATACGAAAGTATTGCCACCCGAAGGAGGGAACATGACCGCCGTCAACCAGACAAAATTTAATTTCCCAGCCGAGGAAAATCGCCCTCTGGGAATGACTGAGGCGTTGCGAACGGGACTGTTTCAGTCCATCGACAATCTAGATCCGGACATTGTCCGGCAGCCGAAAATTTCCAGCGACGCTCCGTCGCTGTGGAACAAGATCTTTGGTTCAACCGACTCCCGCTAAGACCGGTTACCCACCGGCTTTCATCGCCTAGGAGTGGGCCAGCAGCTGTAGCAAGATGACAACGACACCGGCCGTGGCCAGTAAAAGCATCAGCAATGTAGTGCGCAAGAATCCTAAATTCATTCGGCGCATTGCCAAGAATGCAAAGAAGGCCAGGGCGGCAATTAGCCACCATTGGCCCAGGCGTAGTGCCATTGAAACGTCAAGAACATCCAGGGCGCTGAGGCCAAGCAAAGCTAGCGGACCAAAAACGGCACCAGCAGCACCCCACACCACCTTGAGCAGGTGTCTGAATTCGGCGCGGGTAACAAAAGCGGCATGCACTGTAGAGTGCGCAATGATGTCGGCTACGAGACTGGCCATCAATACCGCAGCCACCGTAACCACGAGGGTCAGCGCCGCAGCGCCGGCTGTTGGGGTATGCCCGTGGGAACCAGTAGCAATCAACACGGCGAGCGCAGTAAAGGCGACATAAACGCGCTCTTTGAGCATCGCCGCCAGCTCTTCCGGCGCCGCCTCAGAATTGTTGAGCTTCTTCTGCACCACTGCTAGCCCACCTTGCCTCAATAGATTGCCGACCCCAGTTTATCGCTGAGAAAAATCCATAAAATCAGCGGGCGAGGTGCTCGGAGCAGCCATCATTCCTACCACGGAATCGATCAAGAAGTAACCTACAGACTCCCACGTACCCAGCTGCTCGCCCTCATTGACCGAATCCTCGTACTCTGCACAGAGGCCCAACAGCATCAACCCAAGAATCTTGGCACGCGCACTAATGACTACGTCAGGCAGTCCCTCCAACTCAGGAGGTAGACGCCGGGGAAAGTCTTTTCCACGGAAATCTTCATCGACTAGTCCCGCCAATACGTCCGTGAGGTCAGGGCGAAGCAAAGCCTGGAAAAGGAACTTGGCTCGCCATGAAGGCTTCGGCAGAGCATCAAAGGAATAGACCAACGGAAGAGTGTACAACGTGACCTGTTCACGCAAGTTTAGTGCTGATACATCCGAGTTCAGTGGTAGTTTCTCGCGGATGGCATACACATCGCCCACCGCTCGCTGAACCATCGCACGCAATAGGTCCGCTCGGCTACCAAAGTGATATTTGATAGCTGAGTGGTTGGCCGTACCAGCGTGCTCCGTGATCTTGCGGTTTGAAACCGCATCGATTCCGTGCAGCGCAAAAAGCTCTTCCGCCGCATCCAGCAGCACTTCTCGCGCCTTGTCGCTATGTCGACTCACGGAATACTTCCCTTCAAATCTGGTACATCCAGTGATCTTAATGGTGATCTATGGCGCATCTAATGTCATTTTACGCCACGTGGCGTAAAGTCGTTGATGTACTTCATCTAAACCAGTTTGTCTCAACAAGGCAACTCTGGCTGTCCAAAACTGAGGAGCAAGAGCATTTGAGCACTGCACCCGCCGATCCACAGAGCACGCCGCCATCTCGGCGTGAAGCAAAACAGGAGCAACAAAACCTCACTCCGCAAGAGGCGGCCGCCAAGCGCGCTAAGGCTGAGAAGATCGGACGGACAGTCGCGGTTTTCATCATGCCTCTGATGATCGTAGGCATGATGATCTGGGGTTACCTCGGAGCCATGCACCATCAAGAAGCCAAGAACATGCCCGTTGCAATTAGCGCAACGAGCTCCTCGGCCGCTGAAAAATTTGCTAAGTCACTTGAAGAGCAAAACTCCGACGCAGTAGATATCACCATCGTCGACTCCGGCCTGGAAGCTCGCACACAGGTCACCGATCGCGATGTGACGGCAGCCGTGGTTCTGGATGATAAGTCTGCGACTCTGTACACCGCCAGCGGTGCCGGTGTTTCCAGCTCTTCAGCCATCACCGCAGTGCTTACCCCCGTATTGGCCGAAGATGGATTTACGATCAACAGCCAGGACCTTGCGCCACTTCCTGAGAATGACTCCATGGGTATGGGCGCCATGCTCCTGTCCACAGCGATGATCACCGCCGGTTACATGCCCTGGTCCCTGGCTTTCTCCAACTCTCCCGAGTTGCTCAAGCGTCGTCGCGCGCTGCCATTACTGGCCGGCTGGTCTCTTCTACTCTCAGGTCTGGGTATTTTGATTGGCGGACCAATCTTGGGCGTCATCCCAGCCGCCAGCATCATTCCGGTGTGGGGCACACTGGCACTAGGCGTCTTCGCCGTCGGTTCCTCGCAGGTTCTTTTGACCCGCATCTTCGGCGCCATGGCCGTAATCCCCGGCATGTTCCTGTTCATGGTGCTCGGTCAGCCTGCCTCCAACATGGGCATGTCCGTATATATGCTGCCGAAGATCTTCCCGTTCCTGCACCAGTTCTTGCCAATGCCCGCTCTCGGTGAGGCCATGCGTTCGGTACTGTACTTTGATGGCAACGGGGCTGGGAAACATATTTTGATCCTCATCGCTGGCGCAGTGGCAGCTGTATTGCTAACCACGTTCATCGACTTCCTGCGAGTCCGTAAGGGAAAGAGCCCCACACCAACGCAGATTAATGTTGTCTCGCTACACGGTGGCGCACGCCCTAAGAACAGAGCTTGGCGCTACATTACCTTGGGTGCAGTTCCCTTCGGCATGATCGCCATCATGCTCACCGCTATGCTCGGCGCAATGCAAGAACCAACGCCTCGACATATGCCAGTGGCTTTGGTCGGCTCCACCACCGAACAGGCTCAGCAGATGGCCGACTCCTTGAATGAATCCATGGAGGGCAAGTTCGACTTCACCATCTTGGATAACGCGGATGATGCCAAGGCTATGGTCGAAGCTCAAGACCTCACCGGCGCATTTATCTTGCCAAGCCAAGACGATCCACAGGCCACGATCTATACCGCGCAGGCTTCAGGCAACGCTGCCTCGCAGGTAGTTGTTCAGGTCTTCACCCAAATTGGCCAGTCGCAAAAGATGGCCGTGGACCATCAAGAGCTTGCCCCACTGCCAGATAACGACAATATGGGCACCGCCACCATGTACTACGGTATGGGCTGGGTGATGGCAGGATTCATGGTCATCATGGTTGGCTCGACCGCCGCCCCGCACGTTCGTCCACTGAAGAAACTCATCCCACTGCTGGCGGTCTACTCGGCCTTCATGTCTCTGGTTCTGTATTTGATCGCCGGTCCGTTTACCAACGCCGTGGATGGACACTTTGGGAAGCTGTTCAGTGTCGGCATGTTGGCCATCTTCGCAGTAGCGATGCTGACCACTGTATTCAACCGACTAATTGGCATGCTTTGCTTGCTGCCAACAATGTTGCTGGTGATGTTCCTCGGCGTACCAGCCTCCAACGGTGCGCTGTCGATCTACATGGAACCGCGCATGTTCAACATCCTGCATGACATCCTGCCGATGCCAGCAGCGGTTGAATCGATCCGCTCGATTCTCTACTTCGATTCAGAAGGTCTGAGTGCTCACCTAGTGACCCTAGCCATCTGGGCTCTGGTCTGCCTGGCCGTGACCATGGTGATTGACCAGCTCAAGCCGGTCCGAACCACCAGCCACCCAGTACCCGAGGAAGAGCTAGCAGCTCTTCAGGGTCGCGTGCTGGAAGCCAAGGCAACAGAGGCCGCGCAGGGCGCGGACCAGATTGATGCTGAAGCTCAGCACCTCATCCATGACGACCACTCGCAGGTCGAGGAAGAGAAAGACACAGTTCAGGTCTAACCACACCTGCTCTACTTAAACGCTGCGGGGCCGATGATTTTTCATCGACCCCGCAGCCTTTCATTTTAAGACCAGCTGGGCCAGCACGGGCAATGCGATAACGGACAGCAGGCAGGTGATCACGATAGCCACCGCAGTGGGTTCGCCGTCTCCGGTGTCGTTGTGCGCCATGATGTAGGCGGTGGCGCTGACCGGCATGGCAGCCATCAAGACTGCTGCGTTGAACCAAATGCGATCCAGGTCCGGGGCAAAAAGTTGGAGCATCAGCACCGTGAGCAGCGGCAGGGCCACCAGCTTGCCGATGACCATGACCAGCATGGAGCTCTTGGCCCAAGCAGCCGGTGCCGCAGCCGATTTCACTGGCGCATTCCTGGCCGCACGTGAGCGTTCAATGGTTCGCTTCAGGGACATGCCGATGACAAAGAGCGCTCCGGGAGCCGCAGCGGCGGAGAGCAGGTCAATGGTGTCGTCAATCGGAGCCGGTACGCGGACTCCCGAAAGCACCACGGCACCGCCGATGACCATGGCCCAGGTGACCGGGCTATAAAGCAGCGCGTTGCGGATGGTGCGCAGGAGCCGGGATCCGCTGGCAGGATGCTGCCCTGCGTCAGCCCCGGCTGGCATCATGATCTGCGTGAGGATGGGGAACCCGACCATGAAGATGATGTTGTGCACCAGTTGGCCCATCCCGGCGGCGAAGCCGGCCTGCGGGCCCATCACACCCAGGATCACCGGAATACCGAGGTAGGAAACGTTGCCAAAACTCGTGGTGAGCATTCCGGCGAGCGCACGGGCTTTCCCCACGCGCAGCAGGTATCTGAAGAGGATCCAGCTGACCCCGGCAAAGAGCAGTGTCGCGACAATGCTGATCCAGAGGAATGAGAAGGGCACTCCCTGGCTGATGTCGGCGCGGCCCACCACTTTGTACAGCAGCGCAGGCAAGGCCACGTAGAACACGAAGACGTTCAATGCTGGTTCGACGGAGGCTGGAAATTTGGGTGCGTAACTCGTGCCGTAGCCGATGAGCATGATGAAGAACAGCGGCAAGACACCGTAGAGCACGTCGAGGAACACAAGACTCCTTTGAAGGTTGACCGGCCAAGATGCTGTGGGCCGGACATATCAACCCTAGTTGCTTGGGCAGCTTTGGCTCCATCCGGCCATAGCGGCCGCGCAACATCCGGTGCCTGGACTGGGCATTGCAGGCATGGATTCCTAGGATGGGAGAAGGCACGCTACACCGATGTAGTTGGAACCTTGCAAGGAGAAAAGATGTCCCAGTCCCCTCATCCGCATGGACAGGCTCGCACCGTGGTGATCACCGGCGCCGGTTCAGGCATCGGACGTGCCACCGCACGCTTGCTCCTGTCGCAGGGTTGGAATGTTGCGCTGGCAGGGCGCACCGAGGCCACCTTGGAAGAGACGGCGCGGTCGCATCCATCGGCTTTGGTCCATCCCGCCGATGTCACCGATGCGAGAGCCATGGATGAGCTTTTCGCCGCGGCACATGCTCGATTCGGCTCGGTCGACGTGCTCTTTAATAACGCTGGAATCTTCGGGCCATCGGTGCCGATTGATGAACTGAGCCCTGAGCAATGGGATCAGGTGTGCCAGATCAATCTGACCGGAGCTATCAACGCGGCCCGCGCTGCCTTTGCGCATTTCAAAGCCCGTGGTGGTGGCCGCATCATCAACAACGGCTCGATTTCGGCTCAGGTTCCGCGGGTGAATTCGGTAGCTTACACGGTGACCAAACACGGAATCGCGGGGCTGACCAAGGCGTTGGAGCTTGATGGCCGTCCTTATCGCATCCGTGCCACGCAGGTGGATATCGGCAATACGGCCAGTGACCTGCTCGATGATTTTGGCGCTCATTCCGGGGCCTTGCAGCCCAGCGGCCAGCGCATGGTTGAGCCGACCTTCCCACTGGAAGAGGCGGCGCAGGCCATCGCCTATATTGCCGCGGTTCCCTTGGGAACCTCAATTAATCAGTTCACCATTACCGCCGGTGGCATGCCTTATATCGGACGGGGCTAGGGGAAATCCAATGAACGTAGAAGTACCTTCAACGTGTGGCAATGCTCCACGGCATCAGATCATTACCGAAGTTCTAGCCGCGATTTACCGCAAAGACTTGCCCGCACTTGAACAATGGCTCTCACCGGACGTTCGGTGGATCGTCGCTGGAATTCAGCCATTGGACGGCTTGGATGCAGTGCGCGAATGGATACTTGCGATACCAGAAACGCGAACTGTGCAATTTCTCAGCGTGCTAACGCACGGTGCGGAAGGAAGCGCTGATGGCCAAAGCTACGACGCTAATAATTCCGTGACCCGCTTCAGCCACGTCCTGAGATTCGCTTCCGCCGGCAAAACCGCAAAGATCAAGCAGATTCGCAGCTATTTCGTAAAGCAGTGAACCGTGGGGTTGGCACTCTAGAAGTATTCAGCGAGCAACGATTCAAGCTTGCCCAGTGCTGAATGCCAAGCCTTGGTGCTCGAATCAACCACTTCGTAGGGCAATGGGCCCTGAGTCAGGGTCAGCATGGTCTGGCCCGCGAACTCCTTGAACTCGATGCGGGTTTCAATAACAAGGTCCAGGGTCATCTCATGGGGTCCGTCGGCGCTGACCAGGCACTCGTATTCATCAAAAGTGGTTAACACCGCTTTCAGCGGCACCTTGGCCTCTGGGTTACCGACCTGCACCATTTCCAGTTCGTGGCGGCCGCCTACTTTGGCTTCAAAAACGACGGACTCTTCGTTGACTGCCCAGCCGTGTGGACCCCACCATTGCGCGATGATTTCAGGCTCTACAAAAGCTGCCCAGACGGCAGTCCTCGGTGCAGAAAACTGTCGCGCAACCACCAATTCAGTCATCGATTCCATGAGTTCAATGGTATCGCTAGTTAAAGATGCTGTAGCCCCGACCTTGGCCTCAGATCACTTTCATTCTCTTAGCAAAACAGCGGAAAAGTACCGCAAACGATGGCAGACGAGAACGCTGGCTCTGCCACGTTGGTCGCAATCGAGTTCAAGGCGAAGGTGAAAGTGAAAAGCAGGTTAGACATTTAGTGTTCTCCGTACTCATGAATGCGAGGATGATCTGTCGTGGCATTCTCATGCCACTAACTACTTTTCATCGAGGTCGCGGTCTCGCACCTATACAAAAGAACAGTTCTCGCAAATTATCTGCTTTCAGCTGGATTTATTCTGTCCCTGCAAATCCGTCAGAACTCTTCCGTTTTCCCTGGCGTAAAAAGCAACATGCCTCTCTACCAACCCGATCTTCTTGGGCCAAGGATCGTTGAACTTTTGTACACCGCAAGACTGTACGGAAGTACAGGGTCGCTTGATTCAACGGCTAATACAGTCGTTATCAACAACAACGATTCCAAACCAGGAAGGCCCATCATGAACGGATTGCAGCTAAGCGGCGTTAGTCGCAGCTTCGGGGACCGTACCGTCTTGCACAGCATGGATCTTTCGGTCCAGCGCGGCGAGATCGTCGGTTTCATCGGAGGCAATGGTGCCGGCAAGACAACGAGCATGAGGCTGATCTTGGGACTACTGAGCGCCGATCAAGGACAAATTACGTGGGATGGCAAACCCATCTCCGCCCAGGATCGACGCAACATCGGTTACATGCCTGAAGAACGCGGACTTTACCCACAGATGCCGGTGCGCGAACAGATCATCCACTTTGCATTATTGGAAGGTCATAAGCTTCCCGTTGCCCGCACGGTGGCAGATGATCTCATCTCTTCATTGGGACTTCAGGGTAGAGAACGCACGCTCATTCAGGATCTCTCGCTGGGCAACCAACAGCGAGTTCAGTTAGCAGTTTCGCTGGTGGGCGACCCAGCACTACTGGTACTCGACGAACCATTTTCTGGCTTAGATCCCAGCGCTGTGGCAACCATGGGCGAGTTGATCCGTGAACAAGCTGCCCGCGGAGTCGGCGTTCTTTTCTCTTCTCACCAACTGGATCTAGTTGAACGACTCTGTGACCGGGTCTGCATTCTCGACCAAGGTCGAGTAAAGGCCAGCGGAAGCATCACGGAGCTAAAAACCGAAGGCAAAAGTCGTTGGCAGCTGAACTTCTCCCACAATGCAGATGCCTTCGCAGCTGAAACAGCAATGCTTCGGGACATCGACGTGACGTGGTCTTCCGCAGATCGAACCAGCGTCATGGTCTGCCTGGAAGGCGATGACCGCGACATACCTACGCAGCTTCTAGCCATTGCCCAGAGACACGGTGGATTGCGCAGCATCGAATCCGTTCAACGCTCTCTGGATGAATTACTCACGAAGCAATACATTTCGGCTGGTTTGGCCACAACAGCCGCAGCCGAACCAGTGACAACAGCATCGGAGGCAAGTAAATGAATACCGCTACCTTGAACATCGGCACCGTTTCGAAATCACGGCAAGCACTACGCGAAACAGGACTAGTTATCCGTAGGGAAATCCTCACCCGAACGGCAAACCGCACCATTCTAGTGACCACCGGGCTGCTCACATTGGGCGTCGGTGCTGCAGCAAGTGTTGGAGGCTGGTTTCTCGTCAACTCCCCGCAGGGCCTTGATACGTTCAACCTGAACCCACGCATGCTCTTCGCCACCGCCATGATCTGCGCTCTACTGACCTCTCTGGTCTATTCCTCACAAAGCTTGACCTCCGGAGTGGTGGAAGAGAAGTCCTCCCGAGTTGTTGAAATCCTGCTCACCAAGATCGGAATCGGGCCGCTACTTGCCGGCAAGTTACTGGGTATCGGGCTGGTCACGCTGGCTCAACTATTAGTGATCGGCGGTGCCGGAGTACTCGGGTTCACGGTGATGGGCGGGTTCTCTCTTATTGATATCCAGGTGGGCCCATCATTGATGTGGTTCATGGTGTGGTTCTTGCTCGGCTATGCAGTCTTCGCGCTGCTCAACACTGCTTTGGCAGCCACTGTGGCCCGGCAGGAGGACCTGGCTTCGGCAGTCATGCCGCTGTCGGTATTGCAAATGGTCCTTTTGGTTATCTCGCTGTACGTCTTACCAACTCACCTTGATAACGCCTGGCTACATGCTCTGTCCTTTGTCCCGCTATTTTCCTCTTATCTGATGCCTATTCGATTCGGTCTTGACGGTATTGAAATGTGGCAAATGATTGCGGCCGCCGGCCTCAGTTTGATGGCAATCCCTGTCCTGTTCTGGGTTGCAACCCTTCTTTATCGCAACAATGCTTTGCGCACCGGGTCCCGAGTCTCCCTGCGTACTTCCCTGAGCGCGGCCGACTAATACCAATTCCGTAAACCTGATCACTACACGTCTTTGAAAGGACAAAAACAATGCCTGAAACCAACACCGCGCAAAATAGCCCGTCCAAATCCCCGAAGCTGAAGAAGCACCTTCGAAATCTCGCTCTGCTCCTCATTGGCATCGCCGTGGCTTACGCCATCACTACCTTCCTGGCCTAGCCGCTGTCCAAACCTCATAGCCTGAAAGCGCATCGCCATGACCGTCATTCTTAATCCCTCACCTCCGGCGTCCCAAGCTGGCACCACGGCAGCGCAGCAGGCCCAACCTCTACTAGATGGTCTTGGCCGGGCACAAATCCGCACAGTTTCACCGACACAATTTGCTGGACGTAATGGCAGCTGGATCATGGAACTAACAGACGGGAGTCGGATCTTCGTCAAGAAGTTCAATACGTCTGCGACATCACCGCAGGCATTTGCCCGATCAATGAACTTTTCAACCTTTGCTAGAAACTATCCACAGCATGCGCCTAGCACCCCCAAGTTGTTAGCAGGGGATGAATCAACTGGCCTGTTGCTGTTCGACTACTGTTCGGGAACCAGCCTGGCTCATCTGATCGTCCAAGATGCTTTGCCCGTGAGTTTCGCGGCAGATTCCGGCAGGTTACTGGCGCGATTACATTCAGGCCCTACTGACGGATTGGAACCAGCGGGTAGCACGCTACCGGTGCAGATGTTGCGCTTCGGTGTCACACATACCAGGTACTTGGATTTCACGTTGGCAGAGCTCAGCCTGTACCCAACGTTGCAACAGGACGGCGAACTTCTTCAAGCACTCGAAGCCCTACAAGATGCTGAGGAGACGAACCGCAAATCACCAATTCACGGTGATTTGCGGTGGGACCAATTTCATCTGAACGATTCGCAGCTGAATCTGTTGGATTGGGAAGACTTCTGCCTGGGAGACCCTGCACGAGACATTGGAACACTGGCCGGGGAATGGATCTACCGCGCGGTGCTCGACACGGTCACATCTCGTGGCGGAGCCGATTCCCCACCCGAATATTTTGATGAAAACAGTGCGACAACGATGATATCTCACCGGCTAGCTGCAGTAGTTCCGCAGCTACAAGAGCTGTGGCACCACTATCGGCTTAATTCCAGCACCGATGACTCGCAACTGGCATTGCGCGTCACAGCACGGTTGGGGTGGCATTTGGTGGATCGTTCAATGGCTAGGGCAGCCATGGTTTCCAGGCTCCCCGGCATTGAACGGGCAGCGGCCGGCATCGGCCGTAGAGCCTTGCTGGACCCCGCACGATATAGCCACGCACTAGGTTTCGGAAAGGACTGAGAATGAACGCCCTGCTTACGGCAACTGACACTGGTTTCACTGACATCCTGGCTTCTATCTCAGAATCTGTGCAGTTGGATCTGGTGAAAATGACGGCAAGTATCGATGAGCATCAATTTGGTGCGTCAAGTCCCGGGGAACTCAAGAACGAACTGAGTGCCCAGATTTATAAGCATCTGCACATCCGCAATCCCCTTATAGATACCCACCCTACAACCGGAGAACAAGATCTAGCTGCGCAGTTCATCCCCCTAGTGCCACACCGAAGTATCTGGCAGGTAGCGGACCGTGGATTCGAAAGTTCGGCTTCAGTAGATGGAGAATCCCACGTCATCGTGAAGCTCGGCGGTGTCAAGGTTCTATTACCTCAGTGCGACGTACGTAGGGACACTGCGGAAGAGACGTTGACCGTACGTCTGCCCAGCTGGCGTGTTCGAACCACACCAGGATATTTGCTGGTTCTCGGTGAGCTTTCCCCTGGGCCTTCCGCGGGCACTGCTCGACTCTATTTTAGTTGTGAAACCCCTGCTCAAGCCTTAGAACTCTTTCCCGCGTTACTTCGAACACTTGCAGCTTCGGGAAAGGGATACCACCTCAAAGCACTGTCATCCTCATTGGCTTACCCCCGCAGCGACGCGATCGTTGCCTACGTACCGGCAGTGCACGCTATAAAAATCGCAGACATGCTCAGCCGGACCATAACAGACCTGACGAGCACTCTAAACAGCCTTTCGATATTCACCCAGCCGCTTGGTAACGGAATCGCCCTGGCCGAAGAAAGTATCGATCAACGTCCGTCCCACCGGTCGCTGAGCTTCGGGCAACATCGCTCTCGGGTTCTAGCCGACGCACTTTTCCGTGAAGACCGCGAAAAGATCGGTTTACCTCAGGCGTGGAATCTAGAAGCGACCGCGGCCCGGATCGACCCTAACCAGCCATCTGCCAACCTGTAAATTTTCCTCACTGGCCACACACCCATCACAAAAAATGCCGTCTCGCCGGCCTATCACTAAGGAGCACCATCATGAGCAACGCCACCGCACTAACCGACCTAGCCCAGGCGCACACGATCTATGCCGCACCAGACGAACTCGGCGCCGACGCAGCCGCAGAAGCCCCAGCAACCAGCCCACTGTGCATCGGCATCATCGTCGGCGCTACCCTCGGCACCGGCTGCTAACCCACCCACAACAATCAGTCCACCCAATCAATCAAGGAGCACCATCATGAGCAACACCACCGCACTAACCGATTTGGCCCAGGCGCACACGATCTATGCCGCACCAGACGAACTCGGCGCCGACGCAGCCGCAGAAGCCCCAGCAACCAGCCCACTGTGCATCGGCATCATCGTCGGCGCTACCCTCGGCACCGGCTGCTAACCCACTGGGTACGCATTAACTAACCGTCAAACCAAGCACTACCCAATCAATCAAGGAGAACCATCATGAGCAACACCACCATCGTTGAGAACAACAGCGCACTGACCGACCTAGCCCAGGCGCACACCGCCTATGCTGCACCGAGCGAACTCGGCGCCGACGCGGCCGCAGAAGCCCCAGCAACCAGCCCATTCTGCGCAGGCGTTCTGATCGGCGCAACCTTGACCGTGGGTTGCTAGCACGCACCTCTATCAGTCACTGCGGCGGAGTACTTGGCCGGCAACGGTCATTCGCTCCGCCGCAACATTCCACAGCTACCCCAGAGGAACACCATGACCACAGCGCACAGCACCATGCCAGCTCAGGCACTGGATCTTTCGTTGGACGGCTTCGGCTATCGTAAAGTTGCGCTGGTTCTGACAGGTTCTGCTGCGACCCAAGTCATGCCGTTCTGGCTCGATTGGATTCTGGCCGCAGCTCCCCACACGCAGTTCAGAATCATCATGCGAGACTCCGCGAGCCGCTTCATCACTCGACACAGCTTGGAAACGCGTTTGCGTGCACGAGTACATTCCGATCATTGGGAAGACGAGGTGATCGCCGAACATGTGGAGCTAGCCGAATGGGCAGATCTCATACTGATCTATCCCGCAACCTTGGACTATGCATCGCGGCTCGCCAGCGGAATTACCGATTCCCCCTCATTACTCGCTGCGCTCAGTACAAGTGCACCGGTATGCATCGCTCCCGCGCTACCACCCCGCGCGCTGTCCAATCCGCTGGTAACCAATATCTTGGATGTTTTGCGCGCCCCAAAGAACTTCGTGGTCATCGATCCGGTACCTGGACCCAGCGAATCTAGTGATATCGCGCAAGCGTGGGTACCGCCGCCTTTCCCAGCAGTGCTGCGTCGTCTCGAAACGTTACGAGTTGCTGGGACTATCGGCTCGACAACGGATCGCTAATGACGACAGTTAACTTCACTCCGGATGCAAGCTTCAGGGTACAAACAGGGTTGCTGGCCACCGAAGTAACGAGTCATGACGGCGTATATACGTGGCAACATCGCTTGGGCGCACACGCCCCGGTCGGTTTTTCCACCCTTGCGCCGTCTGGGAAATCGAAAGAAACTCACGATTCAGAATTGGTCATTTGGGGACAAGGCGACAACACGGGTCGCAGTTACCGAACCCACGCCGGTTCATCCCTCGCGATTCATCTTTTGGATCCCCAACCGGTCAAGTTGCGAGCTATCGGGAAACTCTGGGGCGCTGCGCTTAACGAGGTACACAATGTTCGTCCTGCTTCCAAAGTAACTTTCACCAAGCCTCGCACCTTGCAACGCGCTGCCGCATGGCTCGACGGCTCCTGGAAACCAGCTCGTACCGTTCTAGGATCCGCCGGACTGAGCTGCCTAGTTGATTGGGCTATTCGAATGGGCGAAGGCCCTCATCGTGTACTTGTACACGGTTGCCCCGGAATGGCCCACTGGGTCATGACTTCCGATGCACGAGAGGGAAGCCTACTAACCGGCGAAGATGCTGGCGTCGCGAGCCCAATCTACGATTTCGGCTGGGTTTTGGGCGAAATTACAGAGCTAAGAGCATTTCACCCTTTGCTAGGCACAGGGTTGAACCAGCTAGAGGAAGGTCTCCTCGACTGTTTTCCCGAAGTACCCAACCTGACTGATCTGAACTTGGCTCGTGCGTTCCGACTGGTTCACCACGCCTTTGATTGGCACCACTATGCCGGTGCATCGATTGAACAGGCCGCATTGCTTTTGCGATTAGCAAGGAATTACATATCCAACCCGGTAGGAACTGATCAGGAAATCTCATGAACTCGACCCCCTTGGAGGCAGCCCAAATGCGCGGCATGACACTTGATCAGGGTGCCCGCGCAATCGCCATTCAAAACCCGTCAGCGCGAAACAGTACATTCGTTCTTGCCATTTCTTCAGGGATGCGACACGAACTACCGGGTGAAGAAGGAATGCTTCACTTACTCGAGCATCTGATTTACCAAGATAGTGCGGCAATCACCTCAAGCGACCGTGAAGCTGAACTTAACAGTGTTGGTGGTGTCTTGGGCGGACACACTCACATGGACTACACCGAGTTTTATGAAACGGCATTACCTTCTGATCTGTCTGGCATGGTGGCCCGAGTGATTGAACAGGTATTTCATCCAGCATTTAAACCTGAGCAGATTAATGAACAGATCCACGCTGTATGCACCGAACGTTCCCAGCGTTTGGCTCCCGCACCTGGTGAGGTGTTGCCGTTCCCGCACCTGACTTGCCAATATTGGGAAGACCACGCGCATGGCCACGATGGTACCGGCGACAAGAGCTTATTTTCTAGAGTTTCTGTCGAGCGTCTGCAAGATTTGCATGCAAAGCACTACCGCCCTGAACACGCTGTTTTGGTGACTTTCGGGCCACAAGAACCGTCCGAAATGTTGGAGATCCTCGCGGAAGAAATGGGTTCAGTCTCGATTGCGAAATCCATGCCAAAAGCTACAGCATCGCACCACATGGAGGCCCGTCAAAACTCGGCGAAAAACCAAATAGTTCATGACCCTGGCTTACCAGGTAGACGTCTGCTCGCCGCTACCAGCGCTGCGGACGCACGGACGATTAACGAAGCATTCCTTGGTGATTTGATTGTCGCTTCTCTGCTTTCAATGCAAACCGGATTGGATTCCAGCGTTGGAATCTTCGGTCCGGCCGACCTAACCGAAAACGACTTATTCATCCTCGTAGATGACACGGGACTCGATCTAGAGCCAATACTCAGGCTACGAGCATTGGCCTCTGTTGATGACACAATTTTGCAATCTGCGGCAAAAAGGGCACTGTTTACCGTTGAAAAATCCGTGCATGATGATGAACGGCTGGCACGAACTACCGCTCGGGACATGCTTCTTCGAGGATCGCCTAGCTTTTCCCATGAACTGGTGAGTCGGCTAAGGCTTCTTTCCGAGCAGACAACAAGATTACGCAAACTACTACTAGGTTCAACGCAGCGTCTAGCTACTCAGCCGTGGCATACCCTCGATGTTACCCCAACCCTCCAGGAGGATGCATGAGAAGCCTAGCCAAGAGAGTACTAACAATCTCCGATGACCGCTCCAGTTTTCCTGTGCTCTCGCTGGCGTGGCGCACCGACCCGCAACATGAACAGGAAACTCGACGGTTGTTGACTCAGAGTTTCGGCCATACTGACCGGTTGGTTCCGGTCTGGCACCAGTTTTCGGGCGACAACGGGTCAGTAATTCTGACGGTTGCCGCTGAACAGCCGCAACTGGAGCGGTGGTTGCGGTCCATGGCCCACGAATCCTCGCGTCTCGATTCCACGTTGGCCTCCGGACCGACGATCGCTTTGGTCGGAACCTTCGCTGATGCCAAAAATTTCCTTGCCACTGCTACCGACCTGTTCCCGAGAAATGACTCAGAAACTGCAGTGCTACCGAGCCGAATGCAGCAAAACATGGTCCAGGGCTACCAGCAGACACTGATTACCGGCCAAGACCCAAGCCTGAAGGCCGGAGAGGCAGCCTGCTTCTTGGCACTGTGCCTATTATCGGGAGGGTCTTCGGCAATGCTACCCCGCACGGTATCGAGCCTTGGGAACGGGGCCACGGTCCAAATTTCCCGAGGTCTTGTGCAACGCCGGGCTGCCATCACTTGGCAAGGAATTTGCCGAGGGAGCGGCGGATTGCAGGTTTTCGAAATGCTCGCCCAAGCCCTGCCAGCGCAACTCAAAGCCATGAATGACGCCGAGGTGCAACAGCTCAAGCACTTCGCGCTGGCAAACCTTAGTCGTGCATGGCGCTCACCGATAGAACTGGCGCAAACCGCGAATCAGTACCAGATCATGGACTGGGGACAGTCATTGATCTCTAGCCCGCAATCAGAACTTGATCGAGTAACGCGCGAAGACTTGGATCACGCAATGGATCAATTACTACGTCCTGTCTTGGAAGTTCTCGGCCGAAGCTAAGGGGAAGTATTGCACGCACTAACTAGACTCGCGGCACCCTTCTAATATCTAACAGCCCATATTCCATAGACTTAACGAGGATTTGCACGCGGTCACGAACTCCGAGCTTTTCCATTACCTTAACGAATCGCGCCTTCACGGTCGATTCGGTAACGTACAACTCTTCAGCCATTTCCTTATTGCTCATCCCTTTGCCAAGCAACACGATGACTTCAAGCTCTTTGTCAGTTAGGGCCTCAGATAATTTTGCATCAGGTTCAACTTGCGCTGGAATCGAGTCGGCCAGCCCGGAAACGACGTGGCGAGTTACCTCAGCGGAAAGCACCGATTCACCAGTCATTACTTTGTGGATTGCTTCGGTGATCTCTTTAGGCTGAGCGTCCTTGACAAGATATCCGCTGGCTCCAGCACGGAGTAGGTCCACTACGTAACGGTCCGTATTAAAGGTACTCAGCCCAATAATCGCGATTTCTGGATTGTTTTGATGGATCTGCGCAGTGGCGGCCACCCCGTCCATTACCGGCATCTGCATGTCCATGAGAATCACGTCCGGACGTAGCCCGGCAGCCTGAAGCACAGCAGCTTTCCCGTCAGCAGCTTCTCCAATGATCTGGATGGTGGGATCCGAGGAAAGGTAGTCACGCAAAATTTCGCGAGTCAGAGTTTCGTCGTCAACGAGCAGTACGGTGCTCAAGGCTTCTCCTTCTTACCTGGCGCCATGACCACACGGCGCTACTACCCTTAGTTTGCCTTAGAAAGTCCATCTAATGGAATCGTGACGCTGGTTGTCCACGCTCTATCAGCTTCGCCCGCTTCCACAAACCCACCGAAAACCCTACAACGTGCGCGCATGGCCTCAAGCCCGGTTTTTGAAGACACGATCGGCTTTTCGTCCGATATGTCATTCGTAGCTAGGAGTTGAACGTTACCCTCGCGCACATATAGGCCCACTTCTACACTGCTCGCGGGGACCGCGTGTTTGAGAACGTTGGTGCCCAGCTCTCGAATGGTTCGGCGGAGCGCCTGCCTCAAACTGGCTGGAATACGGGCAACTTCGCCCTGCACCGTGAGCTTCACTTCATATCCTGAACTCTGAAGCGCATCCGCCACCGCATCCAGATCATGCACCAGACCCACGGCCGTCGTAGTTTCTCCAGAAAGTTCAGCAAGATCGATAATGCTCGGACCAACTGTTGCGCTTTCGCCAGCTGCGTCAGATGCTTTATCTTCTTCCTTGAGTAGCAGTACTAGCGAGCGAAGATCCTGCAGTGTCTGCTGTGCGGAATTGCCAATTC